>JAAUXU010141763.1_pt1 | contig 28078 bp, 26 predicted proteins | sample 7278151 | NCBI WGS metagenome assembly JAAUXU01 (sample SAMN14350113, study PRJNA611818) | marine sediment metagenome | isolation source: surface marine sediment (1.8m) | place: French Polynesia: Moorea | collected 2018-08
CCCCCCCTTCCCCCTTCTCCCCCACCACCACCATGCGTGTGTGCCTTTTCTAGTACACCGGTATGAAAAGCCTTCGTGTGCTTTCTCCGCGCTCTCCTCTTTCCTCTCAAGGAGGCAAAAAAGCTAGCCCTTCCTCTTCACCCTACCTACCTCCAGCAGTCACCACCATCAAGACCACTTAGCCAGGCTTCCCTTCCTCCTCCGCGGCCTCCGTGCTCGCCCCTCACTTTCTTTTCCATCGTCCATTCTTTGAGCGTTAATCGCGATTCTCAACTTTCACCAGGCCTCCCTCCCCTCCTGCTTCCTCCTTTCCAACCCTTTGGCTGTGTGGAGAAAGTACCCAGGAGAGTCGGAGGCTCGAAAAGATCGTTCGAAGAAGTCGCTGCTTAGGACAAGAGGTCGACAGGAAGAAACTTCTCCGATTAGTCCGTCTCTGTCGTGCATCACCCGTGTGAGAGACCCCCCTACAAGGCAGCAACCTGGCTGTGCTCCACCAGTCCAAGCGCGACCGGATCAAGACACTGAGGCTGGAGAACAAGCGGAAAAGACAGCATCTCAAGAACGAAGAGCTCAAGTACTCCAGTAACATCTGGGTGTTAAAAGAGTTCAGGTAGAAACAAGCGACATGGCGAAAGACCAAATGAACGAGACCAACAAGAAGATGACCAACATCGACATCTGCAATAACGTTGACGACGACGACGGCGGCTCGTCCTCCACTACCATCAACGAGGAGAGGAAAAGGACCAGCAGGCTGTTGCACCTCTCGCCCAACTTGGCCACGCTGGAGTGGCTCTTAGGTGGGTTTTTTTTCATTTCTGACTAATGCACGCATTTGGGATTTCCGGGGTAAAAAAAAACAAACAAAAAGCAGTGCTGGAGGAGTCTCCGCTCCAACCAGAGCTGCAGGAATGTCCCTACTTCATACGTGCGCGTAGGTGAGCAATTTCCCCTCCCCCCTCCCCGCCGTCTGAGACGTAGTTTCCATCAATTTTCCCCCTTTTTTGTACGTATAAGCATTCCTAAAAGCACCCACGACGCAGCACAAGTAGAAGATATTAATGCTATCAGACTGTACAGACAAGTGAAATTAGACGCCACGAGAGAAAAAAAAAAGAATTGCCAATAAGAACAACGTCTGCACTAACACGATCTTGGCGAGCGCGTATCTTGCAAGTCAGGAATGCGAAAAAAGTCGTGGAAAGAGCTGACCTGAACTTCTCACTTTTCGGACGCGCGACTTCATTGTTTGCGAAAAATGCGGAGCGCGCAAAAAGTCTGTCCTTAATGCTGTAATTAAAGTGATTAGAGAGTCAGTCTTGTTTCATGAAGCAGCAAGCGCGAACGTAAGACGCATCTCAGCACGTGAGCAGCTACTGGAGCGTGGACGCATCAGCTTTTCTCAGCAGTACGGTCAAGTTATCGATTAAGTTGACATGGAATTAGATCGTCATGTTGGAAAATCTCGGGGAAAAAATGCATCACTTCTCCGGGGAATTTTTTGGCACAACTTTGTCTGGAGAGAAGCCAGAGTCTGTCAGAACTCTTTTTCTATGCACTGGCAAGGTGATACTGGGGCTACATCAAACAGGCCACGTCCTGGCCAAGCCTCCCCGGCTTTCGTACTGACGTGCACCAGAGTCTGAGATGCTGTTACAGAATGCGAGGTCAAAGAATTGCTTCCGGGTTCTCATTTGTGGTCAATTTTGCAGATGGAAAAAGATCACTTTGCTCTTTGCTATACACTTTTTTGTGTCCATTACGTTTGACTGAAAACACATTTGTACTCTGTTCCTAACATGGCTGAACTTTCCTGCACCAGATAACATAAGCAACCTCGAGTCTACTTACGTCAGCCTTGTTTCCATGCGGTCTTCTTGGGCCTCGCGTGCCCCAACTCTTCTTTACTCGCTACAATACACATTCTACACGCACACAAAGTTGGAAAGAGTTCAAACTTGGGAGAAAAACCAAAGAGAGGGTTTTTTTCGTCTTCTGACTGATCTCGTGGGGCTGTCTAGGGGGGCCATCAATTTTTTAACTGACTCTCCACGGGTGTTTGGTAATGCGCACTGCATATGCATACAGTGTGCAGGTTAACGGGTGTCACAGTCAAGGCTTTGACTCTCGGGCCGAGTTTGAGAGACTCCATCACCAAGGTGTGGCCAGAGATTGAGAGACTCAGTCACATTTTTGCTGTTGCACCCTTTATATAGTAGAATCTGTTTAGGTAACACACTGTGTGGTCAGCGCATGCAAATATGTTATAAGATGCTTGGTAAGGCGCAGTCGTAGCATTGGCTAATGCATGCACATGTACGGCTGCCGTGATAGATGAGTCATTGTTCATGCGCAGAGCCAGGCAACTTCTCGATGAAGCCCGGCATCCGCCGCGTGACCTCGGCGCAGCTGTATGACTGGCTCCGCCACAACCTGCTGCTCGTCATCACCTTCTCAGGGATCAGCCTCGGCGTCGTCGTCGGACTCTGTCTCAGGCCCTACAACCTCGACGCCAAGACCATCGACTACATCGCCTACCCGGGAGAGCTCTTCATGCGCCTGCTCAAGCTCATGATTTTGCCCCTCATCATCGCCTCGCTCATCACAGGTTCGTGTTCGACGTGCCCTGCCCGTACTGAAAAAACAGGACTTGACAGTATAACATACGGAGTCATGCGACAAGGCTCTACCTACATACGACGGCTTGGCGTCACTCGTCCTTAGTCAACAAGGCCGTGCACGTACATAGAACGTACTCTGTCAGCACAGGGTCAAATAATCGTCCGTAATAGTAATGCAGTCTCACCTCAAGCCCACAAAAACATATTTCTCTGTCTTGGGCCACAAAAACTTAACAAGCTCAAGATTTCTTACCTTCGTAAATCTTTCTTCATACGGACCTGAACTCTCAACCACGTAAGCAACTCCGCCGTTGACGTCAGTGGGCGGGAAAAAAAGGCCTGGGGAAAGCGAGCTTTCGCTCTCTTTCATGCTCTTTTTCTCTGTATGCTAAATGCACAAAGTTGCATTCGTTTCTTTTCTTGGCTCCTCTGACGCAATTTCTCTTGCCCGGCCTAGATGCAAAACTTTGCAAGGCTTTGCAAGAGCTCTTGTCTCTCCTTGAAGTGGCCCAGATCAGTGCACATGCATGTAAATGGACGTGACGCTCGGCCATGCTGACCCTCCCTCTTATTGCAGGCGCGGCCAGCTTGAACGCCAAGATGAACAGCATGATCGCGTTGCGCACGATCGTCTACTTCCTGACCACGTCTCTGATCTCCGCTCTCATCGGGTTGGGGCTCGTGTTGGCAGTCCACCCAGGATCCGTGGAGACCAAGTCGGTACTGGGCAGCGGCAACACGGTCGAGGACAAGAACGTCGACATCGTGGACAAGTTCTTGGACCTCGGCAGAAACCTCTTCCCCGACAACCTCTTCAAGGCGGCGTTTCAAACGGTTCGTTTTTTTTCTATTACTCACGGTCACCATAATGGATTGGGCTCGAGAGAGAAAAAAAAAATGCACCAGTCTGGACAGTACTTGCACACACGTGAGTTTGTGCACGCCCTCGTCTCGATTAGGTTGGAGTGCGAGATGGTCTTGGGGGAAATCCTCATCTTCTCAATGGTCTTTCTTCCCTCCCCTCAGGGAATCACTGAGAAAACAGAGCCTGAGTTAACAAAGTACCTCCTTGTCAAGGAAGACGTCTGTGAAGTAGCCTTGATATATACGTAGAAATACTGAATAAGATGCAGTAAGAAGTCTGCTCACACGTCTCTAAATAAACAGAGTCAAGGATGAACGGTATTAAAGTACTGAGTATGTACGGTACGTGTACATTTACTCCACTTAAAAGGGAAATCTCATTCTTCGTCCAGGTCTATACCAAGTACAGCTTCAAGGAGCCCCCAAGCGCTGCCAACGACACCGTCGCTGGCGACGTGATCCGAGAATTGACCTACCGTTCCGGCACCAACACCCTGGGCATAATCTTCTTCTGCCTCACCTTTGGCACTGTCCTCGGCTCCTTCGGCAAGAAGGCTGAGATCGTTATCGACTTCTTCAGCGTCATCGACGAGGTTATCATGAAAATGGTCTACGGAATCATGTGGTGAGCACTTGGTGGAATATGACTTGCGTAACTCGGACCTGTTCATTTCTTCCTCTTCTCTCTCCCCATCCATGTCAGGATTTCGCCTATCGGTATCAGCAGCGTGATCTGCGCCAAGATCCTAAGCGTAGCCCAGCTCTCCTTGGTCATGTCTCAGCTGGGACTCTTCATTGTGACTGTCGTCTCTGGTATCTTCCTCTACCAGTTCACGGTCCTCCAGCTCCTCTACCTGATCTTCGTGAGGAAGAACCCGTTCAAGTTCTGGTGGGGCCTCTTCCAAGCTTGGATGACCGCCTTCGCTACAGCCTCCACGTAAGATGCCTGAAGTGTTTCTCTCTATGTGATACATTAGCGATAAGTCCATCTACGCTAAGTCGACACGAGTGAACGTGTGCTGCAGCAGTTTTCTTTCCCCGCATATGTGCAAGCGTATCTTAGGCAATTCTGGTTCTTTTACTCAAAGTATTCTCCCTAACCGCATATATACACATACGGTATATTATTCTTATATATATATATATATATAATATAACAGTATACGTCACGAATCAATTCTGAGGTGGCTGGGGCTACTCCCCCACGCCCCTTCAAGGTGGTACTCGCTCTTATGCATGAATCAGTAACTATCCTGGTTGTTGTACGTCGATGCACCTTTGTACAGTGCTTGTCAGGGTCGATCTTGACTACGTAACTTTGCAAAGTGCATCATTGTCTCTGTACTACCTACCTACGTGCGTATGTAGTGCAGGTCCGAGGGGGTGGTCTCACACCGGCTTGCTACGTGCCACTGTACAGAACCAAGGAGTGTGTGGCCACTTCTCCCCTCCCCAGGTGCACTAGCAAAGTCGAACTCATCATTACTTAGATCCTAAGATTGCTAATGACCATTCATCATTCATAAATAACTATCATCATGGCTTGATTTTCTTAGGTGTGGAGCCTGACACTGACTTTAGCCTCTCTCCACAGCTTGCATGCACCAATAGCAGTGTATGATTAGTACTTTCAGTCTCTCCTTTCACTTCTTTTTTTTTCCTCATCTACTACGTAGCCACTGCAATAACGAATGATCGCCTTTCTTTGCCGTTACAGAAACTGAGAGAGAGAGACACTACTACGTACTACTTGTTGCTGGCTAAAGCGATCGAGCGATTCGAGAGACAGACTTGACTCTCTCGCTCGTCTCGCGCTCCTGCTTCAAGCGAGCGATCCTACTCTCTTTTCAGAGAAAAGATTGCTGCCAAAATGCCTCCTCTGCCACAAAAGTAAGTACCGAAAAACGTCGTTATCGTCACCATCAACCCGTTTCCAGAAAGAAAGAGCAACTCTCTCTCTCTGCTGTCACTCTCTCTACTCTACCTACTACTGGTCTCGTAGCTGAGGGAAGGCTGGGCCTGGCAGAGGCATGATGATGATGATGATGATGTTGATGTTGATGATGATGGGAGGGACGAGCCTGGCAGAGGCACGAACCCAGACAGACATGTGATTGGGCGGAATCGTCGATGGCGGAAGCGGCGGGAAGCGGAAACGGGCGGTGGGGCGGAAGGGGAAGGAAGGCCAACTCCCCCTTCCCAGCACACGACACACGCACAAAATCAGTCCACAGTAGAGCGACTGATCCAAATAATGATGATGAATTGCTGAAGCGCGCGCCAATTTTTTCTCCTTCCCAACTCTCCTGTCTGCTGCTGCAGATGGTCAGGTCGACGATGCAGATTTTGGAGTATGTTGCTTGTTCCAGGGCCGCGGCCTTGCCTGTGACGTTCCGCTGCATGCAGGAGAACAACCACGTCGACAAGAGGATCTCCAAGTTCGTGCTGCCCATCGGAGCGACGGTCAACATGGACGGGACCGCCATCTTCGTCACCGTCGCCTCCATCTTCATCGCCCAGATGAACGACATCTCGCTGGATGCAGGACAGCTCGCCACCGTCGTGTGAGATTATAGTCACTAATTTACTTTAAGAGGGGAGGCCAAAGGCCTTTTCTCCCCATGTATATTCTGCACATACATAACGCAAGTTGTACAAATCATAAGAGCCTGTTTGGTGCATGAAAGCAAACACACACACACACACACGAAGAAGATTCACAGAAGAAAAGAGAGAGCAGGTAAAAGATCTCTACAACGCTACCTCTTCGCTACAAGTTGAAATCTCCGATACGCTACCTCCTTTCCACGACTGAGGTCATTGTAAGCACTGGGCTTTCCTCAAACGGTATATGCTTCAGTACATAAAGTCTCCATTGCAAGTCCAGTCGGGACTTTATGTCCTTGTGTAAACTACTTGTGAATGTGGACTAAGGAAGTGAGTCACGGAAGCGTTTGAGGTGTTGGATTGAGCTCAATAGCAGTGTGAAGTTGAAAGCAGACAAAATCTTAACGCGGTTTCTTTCGCCCTCATGTCTGACAACAGCCTGACCGCCACGGCGACGAGCATCGCGTCGGCCAGCGTCCCCAGCGCTGCCCTCGTGCTCATGATGATAGTGTTGTCCGCAATCGACACTCCATACCAGGATGTTTCTCTCCTCTGGGCCATCGACTGGTTCGTGTAAGTGGTGGCACTGACGATGCTGAGTTTGTTCCCTATATACCTTGAGCTGGAAATCCTGTTGCCAGTGACCGCTGCCGCACGACGAACAACTTACTGGGCGACTGCTACGGGGCCGCCATTGTGGAGGCGCTCTCGCGCGACGAGCTTGCTAAAATGGACAGGGAGAAGGAGGAGGAAGACGCCAGGGAGAGGAATTTCGACCTGGAAAGCGCCAAGGCTGTCCTGAGGGCCAACATGACTCAGATATCAAAAGTTCGTATCGACTTCTGCACATTCATTCGTAGAAGACGAGCTCCACATAGGTTTGATATTGCACCCCACAGCTGGAAGACGTGGAGGAGGAGAACTGCTGCGGGGCCATGTTCCGTTCCGGAGACGAGTCCCTCAACGGGTCCTTGGCGGAGGTCCCCGACGCCATCATCATCGATGCCAAGGGTGAGAACAGCATCGAGGAGAATAAGATGTGAAATGGTACTGTGTCTACGTACGCGTATATTAGACTATCAAGAGCATTTTGTGTCAAAAGTAGCATGTGCCACAGTTGCGTTTCTTTCGTCTCGCTGGACAGATCGGTCAGCTTTATGATAATCATAAGTCTTACTGTACACAGTTCGTATGTACGTATTTAGTATGGTAACGGCATGAATTACTGGTTCCAGAATTCCCCCCCCCCGTACTTCCTCATAGTAGAATACTTTCCAAATCTGCCAAACAGTTTGCCTGTCTACTTGGGCATCATTGACTTGAACTTCTGTGCCATCGACTCCAACGAAGTCTTTTTTTCGCTCTTGGTAGCAGTATTCTTAAACCGGACTGGTTGCCAAAACGATTGCCAAAAAAAGAGAGGGTAACTCTTGATCCCTATCCCAAACTGTTCTTCCTACTTTATGCTTGGAATCCTTTGTCCCCATTATTGCAATCTACTTTCCCGTCGTGCCATGCACGACAGTGTGCAGTGGTATTTTCTTATGTCTTCTGTACAATGTACAGTGTATGTGTAGCACCTATTGTACGTATTGTACTGTACCACTTAATAGGATATGAATAGCACAGGCTTATCAGAAGAAGGAAAACTTCAAGAAAGAAAAAAAAGGTCGACTATCATTGAGTACTGACGTCGTACACAAGATAAATGTTGATCTGCAGATGTCGAAGATGTGTCATTCAGTCGGTCGGTCGATGCGGTACTCATGTACTTAACTATCAACTGATGTAGGCATCGATAAATATACAGTAAGATGCTCGTGCGAAAGGTGCTTAGAGGTTCTATATATGTATATTTCTGTAAAACTAGAGATCACCTTGCGGTACATTAAAACTGTACGGTGATACAGCTGGTAGGTAGGTGGGTATGTGTGTGTAGGTAGATAGGCAGGTATGGAGAGGTGAAGATATAATAATCAGAGTGGGGAAAAACATTTTTTTCTCCATAGACAGCTTCTGCAACTGCACTGAATAAAGCCTTCACGCCGACTGAACTGACCAGGCGCACTGGAGCAACGTTCACTGCTTGTGTGTGTTCGCGTGTGTGTCAGTACAGGTTACAGAAGCAGTCTGCGGCATAAAGAGCTATTTTTGCCGGCTCTGATGATAATTATATGTTGATATTGTTACAGAGCGGGGATGACCTGAGTGAAGTGCTCAGCAAAACAAGCTTAAAGCGTGCATTTTCGTCAGGCCAAGATTCTATTCCTTCATCGTCGTTGCTGTCTCCTCTACCCGAAGGACCGCAGTCTGCCGTCATGGACCTGGCTCTCGCTCTCCCAGTATGCGCGCATCGCGTCGGACGCGATCGTTTGCAGCAACTGTCATCTTCACCCACTGCACACCGAAAGCGTGGCGGGAGTAATGAAAAAAGGGGGATTGCTGTCACTATCGCTTTTCGTATGACCGCAGCTCTTAGCATACTGTATTATTATATGGTATTTAGGCTTTGGCGAGACCCAGAAAAATATTGCTCAGTGCGGTGTGCAAGTAGGTAAGTAAGTATTGTTGAGTTTGCTTTTCTCTCTTTTTTCTTCTGTGTCTTCGTCGCCTCGTTTCTTGCTCCCATCACCTGTCCTTCTTCAGCTCTGGACTGGAGACAGCCTTGACGTGACCGTTGGAAGTGTTGTTCTCTTCCTCTGGCTCTTGTCGGCGGCTGATATTATCTGTCTTTGTCATCTTCTTCCTGGAGGTTGCCGGCTGCATGACGACGATCTCCTCCTCGGGGAGGTCGCACGCTAGACTCCAGTAGTAGAACATGTTGGCGCCGGCCACGAAGTATTCCACAAACGCAAAGATACTGAAGGCTGTGGAATGGAAGATAGTGTTTGGCATTACTGCTGCACGTACATTAGGTCGGTGAGCTATCTCAAGGGTTTTTGAATGAGGTTCCCCATCAGAAGATTAGGGTTGCAGACTTCCATACTCACTACCACCTCTGACAGAGGCAGTCTTAAAGGCCTACGATAGAAGTTTTATTATATAACTTGACTATGCTTGACAACTTTGCACGAGATACATTTTTTGATTTATCATTTAACTTTTAGACTTTGTGTACAGTTGCGCTACGCCAGAAGCCTGCTTTCTTTTATGGAGAACCCCTTCTTACCCAGATAGGCATTGTCGAGATAACTCCGGACTGATTTTTTGCATGAGTAAATTTACGTGGAGGACACAGAGGGGGCAGGAAAGCCTGGTGAGGCTCCACCGGTAGTGGATGGACGACGACGACTGCACCTCGGCCACGTCGTCCAAGACGGTCAGCCAAAAGGATGTATTTAGGGGAGTCTAATACAATCCAAATTCTCATCATGAGCTCTCAACATTCGTGTCATTGTTGTCGTCAAGTCCATTCACAAACCCAATCACGATTTGAAAGAGAGTCGTGGAGAGAGATGTGAACGAATCTGAGCTGCTGACAAAAGAATAATCCTCTTTTTGAAGTCAGTCCAGATTTATCTCTACGACCCTACATAACATTGCCCGCTGTACCTAGGTTATCACAGTGAACGATGTGTCTGTAATAGAAGTAGGCCATGAGGCAGAGGCAGAGTGCCGAGAAGAGGAAGGCGGTCAACTTCTGATAGTAGGAGCGCCGCTGGTTGGCGTCGAGGTGGCGCCACACCAAGTGATAGATCTTGAGCGTCAGCAAGAAGGAGGCGTGCGAAGACGACAGGTACACCAGGAAGCCCTTTTCATGGATAGCTGTGGAGCAAGTGCAGTTTGAGTGACTTTGAACGGGCGAGGGGGAGAAGAAAATGCTTACGATAATGTTCTCTGTTGTGTATGAATGAGATCCCACACAGCCCCACGATCTCCAGCACCTGGAGGTGGTAGACCGCCTTCAACAGCGTGGAGAGGAGCCTGGCCTTTTCACTTCTTTTGTGGGCCTCCTCAGGCGCTGTTTCGGAGGTCTCTTCACTCTTGATGAGACTGCTGCTGGTGCTGCCGCAGGTGGTCATGGCATGCTTTGACCCGTCGTGACCACCGCAGTCAAGCAGGCTGTCTCTCGTGACCTCTTCGAAGCCGTCCAAGTCTTTTCGACTAGTGTCTACCAACCCTGTTTGATCTGCCTCTTCCATCTCGTCGTCCGCCTCTTCTTCTTCGGCAGCCACCTTGGGCAGGAAGGTGAGCAGGAAGTGGTAGAACGTGGAGACAATGAGGATTCTCGGCCCCAAGTGGATGGCGACGGCGATCCGCCAGAGATAGCGGCCCGGAGAGATGCCGGTTACCGCACTGATGGAAGGCACCACGTTGTACACCTGTGGATATACGTGGTGTTCATAGTACAGGGTAGACACCGATCGTGATCAGCAACTTTTTATTTGCATCTGTGACCGATGAGTTGGAATCTCGATCTCTCCTTTTTTTTGTTTAAACAGTCATAGGAGAGAGAAATGTTTTTGGGGACAAAATCCGTGTCCAAATGGTCATCTTCACCAGCCTCAGCTAGGTTGGCCGACCCAACAGTTCAGCCGGGAAGGATTTTCTGCCCGTTTGAGGTCAAAGAGTGTCCCAGGAGTGTAAAAAAGAGGGCTAAGCTCCCGATCAGGCCCAGGGTTCCAAGGACCTGTCATATAAACATCCTGGAGGCTGGACACAGTGTCTGGCTCTGATGAAATATGGATTCTCAAGGCAAAGCACGCGTAAAAAGCACAAAATATGGTACAAGAAGTCAGTGCAGAGCTAATCGTACTACGGTGTACGCACAGGATGTGGCCGCTGCACGTCTGTCCGTCCGGGGACCATAAGTCCCAACCCTGTTCAGGTAATATAAGATTCACTGAAGCGTCTGCTGTCACTCGTTTCTTTGTCATGACTAAATGCGGTCCCGCAGCTGCCGCTCTACACTTTTGGTATCCTTTGATGAAAACCACGTTACAAGTTATGCCAAGAAGGGAGATGAAAAGACACAAATGACGGGTGGGCAGAAATTTCCCTTGAGACGAGAGCCCAGAGTTGTCTTGGAGGAATCTCTCAGTGGGTTTGGGGACTTGCTCGGACAAACAAGGAGATGGAGATTCCCCCGTTTTACCGCCATGAATCAGAAAATAACTCCCGCAATCATTTCATCACCGTCGTGGTCGTCCGCAGTGCAATCGGTGCAGGGGCCCCCATTAGGCCTTTCTCTCGCTCTCTCCTTCTTTAGTCCTTATGCACACATTTGCAGTCGTCCTCCTCCTCCGCCAGATACTCGCTTTTTTCCCCTCGACTTCCTCTCCGCCGCTGCTGTTGCTGCTACCGCCACGTAAATTTGAATCTCCTCCTCCGCTAATGTGGTCTCCGCAGGCCTACCCCACAGGCCTACCCCACAGGCCTATCCCACAGGCCCACCCTAACCATCCCCAATGTTCAATATGGCTTGTGCTACGAGGCTTCTATATGGAACCTCACTAAGGTGCTGTAAAAGCAAAAATTAATGACTTTTCTCTGGAATGGATGGCCGGGGCAATTTGTGGTATCAGACTTTAAAAGTATCAGACTTGAAAGAGTGTTGGGTACCTATTCGGGATCGTAAATTACAGGGGAAACCTCCTTGAACTGTTTCTGTATGCGAGTCCTGCTGCTACATGGTCCAGGCCGTGGCACCCGACTTGGAGCAGGAGGAGTGGAATGCTTTCTTCCAGGGCTTTATACGTATATTTGTACGGTTCTGCCTACTGCACCGGCCACAAATCAGCTTCCCCAGAGGATTTATAGGACTCCTTGAAAATGCCAGTCAGGACATCACGTGTTTATCTGCGGCAGAGACTCTTGTGACGAGGATGCTGCTCTCGGCACCTCGCCCTGGTTGGGGGGGGGGATTTCCCCCAGAATCCCGATATTGGTTTAATTTTACAAGATGGATCGCAGCAGCACGTGTGCGGGATGTTTTTTTTGTCTCTACCTCTCTCTCGTGTAATGCTCTGCTCCTGTGCACGTGGGCACACGGCTCTCATATCTCTCTAATACGACAGGCCAGCGCACGCACGCTCGCGCGCACGCACGCACGCACGCGCCCACACCCACCCACACGCCCACCATGTTGTAGTAAATGAGAGGTGGCACACCCGTCCACACCACACGCGGGCCATAAATAGAAAATGGCATTAGTGGGAGCCATCTCTTCTCTCTCCTTTCATCCCTGAATTGCCTCAGGGTTCGTACAACACATTTGCAGGAAGAGAGAGACTTGCTCTCGTTGATGATGCGGCATTCCTTATGTCTATTGTATTTCTTTTCTGCAGAAATGGCACACCCGAGAGGAAGTGGGGGAAATCCTGGTGTCTCGACAGTTCTGAACAACGTTTGGACGGCATTTGAAAAAATTGGACCAGAAGAGAAATTAAGAAGGGCGAGAAGACTCCAATTTTCAGAGCTTCCTCGTGTTATTAAGGCGATTTCTCTCTTTTTCTCTCTCTGTCTCGCGTCGTCTGGCAGTGATGGCACGCACGTACGAGTACCTACATACGTGCGAATTGCTCCATTTGTTTCTCACACTCTGTTGGGGGGAGGGGGTGTTCGAGTGGATGACGACGATGACGACGGCCACAGGAGGGACTGAAGTGTGCGACATCATCTTAATGGCCCGGTGCTGCGACGACAACGAGTATTAACTCGAGTGGAAAGAAAGAGGGAAGGAAAGAAGGAAGAAAGAAGAGAGGAGGGAAGATGAAGAAGAGAAGGAAGGAATGAAGGAAAGAAAGAAAGGAAGGAAAAGAGGAGGAAAGAAGAGAGAAGGAAAGGAAAAGACCAAATGAGAAAGAAAGAGGAGAAGAAAGGAGAGAAGAAGAGGAAGAAAGAAAGAAGAAAAGAAAAGAAAGAAAGAAAGACGAAAAGAAAGAAAGAAAGAAGAGAAGAAAAGAAAAGAAGGAAAGAAAGTTCAAAGTTCAAAGAGGAGGAAAGAAAGACCAGTTCAAAGAGAATATAGGCTCTTCGCCTTTGCTTGCTAGGCGCCAGTAAAGGACAACAAATTGTCCTCGCTCACCTTACATGCCGTCTCCTGTATGTGCTCAAACTGGAAGGCCACAGCCATGAGGAGGCAGAGCACCAAGCCCAACAGCGGCGCAGCTAGACACACCTGGCAGAGCTGGCGGAACTGCACCACGAACCAGACGACGGGAGCGGCGTTCCTGCTACTGCTCCTGCCGCCGTTGCCGTTGCCCTCTGCGTCTCCGCTGTGCCCCCCTGTCACACCTCCATTGACAGACTTCTTGGCAACGGCGACCTCGCCTCTGCCGTTTCCCACGGACTTGCTGCCGTTGCTGCCATTTTGATGAGAGCAGCGTTCTTCTTCCTTCACTGGTCTCGACATCCTCGCGACCTTGAAGAGAGAGAGAGAGAAAGAAGGAGAGAGCAAAGTTATTGCGGCCACCCTGTTATTGATCCACGCTCTGAATGCTCACCCTGCGGAAGAATAGGTGCGAATCATCAGGACTGAATCCTAATTCTCTTTGGCGGTCGCTCCAGTAACTCCGGCTGTCCCTGCTTCTTTCAGAAAAATTCATCTCTTCAGTTTCAAGTCCTCCCTTGGCTGTCGTCTACGGAAGAAGATGAAGAAGGATGAAAATGGTGCCAAATACCAAAATCCGTGATGGAGCCATCATCGTACTCTGTTCAGACATTTCCAGGGACGAAAAGACGTGTCCGTTGATGTACGTGTATGGCCTACAGTGTCGTATAATAATATCTGGCGGCTCCGCGATAAGGCCGGCCTTTCCTCCGCAAATGCGTCCATTTCCCCCTGGCCGGATCGCTTGACCAATCGTTTGTATTACTCCCGTCATGTGTGCGATAAAGGTCCGAGGGGAGCAAAGGCCGGACCAGCGGCTGCAGCAGAAGAAGACCTAGTAGTGTGTGTATTTATGAGAGACCATAACAGTCTTTGCTGCCTGAGCGTAGGCACTGAAGAACTGCGTGACCTTGACATGTTTGCCTCTGCATGGAGGAATCTTAAGAAGGATCCCCCTCACCACTTTCTTTTTCCTTTCTTGGGATTTTCATCTGCATGGGCAGGGACATCCTCATATTCTGGTAATTAACCCATTGTCATTAGCTGGGTCCAGCAGCAGCTGTCGAGCAATTCGAACACTTCCACGAACTCAAAGCTCGAACTCGATTGGCAGTCAAATATTCCCGCCTGGTGGACACCCTGAACTGTTGATTGCTCCTGTTATGGTTGCACAGTAGACGCCGCTTATAAGAGCACCAGCCGTTCTAGGCCAAAGCGTTGCTCATAAGGATTAACTGCATAAGTAACATGGCAGGGTATTCATGTACTTAGAGCCTTGAGTGGAGGCTCATAAAGTCATCATGCCTTGAGAGTGAAAGAAGTTAATTCTTTTGTCTTTCATTCTTACGTCCAAATCGTCTCACTCATGTTAGAATTTGGAAGTTCTCAAAGTTACGCAGGTTTCTATCTCTTATTGATGCAATTCTGGATGAAAATCATCGTTTTGACCGGCTTTCAGTGTCCCTATTTGCAGTGGAATTCACCGCTTGGATTCCTGACAAATCTGTTGTCATATCCGGTGTTCTTATAAGCGGCTTGTGCTGTGCTGAGAACCAAACATGTTGCGACTATTCATTTTGTCTTCCTTTTTTCGCATACAACGAAAATTCGTGGATTGTTCGGGGAAATCGTCGACTGACACCAAAATTCATTGCTCACGAAAGTAACGTCGAAGGTAGAATTAAAAATATTTCAGAAAACCAATGCGGCCCCTCCAAACTTTTGCCAACAATTTCCTGTAATTTGACTCAGTAAAACGTGCGTTCTTGTGTCAACCCCTGTCAAAAATGTATCACTGTGCAGTGATCAAAGCTGACATTAAGGTAGGTGATACAGCCGCAAAGACATTCAAACTGCTAAGGAAGGCTTATAAGAGATGATGCTCCTTGCTGTGGAATCGACTTCAGGATCTTCAGACTTCGTGGGAAGTAGTACGAAACAGAGCAGGAGCTTGAAACAGATGCACAGGGGTTCCCACAGCAGCGTACGGTCGGCGGTGTGCGCCATGTCCTTCCACTAGTGGCATGAGCGCCTGCTCACGTGCATTTGAGCTGGGGGAGACTGTGTTAAAACAGGGTTAATGACATCTTCCTTCTGCTTATAATTGTAATAAAAGATAATTGACACAGTCTACGATTTCCCCGAACAACCCACGTAATATATGGGCCTGATACCTGGACTGACAATTAATCGATTATCCGAACGAAGTACTACTTAATGTCAAATTATCCGTGTCGGAAATATTTTCCGGATAATTTTCGGATATTTCGAAGCACGGCCTAAATTCATTATTGTCTACATGTCTGGGTCATGATGCCGAGAGACAAGTTCAAACAGGTCAAAGATTGTCGGAGTGCAAGCAGGTTTCTTCCATCCCATACTTACAACTGCTTAATTCAGGTCAGGTTCGGAATGGATTTGCCAATAAGACTGTTAATGTCAACCCTGAAAATCAGTGCAGGTGCTCAGACTCGCCACTTAATTTAGCGTAGCTCTGGTTGGGACTGGAGAAGCGAAGTAAGATCTGGTCGGATCTGGTCGGATCTGGTCGGGACTGGACAAGCGAGGTAAGATCTGGTCGGGACTGGAGAAGCAAAGTAAGATCTGGTCGAATCTGGTTAAGACTGGATAAGTGAGGCAGGGCGTGGTTAAGTCTCATTTGGTTAAAAGATCTCAAGGAAGTTTCTGTCAACCCTGAGCAACCGTCTTGACTTTCAGGGGTTAACCATTAGAGGCTGCCACCAACTTTTGTCTGCTGAAAGGGCATTTGTGGCTGCAAGGACTCTTTATAGCCAAGCTTAGATGCAGTTGAAGCAATACCATGGTCGACAAGTTATGTTTTTCGCGCTCTGACTTCCTTCTTGCAAAGAAAACATTAACTGTAAATTAACTGACGTCTTATAGCACGAATTCGAGTGAATGCATTCGAATAAGGGTTGAACAATGAATACGGGCCGAGCGTGTTTGGATCGAACAAGAACAAAGAGAGAGCAAATATGTTTGAATAAAGCTACTTGCTTGGGAAAGGATTTAGAGGCCAACTATGTGTTTGGATGAAACAAATAGACTTTCGATTGTGTTTGGGATAAAGCTCCTTGTTCAAAACAGGGGTCAAAGATGTTTGGATTAAGACGCTCGTCTGATAAAGGAACTGAAGGCCCAACATTGTTCCGAGCAAGTCATGCTGGACACGTTTCGCTTGCTGAGATCCACGAACCATGAGAAGCTTCATCCCACGAGGGGAACTCGACGAGCACCGCGATCAAGTCATGCTTGTGGACTGCGCTTCGAGCAGCAGCCAACACTGATCACAGGCTTGGGAGGCGCGTCTATACTTCATTTTTCTACGTCACTGGGTGGAAGAAAAGAAAATGGGCAGAGATAGCATGAAACCTTTGCCTTGGCGTTCCAATCTACAGCTTGTGCATCAAAGTCCCAAGTTGAGGCAACAAAAAAATCCCTCTCATTGACTCTGTGTTACTCCTTTGTAATGCAATGAGGAAAGCGAGCCGTGTTTCAAACACGAATCCTCTTCCTAAGGAATAGTTATTTGGCACCGAGGACGCTCTCCTGGAAGACATATGCGTCACGCTGCCCTCTCTGCTGTCCTCCCACATTATGCATTCAGTGGACGTCGACTGCAAAACCTGTCTGGGCCTCATAAGGTACGTCTTCATTGTCCGATTGTGAGAGATGACGAGAAGACATCACAAATTTAGAGAACCTTCAATGACTTTCTAGGGTCTCTCCTGGCTGCAGATAAAGGAACTTGATGCTTGGTGTGTATAGAAAAGCAAGTTTTGTGGGCCAACATCACAGAACAGCAACAGGACAGAAGATCTTTTTCTTTGGAGGCTCCCCCAAAAAGTTGAGAGTTCTGTTCTCGGGGCTACAACAGGGATGACCAATGACCGGAGTCCTATGAATGGCCAACCACACGTTGAGAGTGCTCGAGTGCTGAGTGCCTGAAATGGATGTGTCCAAGAAGCACGTACACTCTTGGACAACCCGTTGAGAGCGAGGACATGGCCGGAGTCTCGCCTGTTGCGTCGTGCCCATTCGGCCTAGTGTTGATAAACACAATAGGCGGGGAGGGTTGCCATATTGTCAGGGCAAAGCGGCCGAAGCCACATAGCTTTGCGTCATCCCACGGTGATTTGCAGTGCCAGAGTTATTTACACAATCCCAACTTTGCACTGGGGTAAGCGGCTGATTGGCAGTCTCAGTCGAGCTCATCAACTTCTAGTACCCCAATGCTGCGGCGGCAGAAAAGGAGTCACTTGCATGAGTGACGACATCAAGATCCTCCGCATTCTCAATCAGGTTGGGGTGGAAGAAATTTGCATTGGTTGGCAAAAAGGTGTTCTGGTATTTAGTCTCATCTGCTGCTACTGCTGCGTGCGTGGGGGATTTCGTATAAGTATGCTTGTTGCCTCCGGGGGTTCGTGGATTGGAAAAGGTAAGTAAAAAACCCCTGTTCTAGATCATCTGCTCTTAGCCCATGCTGTTCTCGACGACCTTGAGCAGGTTTCTACTCTGCCTGGAAATACTGAAGGGTCCCCATGAAATGATTGTGCACTCCGACCAGAAATCCGTACAGAAATCGGACCAATCGTAACAAACAGTGAAGGTTTTAACTACAAATGGCAATGCTTGAGATCATCCTGAAAGTCGAACGTTGTGGACCCAAAACCACACTGCAGTGGACAATTTGATGTGGACCCTCCAGTATATTTTCGTATTGAAGACAATCGGCCTTTAAGTTCTGTCAGCACTGTAGCACCAGTTTCTCAGCTGATAAAATTTGAACACCTTTTGCAAAAAAAAAAAAATCTTTTCCGACCAATTTGGCACTTTTCAAAAAGTTCACCAAATGACGGTTTTCCGAAATTTTGAACATTCCAGCACTGTGGGACGTCTACATTTGGCAAAACTGCAGTGTTGCATTCGCGGTGTGCAAAGTGGTCTCCATTGTGCGCATGCTCGATGGGCAACCTACGGGTTGTTTTTGTGCACACCACACTGTAGACGCTGCGGTGCTCCACGTACAGGGTGTATGAGAACAACGGCATAGATAAATGGCACCAATGTTTCACGTCATTCATGACTGAATGATTCTCTTGCACAATGTCGTATCTGAAAATAGTTTTGTGAAGATGAAACATCTTTCATGCCTCCCAAAGTGTTCCAAGGCAGACATATTGAGTAAAATATAGTTTTTGGGCGGTATTCGTAGCACTTTTGTTCTAAGGAACATTGTTGTTTGACGTCAAATTATCAGGATATTCCATTGCCTTTTCACCATGTGTGTGTGTGGGGGGGGGAGTTATACTGTATAATACTGTATAATATTAGAGCCACTTTTAGAATTTGAATGCACAACGGGTTTGTTATCTAAAGGGACATTTGGAAGCTAAAGTCAAATTGTTTCTAACACAGTTGTATTTACCTATGCACACTAGTGTATAAGTTTTCGTAAACAGGAGCATTAAGTTGGCTGCGACTTCACCAGCGGACTCGGGCAAATGACAACCAAAACAAATGCCGTCACATAACTTCAGTCATCATTTATGTATATTAAAAAGTTTCCTCAGCGCAGCCACCACAATACAACTTTAAGGGAGATCAATACTTGACAACTTGAAGAGCTGTGGGGCAGGTATTAAAACAGTCTTTCTGTTTGTTCACCTCCAAGATTGAAGATTGACCTATAATAACTAACCTTATATGTCAGCAGCCATCAATAAGGATTATTTCTTATTCGTAAAGGTGAGACTGCAGGGAATCCAAATTTTCAACCCCTTTTTGTCCGTCCAACCTATCATGCTTTAATAAGTGGCCCTGAGTGAATGCATGGCACTCGTTGCTCGTGCGAAACTTATCAAGGCCTATATCAAAGGCCTAATTCCACTTGCAAAAAGCGCAGAGGAGACCCCAGACTTTCCGCCTTCTGCTCTGCCCCGTCTAACTGCGCCTTCAGACATGATTTACAAGCTCACATGTGAAGCGCCTCCCTCTCCTCTCGGACTTTGCAATGCACAGAAGTCGTCTGTCTGGCTAAGAATCCGAAGCAATTTTCATGGAAGAATGTGTAAGTAGCCGACACGTACAGGGTGAGGCAGAATCTCACGCACTCGTTTTGAAGTGTGGGAGAAAGGGATTTCGTCTCACACTGTACAGGGTGTGGCACAAGTTTGACCACTCGCTCGTTTGATCGGAGCTAGGACAGTATTTTTTCCCCCATATTAACTCAGACAGTGAGAGTATTGGTCTATAAACCTCTTGGAATGACGTTCTCCAAGATGTCGTCCGTGCCATCTTTGACTGTGTTCCCGAACGCATTTCCAAACCTGTTCATGCCCAGGGGGATGCATTGAAGTTACACGAACTACTCAAATTGTGCACTGAGACCAGGAATCGATACAGAAACCAGACCAGAAGTAGCAAACAGTGAAGCTTGAAAGATTTTCACCATCCAAAAGCCTCCTCACAACCGTGCAAAAAGTGCCGAAAATATCGTGCAGATGCATAAATATCGTGCAACTACAGTGTGCAATTTGATGTGGATTCCCAGTTTATGCAGTACGTGGCAGAAGTGGTGTCTGCTGTGCAATTGAATGCTGTAGGCCTGAAAAGTGTATTTGCTGCCATTGGGTAAGAATGAAGCTGGAAAACAAACCGTTTTTTAGGCCGTGTGCACCAAGACCAACACAGGCTCAGCTCCATAGGACCCGTGGCTGGCGCAACAGCTGCAAGGGTCTCATCCTCGAGTCCGGGTCGACCGAGACCCCGAACTTCGCTCCACTCAACAAGAGTCTGCGATCCATTCCGTTGGCACCACCACTGATGCGCACTGTACATGTTTTCCAACTTATGCAAGACTCTGTCAGTGAGCTTGGGTCCGGGCTCAGCATAACTCACGAGCGGATTCTCCTAACAGTGATGTAATAGAAACTTTTCTTTCTCTTAAAATTGAATCACTCCATCCTTTGCTCCTTTGTCCCTCCTGCTGAGGAGATGCTTTCTTTCGTTCACCAGAGCGGAGGCAACAAGAGCAACGTTGTCAATAAATCAGAGGGGGGAAAGCGAGAAAGCAAGAACTTCTGCCTAAGGCGAAATCTCAAAAAAAATTTTCAAAAGAAAATAAATGCGTACGCTGCGTTTGCGTGCAAAGGATGCATGACGCCGCTACACATATTGCGGCGTCAGGAACAAGAACTTCTTGTCCGAGAGAAAAGGTTTGAGCTGGACTGCACACAAGAGAAATGAGACCGACAGTGGCAAACAGGAAACACGCTGATGCGGGGTTGCATCAGCGTGACGTCACTCATATGTGGGTGCGGATGTGCAAAGACGTCTCATACGTGCTGGCATGCGGATATGAGGGGAAGAAAAGCAAGACTACAGAGTCTCTTTCTTTTAGTTCAGACGCACAAAAAAGATGCAAACACATCCTCCCCCCCTGAAAAAAATACACCCGAGCTCCGTCCTTTTTTAACAAACATCTCTATGTGTGTCTCTCGTAAGAGAAGACAACCCTGAACACTAAATCTTCTTCTTAAGGCTCGCTTACACTTTTCTACAAGTATCCATTGGCCCGTTTCAATCCCCCTGGGCTAAACTTTCCTGCTTTCTTTCTTCTCCGCTGATTCCCCCCCCCCCCTGCCCAGGTCTGTGTATCAATTTCACATGTTACACATGCTCAGCATTGGTGGAATCCGGCCATAAACTCCTCTTCATGGCAGAGCGTCCTGAATTGCATTAAGCAAATGTCGGGATTGAAGTAGGGAGGGACTGAGAGAAAGAGCGGAGGAAAATATTTTTTCTCCCATGTCTCATGGAGGCACTCGCATTGTGATCTTGGAGTGTCACTGGGCTCGGACACGGATGGGGGCTTGAACCCCCCTCGGCTACAGCATGCAAAATTAGCTCCCACAGCTTGGAGATGAACAACAAGGGTAAGGATGTATAAAAATGTGATCCATTTGTCTTATATAGAGGGTATAAAGCTATAAAGCACTGCTGTCTCTTTATGAGTAGGCTAGACCAATCTTTTAATATCTTTCTGCATGCTAGATTTGTTGCAAGACTCCATTTTCAGGACATTCTAGACGAATAATCATAGCTCGGGCACTCCCTCTGCCTTCAAGGTCTTATTGACACAGCTAATGAGAAGTTAGTTCACATTTCCTATTAGGCCTGCTTAGTTACGTTCCAGATGCAAAACTGTAGACAAATAAGGTTGAATGTTTTTTAGCTTTGTCTTGGCCTTCCAAATATGAATACCTTGTGATGAACTGAACTTATCGTAGGAGAGAAGGGGACAAAACATTGCTTTGGATGCCGTCTTCACCATTTGAATTAAGGCCACAACCCCCAAATTTTCATTCCTTGCTCCAGCCAACTTGAGTACATTGATTAAATTTTGTAATGTCCTGCTGTTGTTCTTGAACTTGTAAGTATTTCTGGGCACAGAAGTTAATTTTGAAACATTGTGTACATTGTATAGGTGTGTGTGCGTGTGTCCCATAGTGCTGAGTCTCACTTATAAGACTGCACTGTAGCTGCGTTTTTGCCAATGTGTTTTCTTCGCAATTCTGCCATCCATCTGCATCAGATGCTGCAAAACATGATGAACAAGATGACCGCACTCGAGGACACTCAGAGCCAGATGTCTGGGGTCGAGACTGGAGGAAGTGGTCAAGTAATCGAGTACTCACTTCAAGTCTTCCCCCCCCCCTCCGCTGAAGGTCTGGAGAGCTTAATAGAAGTATGCTGATAAAAGCGTCGAAAAAACAAACATTTCATGATGAAGTCTCACTGCCATTGCCAGCTGAAGCCGTTCTAGGCACGCACCCACGACCTCGGGAGGCCGCCTGGAGAGGCTCCCCCCATTGTCCCTTGCATGACTGTTTCAAGTGCTGGCCTTTTTCGTTCTCCTCCTTTCACTTTTGCAGCAGCAGCCTCGACAGCGAAAATGCATGGACGGAGGTCGACTGAAACCTCCGCTCTCTTTGGCCTCGGCCTCCCAATTAATGATGCTACGTGTTAGGGTTTTGATGGTGAAAAAAAAAGAGGCCGCTCATGTTTCTGCCACGTACGTCAGCAGTTTCTTCTGCCCCTCCGAGACTTTTGTCGCAGCCATCGAGAGTCTTGCCCACCACTTTTTTTCCCTCTTTCTTTACTTTATACTTTCGTGCAGTGCGTGTGCAGAACTGTCAGTCTCGTAGCCACCATGTTATGATTGACAACTGAGGAGTCAGTAACACTTAAGAAGGTATGATGATCCTACATAATATGAGGACAGGGGAAAGTCCGGGCACTTGGCCGGAACTGCAGTCTTAACTTTTTTTTTCTTTTACAGTCAGGCCTTCTCTTCTTTCTCCACTCGGGTACAAACACTACTGTGCAGTTGTTTCAGTTGTACTCCAAACAACTGGGAAAGGGAGAAATAGCCCTTGCCAGCCCCTTCTTAGGAGAGACAGAAGGGGGCACTTTAGAAGGTGAAAACGCACTTCGACATAGGAGGGATTTCCTCTCCGGAATACGAGGGGGGGGGATCGGAGTGAAGCCTCAGAGGGGGGGGGGGAGGATGGTAGATGAAAAAAAGAAGGGCTTTTTGTTCTTCACGCTCAAAAGGTATCTTTTTCCAACAACTTAAACCCCCTTGAGAAAGTCCAGGAAAGTTCTTTCTTTGCATTTACCCACTCCTACTGACCTTTCCCTGCCCCCCCCCTTTCCGCCTAACGACCACTCCAATGACGACCTAATGTTGACTACCAACTCCACTGAACAAAAGCTCATTTGGATACTTGGACGACGCAGATTATCTAATCAGGCCGTCGAGAGTTGTCTGGTTGAGAAGTTCATTGATTCTTTAAGTCTGTTACGTAATAACTGAGACCTGGGTTATGTCATATGGTATATTGGTAATTATGGGTGAAGAATTTGAGCAATTTAGGGGACACTAAAATTGCATTCTGGGGTTTCTTCCCTCACTACGCGTTTTTCTCTCACCAATCAACTTTTTTCACTGAAAATCAGCGACTTTTCAAGAAAAGATATTCTTTTGCAGTGCATTAATTCCCCTCGGCCCCACAATGTCAATCCGGGTAATCAGAGCTTTAGAATGCGAAACGCCCCGAAAACGAGCCAAAACAATGACTTCCCCACTCATTTGACTTTTTTCCGCCCAATTTACTTTTCTTTCACTTTTTTCCCTACTTTTTTCTGGGGGTCAAGAAGTGGATGCGTAGAAGAAAAGTCTTTTTTTTCACTGTCTTCTCCACGGCAGAGCTGTGGTCATTCCCGTGCTGAGCCAGTCAATTTGTGAAAGAAAATTGCTCGCTTGACATGAAATCATCAGTTATTCCCACTTGCACATTTAACTCTGATCCTCCCGTGATCCCTGACAATTCTTTTCGCTCGGTTCTCGTCAAGGAAGATGTGTTTTCCTGGCCTGAGTCGAGAATCCGTGAAATCTGAGAATAACTTTGCTCAATATTTTTGTCAAACGAATAATCTATGGGTCTTTTTTCTTCAAAATTTCGTCGCTTTTTGGCTTCATACCCATAACAGTTTGTCCCTCCCTCCTGTCTTCTCCCGGGGGACGCTTTACGTTGTTAACCTACTTTTAGTAAGACTGCGCGAAACCCCAGGTTGATTGATATGGCGATATTTCGATACGTCAGGACGGGTATCCGATTTGTGGAGATAGATATCGCCATATTTGATACCTCTCACGGTTGATTGATGTCAAGTCGAGATGATTATCCTTTTGCTGATGCTTCTGACATTGGGAGTTTTCTGAATCTTCATAGGGCCGAAGATGCTGGCGAAGTTTCCAGGGCTGGTGGGGGTTTCTGCACGATATCACCGAAGTATCGGCATAGATTTCTAGATGTAGCGATATCGTTACTCAGCAAGGATCCGAGTTCGAAACGACGCATCGCACAGTGTTAGTCTTTAGGCCTTTACCTAAAATTTCAAGGCCTAACGCTGACACTGCCAGATGGGAGGAGATAGGGGGACGAAAAAGGCCTAAAAATTCTACTTAGCTCCCTTCTTCCTTGAAATGATGTTCACCATGGTTGAGAAGCAGGTTCTTTTTCACATAAATTCAAATTAGGCGGACATCGCCGTCACAAAGTAATGTCACTCGCTGCTCCCTCACGTCCTGCCTCACTCGTTCAGGCTCACTCAGGCTCGCTCAGGCTCGCTCAGGCTCCCTCAGGCTCGCTCAGGCTCGAACCCTGGCACACAAAAGTTTCGCAACTTCGGTTTTTTTTTCCTTCCTTACCTTTCCCTAGGGCTGTATTCGAGCGCTTCCCAGGTTTTTGAGAAATTGGCAATTTGGGACAGTTCCAAGTAATGCTTCATTACTCGGATATTCTTCTTAGATAGTGGCATCGTAACAATATAGGTATAATTGCAACTTTTTCTTGTGCAAGCGTGTGTGACTTTAGCCGGGACATCATACTTTTAGCTACTTTACTTTTTTTTACTAGTAGGACAGCGTATTTATGAATTGCCATGGAACAGTAGAGCCGAGCTAAAGAGTAGAGCCCGATTCGGGCTCGAAACCCAGCCCCACCTCATCCCTCCCCCGTCCTGGAGTCTTGCACGAGGGGGTCTGAAATGTGGAGGAAAAGAATCGCTACTTACGCAATCTCCTCTGCCAGACAAAGTTGTGGCGTTGAAGTTCAAAGTGCGATATCTTCCACACAATCACCAAACGAATGCATTTTGACATGTCTGATTGAACATTAGTACTTTCTGTCTGAGGGAGGAGGGTGGAAGCAACGCGTTCGTCGGCCAGAAGAACACAAACAACTGGCCAAGGAGAAAAAAAAAGACAGCTTCATGGAAAGCAAATTGCGGGAAAGCAAAAGAGCTGCAGCGACGACATAACTAACGCAACCAGACTGAAGGAGGAGGGGAAAGAAGCGTAAGATACGCAGTTGACCTTTTCAAACAAAATCACTTCCTCGCTGTACAATATATATATATGTATATGTACCAACCGAGACGTCTTCCAACATATCGGTTTCCACCACAATACGACTCTCTTTTTTTTGCAATTTTCCACCAAGTCTTCTTCAACTGTGCAATTTTTTTTGCCGGTGCCAAAAAAAATCACACACGCGCAGAAGAATGAGAGACGTGAAAGGTTATTCGATAACCTTTCCGTGTGTGCAGGAGGCAAAAGTGAAGAAAAAAATCTGCCCTGACCACCCAGCCCGGAAAGTCTTATTTTCCTTTAACTTTCCTCCCACAATAGAGTAAAGCACGACGAGATAAAGGAAAATGCTGACTTATCTGGCTGACGAGACGTCATTAACACTTATCTTAGTTCTGTTTTTTTGTGTGTCCGGGTGGCCCAGACTTAAGGCGCTTTTTTTTCTCTGCAAAATTGGCAAGTCGTCAAGAAAAAAAACCGCTCTTCTTCTTTCTTCGCCCTTGTCATTGCGTAAACTTTGCTTTCTCCTCTTCAATGGAAAGTAGCGCGCGCGCTTCAAGCTGGACTCGGGCTGGAAAGCGTCAACAGTGCTCCTCCAGTGCCAAAATCCACGCGTGTTTTCTCTTGCATTGTGCCATTAATCACGCACCGTACGCAGGGGATTTTTTTTCTTCGAAAGTTCCACCTGCGTGCTGGAAAGTTCGCTTCAGTGCATACGTGGCTGCAGGGGGGGGGAGGCTAAGTGGAACCTCCGCTTTTTGGCTCGTACACCCTGTCACAGACTAGGTTGTTCAAAACTACGGAGGGGATCTTTGGATAAGAAAAGTTGGCCCCGAAAGCGTCACTTGCAAAACACACCTTGGCACAGAAGGAAGTCAAGCTGGACGTGAGGTCGGACTTGTGGTCGAGCTTGTCAGTCACTTCCAGGCTTTTCTGTTCGCTCAAGAGTTAAATGAAAGTCACTATTTTTCTTACACAGTCCACTAATGTTGTCGCATTTTCTTGCCCAAAAGATTTTTCTCCCCTGGTTCTCAACTTTCCATGTGCGCACAATGTAACTTTCCATATGTAGTCTTTCCAGGCGTGATAAATCTTTTGCCAGTTGCAACTTTAATGACGCTTTTCCTGTCGAGCGGACCGAGTTCAGTTTTGAGCAGCAAATGAGCCTTTTCTTCGGGTTGCAAATGAGCTCTCTTTTTTTCCCGGGTCCTTCCAAAGTCGAGCTCAGTCCACCTCTAGTCCACGGACTGGTGGCGAGCGCTAGAGGTAGGCTCAGACTTGCCACAAAAAGTGAGTTTCGAGCTCTCACCGAGCCTGAACATTTGGCTTTCAGGTAGCTCGTTAAGGCAGCTCTGAAATCAGGGACTGAAATGACTCAGCTGCCAGCAGATATCAAGGGGACGTTTACCCAAATGAAAATGGATCCCTCCCTGGGCTTTACTGCCCTGCCATTATCATTTATAGCGATAATGCTGCGTGTTGGCTCAGTAAACTTTCTGCTAACTTAACTAAAAATTAATTTCGGCCTGCACGAGTAATGAGATAGAAGGCGAAATTACCCAACCCCCCGATTTAATCTTGGAAAGTACCCACACTCGACATCACCTCAGGTGTACAGGGCGGCCCAGGGAGACTCGAAGAACGCCAACCGGCGGGGGGTTGGTTAACCGGGTTCAACCCGGGGTGGGATGAACCCGATAAGTGCCCGGATGGGTGGAAGTGATTTCTTTTGATATTGAGATAACAAAGGGAATAATGTTTTCTAGACTCAGGACGCAGGTACATTTTTACGTTGACATTTGACGATTACTTATTCATTGCCCCTTGTCTCTCTGTATCTTGCCAGGGTTGCCAAAGCCACACTAGAGGAGGGGTTTTGCTTAAACAGGCAAAAGCCCAGGAGACCCACCAGAGGGTACTTTTTTCGTCCCTGATGCGATGATTGGCAACCGGGTGCGACAAATAGCAACCCGGTGGGTTTCGACGAACCCGGCCAAGAGCCCGATCCCTCCATCCACCCTGTAGCGCCTCTTCCACAGCCGCAAACACACACGCGCACGCACACAATGACTTGATTACTTGTACGGCTAAGTTGGAAGGAGGAGAACGTGTCCGTCCTGATGCACACGTCCACATTCTCGTCGTGTCTTCCTCTCCGGACCCTGATTGCACACAATAGCATCTTTTCCTGCGGCTTCAGTGACCCTTTGTAACGCAATTACCCCACCTGAGCTGAATGCACCACATGTTTGGGACCATCCTGGACCATCTTGGGCCCCGAACATGACGTCACGTCACCCACTAGGCTGGACGTGAAAACGATGGAGGCAATACTAAACGTGTTAGATGTACAGTGCATACGCACAGGGTACGCATACAGAGTGGGGAATTTTTGTGGGTTGGGAAACTTCACAGTCCTACAGACCCTCCACCGACCAGAACATACAGCAGCTACTCGATGTGCGGCGACCCATTGAGCGATTAACGTGGCCAGCCGAGTTGATCTGGATGGCGTCAAACCACGCAAGGCAGAAACGTGGATCAGTCTCCGCACTGGATGTGCCGATGACTTCATGATATTTAATGACACATAACTTAAGTAATTATTTGCCATCATTAAAGGATCAGTCTCCAACGCAAACTACACTGGACTAATCCTTCGTGAGGAAAACACATATAACTGATACAAATTAATCCTCACAGGATTGTTCTTTAAGACCGGAATCAGTGTCAGTGCCCATGGCCGTGGGACTCTTAGGCAGAGGTAGCCGAAACTTTTACTTGAAAACTTTTCACATGGAGAAAGTTACAACCACAAGCATTGCTTTAATAAACAAAGATTTGGGACAGCAGCAGAAAAAAAGGATGTCGACACAGAAGACGACAAAGACATGGATCGTCGAAGGCCTGAGAGTCACTACTCAATGCCAAGGAGTTGCCAGTCTTCGCCAACACTGCTGTTTTTGCAGTGTCACG
>JAAUXU010085054.1_pt1 | contig 28077 bp, 17 predicted proteins | sample 7278151 | NCBI WGS metagenome assembly JAAUXU01 (sample SAMN14350113, study PRJNA611818) | marine sediment metagenome | isolation source: surface marine sediment (1.8m) | place: French Polynesia: Moorea | collected 2018-08
CATGAGCGACTCTCTCACATAATGGCAGCATTTGTTCAAATCCTTTGGTGTAAAACGAGGACCGAGAGCCAGATCCATTCTCGAGTCTAAACTGCGATGCCAATGAACACTGAACTAAAGCCATCCGAGTCCATCTTTTCTACCGTTGTCTCCCTGGAGTCCGCCTGAGACTGAGAGTGATCCCGGAGTGCCGCCCAGTCTGTCCAGGCACCAACGTGTCCGGTGACAATTGCACCAGTGAGCACAGCCTGAAGATCGAAGTAGGTCGTGCTGGTGTCGCACGCTTTGCCCGAGTCCCTGTTGCTCACTACAGTAGCACGTCCAATAGCACAAAGACGTGGCGAAAAACCGTACACTCTCGTTGCAACTCCTGCGCATTCTATTACTGCTAGCCTAATGGCCTCTGCGTGCATTCGACACGAATTTCGTTTCAGACCCGCCAGGAATTTTCATCTGCGGACCAGCAGAAGTCCCATTATTCATCATCTCCTCCGCCCTCCTCTTTTCCACCGCCATTATCAGTGGCAAAAAAGTCCGACGGATAATTCTTGAGGGTGCGTTCGACGAGAGAGATCGGGCGGGAGCAGCGCGAACAGGCATTGTCCGGGAGGTTTCATTAATGTGGAACTCTCTCTCGTCCACGCCGGGTAGGACTGCGTCCAGACTGCCACCGGCGGCGGCGGCGGCGGCGCGCACCCGGTGCAGTCGGGGCCGTCCAACCAATGCCGGGTGAGAGGGTCATGAAAAATCGTCGGCCTCTGCCTTGTGAGCATGCACGCCAGCGCCGCTGAGGACGATTTAGGCCTCACGCATGGTGCAGCCCAATTTAGAATCTCCTGGGCTATTGGACGTGAGGCTTTGTCGAGAGCAGAGGGCGTAAAATTTCGATCTTTTTCCCTCCTCCCACCTCAACCAGGATTCTTTTCTCGAGCAGCACCTTTTAGATTTCGTTTCGCAACAGATCTCATCTTAACAATGACGGGAGAAGGAAGGCAATAAACGAATGAGGGTGAAATCTCGTCTATCATGCGAAATAAAGGCCTACTTCTCTAGGCCCATCATTAAGGCTCTCCGTGATTGGACTTATCTCCGGAAAGCTATCGACAGGGTGTTCGAGCAAAATTTTCCGCTGACTTGGAATTTTTGCCAATTAAGATTGACCGAGGGTTGATTTGAGAGCAATCCCGGCAGACCCTCCTCCTCTGCTGCCTGTGAGCGACAAACAAATACGTAGTCTAATATCACAAAAGGCCTTTTTTATTTATTGTAAATCATCAATTATTGAAGGAGGCAGGATCTCCGATTGACTGCGTGAAGGCTTTTTGCCGACGTGGCTGACGTCAGTGAAGGGACAAACGTGGGGGAGGCGAACGCCGGCGGTGGCGGAGAGCAACAGGAGGCTGGAAGTGGTGGCAACAATAAACCGACCGCCTTGGGCGGTGCGGAAAAGTTACTGACATCCCATCAGAATCTTCTCAGACGAGAAGATTTCTACCGTCGACACTGTGGCGAACTCCGGCAACGAGTGGTACCGGACAGCAAAGCCTGGTGACGTTGAGGAGTGGTACAACGAATCTCAGAACATTGTCGTGTCTCCATGTTGAGGCCACCATCGCAGCTGATGACGGTCGCATTGAAAAGTCATGTGAGAAATCATCCCTTCAGTCTGTGTTCAAAGCACGTCTTTAATATTAATGTTACGTGAGTAGATAGTATTTGAATAATTTCTGGTGCTGCATCAAAAGGGAAAGGTTTGCGCGACCACCCTGTAATTCGTATTTATCCACTCTCCTTTAGTCAGTATGTCGAAGGGGCCTGATGGCCTGGCAGGGACCATCAGTCACGATTTGCGCAAGGATAACAGAGCAGTGCTGTGATCGCAATTAGTATAGCGATCATGGCTACATGACTTCGTACTCGACCTGTACTTGCAGAAGATGACGACATAAGTGCTTGCCGTAGTCACCGATTGAGCGGTCCCCTGTGTGCTTTATGCAAGCAGTGCCCAAGTGTGACTGGTCTGTCCAGCAAAGTGCGACCCAAATGAAGTTTGGGTCACCCAAAGTGTCGAGAAGGACTGCACAGACTCTAAGAGCTGGTGTAGTGGAGCAACACTGTATTTGGCAAAACTTTTGTACTTGCTGAAAAATTTTCCCCGTTATGAGCGAGACAACTTGCTTTTACTCTGCTGGCATCAAAAAGAGGCTCACCAACAAAATGTTTGATGTCGACAAAGACTTGAAGCTGCCCACACGTCACAACGTAGAAAAGGCCCCTTCTGGCAATATTATAAGCTGCAGCTTGACAACTTCGCCAACGCAGCAAGGGACAAAGCACGTGATAACGTCAAGGTCGAAAAAATGGCGCTGAACGTTGAAGCAAAAGCATGCAAATGCGCAAGTCTGTTAAAAGGACCTAGAATGACTCAATATCTCGGTATACCCTTCTAATGACCTTATTCTCTTCTGCTTTCTGCTATGTTTCTGAACACTTTCTGCGTCTCATGTTTGCCGCTAGGTGGCGCTGTGCCCATAAAGGGTGCCGCGGCAAGACATCATCACATCTTGAAATGACGGATCTTGAAACGTCAACCAGTCCGTTAGCCAAGGCCAAATGTTGCTGCTTGTCTCTTATCCTCTGTCCCCAGACTATGAGCCACTACACTCAACATCACGTACCCAACTTGTGCAAAGAGATGAGGACAGAGCAGCAGCCTTCACAAAAGAGGATTTCATCCTTGGAAGAACTCCGAAAGAAGCTGGACAGGTCGTGTGTCCCGTCGGGGACCCACAAAATTGTCCAGGGGGTTCCAACGTGAAGCTATCGATCAGACTTGGTCGAAGAGGTGCACTTTGCATCTGCTATCTGCACTTTGAACTTAAAATTTCATAGCACACTGCATGCAGTGAACTGAACTGATATGGATTTTTGCTCTAGAACTACTCATTTGTTCGCAATACAGTCAACAGTTAGTGTAGTGCACTCTGCCACAGAACATAAGTTTGGCCCCATATTGCCGCAGAAGAAGTTTTACACTTAGGAGCTCTGGCAGGGGAGGTTTGCAACTCCCACTCACCCGGATCTTCAATACTTCATACTCTGGAAAGCATGCACAAACTCAAAAATCTGAACAACAACTCTCTCCTTAAAAAAGAATTCTCCTGCGCACCATTTGAAGGAAGCCACTGCAGCAAAGTTTTCCCACATCGTCGAACTTTGCACCAAAGAACCGAGTCAGTCAGCAAAGATGCACACAAGCTATCTGACAAGGTTCTAACGTCAGAACTCTAGTTTCATGGGCTGTCAAGTTGTTTGACAATTCCACTGTAACGGACTTAAGCAATGCAATGGATGAGCATTGACTGGAATGACACAACTTTTACAACCGATAGGTGGATTCTGGAAATGTGTGACAGTCTGGAGCAATTTGATGCAGTGAGGAAATGAGAAGAGAGACAAAAATCAATTTCAGCAGGTGACAAATTGCAGTCCACCTTTCTGGAAATGTTTTTGTCCTGGCCGTCTGACTTGGTTGAAACTGCTGAAGGAGCAAGATCTCAGCTGTGAAACCTTCTTGGGAACCCAGTACACCTGCAAAGCCCTGCAAGTGTTGACTCATCATCAAGAACTTTCGGTGTGTTCTCTTTGGCGCGGTGTATTCCAAGCCTTTGGGAAGAACACTTGGACGGTACAGGCAGCTAGCTTAAAGAGGCAGGTTACTTTAAGGGGGGGGGACTATTTTGAAGCGAGGAAAGGTTCGATTGCAGTGTCTGGTCAAGAGCAACAAGTTGTCCTTGTCTGAAGCTGCAGATTTTTTAAGGACCTTAAGTTGCAGTGATGCCTGCCTTTTAATGGCCTACGTGGCACGGGAGGAGAGTCTTATGTTTTCGAAGCAAGGGTTATTTATTCTCATGTGGGTAACACGCAGCCATCCTGAGAATGAGGGCAACAGCAAAAGAGCGACCGTGTAATCGTTAGAGCAAGAGCAAGTTGGGACACAGTAGTGCTGACTCTATAGGCTGAGCTGAGACTGCTTAGCTGACTTCACCTATGCATGGAAGTGTGACACGTATTTATTTGCAGGGATGGTATTCACAAAACTCTTGAACCAAACTACCAATTTCCCTCCCTGTCATCAATTACCAATTTTCCTCCCCGCAAGGTGCCCTAATTACATCCTGAATGGGCCTGATGGCCCTTGCAAGGCACTTTGATTTTTCTCAGTCTCAACCCAGAAAGACAAATCTGCCCTCTTGCCATTGAGTATCATTTTGGATCATTAAGTGCCACTCTACAGAGAGGGAATATGTGGTCTGATATATAGTCTAGTCATATTGCTTGAAGTTTTGTGAAGGTAACCAATTGCTACTCTTGCTCCTCATTTATGACAGCAAGGTATGCACTTCGTGGGTAGGCCAAGAAAAGCTTTCCCAAGTCACGTATTCAGGATGATCACACGTATGCAATATTTGGCAGTTTTCTTCAACTTTGGAAACATGTTTTGTCATGCCTTTGATTGCCAATGGATTCTCATTTATGGAGACCCAATTTCTCACTTTTTGTTACAGGTGAGATGAAAAAACCACCTGAGGTCGCTTTGTCTGCGGCTCCCAGGCTGCAAACACTTTGCACACTGCAGACAATGCAAGAGACAAGTAGAAGAGAAAGAGTCGCACAATACATAAAGAACAATAAAAAGTAATGAATACCATTTTGAAGTCCTGTGGGTACAGCACTTGCACCCCATTTTACGAGTTGCACTTCTCTTTGTGAGCAAACTTTAAAAAGTATAACACTGGCTTGAAATATGTCTATTTCCAGAAGTGATGTGCATCGCTTCGACTGCAACTTCATTTCAGCAAATAGTTTTCTAAGTTAAGATAAGGAAACCCCGTGAAATTGTCTGAAGAAGTCTCGACCCATGGCCGCTACACAAAGGCAGGTAGAAAAGACTTTGTCTCTTCCTGCTGAGGTACAGAAGGTAACGAGCAATGAACAATGGCTAATCTGACTTACATATTAGAAGAATAGAAGATATTAGAAGCAGCACAAGGTGAACGCACGTCTCTGTGTACTCTTTCTGGCGCTAAAGGATGGACTCAGCTTACCTCGTTCTTAACTTGTACCGTCATTAGTCACAATGCGTTCGCGGAAAGAGAATGATCTTTGTTTTTTTTCAGTGAAATTAAGGCTGAGCTTTTAAATGTAGCTCTACGTGCGTAACAAATAGTACACAAGCACTAACTGTGCGTACAAGGTGGGTGGAGCGAGACAGAGAGGTCATTGCTCTGTTTCTGCCAGAAAAGTCGTGCATTTTCTAGCTAATTCCAGGAATAATTGCGCTAAACCCAAATCGGTTCTTCATAGTATCTGCCACCAATGACAAAAACAACACCCAGCCCCTTTGGCACTAGATGCAAAGGCAGACGATGAGCTTAATCCACACATGCGGGCAAAGCTAAACACTGACGTGGGTCCTACCTTCATGTACAGCGTGACTTTGGATCTCCTGGTGAGCTTGAACGAGAACTTCAATCCAGTCTCTTCATCTGCTGGGTGAAGACCATGGTGAGGCAGGCGGACACGAGCCGTGGCGAACTTGGAGTCGGGGCGAGGAAAGATTAAGAGCAGCCCATCCTGGAGAAAAATGTCCATTACATTATCAAGTCCAGTGCAAAAGAAAAAAAAGAGGATTTCATAAACAATATGAAGACGGTCTTCGAGGAAGTGATCAGAGGCATAAGGAGTGACAAGCAGAAGTGTGGAAAAGGTCTACGGGATAAAAATGGGGTAGAAAGACTGAGAAGAACAGGTCATAGGGACTCCGAGTGTTCAGAGCGTTTCCAAAACATTCTTCAGGCAACGTTAGGATTTAACACGAATGCTCACCTGAATAGTTAAATATCGCCTCCTCCATCTTCCATCAACGGTGAGGGTAACATCCAGGATACCTGAGTGGCATCAAATTGGTGGCTCGTGTGAATCCTGACCAAGTTCAGAATACCCTAGCAAACAAAGACGTCACCTCTGAAAACTGGCTCTCCCTCTGGAGGTGTGATCTTCTTCCCCCTTCTCTTGGAACTGCGGTCGCTGTCGGACCTGACCAGGTCAACCTCTAAACGTTTCCGCTTGACCTTCTTGGCTCCAGAGTCAGGTAGGTCAGGTTTGACAAGGCCCAGAGACGCTGCAAGGAGGACCCGATTAAGCTCACACACACCTGAAGCACAATTTTGCACAATCTCTTCTCGAACCTGCTTCACTGCTCAATGATTCGTCCAACAGCAACGAGGACGACGACTCCAAGAAGGAAGAGTTGGCTGAGGAAGAGTTCAGGTGATCCATGGCTACTGTGCCGTCGATGGCGGAGGCCTCCTACATGAGCAATATCTCGAGTTAGGGTCGCATAAGTAGCCCGATGCTGTGTTCGGTATTTGCTTATCAATTTTTTCCTACTGGGCCTTATTTGACGACAGAGGGCGAGTGATTTAACGTGATCACGTTCACCCCCCCCCCCCCCCATCGCTAATTGTTCTTATCTCCAGCCAATGAATAATTCATAGTGAACATTTCTTGTCTTTTACAGTCCAAATAGAGAGGCAGGATTAAAGTAGGTGAAGAAATCAATGAATACTTTGCGCTGCAAAATTCCGACGTTTTTCCTACTGATCATACCTTTAACTTTGCCCAGAGACTGTGTAGGTAGCAGCTCACGTGGATACCAGACACATAGCAGTAACTCACTACTCCTCGACTGAGTCGAACCACTAGGAAGTGAACAAAATTCACAGATTTTCAAGTGGTTGCGTCCCTTTGTCTGCTATTCGTGCCAGAACGTTATGCATCGTCAGTTTAAATGCCTTCAATTACTCCTGGTTCAGGGGTGGGGTCGTTCAGCCAACGTCCCTCCCACTGGTGTGTACTGCTTGCCAGAGGTACTACAAAGTGCACCCGAGAGCAACAACACGCGGTCCTTCGTCAAGAGGGTGGACAGCATCCATTGGAACTACCCGACGTGGACACGTGCCATAACTGAAGAACCGGAGAAAGGTTGGGTGATGCCTTTTCTCCTCGCCTGGCGCTGCCTCACCAAAGCGGTAATTCAGGCAGCGCCACTCGCGCAACCTCTGACAGAGCCAAAGAAAAAGAAAATAAAAGGCCGCACTTGCACGGGGGCCGCAATTTGAGCCAACACATAAGGGGGCCATGTATGCGTGGACACGCAGCCCCCCCAATGCCCACATGTGCGCCAGAGACATGTACACGTGCGTCGACGTTTACTTAATCGGTACGTGCAAGGTTCTCATGTGTTATCTCTTTTCTTACTTCTCGCATATTTCCTCGCTCGCCGGCCCCCCGAAGACACTCCTCGTCTATCTCGTCGTCCTCATCCTCACTGCGTTGTCGGAGGCCGCCCCCTCTGGACAAGAACTTGCGCTTCGGCTTGGTCACGACAGTGTATGCATTCCTCGACTCGGCGGACGAAGAAAGAGCATCTGGAAGAAGAGCAAGTCCGCGTGCTGGTGGATAATGGACAGTCTTCACTATGAGATATGTTTGGGTGGTTTTGCTGGAATACTGAAATTAGCATGACTCTTCGCCGCAGAAGTACCGATTTCTCCAGAAGTCAGGAGGTCATCCGGCTCTATGTCCTGGTCCCAGGTGTCGTGACCAATCTCAAGGACGTCGGGTACGTCGGCCTCCTGCAACTCTTGTCCGTCTTCCTCCTCAGAACAGTCATATCCTCGCTCGTCACCAGTTTCGCTTGGTCGGCTTCGAATGGTTGATCTGTGGTCCAGCGACACGGGGTCCGCAGAGCTGAAGCTGTAAGGAGAGAAGGCGTCAAAGGTGCGGTCGCTCATGGCGCATCTGTCGTATGTCGTGCCATTCATAGAGTCGACATCACTCCTCAGTCCGTGAGAAGTCGACTCAAGCCCAACGTTGAATGAAACCCACCCAACCCCATCATTGAGGCCAGGACACTTTACTACGGTGGTCCTGGGTTAGTTGCATCAACGCGCACTTGACGCATTTGTCCCGCCAAATCGCCATCTCCCCCCCTCTCTCACTCCGTCCCTCCCTCCGCGCGGACGGGTCCTGGTGCGCGCTCTCCGCGCACGCGCGCGCGCCCTCCTCGACCGCCGCCGCCACCGCCGCCACCGCCGCCGCCGCCGCCGCCGCCACCGCCGCCGCTACCGTGTGTCCGTTCCTCAGCGACGAGACCAGGCAAGGCCAGGTTAACGCTGCTGGCGCCGCGGTGACCGCCAAAAAGTGTATGGTCGTCGTACTCTTGTCTGCCTTGGGAAGCGCTGCTGCAGCCGCTGCTGCAGGGGCCGCCTCACGGCACGCGCGCACCGAAGCGCTGCTGCTGTTTAATGGCGGCGGTCACGACGGCCGCGTTGGCAGCAGCGTCGTGGGCAGCCATCTCGGCCACCTTGCCTGGCCCAGGCGCTCCTTCGTCAACAGCGTCCTCTTGCCTGCCCAGGCCACGCTCGCAGCAGTGTTCAGTTGGCTGGCTGGGGAAAAAGTGGAAAAATCCACACCGCTACCGCTGCTAAAGAGCCTTAAAATTGTTGCGACGAGCACCAAGAGGGTCTTCCCCACCTCGCGGATGCTCTTGGTGTCCAACTTGTCGCGGGGCGCCCCCTGGAGCGAGGGTGAGATTGGTCCGCGGCCGGACGCCGTGACTTCCAGGATGGCCTGGTTGGAAACGAGGCCGAATACTTGAGTCTTGCAACCTTCCCGACTCCTCCCCGCAGACATGTCCGAGGTGACGTTCAAGTGTTCATACTGTCAGTTCGAGATCAAGCGGGACAAGAACTCGTTCGATGCTGCCTACTGGGGCGAGAACCTCTCTTGTCCACGCTGCAAGTACGGCGGCACCTCTGCGGGTCAGGCTCAGGCGACCGCAGTGTCCGCAGTGACCGTCCGCCCGGCTCAGCCCCAGCAAATCACTATTAATGCGGACGCGGCTGTCCGTGCGGCCCTGGCGGCGGTCGCGGCGGCCCAGCCGCGGCCGCAGCCGCCGCAGCTCCCCATGCATCCGCTGCCACCGCCGCCTCAGCCGCCTCAGCCTACCGCCGTGCAAGTGATCAGTCTTCCTGCCGCGGCCGTGCCCAAGGCGACTACGGTGACCACCCTTCGACCAACGACGGAGACTTTCATGAGTCTAACGCCGGTCCCGCCGCAAGAACTGCCAAACAGTCACCATCAGCTTCAACAGCAACAGCCGCAGCAACCACAACCGCAGCAGCCGCAGCAGCACCAGATACAGACTCAGGTGGTACAAGTAGCCACGATCGGGGGCCAACCTTCCCAACTGCACCAACTTCAACCGGTTCCACCTCATCAGATAAACAGCCTGGCTCCGCTCAATCAGAATGGTAAGCTCATACACTTCCACTGTTGTATATAAGGTCTTGGAAAACACTAATCTCGTCGTTCCTCAGCTCTCCCAGTGGCAAAGAAGAGCAAACGGCCCCGGTCACAGCGATCTGGCGGACAGCCGCGCCAGTCCTCCGGCAACAGCAACACGACTCCCGGCGGCAAGGAGAAGAAGTTCTCCTGTCAGTTCTGTGATTTCAAGTCCTCCACTAATTATAACGTGGCCGCGCACGTCAAATCTGTGCACTGCAAGATCAAGGACTTCAACTGCGACCTCTGCGACTTCAAGTCGTCCAAGAAGTGGAATCTGAAGAGTCACATCAAGACGGTGCATGACAAAGTGAAGGACTTCACGTGCGGCGAGTGCGAGTACAGGAGCTCGAGGAGGGACGCGCTGCTTAAGCATTACGGCGACGTCCACCAGAAGGTGGCAGCTAACAAGGTCAGCTAACCGACAGCACCCGGTGGACGAGATTTGCAATACTTCATGGGCGACCAAAAGACGACTACAGTATTCCGATGCTGGCGATCTCTGGTGAGAGGAGGTCACCGGTGAACTACTTCGACGATAGTCAACTGGACGCGGTCCCTAAGTTGAGTGAACTGGCCAAGTGCTGGAGCAAGAGCTGTACTTTGACACAACGTCCCATGAAGCAGCAAGTTAGAACTATTGGAAGAATTTGTGCTGGTTGTACTTTGTTGCAATGCATCACAAAGAACTTCCCCAAATGAGGTAATCCACTGCACAGAGAGAGACCTGACTGCATCAAAAACATATCTCAGCTATAAGATTGAAGGCAGTCAGTGAGAATGCTTGCCAACGAGTGAGTTCCATCGTGTGTACAACATATGTAAGACCGCATGATTCAGGGAAGCTTTCCCATCTTGAAGAAGGAATCTACCACTGAAAAGCCTGACATTCAAAGGCGCTACCATTGCAAATAGCGTGAAGTCAGTGAAGATAAAACCATGCCATATAACCACTACTTCATGCTAGACAACAGCGTAATGAAATTCCTCCATACACGTGGATAGACAGAGAGAGAGAGAGACTGGTGCAAATGCTTGTTACACAGCTGCTGCCGATGCTGGAAGGAACTGTAGTGCCTAACTTTACTGTTTTGTGGAATGAAAGATGTTATACAGACGTGGTGTGTGTAGAAGAAAATCACTAAAAGCGATGATTCTATCACGAGATATCCCTCAGGACTGGTACCAGAGCAGCAGTACCTTCTTCCTTTTTTCTAGCATCACCAAAGTTTTATTATAAACGATAGGCATTTCTTCTGTGAGCAGAGCTGAACTATTTCGCGGTCTTTTCCCGGCTGTTCCCGCGGGACAGCCGGGCTACGTACGTAGAGTGATCTTCTTTGCTATGTACGAGTGTGCCAGGGACAGTTAAATATAGCTTATAGGTTGCTAACTGTCAGATGATGTCTGTGCTTTGCTGTCGTCGCGGTCAGGGTGCTGCAAGAGGTCGGAGACCCACTCCTATCTTACCGCTACAGTTTGCCCTTGGCACTGGGCCCTGAGTCAGGCCTCAGCTTCTCAGTTAACTATTGATATGGGCCTTCAGCCTAGACTCGGGAGCCCAGAACCTTTTTGCAATATTCTCGGCAGGTAGAAAGAACTGGAGCCCTTAGAAGAGCTCTCGAGCCCCTTCCAGACTTTTTGCAAAATTGGTGGCCCATGAAAACTTATGAAGTCTCGTGTATACAGTCCAGGAAACTTTTGAAAGAAAATCTGACCCAGAGAACAGTATGAATAGCAAAGATAGTCCAAAGTGGCATTTCTTGTAAGGTCTGTGGTATGATCATTCGCCATGCTGGTCAAAAGGCTTAAGCCCAGGTTTGTGTGATCCCCCTTTGTCAGGCATGGCCGGCAAAGTTGCATTTCTCTTGATTTTCTGTTTGAAACTGCTTCTTTTTGAAGCTCACCTTTTTTCGTCTCTATTTATAAGGAGATTGCGGAGACAGATCTTATGATACTACACTCCCTCGGCCATTCGCCCCCCCCCCCCGCATTCTTTGAATAGTAGCCCCTCTTCAACAGCAGCTCTGTCCCAGCTCTGCAGCAAATGGTTTACTATGTCCTCAAGCCAAACAATCCATGTTGTCGCCTGTTGAAGACTTCTTTCTCCTGAGAACAAACATGGAGTGAGTTGCAATCGGCCAATGCGTGTCTGAATAATGTAATAACTTTTACCTGAGATGACGTTCTTTTTATAGTAGCCCCTCTCGAATGGTGACCCTTGAATAAAAAAACCCTCTCAGAGTGGAACTGGACCCTGGGCTGATATGTTGACTTTTCCATTCTGACAAAATCTTCGCTAGCCTTGACCTAAAGCTGTGGCATGACTTTTGGATACAAGATGTGGCACCAACTTTGCTCCACTTCTTCTGGGCTGCAGAGCTGGCACAGAAAGCCCCGGACATTAACCCCTTCAATTGACCAAACAAGGCAAAGTTGAGTGGGATCTCTCTTATTTCACAGTAAAGTTGGACGCCATGGATATGAAGAAGTCGTTGTGTTTCCTAAGCAGTGTGCCATGGTGCTCTGTCCATGTAAATGAGGGTTTTTTCAACCTAGGATTAGCGAAGTAAGAATTCTGTAGCGTTCAATAGTGGTAGACACACGTGCTCACCCTGGAGTGTTTTTTGCCTCCAAGGGTTTTTTGACTGGCAAAGGTTGATCGAAATGATGAAGTCACCCTGGCACTTGTGGTGGGCCCACCACAGAAGGTGCTTCACAATTAAAACATTCAAGCGTCTACGTCCGTGGAGGAATGCCAGTGGGCCTCTCGCCATCAGATGCCACAAAGAAGAAAGAAACTTGAGGTGAGGCCCCACAATGGCAGGTCTCAATTGATCCTTGGTGGCGTCAGCTGCATCTCTTGGCAATGTCGATGTTGGAGGCCAGGACCTTCCTCGGTGCGAAGGGAGTCCCATCACAGACGCCCAAGTGGTTCGATCTTCAGTTGGTTGAGGAGACCCAGACCTGATTGATCATGGTGACCATCAACGCGGTCAGTCAGTTCTTGGCAATGTAAGCATTCACTTGCTTTCTTGCCAAGCTCTCATTGTGATGAAACCTGCTCGACAGGCAAGTGCTGCCTCGGTCTGTCCTGAACCGATGTCACAGCGATGAGGTTGCTTCACGTGTCCGTGATGTCCTCTGCCGAGGAGGCGTAAGGTGATGTGAGAGAGTCTCCCGTGCAAAGTGGGGAGGGCGGCAATTTATCGACAGTTCCAGGCCTACAGTCGACATTTTTGGCAAAGACCCCGATGTTGCCTAAAGTGCATTGCTTCACCTCCAACACCACTACCAGAATCTACCTTCGATTTCCCGCCCTTTTGTTTGGTTGGAAAGTAATTCAAGCTGCTCCTCTGCAGCTAAGAGGAAAATCAGATCAGGTAGTCTTATTCTTAGATTCATTAGCCCTGTCTTCAATCTTGCCCAGGTCTAAACAGAGCCCAACCTAACCTGTACATTCCTCTAATGTTTTTTTTTACCGCACTGACATGAAATTTATGAGCAATCTGAGTTAAAAGTGCCCTGTACAAGCAGCCCTGGGTTTTGGAACCAGCTTAATTTCTCCACAGTCAGCGCGCCCACGAGACAACTGGCTAAATCGAGCGTCAACTGCATTTGTCCCCCTTGAGACATGCACAGTTTGGCTCCAGCAGCAACAAACGAGTTATCGTGTCCACCATTGGCTCCAAAGCGCCATATTTGGTTGCTCTCCCAAATGCGTCGTGCGGACGTCCTTTTTTTTCCTACTTTGGGGTGTGAGGAGGAGAAAATTAGCATCAATCTTGCAAGCAGGATGAGGAACGTGAAAGTGACTTCGGCCGAGAGGAGGATTTTGAAATCTCTCACGTCACAATTGTGGCACCGCGTTTTGCTCAAATACACACGTACAGTATATTTTTGCACACGTGTGATACACGCGCGAATCCGCACACGCCAACTGCCCTGAAAGGAGTCCAAAAAGAGCCAACCTCACGCACGCCACGCACGGGGCGCATGCGTGCGCCGGCTCCCAAGACGCCGCCGCCGCCACCGCCGCCGCCGCCGCCGCCGCCGCCGCCGCCGCCGCCGCCGACGACGACGACGACGACGACGACGACTTGCGTACGTACTGTACAGACCGGAGTAGAAACTCAGTGCATTGGATGCAAAGCTAACCGGGGCACGCCGTGTCCGACAGCAGCGAGATTTTTGAAAAAAATGACTTTGTGACAAATGACAGAGGGGTCTGTTTCTCTGTCCCACAAAAATAGCCAAGATTTCTCCCATGTATGGCAGGGATCTCTCTTTTGTGTTGCATCCATCCATTTTTTTTCCTGGCTTCCACTCCCCTCTTCAGATCGGTGCTGAGAAAAGAGGTGCTGATACCTTGAAGAATTTCTTCCAAATTTTATTGCGACAACTTTTTTCTTTCTTGCTTGAGAAACAAGCTAGGTGAGTCTGGAGTGGGTAGTAATTGTGGATTCTTTTCCCAGCAAAAATATCACATCTCGACAAACAATTGTAATGACGGCGAGGGAAAAAGAGAGACTTTACCCGGCCGGGATGGTGGTTGCGGCGCTGCTGCGGGCGGCTCTAAGATGATCGATTGGAAGAACGGCGATATTAGGCCTGGGAGGCATCGTCTCCTCCTCCCAGAAGGGGTACGTACGACGCTGGTCGAAGCCGGCCAGGAAAGCAGAGACGTCGGCCGTGCACAACATGCACGCCGGCATCAGCAGGGACAGCGCGGACGTTGACTTGGAGCAGAAGTGGCAACACCAGATCTCGCTGGTTTGAGTTTGGTCATGCGTGGACGCACACGGCGTCCAACGGGTGGTGGCTGAGTTATTGTATGCACACTCTATGGCACAGCTGGAACGTTCAGCAAGAGTCCCAACCATGAGAAAATCTCACACATGCTTTGGCCTTGCAGAATCCCTGGAGGTCACTGACCACAAACCACAAACACGGACGGAGCATAATAAATGAATGCCGGCTGGACAGGTAATGAACCACGATGGTCTTGAGGTCAGGCAGCAAATTCTTGGACTCTCCATTGAAAGCAGAATGGAGGCCAGGGAAGCATTTGCCGTCAGAGTTGCCAGTGTCTCAGCTCTAAGGTACGTGGGCGAAACGTACGTACTCGTACATGCTGTAGTCCGGATGAGGCAAGCACGTGGGCACCCAAAATGTCGACTTTTCAGTTTGCCCGGGGCTCCTGGGAAAAACCTGCCGATTCGTCAAAGATTTGTGACTCTTCTCAAAAAGATATTTTTCCCAATCTTCGATTAAGTCATGTTTCAGTGGCGCGTGAACAGAATGTACAGGATCAAACCTCGGTACAGTTTGTCGACCAAGACATAATCCTGTCCTGAACTTTGCTTCCCAGCTGGACACGGCCGATTCCGGAGGAATAAGCTTACACCGGCGTCTTTGCCACGGGTAGAAAGATCAATCCGGGTGGACTTTAAAATACGACTGCAGAGTCGTCCATTGCCCAAATTTATTCACACCTCTGTCAGGGTGTCTCATTCAACCCTAGATTGGGTCCGTCAATAGTGTCAGTGACAACAATGAGAAGCACGTGGATTGAGGAAGTGACGAGGATTTGCGTCGTTGGCAGCTTGTGTGCCGGCAAATGAGTCATTCACTTTCGTCTGCTCCACTGTGTTTGACATGGCAGATGTATCGCCAGAGGAGTGCAACTGGAGCAAGACCAGGGCTCTTCTGCAATGTCCGTAACAACTGTCCAAAGTCAGTGGAGCAAAAATCAATTTCGATTGCTCTTGACAGCCCTGTACGTCTGTGTAACAATGTGCGCAATACAAAACACAACGAGTTATTACCCCGGGCAACACTGGGTACACCTGTTTGTTTACCACATGATGCTTATGCAGATGTGTGGCATCGCAATTTGAACTGCAGGCACTGCAGCTGCAGGTGCAGATGATGTAATGCAGCAGTCTGTCATCTTTTGCTCCACCAGTGGACTGACCAGCTTGGGCAAACATGACCAAAGGGTGCAGTGGGAAAAAGTGCAGCCAAAGCTGCCAAAAAATGTGAAAGTGGCAGCGAGACACTAAGGTTGTAGAGAAAATGTCTACTCGGTCTGTTAGTAACTTTCACACAGCCCCACTTCTACTTAGCAAGCAGGCCTTGCTTTGACAACTGTGCCTCTCGTCAGCAACACCTGCTTGATGCAAGCATAGGTGAGTGATCTCTCTGGGACTTTGAACTTGCTTTAGCCGACTGTCATGGACTCATCAAAAGTTTTACCCAAGGGGCAAGTCAAGGACTACATGGATGTTAAGAAAACAAGGTGAGAATGCACTCTCCAGAGTGCTTGAGATCCTTCAAGGAATCCACCCAGGACAGAGATAGGAAAAAAGAAGCTGCACTCACTAGGAAAATGTCAGTCCTGGTCCATCCTGACCAGAGGGTGCCAGCAATTTAAAGTGGCCTTGCCTTGAAGGCTGTTTACACCACTCCACTCAAGCACCTCTCATTGGGCCCCGTACTGGGCATTCTTTCTGACAGACACAAAGTGAGGCATCAGCAGATGGTGAGTGAGGCATTTCAAAAAGCCTTCCTCAACTTGAGTCATCCTTGGATGAAAAATGGTTTTTCTACTTAATACTAGGGAGAAAATCGCAGTCAATGTCTTCATTTCTGACGTGGTCGAGCCTCTCGTCCGAGGCCGAGGTGAGCGCTGCCCAAAAGGATGTCTTTTGTACTCTTTGCCTCTAATCTGATAGCTTGGTTTGAAAAAAAAAAAAAAAGAGGAGGACAAAAAAACTTTCAGCCTGGTCTACTTCATAGAGGTCACTATTTGGAGGGTAAAAGCTACACCAAGTTGGGCTTTTGGTTATGGTCAAGGCTCCATTGCATGTGACGAGGGAGACCATGGACTTCTTGGCCAAGACGAGCACTACCTTGTGTACCGACTGAGTGACCAACAGTTTCCTCTTCCCTGAACTGCTGATGAGCAAACATTTTGTGGCCAAAGAGACAGTGCATCAGACCATAGAGATAAATTCAAGAGAGGTGGTGACCTTTGGTGGCTGCCTGTGCATATTTGAGATGTGGCATGAGTGATTGCTCTGATGCATTGAAGTACAAGGAGACTGTATTGAAAAATGATATCCTGATCCTGCTCTCATAACACAGGCACGGTTGACAAAGCCCTATTTCAGTGAAATCAACCACATAGAGGGAGGCGTAGAGCACAAAGTGCCTCAGCACCTGCGGTAATACAGGTCTGAGAGGCCTGAAACTTTGCTTCAGCACTTTTGTTGACATACCAAGAAAAAGTGTGAAAAAACGGATCTTTTTTCTTTCTTTCATTGTTAGTCAAAATTCGGACGCTACTTAGTGTTCTCCTTTCCCCTCCCTCCCATACGTAGATGTTATGGACATTTCTGAGAGTTCATGTTGCTCATTTACTCTTAAAATTTGATTTCTTAGCTATTCTGAGGAAATTTTCAACGTCATCAGGGACTTCTGGTGGTTTTTTTTCCTTTCGTACTTAACTGTTGCCTGGGAAACTTTTGGCAGGCACACCTGTGTCAGCTCATTTGATGTTCTGTTAAGGGATGTGGGTTGACTGAAACCTGACATTGTTCGCAAACTGAACAAGTTCAAGTGGCTACCAGCAGCAGTTCAACCCCTTTCTGTCTGTTCAAGTTTCCACGCAATCTCTTGCTGTATCTGCTTTTGCTTTCAAGAAAATCTGACCTGCAAACGTCTCCTGTCTTGCTCCCAAGATCCTTTGGGACCGCGAACTTTCCTACATTGACAACATCATTGGTGCAAGCTTGCACTTCGTAGGATGTCTTCTGAATGTGCAAAATGGACGTTTCTGAAAATGCACCTCAGAGCATCTTTTTTGCTCCTTTCTAAGCACAGTCGAACTTTGATGTAATTTACGGTATCGAGATCCTCACTGTGACGGGCTCGTTTCTTATGAAGTAAAAGTTCTTTTATCGAGAATCTTTGCAATGGCCGAGTTCAACGATATCGAAGTTCGACTGTACTCTCGAGAGAGTTTAGGAGAAGTTCCAGGACCTCTCCTTTGCAGGGCTTGTGATGAACATGGTCCGTTCTTATAAGTGGGAGCTTTTACCACCCTGACTTTTCTGCCAGTGCACCATAAGAAAAGTGAATGACTGAGGCTCAAATTATGACTGATGATGAGAAGATCCTCCTCCTTTTGCCGAAGTGCTAAAGTGACGTTTCAGGCACTCCCAAACACCATTGTGGATGCAGTCGGAGCTCAGTGGAAATTTTGGCGCTGCTTGAAATGTCCATCGATGGTATCTCTGAGCATTTGGAAGAGGTCACCACCTTGACCATTGCCAGAAGGTCAGAACTGAGGCTACCTCATCCATCAGGATGGACAGAACGAGAGTGGAAGTCTGTGAATCTCAGGAAGAGAGTTGACAACTGTAGACACGTGACCTGAGAACAGACTGGTCATGATGACTCACGTCCCAACAAGGAGTAAAGAGGTAAAGCTTCGGTCGTGACGCAGCAGATCTCATCCCCCCGGACTTTGGCTGTACGAATGACAAAGTGCGTCTAGGATGAAAGACGTTTAAAAAGCTGAAACGTTCTCCGACGGCCAGTACTGCACGCAGGCAGTGCGTGAAGTCTGGAGAATCTATTACATAGAGATCGTGCGCATTGACCACAAGTACGGCGACATTTTGCTCTTCATACCATTGAGAATCTCCGAAGCAATCGTCGTTCCTGTACAGTATTTAAGGCATCTGACGCATCACTCACCTGTGCTTTGGGAGGCTGCACTGCTTAAAAAAAAAGAAACAACCTCCAGCTGACTTATTCTAAAAGACGAGAAGAAATTATTCTTGTGTTTTCGGCGTCTTCTCGGTCCACTGACCACTATAAAACCAACAGACAGGCAACAATGCATGTATTCATTGTACGAGTCTGTGAGAGAGCTGTTAGCACCGTAAGGGCCAACTTCCGACTGAGAGAAAAACCATTGCGGCGTCCGTTCGGCCTGCAACCAACGCGCTTACGACACACAGGCAGCCGCACGCACGCACGCACGCACGCGCGCAGTCGTGCACACAGGTATGGAGTGCCCGAGCGCACGCACAACGAGAGTCTAACAAGTTCGGAGGCTAATCAAGAGATGCTAAAGCTTGCCTGTTCCACCACGTACACACAGCGTTCGCCGCCACCGCGGGAACTTCCGATTAGCACATTTTATACTTGGCAGTCGCCGCCATCGTCTGCGGTCGCAGCCAGAAGCATTTGTGAGGAAGCATTTTCCACAAGTTTTTTTTTTTCTTGGCTGTCGTCAGAAATAAGCGAGAAAAGAGTGAGACTCTGTTACACCTGCAGCTCCTATTGCCCTATGGAGAGGATCGAACAGTCGTACGAATGCGTACCAGGATCTGTCGCCCTGGGACGACGTCGAGGACTTGTCCACCAACTCCGCGCACGGATAGTACGTCCGACTGTGCAAGTGGACGTCGTACTCATCGTCCGTCCGCAGTCTGCCGTGCCAGGACGTGAGCTAATCCCTCAAAGCAATGATAGTCCGACGAAGCAAAACAATATCTCCGGAACCATAGAGGACGGCTTCGTCATTTGTCTTTCTGGCACCAAAAACGCACAGACAAAGAGTGAGAGAGATTTATTTTGCCACTACCAAGGACTTCTAATTACCTGAACTGACCTCTGGCTAAGGGGATCTGCACATGCACGAAAGTCACGAGGAAAGCTGGGATATTTGCAACAAAAAAGGACCTTGCCAAGCTCATCGTCACTAGCAGGCCATGTACGTGCGTGCATGCATGATTGTGAGGTCTAAAACTGGACAGTTTGGAATTTGATCGAGTGTATATTAGGTTTGTTACCTAACAGCGCGCGCCAATGGTTGTTTGAAACAATAAAGTAGCACCCCCTCGCTCACCATAGTTTCCATGTACAGTGCTAAAGAACAGCTTCAAGATCTGATCATTTCTCTATCCCATATGACTTGAATGGGTTGAGATGGAGTCTCGCACCAAATACATTTAGCACTGCAAAGAAATTCTTGAAAAAACACACACACCTGACCTAGGCTAACGTACACGTATGTTGGACTGTATGTTGTGACTTACTCCAAGTGAGGTCCCGTCAAGACGCTGCGGCAACACTCGCTAGATTTCCTGCACTTTTTCCAATGACTACACAATCATGGTTTTTTAGAGTTAGATCTAGGCTGTGTACGACTTCAGGCAATACCACGTACTACTAGCATTTTGTGGCCCCGCCTTATTAGCACCTGTTAGTTGCGTGCGCCCGGGCCAGGAGAGAGGGAAACGTCAGATGGATTTTTAGGGGAGCTTCAACGCACGAGCGCACACAAACACGCAGAGAGAGAGAGAGAGAAACGCGCGCGCGTGCGAGCATGGGCGCCAGAGAGGCTTAAAACACATATGTTGCATGCATTTTATGTGTGTGGCAATGTGGGTGTAAGTGTCTACGGTCTTTAGGAAGTCCAGCCATTTCAGTCCTGGAGCACAAAGTTTTGTTTTTACCCGTGGTGCCAGCCTTTGACACGTCAAAGTCGCTGTTGTAAGTAACTTATGTAGAAATTTTTGAATTAGTTTAATAAAGACTTTCTTTTCCTATGTTGCAATCCGCCACCCTTGAATAATTCTGCCACCCTTGGTGAGGGGGTCGAAAAATAATCCATGACGGTTCAGTACACTGAATATTGAGTGCACCAAACTTTGTGTGAAAGAAGACTTTATTTGAGGCTATCCTGAAGTTGCTTATTACGATCTGATTTTGTTGGTGAAATTTTCATATCGAATGACGAAACAAAAAGTTGCAGAAGCATCCTCAGAGACAAACAGAAAAATGGGCACGTTCGGGGTGCTCCTCAGTTGTCTTGCTACATAAGCTGCCAGAAACTGTGCACGTGGTAGAACACCTTATTCACTCCGTAGATCTCTTAGACAGACAAACACACTCAAGCACCGACCGTCTTGTGACGTGAAAAGGCACAAAAAGTCATATGTGACGTCCTTATTTAGGCCAGCTGTGGAAAGTCAGACCCTGGGGGAGAATCAGTACCCATTGGCTCAGTGCTGATCTAACCGCATAGGTCCTGTCTGATCCCACGTACAATGAGTGCTGAGGAATCCAGCCCCAAACTTCATGACAGGAAGGGATGCAAGACACATCAATGGAGTAAATTAGCTGCTTATGCAAACAACATTCAAAAAGGTAGTGAAGCATGACAGCCCTGATAAGCATCTCTACCAAAAAAACCGGCTATTTAGACAAAGTCTGATTGAGTCTTCAACGCCACCGAAGACCCCAGTTATGGCAACGACTGTTCGGATAAAAGTGCCAGGTCGTATCCTGATGTCACAGGGAAAGCTTCAACCCTTTAGGAAGAGCCACTTATGGTTAATTCTTGGCCGGTGCATCTTGGCCGGCTTCATCATGTACGTATGCAGTGCTTGCAGTATGTGTTGCACTGTACATTGTCCGTCGCGCCTACGTGTTAGTACAGGCGTACGCGGGCTGGGACCTGTGTTTACTCACAATCTGCACTGCATGCTGCTGTAGCCCTGTTTTGGGCTATTCTGCGCAATGCATACATGACATCAATTGTCCAATTCCGTTTACTTGTGTAGCTCTGCAGTAGAGTAGAGCTGATTATAAATGCTATCTACTAAAAGCCAGTCTGATTGATCTCAAATGTGGAGTGAGTATTTCTCCACATGTTTCCTTTTACCACCTAAGATTTGAGCTCAATCAGACGTACTTTTACTACTATGTTTTTAAAGCTGGCATATAAGAAGGAATGGCCAGAAGAATCATCTGCCAGATTCCACGTAAATGAAACTCTCTCCTTCATCTCCATCTTGTTGTAGGTTGAATCCTCCCACAAAACTGACTTGACTGACAAAGTTTCACATTAGAACTACTAAGTGATGAAATATCCTTTTAAAAACGCATGTGCCCATCAAACGAGAACGCATTGTATTTATGCTGCAATATATATGCTGCAGTCCGAAATCAGTCAACTCGGAGCCTTGGTCTATTCGCTGAACAGAGCATCATCTTTGCTGTTTTATGTTGCCAGATTTGACTTTACCGTACATTCAGATTCAACGTTCAGCCCTCTATCTAACGCAATATGTCTATTTGACGCAAGACATATGTTGTAAAGTTTGAATCTTTTTTTCGACGACTAGTGATAAGCCTCTCATGCTAGGACAACAAATCAGACCAAGGCTGTAGCTTTACATTCACTTGCATAATGGAATAGGTCTCCGGCCAAATGAGTCAATCTGAAAATCCTTCTACTTTTAGCTTAAATGTTGGTAAACTCAATTAAGCACTGCTTAGGCAACCTCAACTCATCTGAGCAAAGAGGAAATGTCATGGGATCCGGAGTTTCAGCTAAGTGTCGGAGTCAAGTGAAGTTAACTTCATTTTTACATTTTTAAGACTGTTCTGACAGCACAGTGCAATAATGTATTTTCATGATGCTCTACTTGATCATTTGGCGGCTTCGGGTGTACCCAAAGCCGCCAAATGATTACATTCAACAGATATATTAGGCTAGACCAACAAAGGAAAATTTTGGAATTTTGCCGAGGACATCTTGGGTTTGTTACTTTATCCCAAATGATGAAAATGACATGAACCCCACCCTCCCTTGCAATGTAGTTTTGCTGCATAAGCTCAGTTCACAACAAGGTGTCCTGATAATGAAGGCCATGAGGCAAAGATACGCACACTTTCTCTCCAGTTTCATAAGACTTCAGTGCAGCAATTTAGCATCTGGAAAGTAACTAAGCAGGTCCACTTCAGTCTTAACATGTTGACCTGACATCTTTAGTTTCTTTTTCTACAACACAATGAGGCAGAAACTGATTAGTTCTTCTGTCTATTTGATGTGAGTGTCTTCAAATAGAGTCCAGAAATAAAATATATTATGAGACTTTAAGAAGGTTGGTCTAGCCTGCCTAGTATACAGTCCTGGCTGTAGGTAAATGCGTCAGGCGTGACGGCACCTCCTACGCTGTACTGAAACGTGTTGGGGTGGAATTTTGATGTGGAACGTGTAGATGTGAGACTGGGACACAATGTTCAGTACAGTGGTTCCATGTCAAGGCTGCCCATTTTGGTGCTAGAATGCTCAAAAGGAAGCCACTTGGAGAGAGAGGCATACCAAACAGGACTGAGATTTGGCTTGTTCAGAGGATGAAATTGGCTGAAATTTTTGCAGAAGAATCCTGACCCCCTGACCCACCATTTCCACCGGGATTCACTCCCCAGGCCCTCTGGCGCCATGAGCGAGTACTCAAAAACCCCGTGTCCGGGTTGAGAGGTTGAAGAGAGCGATGGGGTGACACTTTGACAGGTAAACAAAGCTCATCGACGACAGTCGGGAAATCTCGATCTGGACTACCACATTCGCTACTGCTTACAGCGATCCAGGCTGCCTTCTCCACCGGTGACGGTCATCAGGACTACCTCCTCTCGCTCCTTCTGAGTCTGATTAGGATTATGAAGATGGTCCCCAGCAGTAGCGAGAGAAGGCAGTCCGGACTCCGGAGCTTCGGGGACCTGATCGTCCCCAGCAGTAGCGAGAGAAGGCAGTCCGGACTCCGGAGCTTCGGGGACCTGATCGTCCCCAGCAGTAGCGAGAGAAGGTAGTCCTGGTCAGACTCAGACGTTCCACATCAAAATTCCACCTCAACACGTTTCAGTACAGCGTACGAGGTGCCGTCACGCCTGACGCATTTACTTACAGCCAGGACTGTATGTCATTAGGCCAAGTCGACAAAGGACCAATTTTAGAATTCGCCTGAGTGCACTTGGGCTTTGTTACCTAAGGTCAAATGATGAACATGTAATTAAATACTTCTTCACAAAAGTCAATTTTAAACCCACCCCACCTGGGTTTAAGTTTTAATTCATAAGACAAATGCATGAATAACTTTACAACCCTGAAAGCTTCAGGGCCGGCATAAAGACCCTATTTTCCCAATTTCATTGAACTGCAATACTTTGACACAGCACTTTAAATTTAACTAAGCGTAGTCACTTCACATTTTTGGTTGTTTATCAACATCCACTATGTTTACAAACTTTTAGACTCTGTAGAGCAAAGCTGAATCACTTTTTTCCATTTCCACTTGACTGCAAAGATCCCATACTACATGTTAATATTTAACATGTCCCAACAAATTTTACTTGTCCCCGTGGACCCACAGTTTTCGACCGTGCCTGATAGGCATGTGTGAGCAGACGACAAAAAGTCCCTCTATGTACGTACCTGGTAGTCCTGACTGTGCGATTGCTCTTCCAGGAACGTTTGAAGTCATCGTCCTCTTGACTGAGGTCCCTCATCTGACCGTCATCAACACTGGCGTCGCCATCATTGTCCCTGACGCCACTAAACCTCCTTCTGTGTGCTACGTGGTCCTCTTCCTCCGGCCGGTACAGTGGATTGTGATTGAGCCGTGACGGATCCAGAGGATCGATGCTGAGGTGGTAGCCAAAATTCTCTGGCGTCACGGGATGAGACACCGGATGGTGGTGGGTGGAGAAGAAGAACTTCCTCAGCTTCTTTAGCGGAGACTTGGAGGACTTTTTCGGCAGGCTTGCCAGGGATGATTCGGACCTAGCGTCGTACATGAGGTTGCCGCTGCCTTTGGTAGGCATCTCTGGTCTGGATGTTGGATCAGGTGAATGAGACGGTGGAGACTCTGAAGGGGATCCGCCCGAGCTTTTTCCTATCGTCCTTTCCGATGAAGAAGAGGAGAGGGAAGATGCTGAGAGAAACGCACACAAATATTCGCAAACTTAGAAGTTGCTCATGGACGTGTTTTGCGTGAACCACAACCGCACCTACGTCACTGACGTGCGTAAGCTGTCGAACACCGTTGCAACGTGTCAAAGGACTAACCTGATTTGAGAAGTAACTTCTCGCTGTGACTGCCGGTGAACGAGACCGCTGTGGTTCCAGTCCTCTGGTCTTCACCTCCTGATCTGCACCTTGCTCGGGGCAAAGTGAAGTCAGGACTCAAGACTTGGGCAATGGGCAAGGAGTTAGATTTCTGGAGTGCCCAATGAGGTAGCTCCAGTCGACGCAGAAAGGGACCAGGGGTGAGAGGCTTCTTGGTCAATCCTTTCCTTACTCCAGGAGGTTCCAACTGATCAAGGTCTGGAGCGCTTTTGGAGACACCGGTTGGGACAGAAGTGTGTGGACTGACTCTGGGCTCGGCAGACAGCTCCCCCAAGTTAATAGCGTCTGTAGCCTTGGCAAAGATCTCCAGTTGACTCAAGTTCAATGCCGGAGATTCACCAGCCCCCTGGATATTTCCCGGAGTGTCTGCGTTGAGGTCATCCAAATCATCACCGATGGACTGGATGGGGCCTGCAATAGAGTCACAATCTTTGAAGGTGGAGTCACTCTCCAGAGACGCGACGTCTTCACGTCTTTCCTCGGGCGGCGTATCTAAGGCACTGGCGAAGACTTCGTCGTCCAGTGGGTCACTTTTCTCGCTATTTTCGTCGATAGTCTCAAGTGTGTTGCTGCAGGAAACTCGACGGGCGTTGCTGCTCCTCCTGGAAGGACCGCTCTGTGGTCGATCTTCTTCGGTGCTTGATTTCAGGTGTTGCAAGTGCCCCAGTATTGACAGATCTGCGGCACCAACGCTTGTTTTTGCTTCAGCAAGAACAGTTTCCTCTTGCTCAATAGTCTCTTCGTTGTCACTAACCTTAACTGCAGTGCTGGGATTGTGCAACGTGGAGGCAATTGTGGCATCACTTTCGCCATTCCTTTCTCCTCCAAACGATTTAACTGCCAGGTTCACGAGTGACACGCATCGTAAGGCGACATCAGAAGACAGCGTTTTCTCATTGGCACCAGCCAGATCACTCGTTGAACCTGGCAAGAGTCTTTTGGTTTTGTTCAACCACGATGAAGGTGTGCTAGTCTTTTTGCTGCTCTCCTTCTCATGCCTTTGATCGCTCGTGCTTGGACGCTTTTTGCCTCCGAGAGGTCTTTTCCAATGGCTCTTTTTCAGCTCTTTCTTTTCACTGTTATCGTTCAGACCTGCTTTAGAGGATTCAGAATCACTTCCTGAACTGTGATGATTCAAAGACTTTTGCTTCTTCTTTCTTAAACCGACGTAAGCAGATGTGACTGGCGGAACATACAGGGGATTCTTAGACTGGCCAACATTCTCATTGTCTTCTTCAACGCGTTCCTCCTCACTATGTCCCCTGTCGTTGTCACTGTGCACGAACACCTTTTCGACGCACTCGATGTCAAACTGCTCAACGGTGATGGCGTCTTCCGATAGCTTGATCTCAAATGAGCTCCCTGATGAGCCTCTCCGGGACTGCAATTGATGCTCTGATATGTGCTCGTGTTCCTCTCCAGTGTCCTCGTTGAGGCCTACTTGATCCAAAGGATTCTGACACCCGGATGGATCCAATGGGGAGCCGGAAGTCGGAGAATCCCCAGCATTTTCTCTGGACTTGGGAAAGGCGTCAAGTTGGTCAGTGGGAGGAAGTTTGATGCTTTCCTCGATGAAAAAGTCGAATCCTTTCAAGTTCCGCTTTCCCTGCACTTCTTCTTGCAACTGCCTCAAACTCTTCCTCTGCTTTTCTGGCGATTTCTTCTTCGAGAGACCCTTGAAGGACCTCTTGAGGACGTCTCCCCGTCTTCTGGCCTTGTTCAAGATTTGCTTTCTGATCGATCCCTTCTTCAAGCTGGAATGTATCGTGCCTTCATTTAAAAGGTCGAATGTGGATCGCTGAGCCTTCTTTAAGTCAAGTTCACTTTTACAGTTGAACTCGCTCTGTCGCTGGATGTCTTCAGCACGGAGATTGGCAGGGGCAGCCTCTCTCAGATTGTCCTGCACAACCTCTTCAAAGAAGATCTCTCTATCAAAGGGATCGGGGACTCGTAGGACCTCATTTCCAGCATACTTTGACGAGTCGTTGGCTCCGTCTACATCGTCCTTATTGTAGTCGACCGCGTACACCCGGAAGCTCTCGGAGTCGGACGATGAGTCGTTAGAGGCTTCTTCCTTGGCTGAGTGGTAGGCCACGATGTCCGATTTAAAGTCAAGCTCAAGGGTCGCTTCCTTCTCGGGAAGGGTTTTCTGGCCAGTCACATCACTACACTGTCCCAAACTCTTGTTTATCTGTCCTGGTGAGTAGAAAGATTTTGCAGAAATGCTCTCTGAAGCTCCAGAAATCGGTTGCGCCGGCGACGCCGAAGAACTGAACGCTCGCTTACTCTCGCGGTGCTCAAAGGAGTCGATTGATGACTCTGAAGGCTCCTGCTTAAATTCTCTCGGGTTCACTGTTACCCTGTAGCCAGGTTTGTCCTCCTTAGCGAACAGAGACTTGATCTTTCTCACCGGTCCAGGTTTGTGACTGCTTGATTCATCGCCCTTCTTGTTGCCACCTTGAGAGAGACCAAGATACGTCTTGACGAATCGAGCAGCTTTTGAATATTTCGTTTTTACTGCTTTTTCACAGACCCGCGGAGGATCACTCTGGGTGTGCCGCAAGGGACCTTTTTGAATGCCACCAAGAGCCTTCTTGGAGGGTTCTTCCAGCCGCACAGCCTCCAATGAGTTCCATCTGGTCAACCTCTGTTGACGCTGAGGAGGAGGCGAAGGGGAAGGCAAGGACAAATCCGACGAAGAAGAGTCTTGTTCTAGATCTGTCCCACTTACTGCTCTAGCATCGGCAATTAAGGCGAGGTTGGCTTGTTCGAGAGTTGCTAAGAGTTCTTTGTTCACGGCGTTTGTTTTATTCACGTCATCGTTAGTGTCGTCATCATCCTTGACCTCTTTCACTTCTGTTTTTCTGCAGTAACGCGCTTGTTCGGCGCTGCGACCTCGTCGTGCAGCCGGTGATGAGGATGAAGGTGCGGGAGATGTCGCTGGAGATGGTCCAAGCTGTGAAACTCTTCCTCCCACGCAAGTTCCTGACTTGGCGAGAGCCTGCAATGATGCGCAGACTGTGTACATGGACGTACATAACTATTACCATTACATTACTATGGGCACAGTGCAAATGCTTACTACGCTTGTGCACACTGTAGAAAGGAGCAAACAATTGATCTAGCAATGCACATGTTACACACACCCCACATTATCGAATTAGCTGCAGTAAGATAATATACGTATATTTGCGCTGCACTTGACTGGATAAGTCTATCAAGTTCAGTGTTTCAGCTATTATGACCTCTTCCGCCTTGCAGAAACGCACCTGCTCATGTACTCGACCATACGAGGACTGTGAGCTTGATGCAGCTGGCTCACACGTTCAAATCTCCACCTTCTCGTCCAATCGAGCGCTACTCGTTGTCCAGCCGAGCTGACTGAGCACCTACCTACCCAAGACGTTGCAGAGACAACGTGCGTACACCAATGAGTTTCTAGCACAACATTTTTGTTTTGTGGAGCGTCGTCTCACTCACTTTTTCAAACTCGTCGCTCTCTCTCCCATTGACGAGGGGTCGCAGGAGGAAAGGGGCGTGCGGCGAGGAGGCCGCAACGCATATGTTCGCTACCGGGGCCGTGGGGGGGGGGGGGGGGGGGGGGGGGGGGGGGGGGGGGGGGGGGGGGGGGGGGGGGGGGGGGGGGGGGGGGGGGGGGGGGGGGGGGGGGG
>JAAUXU010008448.1_pt1 | contig 28070 bp, 36 predicted proteins | sample 7278151 | NCBI WGS metagenome assembly JAAUXU01 (sample SAMN14350113, study PRJNA611818) | marine sediment metagenome | isolation source: surface marine sediment (1.8m) | place: French Polynesia: Moorea | collected 2018-08
CACTCGAGCTCCGCGGCACGTAACTCTAAGTCCTAGTGTAAGTGTACTTTGCTTGGGTCTTAAGCACTTTGTCCGGGGTCGCTTACGCTAAATCGTTATCGTACGGACATGAACTCTTACGTCGGTACAAACGTTTAGCTTGCGCACACTGTGCACTCATTCAGTGGAGCACAGTGTGAACTACTTCATACCTGGTACAGCTTGATGACTCGTAACAAGACCAAGGTGCCTTCATTGTTCAGGGAACCTCAGGTAGTGTCCGGCCTCGTGATTAGCTCAGACTGTGTTGGGAATGAAATTGAGGCCCTTTATGGCCTCAATTTCACGATTGCGACAAGAGCACCTTGATGATGTACTTCTCCGTGACGACGATCCTCTTGCAGTAGCCACCATAAGCGCATCCCGAGACGGTGGCAACATGGCCATGCTTGACGTTGGCATTGTTGGTCATTGTGTCGCCCTCGCGGCAGTACACTGCTCGTAGCTGCCTTAGCACTGGGAGCATTTCATGCAGCTGTCCTTGAGACAGTTCCCGCCGACGTCGTCGCCGACCTTGCCCTTCCTCATGTTGGACTCTATGAGCTACCCAGAAATAAGGAACCCCAGCGCAAAAAGTGACGAAACAGTGGTGATACTTTGGTAAAACCGCCGGCGAGCTCATGTGGACGTCTGTGTACCACACGCCGCAGTTCTTGATGTCCACCTCGACATCGTCTGGCCCGAGTTCGTTCCTCTTGATGCTGGAGAAGAAGAAAAGGAATGAGTCATGTTGCTTCGCAGGATGCGGCGTTGGTCAACCTGGTCCTGTAGAACTGCTTGTCGTCGTCGGACTTCCCGGCGAAGGCGACCCTCTCATACACGTTATAGATCCATCTTCAGATGTGGACAGGTTGACGGAGTTTGCAGTTGCCTCTGCTTACAAAAATTAATTCCCCATGTCTACTTTTTGTTCGAGCAGGACAAGAAGTGGCACTTTTTTGTCCTGCTTCGTTCTTAGGGATTCAGGGCAAGCTTAGGGATTCAGCACTGCCCAAGACTAGACTTATGAAACAATTTGAGGTCGGGAACGTGAAAAAGACGATCCAGAATAGATTTGGCTGGCCATCCAGGTTAATGAAGCCACACTGGAATAGATCCTCCAAAAGCACGCATTGTCGCTCACCCACTGCGGTGGCCTCAGGTGCATCGAGCTCAAGAGCTTCAAGAATGGTGATGTTACGAAGGAGAATGAGGGCATCTTGGTCTCGTACGTACAAGCATATTTATCGTGATATTCACTAAGTTTGACATCTCTGTCCCACTCATAACTGCATAGTCCTTGGTGTAAGTTATTTCCACGAGCATGAGGTGGGACTTTGATGTGGAACGCGTAGGTGTGATCCTCGGTCACGCTGTTGAGCGCGGACGTTCCATGTCAAGCCTGGCCATTTTGGTGCTCGAGTGCTCAAAAGGAGACCAACTGGTGAAGGGGACATGCCAAAGTGGATCGCAAAGTGACTTTCTCGGGGGTCTGAAGTAGATGAATTGCCCGAACTTTTCATGGGGAAAACACAGCTAAAACTAAACGCATCGACGATCTTGACGGCAACGCCGACCTGGACAGCAACTTTGTCGACTTCTCTGCTGCAGTCGCTACGAGTGTGGACGAGTCCGGACAGCCAGACACTTTTCAACGAAGCAATGATCAGTGGAGACAGCGATTTCTTCCTTCTTTGCCAAGTTGCCGCGTTGCCGTCTTGTCGAGTCGCCGGCCACCGGGTCCTCGTCAGAGTGCAGCGTGGTCGTGTCAGGGTTGTCTCACGTGAAAGTGCCACACTCTTCTTGTAACTTTACGGAACCTACCAACGTCTCACCCTGACCACGTGTTTTTTCCGGGCTGGCGCCGGAGGACCCGGCGAGTGAAACCCCCTGGAAATGGGAGGCCGGCCTGGATTCCCCCGGAAAAATTTCGCCCCATTTCATCAACTTTTACGTCCTCAAAAATCCAAATTTTAATACTTTGCGGCCTCCTTTTGAGCACTAAAATGGGCAGCCTTGACATTGAACCTCTGTACTCAACATTGTGCTCAAGTATCACATCTACACATTTGACATCAAAATTTCCACTCTGCACGTTCCATTTCAGCGTATGAGGTGACGTCATGATCGTCGATATTGCTGACACCAAGGACTGTCTGAGGGCTTTGAGCATGACACCGTGACAACAGCCAACGTTTCTTCTGTGGTAACTAAAACGGAGAGTTGATCCCCAGCTTGGTCCCAAACTCCAGCCGCTCCCTCTTCTGGTGCCTCACCTCTACCTTGATCTCTTGTCTCTTGACCAGCTCGTTCAGACTTGGCACGATAAACAACCCCACGCACCACAGCACCCACACGGTGTATGGCAGTGCGAGCATTCCGCTGATGACTCCCGCGTCCAGCGATATTAATGTGACCATGTACACGACGTGCGCCGCCAGGAGTGCCGCAAAGACGCAGGGCCAAGCTGGACAGTGACCAGTGAAGGGATGACGGGACCACAGCTGGTAGCGGCGGAAGATAAACGACAGCGAAATGAGGGACAGGTAGAGGAAGAAAAAGACCATGTTGCATGCTGCAAACGCAGGAGTGTCACTGATGTTGGGATCGTCCAATGCCCCCAGCACGTGACAGAGCACGAGAATGGCGGCGGCTGGTGCGAAGCGTGACCCGTAGCACCACAGAGCGTAACGAATGTCCACCGTCATATGATTCTTGCCCGTGGAGACGTTCATGACGTTTGGATCAGTCCTAGTGCCAAGGAGCGATAGCGACAGCAGCGGGACCGTCACCAGGCTGGCGGAGAGCGCCTGGCACAGTGTCAGGAACGGCTGCGAAGAGAGCATGAGGCAAACCAGCTGGAGAACGGAGACGAAGAATAGCGAACACATCCAGAACTTCATTGCGTTGAGCAGAGCTGTCATGAAATGGCGAGATTCCAGGATTAAGTGATAGATGGAGATTTCGTCCACCATCTTAAAAGAGAGCGACGACGCCACGGAGTTCAGTAGTTGGCTGATCGCCACCGGCGACGGCCCACCATCCTTGCACGGATGAAACACGGGTACCTGATGGAACAGTAACCTGGTGTTTGAGGTCACCTTCGTACAGGGTCACCTTACCTTTTGGCAAAGTTGAGGGTAGCGGGGCTCAATCGCCAAGCTGGCGTCGGACTGGAGGAAGGCGTCGATATTGCGATAGTTGGCGGAGGATCCGATCACGCAAACAACCTACAATGATGAGTTGTCCCTTTGAACAGAAGCGTCACATCATTTACTTCCGTACGCACTTCTCCGTATTCCTGCATGATCTTGAGCATCTCTGTAGTGTTCGACGGCGTGCAGTCCGTGAAGAGGGAGACCAGCAAAGGCACGTTGTCCATAGTCTCCAGGTGAGGTCGAATGTTTTCGATCCCTTTGGGCAACTGAGCGCGATTTGACATGTCGTACTCAAAGGGGTCCGAGTCGCTGGTCACACTGGCATGCCTGCTGGCGGCGCCCTAACATAAGTTGAGGATGAAAGAATTATCACGACTAAGACATGTCTCTACTCCTTACTTCCATCACGGAGTTGTACTGAGCGCCGCCTGCGCTGTTTCCCACGCTGTCCCCATTGCCCCACAACCCCTTGATCTCTTGCCACTTGGGAAAGTCGAGGTACCAGGCTGGCCTATTGAGCTTTTCCGGCAACGACGCGCCCATCCTGCGCTGGCGCTTATGTCTGCTTCCTCTGTAGCCAGAACCCCTCCCGCCAGCCTTTGCCCCGTCCACACCCTCTTCCACCGTGCGGGTCTTCTTGCCGCCGGAGCTCTTGAGCGAAATGTGACAGTTCCAGCCGCTCTCCAATCCCATTTTCTCTGAGAACACGCGGGAGCGCAACTCGTTCTCTTTGCTGAAGTGCACAAACCTGTAACAGTGACTACATGAAGCAAAAGAGTTAACATAGTAACAGTATGAAGTACCTGATGCAAGCTTTTTCAAGGAGGTCGATGAGCTGCACGAACTCTACGACGGCTTGGTACTGCAGCTGGATCATCCCAAGGAACGTCTGATTGCACTCCATCTCCAGGCAAAGCATGGCGTCCTCTTTCGTCTTGACGTACGTGTCTGCCTTTTTCTCAGCGTCGCTGGCTGAGCTGATCTTGCCGTCAATGGAGATATGGGAGGTGAGCGTGTCGGCGTCCAGACACCCAGGCTCTTCCGTGTATTGCCAGTAAAAGGGGTTGCTGTGCGTGGGCAACTGGAGGTACTCGCGGCAGTTGCGCCACGGCAGCTGAAATGTCTGCGGCCTAAAGGCAAAGGCAGTGCAGTATGACGAGAGGCTGGCCCTGTGGTAGAAGTCCATGATCTTCTTGCGCAAATCTTCGGTGAGTTGGTCAAGATCACTGCCCGTCCAGCAATCGGTGCATGAGTCCAGCACGATGTCCGCCGTGCCCTGTGTGATCAACTGGCGTGATCCCGTCGTGCGATGCTGCACGAGAACAGAAACCAGGTGGGGAAAGGGGAACTTGAGTCGAGCCTGGCTCAAGCTTCGCGCGAACTTGTCCCGCTGATTGGGCTGCACGTGTCTGAAGGTCTGGATCTGGCTGGCCAACGAGTATTGCTGAGTGATGTTGCCAGCAAAGCCAATCTTCGTGGCCAGTTCACACAGACAGCCACGGGTGACTATAGGCAACATGTCGATTGCGCCGCTAGCACCGCGATCGCCTCCTCTAACGTCCCCGCCGCCAGCCACATTAGCCCCGTCTCCCCCGATAGCTTCTACTTTGATGGACTCGCAGATAAGATGATTGAAGAAGTTTGTGTACTTTTCCTCGGTGGAAATATTGCACGTGTTAAGGAGGATGCCAAGTCCCAGGGGCTTGAGGAAACTGAGGTACTTTGTCCACTGGGGGTCGTCAAATTCCACCTGAAAAGGGTTGTGCCTATTATGGGTGACCGTGAGGATTTCTGGCACCAGAGAGCCTTCAGTGTCGTCGTCGCCGTCGTCGTCGTCCTTGTCGTTGTTTTCGTCGTCGTCATCATTGTTCTTACCGTCGTCGTTGTCCCCCTTACCCACACGCTTCACGACAAATATTTTCTCTGGCGAAGCATTGGGCCAAGACAGGATGCCCTTCTTGTCTGCGCAACAAAGCGCCGTCACCGACCCCAGTGTGTGCACCACGTTCTCCGTGCGGGAAAGGTATTCTCCTGTGCCTAGTGCGGCGCTGCGGAAGTAGCCTCTCAGCTTCCACCAGGGCACCTTGTTGGACCTTCGAACCTCTGGGTCTTCCACGGTGTCGTCAAAGGGGTCGGCGGTCATCTTGACATGCCTGGAGGAGCTGTACACGCCCAACAACCAGGCCAGGGAGCCGTAGTTGATGACCACCCAGGCCAGAGGAAAAGGCAGGGGTAAAAGTGGCAGCGAGACCCCCAGAACAGGTAGCAGGATAGACGACGCGTCCCAGGTTGACTGCTGCGTGAGTAGTTTCCACAGCAATGAAAATGTGAAGAACGTCGGTAGGAGAATGTGGATGAGCATCTGGGTGAAAAATAGATACGCGTGCTTGTGGAAGATGGACGGCGGCTTGGGGTCCTGGGGTCCAAGCACCTTCCTGACCAGTCGTAAATACGGCGTCTCCTCCATGACGAAGAGCTGCGGGATCGCGGGTGCCTTAAATTCTGGCGTCGGACTGATTTCTTCATCCCGGTGGGTCTTGATGTGCAAGATCTCATCCTGTTCCAGCGTTAGTCTGGGATTATCGTATGCGTGACACCTTCCTGGAGCGGCCTGAAACATGCAGGTATGGACCTAACTTTATGCTGTGGTTGTAGGGTACTTATTCAAAGCTGACCTGCCCGGGCTTCATGAGGATAAGGTCGCCTTCCACTAGGAGTGCCCAAGGCACGTTGACATGTCGACGATCACGGATGGCCCACTGGAGTACAATGCTGGCGGAGAGCGGAGTGTGCGGATGGGGGTAGTGATGCGAGTTCCAGTGCACCAGATCTTTGACTTGGCGGAGGCGATTGAGCACATGGCGCGAGCGCCGGCGAAGTTCGACTCCACGCAAGAATTCGTCGTGCCAGGCAAGGAGGCCATCAGCCACCGCCCACAGTGCGCAGACGCAAGTCGCAAGCCACAGCCACGCGTCGTCATCCGCCGCCGAGGCCGCAGCGGCCAACATGGTGCAGATCGACGCCGACGCGGCCAGCGTTGTGCACGGGAAAAGCGATTGTGCGTTGACGGCCGAGAGTGCCCGCCGTAACGCCCGGCAAACCTCGTCTCCCTCCGAGGAGGACGGGTGGTCGCTAAGCGCCCCCTCCAGGTTGAGGATGAGCTTGGAGAGAGCGTGGTGGCTGCTGAGGCCGTGCGGGAGGCTCCCAGCGCCTCCGCTCCTGTCGGGCGGTCGTGCCGACGACTGCGGCATCACTAGGAAGGCTTGGCCGGCACTTCAACGTCGGCCATGTTTCCAGCTCTTTTCCAAGTTTAAGCGTCCACTCGTTGACATATTTTTATTCGCTTATCAAATCAGCTGACTAGAAAGCTGCTCGGCCTTTGGCGGCTGTCCCAAAAGATAATCCGCGAAGTGCACAAAACGTCAACAAAAGATTGGACGTGTGACAACGCTGCGGCCACGTTCTGCTTGTAGCTTGTACGGGTGGTCGCGGGAACCGCCGGGTCCACCAGGTCTGCCGAGGCCATCAACTGGACCATGACTGCTTGCTGTAGCAACGCGACGAACAGCGGAAAGAGGCGCAAGGGGCCGTCGCCTGTGAGGCACAAAAAAGCATCGCATTGACGCAAATGTGCGTCCGGGTGTGTCGCTTGGATGATCTACAAGGCCAAACCGCTTGCCGGCTAGCAAAAGATCCACTTCGGCGTGCTAGCGGGCGACTCTGAAGAAGAAGACTCCACTGTCCACTCCAGTCATCCAGGTTGGCTGGAGCAGGCCGGGCTAGAAGCAGGAGAAGGATGGAGAACAGCGTGACGTGACGTAGCCGGAATGGCCGTACGAGAGAACGAGCCAGAAGCAAATCAAGGAAAGGAGAAGAAAAACTATTGCATCGCAAGATTTTTTTCGTTCCCCTCGAAGTCAACGGCGTTTGTGAGAGCGTACCCAGACACCTGATCGCCGTACAAAGAGGGATTGAGGCAAGAGTCTCTTCACATGTCGTCTCGAAGATAGTGAGGAGAAGGCACGCAAACACAGACAGCGGCCGATGCATCACAAGGTGACACCGACGACATCTCTTAATCCCCTCCAAATCTGGCGGTTCAAGATAAGGGGAGGATTTCTCGGAGATCGTCTGGCCAGTCTCCGAAAGATTCGTTCCTGCCCGTCATGTCTTCTTCCACTCAGACGTACGTGAACGACACGCTGCGCTCGCCGCTGGCATTCCTGCTGGCGTTGATCGCGGCGGATGGCGGGAGTGACTTTGACGCGACCTCGTCCACGCTGCTCCTGCTATCTAGCCCCTGGACTCAAGCCGTCGTCTGCTCGGCGATGGTCGGACTCTCCGGGCTGTTCCCCGTCTTCCTACTCTCCTTCGGCAAGGCGAGCGACCGCAGCCAACACTTAATGCTCAGCTTCGCCTGCGGCAGCCTCCTCGGAGACGTCTTCCTGCACCTGCTTCCCGAGGCCTACGAGCGCCTGCGCGACAGAGAAGACTGCCACTTTGGCCACCTCGTCGTAGGGCTCCAAGTCCTGCTGGGTATACTCACATTCATGCTAGTCGAGATGGGTATGAGCCACCATAAAGAGACGAACAACAACCACGATGATCAACGCCACATCAAGGGCATCAAAGTGAGCGGCTACCTGAACCTAGTGGCCAACTGTGTGGACAACTTTACCCACGGCCTGGCGGTGGGCGGCGCATTCCTAGTATCCACCCGCTCAGGCTTCGTCACGACGTCTTGCATTCTGGCGCACGAAATCCCTCACGAAATTGGTGACTTTGCAATCCTGATGGACAGCGGCTTCGGCGTGGCCGCGGCGGCCAAGGCGCAGGTGACCACCGCGGCCTTGGGAGTGGCTGGTGCCATGCTGGCTTTAGCCCTCAACTCCTTCTCCACCATCGACGCCGTCACCAGCTGGATCATTCCTTTCACAAGTGGCGGATTTCTACACATTTCACTCGTGTCTGTTCTCCCGCAGCTGGTGCGCTCGGGGGACACGAAGACTGTTATTGGAGTGACTGCGGGAATCTTGGTCATGGCGGCGGTGTCTCAGTTGTGATCGTTCTCGTATGTTATCGATGTATTTGCTGCTCCTCTCAGCGCAGAGCGTATTATACGCGTAGTACTACTTGCACAAGAAGTGACACCACCAGTGACGTACGGAGCACATATCGTGCTTGGCTCAACATGTGATAAGATAGCATCATATATTTTTCATCCCTACACACCTGTGCATAAAAAGCGATTTGTATTGTTCGTATGTAGTATATAGTTCAAATACTGTGCTGTTGCAACTGTCGCATATACATGATAGAAAGGGCTTGTTCTAAAGAATCACATCTTACTGGTCGCAGCCGCCTACTTCGACCTTCACAGCGGTGACGACACCTTGGTGGCAGTCAGCCACTGCAGCGCGCCATCCAGACACTTCTGCGAGTCCACGAAGGTCGCCACAGCAACGATTGGCCCGCCTGACAATTCGACGAACGATCTAAGCGAGGAAAAGACGAAGAAGGTGCTGACAACATCCCCCTGCAGTCGCACGCCACGCGCGCGTGACACATGAAGATCGCTGAGTGGTCATTCGTGACGTTGAGAAGCTCCACACTCGTCCCACCCACCCGCGCGAGCTCCTGAACACATAGACTATGGTGTCCGTCCCTATGCGTGCCCCCGCCCCCTGTCCATGGCCCAGGGGTTCCACGCACCGCACACCGACATCTGGCCTTCGAAACAGTCAAACGCAGCGCAAGCTCAGCCTTTAACTTTCCTATATTTAACAAATAAATGCGCATCCTCTGTCTTCATCGTCCCCGCCCATGGTGTAGCAGGGCCGCAGCTACATATATGTGACCGTGTGTAACAAGTACCATCTCATGTGAGTGATCTTCGACAGCGCCGACGGCTCTGCCAGAGAAAGTGCGGCAAGGCGCATCCTCTTCCCCTCCCCAAGATGCGTCCTCGTAGCTTTTGCGTACACCAGAATCCCCAAAAGAGTTCCTGCTGCACAAAAGAGGGACCCGAAGGACAAGAGAAAGCCCCTCCTCTTCGGTAATGCGTATATACTGGTGTACGTGGTTATGCTCTCTGTCGCCGCCTTTCCCGCTACCCACGCGTCATCGATTGGGGCTCCTCCACTGCGAAGGGACGTACAGCCTGAGTCATCGCCAAGTTCACCGGGCTGAGGGAGGACACGACGAGGGACGGCGAGGCCGACCACGGGAGGGGGGAAGGAAGAGGGACAAGGACTTGGGCCCGGAATCGCTACGCTAGCGTCGAGAGGGGAGGCAATCGGACAACTTCTCGGCTCACACGGTGTACTGCATCAAGTCGAAGGAGGCGAACGCAAACGCGCGCGCGCATCTGGGATGCGCAGAAGCGTAGTAAGTTTGGGCGGCTTCAGCCAGGAGGAGGAGGAGGAGGAGGGGGCGAATGACCTCATAAGCTCGGCCGAGGAAGTCACGAGGAAAAAAGCATTTTCGCTTGTTGCATCCGCCTTTGGAGGCGTCGACGCAGAAAGATCTGTTGGAAAAGTCTCTTCTCTCGTCGTGGGTGTGGGTGTTGGAGGTCCTGACGCGGGGAAGGACGAGTACCGGATTTTCTTCCATCGGTACTTCCTGACTCCTTTCACATTTACGACGCAAATTCACAACATCCGCGAGGAGAAAAGGAGGAAGGTGACCACTGATGACCACCATTTGGACGGCGGAGGACTGAATGGCCGAGGAGTCGCTGGTCCAGAGCAGGAGAAACTTCGTCTTCGACGCCCATGTGAACACCTCGGCCGCCGCCACAGGGGACGACGCGCGTTGGCTGTCGGAAGGCGTCCCTCTCCGTGACGTCAGCCAGATTTTGGTCAGTTTCTTTGCCAACGAAAGAGGCATCAGCAACGCCAACACGGCCAGTATTGGCCAGCTGCCTCTAAAAGTTGGAGAAATGCGCAGCGTAGAAGATCAACGAGGTGACGACTGTTGAGTGGCGGAGAAAACGGGATTCTCTAGGAACCGGAGGCGGCCTTCTCGTCCATGCCGGACGGCTCGGGGATGTGCAGACACCGCCGGCACTCGGGTATCGCCGCCGGCGTCCCGGACTTGCGCCAGAAAAAACGTTGAGTGAGAAGGTAAGAAAGAGCCCAAACTTGTGCCCTGTTGATGGCCATCTCGATCACGTCTTACCGAATCGGAGTCTCCATCTCCTGCGTGCACGTAGGTCTCGAAGGCGCCGCCGCCGCCACCTCAAAATGCGCCAGGCACAAAAGTAAGGAAGGGCGGGATCACCCTCCTCGTGTCCAAGTCCCTGGGACCTTTCGATTTTCAATCTTACGTCTCTTCTTTACCATGACTGGATGCTCTATGAGTGTACTATCTCACGTTTTGTCCTGGGCGTCTTGCCGACCTCATGTCCGTAGATATCATCTTAAGTTTGAAAACTCTTTTAAAGTATTCTATCCTCATGCAATATATTAGGGACTTGAGATAAAGGTCTATTTGTTGTGTGTTTCCTAAAGCATTTATTACTGCTTGATTCTACTATCACAAAGGATTGGGGGAATGTCGCAATGACTCAATCAGGCTTCAGCCACAGGCACAATACGGACCCTAAGAGGACTTGTCTAGGGTGATCGGCAGTTATCCTTCGTTCAGGATGAGCACGCTGTTTGTCTGTAGTTGGCAATGTCTCGTGGCGCATTCATGATTTTGGCGTTCTCCGTTTTGTAGCAAATTAAGCAAGATGTCCTGGACGGAGAGGATACCCATGATGGCCCCGAAGCGGAGGTTCACGTTGACCCCCACTCAGGTAACGGTGTTAACGAGAAATTCTATCCGTTCGTGAGGTGTGAGGAACAACTAACTGTTTTTCAGTACGCCGAACGCGACGTTGAGCAGAACGTGGTGCTCTCGGCGTACCTGCGCAAGCTGACCCACATGCATCGGCGCTGGTTCGTGCTTTACCAGGCAACAGAGACGCACCCGGCGCACCTGGAGTACTTCGACAACGAGAAAAAGTGGAAATCTGGGGCGCAACCCTCCAGAGAGATCATACTCAAAAACTGGTAAGAGGACATTGTACACGTGTCCCCAAGAGTACTGTGCAGGACTTAACCTGGTATCTCCGCAGCCTCAACATTTGCAAGAAGCAAGACAGTCGCGCCTCCAAAAACAAGCCAGTGGTGGCCATTTACACCTACGAGGATTGTCTCAGCATCCTCTTCGACGACGAGCAGGAACTGCGAAACTGGCTGATTCAGCTCCTTAGTCATCAGGTGAGGGTTGTTGATTGATATACTCGGTATCAAATTCACTGAGGCGGAAGTGGGCCTGCTGTTCCCCCTGCTTCTTGATGGCCAGGCTCGAAGTCGTTGACTTTGTCCGCAGCTTTTGCGGCCTGATTTTTGTTGGCACCGTTGAAGCTCTTTGCCGAGTGTCGCTCGGCGACCCTGCTTTGTATTCTGTACGTGCAATCTCTCTCTGCAGAAGGGCGAAGGACTGGACGGCAAGATTCCCAAGCCCAAGTTTGAGCACATGTGGCAGGTGCACGTCAAGGCGTTCAAGCCGGAAGACCCGCTTAACTCCTTCCACATGACGGGGCAGTACAGGTAACGTCAGCTGGCGCTGGTCACGAATCTTCATTTCCTCTTATCACTTTTCTTCCTTAGGCTTTGTGTCACCCCGGAGGATTTGAAGTTCTTCTCCGTGGGGTCGGAAACCCCAATTTCGTTTCCAATCATATGCTTGAGGTACACCACGGATCAGTTGTGTAAAATCAATGATTTCTTTAACAGTGGCTGCTTTCAGATCTTGCGCATGCAAGGACCGACTGTTTCAGCTTCGCACTGGTCGCTCCTCCGTGTCCGGCGCGGGTACCCTCTTCATCTACTGCGAAGACACCGACATCGCCTCTAATCTCAACAAAGCCGTGAGTCTCCTTCACCCCTAGAACTCGCAGGTGCCCTTACGATTCCCTCTCATACACGCAGGCACTTGACGCCATGGACTTGAAGCGGAAGAACCCGGAGACTCTTCGTCTACTGAGTCACGACACGAGACAAGCCCGAGAGCCGACGGGAGATTCACACAATAAAAGTTCCTCTTACAGACCCAGATCTGAGTCATGGTAAGATTCCTCACGTAGCAGTAGCAGATTGGGTTCACGTTGCTCACCTTGCTTTGCAGTTCGGAAATTGACAAGACCAAGTCGTCTTCCTTCGTGCCAAAGTCAAGCGCTCCTCACTTCCATCACCCACTACCCCCAACGTCATACCACGGTCCCCACGAGCCCGCCATATTCTCATCTTCCAGAGACAGAGCTAGAATCAGGTAAGAGTTTTGCCTGGTGTAGTTTGCACACTTGTACAGTGTACGTACGTTGAGCGGATGGTAACGGCTGGTGTCTTGTTCAGAACGACAAGCGAAGGTAACCACTTGGAGCAGCAGCGGCGCCGGACAGGCCCTCCTGGATCCAAGACTGGCTCACTCTTCTCCTCAGGCTCACCGCTCAGTCCCAGTCCTGGATCATACGTCAGTTCCGAATCCGCGGGCTCCTCTAACTCGCTCGACGACAGTGAGGTCGGCGTCACTGAGAGAAGGCATGGTGAGTGTTTCTTGAGGTCAGTGAAGCTATCAGCACCTCGTCATGATCATTTCTTTCAGTTTCCATGAACGAACCTCCTACTGCTACCATATTCGAAGAGAGTTCGGCAGAGTCGTGCGTTGATCCCAACAATCCCAACGTCTTTGGCGCCGGCTCTGGCGGCGACTCGAATGAAATGTCTCCTCCGTCCAACAGTAGGCTTCCCCCCTTCACGACTGGAGCGGCTTTGCTCTGCTCGTCCTCGCACGTCCGCACCAGCTCAGACACGGTGCAGTACACATCGGTAGAAGTGTCGGCAGAGTTCGGTGCCCCGGCTGGAGCCCAAAAGACAGCAGCCCCTGGTGTCTCCACGGCATATGCCACCATCGTGAATCTGTCGGAGGGCGCCGCAGGGGCCTCCTCCTCTGAGTACATGGTGATGACTCCGACGAATCCCAGCAGCAGCTGCCCAGCGTCCTCGTCTTCTTCGTTGAAGCGGCACGCCTCACTGGACCAGCCGAGTGGACCCTCTGCGGCAGCGTATGCGACCGAGCAGCGACGGTTGGCTATGCTAGGCCTCATCGCTAACGAAGACCAGTCTTCATCCGTCACCGGGAGTGGCTCCATCGCCACCACCACGGCTGCGAGCCCCAGCAGCCAGAGTTCCATCAATCCCCTGGAAGACGACACGGGTGCCTATCATGTCATGAGTCCAGTGGGTGCAAAGGGCTTCGTGCCCAAGAAGTCTTCAGTGTCTGCACCATCCAATGACGATGAGTACATCGCCATGAGTCCAGTGTCCACCCTTGATGCCAAGCCCAAGACTATACCTTTGATGTCGACTGTAACTGACGATGGAGCGAGCGGCGATTACCTGGTGATGAGTCCTGTTAGGGAAGATTTGGAGAAGTTGCGCCGAATCTCCGAGGAGGACACGCCGCCACCGCCGCTAAGCGCCATCACGCCGGTGCACTTGAGTGGCGCGAGACCAAAGCAGCAGCTGCGCGCTGATGGCAGCAAGCGGAGCTCTTTTTGCTCTGATGGGGGCGGCGCCCCTGGATTTCCTGATGCACCCTGGGACCCAGACATGGAGCCTGAGGAACCTGAAGATCCGGACTATGCGCCTATCGACTACTCATCGTCGTCAGCGTCGGCTATTCCGATCCCCGTCGCGGCCATGGGTGCTGCTGGCAGGATATCGCCCGCTTCCTCCAGATCCCTTGGCGTATCTCATGGCACGCCGCTCTCCACATCAGGGGCTGCGGCGGCGGGTCCAGTGTCTGACGACCCACTCCCCTTCGAGTCCAAAGCAGTTGCATATTTGAGAGACGACGATGACCATGAGCTCAGAAACCAACTGCCAGCTCGAGCTTACTCAGTCAGCACCTCCGCTGGCATAGCCGCGGCCGCCGCCTCTTCGTCCAACTCTTCCCTGTCGTGCCGCAGTCGCACGGGGTCCGTCAATTCTAGGGTGGCGTCCGGAAACCGTTTGTCACCTGCGTCGGCGATTCACTGCAAGGCCGGACAGTCGCCCAACTTCATCACACGGTTGGACCAGTGGTTCCGGTCTCGGGCGGGCTCGGTGCCGTCGAGGCCGAACTTGGCCGGTCGTCGCCGCCACCGCACACAGAGTGAAGGCGAGAACAAAGGCACTGTGGAGGAGGGTGGGTCAGGGTCCAGCGCCAAAGGATGAAGGTCCCTCCATCTTCCACCTACCCTCCCCAGCATCATCCTCGACTACATAGTACCTGCGACAGTGCATGATGGTGTGCGTGAGCCAACAAGAGGAGCGGCGTACATATCAATAGGAAGAAACGTTACTTCAACATGAGTTTTGCTACAACCCGTGTACCTATATGTACTGTGACTACCAGATTTTAGCGACGCCCGTGTCAGAGTCGATACTTTTAACCCTAAACCCGACCCCAATCGCTTTACTCCTTTGCAGACGAATTTTACTACACATCCACCTCTGTCGAGCAGAAGCTTTCTGTAAGCTAGCAAAAAGAACACGATAAATGTAACCGTTGCTGCCGCCGATTCAGGTGTCGTTAAAGGATTTCACCGAGTGGAATCTGTCCTTCAGAAACCAGCTTTTAGCACTTTTTTACCACGGAGGAGTTGGAAAAGTGATTATGTACTTACAATGTACGTATATAATCTCGCTTACTACCAGTTTATTGGGCGACTTATGATATGTGTCACTTTTATCATCATCCCCATCTTGTTTTACCCTTTCAGATATCTTGTCAGAATCTAAGGTGGTGTCGGCGTCATCCACTGAGCCGAAGACGTTGGCACCACTTCTACATAAGTACGTACATGCAAATAAAAAGATTTCAGAATAACAGCGTGAGCGTTCGTGGACACGTCAGACGAGTTGTTCTGCGTCGTGGTGTGGGTTGTCCCGCTCCTACGCGATCGATCTGCGGCACCTCCGTGCAAAAGCTACTCCAGGGGAGAGAAAAAACCTGCTTTTTTTTCTTTTTTTCTCTCCTGGATACTTGAACGTGCATCCAGGTTTGCCTCCGCTATCAAGAGTAGCAGTCCAGTCAGACTGTTTGGTAGCACTGGTGCTTTCACTGTGTTCAGCATTGTCGATCATGCCTTTGATGCAACAAGGACGCGTGAAACAGTCGCAAAGACCTTGCTTGCCTCAGCTTTCCTGTGAAGGCCGAGCTGAGACATGTGGGTCGGAGCAACCTTGTCGGGTTTTATCGCCCGTGTGTCAGGCAGTACCGGTTGGAGGTGCGTCGTGCGATGACGTCCACGACTGTGCTGATTAGTTTTCCTGATGCGAGAGTGGTCAAACCTGAAATCACGGCGTCATCAGGGGCGTCGGCCGCCCCACCTACTGTGGATTTGACCAGCGCTTTCGGAACGGCGTGGCAGTGGTGTCGTAGTAGCATCGCAGAAGCTCGAGTAGGAGGTCCACGCCCGGTGACGGTGCCAACACGAGCAATCAAGTGAGTGTTCCCAGTGAACGATGATGGCCCCGTGACTGCGGACGTCACCATGTACAGGCACTATTCAGTCGTAAGAAGAGGGAGTCGCCAATCTTTTTTTGATGAAGGATGGTATAGGACGCAACTTTTCCGAGATCCCGGGCAATGAGGGACAACCTCAGGGTTCCGTGATGGAGGCGTTTCCCAATGTCACGTACGGGTCCTCAGTGACAGTGCTGGGCTAGTCCAACTTCTTCCTATTCTTTCTCTCGGTGTCGGACCTGCGGGCCGCCGCTGCGGTGACAGCAGTATTGAACCTCGCAGATCAGAAGCTTTACACTGCGCTGTTTCCTTTTCCTCTTAGGCTTAATGCTGACGGACGTGACCGTGATGCGCAACGTGAGGCCACAGACGCTGAGTTGTACTTCGAAGCCAGAAAAAAGACGGACTTTATTTATTGATGCTGAGTTTAAGCATTATCTGAGTATTATAAAAAGAAGCTTCATCTGCCGTTAGGTTCCGTCAGATCACGTTAGGTGAGATCATGTTAGGTGAGGTCAAGTTAGGCCAGATCAAGTTAGCTCAGATCAAGTTAGGTGAGGTCAAGTTAGGCAGATCAAGTCAGGTTTGGTCAAATTAGGTCAGATCAAGTTAGGCCAGATCAAGTTAGATTAGGTCAGGTCAAGTTAGGTCAGATCAAGTTAGATTAGGTCACATTAGATTAGTCCAGGTTCGTCTTAGGTGAGGTTTGGGTTAAGTTAGAGGCGAGTTAGGTTAGGTGAGGGCTTCCACCATAATACTTGATATTTCTACCAACATTGGAACCTTCCAATAGCTTTTGTTTGCTTGTAGTAGTTAGATCAATTTAGAGGTGAGGTGGTTTTCTTCATTCTTACCCGCATTGGCAAGATTGTCATGGGTTGGAGTCCATTCCTGTGGTCACTCCTGCTGACAGGAAGAACAGGCAGAGAAACTCTGTCAGAAACAAACTGCTGTCTTCTGCCCACCGCCCAGCACTGAAAGATCTGAAATGTTGCCCAAGGTCGAAGTTTCCCCGGCGATGAACTCCAGTCAGCAGTCGTCTCGCCCCCTTTCCACGTGTCGCTGCGTCTCAGAGATAGTTGCCCCGCCAGATGCCCTCGGACGCGGCCCAATGTCTCGTACTCGTTCGGATCCGTGTCTTCGGACGAGGGCAGCAACCTTGTCAGCATGGACAAAGTGAGTCTCCCGTCTGCAGTCATGATCTGACCGGACGACACCTCAGGCAATATGAGCAACCTCGGCGGGAAGTCCTGTAATAGGGACTTAAGCACCAACGTTCGATAGTCCACGTCTCGCTGGACGTTGGCAACTATTGCCCGCAGGAGCTCTTGGCCGCCAGTTCCCAAGGACTGTCCGCATCCACAGCGCCGGACTTGATCCCTCTGGCAGAAGTAAGAGGTGGCGGTCAGTTCGAACGCCGTAGCGACAGGACCAGAGCAGACAATGACCAGGTACAGGACTGTACAGAATCATGGTACAAACCACGAGATAGCTGTCTCGTCCGTCCGAATTATGGGGAAGTCGCCTCGAAGACACCCCCCCCCCCCACTTCTCCCCCCTGTCCGTGCAAGAGCACGCGCAAGTGCTGTAACAACCTGGTCGTGATCTTGTTCAAAAGCATCCTTTACGCTTCCCGGGTCGGGGTGGAGAGAGTGTGAGGCCCCTTCCAATCGATTATGGCCCCGTTGCCGGAGAAGGAGGCCAGGAGAGCGAGCGCGGGAGCGAGGTTGGGGGAAGAGGGAGAGGCCAACCTTGAAGAGAAAGCTAAGACATTGGATAGGCCCCGGCGAAATAGCCGGAGTAGTGTTACAGCAGTGGGAGGCGAGCTAACACTGTTGTTGCTAGAAACTGACTTGGCCACGATGTCAGATGACGACGTCCCGTGGGTTCGTGAGCCATCCCACAGCAGTCCCGTCCCCATATCTTCTGGCACGTGGAGAATTGGCCAAGATGAAGATGATTCTTCCTCGAGTGAAGACGCGTCTCACGTGTCCCGACTGCATCGACTCATTTCTAAATCGCCTCAATTTTGCAGCGGATCTCTGGCATCAAAGATGACGTCCACTGGAGGGGTGCAGCAGGTGGACGAGAGCACCGTGCCCAGGAGGCTGTTCACCTCTAGTGCCCTGGATCTCACCGAGACCATCACGCTGGACGAGAAGAACGAGTCGAAGGTATGTGCGACCAGTCATGTAGGCTCTCGTGCACATTTCATGACACCAGAGCTTGTCGTGAATATTTACAACGAAGTTGGGACCATTTTGATATTGGACCGTGTAAAGTGTACAAAATAGAGTTCTGTTACAACTTTGCAAAGTGTTTCATCATCTCTGTATGACAGGTTCTGGTTCTGTACACTGGTGGCACAATAGGCATGGTCCGCAACGAGGAGGGCGCGCTGGCGCCCAAGCCTCGTGCCATGGAGTCCATGATCCGCGACAACATCGTGATGAATGATCAAAAGTACTCGGAGTTCCGCTTCCGCTGCACTAGGGACCTCAACGAACCTAATGAAGGTGACGAGGAATCACTCTTGCCATTGGTGCTACCTCCAGTGCCTGATCACAAGAGAGTTATTTACACCATCTACGAATACGACCCGCTTTTGGACTCGAGCAACATGACGATGGACGACTGGATTCGTATCTCCCGAGACATCAAGCACTCTTACCAGCTGTTTGACGGTTTCGTCGTGCTGCACGGAACGGACACCCTTGCCTATACTGCATCCGCGCTTTCCTTCATGTTGGAGCACTTGGGAAAGCCGGTCATCATCACAGGCTCGCAGATCCCCTGCTTTGAGACCCGTAGCGATGGCAGGGACAATTTCGTGGGCGCACTGATTCTGGCTGGCAATTACAACATTCCGGAGGTGACGGTCTACTTCCGCCACCAGCTTATGCGTGGCAATCGCACCATCAAGGTGAGCTCAGGAGACCTCAATGCCTTCCAGAGCCCCAACATGGCACCATTGGTGCGTGCCGGCATCGATATCGTGGTCAATCACAGGGCCATTCACCGGCCCAAGTCGCTGGCCAAGTTCTCGGTGCACACGTCGCTCAATCGGAACGTCGTGCTTCTTCGATTATTTCCGTCGATCCGTCCAGAGACGGTGGAGCATTTCATGAAGCCACCAATCGAGGGCGTGGTGTTGCAGTGCTACGGTGCGGGAAATATGCCCTCCAACAGGGAAGACATCATGCGAAGCATTCAGGAGGCGACTTCCAGAGGCGTGCTCATCGTCAGTGTGACTCAGTGCTCCCATGGAGGCGTCAGCGGACTTTATGAAACGGGTAAGAAGCTCCTGGATGCCGGGGTAATACCTGGCGCAGACATCACGCCAGAGGCGGCGTTGGCCAAACTCAGCTACGTGCTCTCCAAGAAAACCAGCTCGTACGAGGAGCGCCGTCGACTCATGATGACGAATTTAGCTGGTGAAATAACCATTCTCAACCCGGCGGCCAACGAAACTCAGTCGTCCGAAGGCGAGCTGGAGCTCATCAAGGCCGTGGCCAAGCAGCTCAGGCTAAAGACGTCAGAAGAGATCAAAACAGTGGAAGAGTTTGTATTCCCGGCGCTCCTGTGCGCCGCAGCTCATAAGGGCGGCGTGGAGACCCTCAAGGCGATGGTCGGTCTTGGCGCCGACCTGGCGTCGTCGGACTACGACCTTCGCACGCCTCTGCATGTAGCTGCGAGCGACGGCGACGCAGAGCTAGTGTCTTTCCTGCTCAGCCAAGCCGGAGCGTCGGTGCACGCTCGTGATCGCAGCAACCACTCTCCCTTGCGCTGTGCCATCGACGCCGGCCACGAGGACGTCATCAGGGTGTTGGTGCAATGTGGAGCTCATCTGCAACTGTCGCAGGCCGATCTCGCCGAAGAACTTTGCTTCCGCGCCCGCAAGGGCGACGTGCAAGGCCTCAAATGCTACCGCTTGGCAGGCGCAAACCTGAACTCCACCAATCTGACGAGAAGCACGCCGCTGCACATGGCCGTCGAGACGGGGCAGATCGAAGTAGTGGAGCTTCTGCTAGCCAGCGGGGTGAATCAGACGGTCCAGAATGTTTACGGACAGACGCCCACTGCAATCGCCACCGTGCTCCGGAGGGTCAAGATCTTGGAAATGCTCAAGGAGGCTAGCACCGATCACGTCATCTAGTCAAATTGGGTACAAGTATCCAAAATCGTTCACTGTACCACTTATTTTAGGCGTAAACGGCAGAAAATAGAATCACTAACCCAATCCCGCGATGTGAGCTGCAGGACATGAATCATCCTTCCTGAGGATCATGCGGACCTCCAACTTCATCCGGGGGAACAAGGACGAAGGGAGACTTTATCCCAACCCCCATCGACAAGCTGTAGCTCTGCGAGATGCCCAAGATTCTGGGCTGCAATTTGATGCGAGTGTAGTCATTCTCATGCTGGAGCTGTTTTACTCGTATGTGGTTATTAGCACCGATGCTTTCATGATAGAGATTAGGAGCTAATGAAAATATATCGACATCAACCCCGGGCCCTTGTCCGAGTTGAGTCGTTCTTGGTCCAAGAGCAGCATCGTTGTAATCACCCCGTGAGCGTCCTCTTGAACGAGGCAGAGTACACGAACAGGTTGAACGTGATCATCAACGGCGACACCTAGCACTTACAGAGCCCGTGGAACGAGGAGCACACGGACATCTGACAGACACTCCGCAGCATCGGAATATTAATACCCTGTCGTCGCGCAACCTCAACTGGGCTCAAGTTCGTAAACACAGTCAAGTGTAAACAGTCCAAGAACGATGAGCGGCGGAGGCGACGTCAAGTTCTACCGAGGACTCATCTTGCTGGGCCTGACGTTCGCCGCCGGCTTCGTCTGCGGCTACCAGGCCCGGTCGTGGCGGCACGAGTGGCTCAAGAGACGGCGGGAGAGACTTCGGACCAAGCTCATAGACACGCAGAAGCAGTTGGACAGCATGACCTAAGTGCCGAGCTACAAGTAGTCTGTCTGTAGTCATGTCATCACTTGTTTGGATCTCTACAACATTGCTATGGACAGCTGTATTCCAGACGTGCTGAAGTACGCATAAATTTTTGCATTAATCATAGTCTATACATAGATAACTTCTTGTCTGTAAAGACCAAATCTCGCGAGGCCAGAATGAAAGCTCCTCTTGTCTCTGAAAAAAGTCCAACATGACAAGAACTACGTCAAGAGGGGGAACACCGTGAACGGCAACAGTGTAAGGACTCCAGAATACTCACGGTCGATGCCAGCATCCCGACTATGGACCGAAGTAGGACAAGACAGTGGGGACAATTCCGGTACTTCTACTACTCCGGTACGCCGAGAACCTACGTATCTCTGGTATTTTAGTCATTGTGCCAAGGGTCCGTGTTCTCGGCTGTCCTGTTCTCGCGAGGAGCTGCTACTGTGGAAATTGATACTCTTGCCACTGATGCGTGATGTCGTCCTGCATAGCATCGTGGTAAGGATACCACTCAAAGTAGAGATTAAGATTGGAGTCCTTGATGGCCGCTTTCAGCTTGTCCTTGTCAGGACCACTCACGCCCTTGCAGTTCCAGCTGCGCAGGATACGAAGATGATTAGGTAATTCCAACAGTCGCCAAAGGCAGGAAGCCTGAGGAAGAGAGACCTAGACATAGAAAGGGTAGAACTGTCTAAAGTACTGCATCCCGGGCACCAGTGCTTACCGTGATCGCGTGACACTGATCAAAGACCACGTTCTCCAACGTCAGCATGGGATTATCGTCCCACACACTGGACAGCAACGAGTATTCTGCAGCGTTCACGCCTTGCAAAAGTAAGTACCTCAGCGGCGAGTTAACCGTCAATTGGCGGAGGACGGTTGGACACACGTCGCCACTCCAGAGCTCAAGGATAGCTAGCCGGCGAAACCTTTTGCCACTCTGTAGGAGAACCGGGACCATGGCGTTAGCGGCCGACAGCGCCAGGTGAGAGAGAGAGGGGCAAGAGTCACCCACGTAGGCGACGTCCACCCCCCCGAAGGATTCCAGCACTAGTTTTGTCAGGTATTCTCCCCGTGACACCAACACTGGCACCACGCCTTCAGTGAAGGTCAAAAGTCCGGCGGCGTTAGCAAGGTGAAGGGAGGTGAGGTGCGGCAATGCCTTCAACAGGTTGAGGTCGTTATCCCTCAGTCCGGGCGCAGTGAGCACGAGCGTCTCAACATACGAGCAGACGTCGAGAGCGATGCGGAAGACCCCGGGTGGGAGACGCTCCTTGGTGGAGCTGAGCTTCCGTAAGTGGTACACTTGGCGACTGTCTGGACCATCCTGATCTTGACATGTATGTTCTTGAAACATTTGAAAGGTTTCTGCGTGCTCAATGTGTCTTGCATTTGGGTGCGTACGCAAGAAGAAGGCCAAGCTGTCGTTACTCACCCTGGTCTCTGACACGTTAAGGATCTGCAGCTTCTGACAAAGTAGAGAGCCAGTGTCGGGGTTTACCGAGAGCGCCCTTATCCCTACATCAGTGATCCAGGTTTGAGCGGCATTGAGCTCTGCCAGGTGTGCACAGCATCTTCCAATGACGACGAACGCGTCGTCGTCGACCATTGACCCGAACAAGTTAATGGAGATAAGGTGCTCGAAGTGAGCGAAAAAGTGGCTGTAGTAGTTGGGCGGCAAATTGACGCTGTACGTCATCTGCAAGCTGCGCAACTTCTTGCAGCGATTCGCCAACAAGTCCATTGCTACATGAATGCTGCCGTGGAGAAGGATGGTGTAGCTTGTGAGCTGCGGGTGGACGACCTGGATCAAGAGCAAGCAGTCAGGCGTACGTCACAAAGTGCATGTCGCAGGTCTCACCGGATGGAGTAGGTGTCTCAGCCCGGACCTCTTGTTGTAGACCGTGCGGTTGAGATCCTCCAACAGAGAGGCCGGCAGATTCTTGAAGGGGCTGGAGAATTCCTTGAACTTGCTGGATTCGATCAGCTCCGAGAGCTCCTTACTGCCGCGGCGGACGCCGTAGCACAGGAGCTCCAGGTTCATGGCGATTGCGTCCAGGCTGGACTGGCGCAGTGACTTGGGGCTGGGACGACAAGGCATCTCGTCTCGCCCACTCCAGTAATCGCTTGTCCCTATGCAGACGGATTACGCGATTGTCAGCACACAGTCACTTAAAGATGCCTTTACTCCTGAGTACATCAATGCTAAGGAGGTCGACGCGACATGACTGATTCTTGGCAAGGCTTCAACAAATATCTCGCTGAAGCTTCCTGACTGTTACACCCTCCAGTCTGGATTGCGTCGCCTTGTACATTGAGCATTTCCGTAGCATCTTTTGATTTCACTACTTCACGCTGTCATTCTCACCCGACCGTTATTGGCTTGACCTTGGCTCAGCCGGCGCTGGTCACCTCTATCGATCACTCTTTCTCCTTGGCCCGGCGATACAGTGTACAAGCGGTCCATGGTCTGTGTGGTGCAGTAAAACCTCAGCTTGTTTCTTATTCATAAGAGCTATGTCGTACAGTGTGTAAAAGAGATCATCTACTCGGCCAAAGGATAAAAATTGATTGTCGTCATCAAAAGATGCCGCTGGCTCTCCCAAGGAGACTCCCCATGCAGATGAAGAAAGCCAGCGCCAGCGCCTGCGTCCCGAAGTGGGCAATCTTCAAGTAGAACAGCCGCGTCCGGCTCCGATCCAGCGTCGACGGCTCCTGCTTGAGGACGAAGCGTCGCACCCCGCGCACGTAGTCACCCATGAACTCGTTCCAGTCGAGCCCCTGAAGGTCGAAGGCGAAGTCAGGCGAAGCTCTCTGCATAAGTTGGCACATGTTGTGGCAGTCCCACTTCCAGTCGCGCGTCGTGAAGTACTCCAGCAACGCCGCCGCCCGCTCCATCTTGGCTACTACGCGTGAGACGAACCGAGGTCGGCCCGCGACGAACAGCAAGGCGTCGGCTACGAAGGCTGGCGCGTGATGAAAGAGGACTTGGGCGATCTTGTGTGCGCGGCGGCAGCGGCGGAAATGACCGCCCGGGTACCACACGACATTCTCGAACGGATTGCGCAGGATGTGCAGCAACCCCAATCGCTCCAAGTCTCCCCATGTCATTGGATTTGTTTGACCGGAGGTGCAGTTGACGATGAGGGGCCTCTCGTTGCTCTCCTTCGGTGTAGCCACGGCGGCGGCCGCCGTCACCATCACGTCTATGACGCAGTCCACAGGAACCAAGTCCGCGACCTTGTCTCCCAACACGTGCAGTGTGCGAAGAAGACCGACCCCGGCACCAGCGATCATACCTGTACAGAACACACAGAACCGGTCATTCCAATGCGGTGCGTGTGTGAACACCCTGCATTGCTCATGATCACTGCGGAAGAGGAATTCATTCCTGATTGAACCCTTTGTCTCGATAAAATGCTCACCCGTGGGTCCGTTTAGGTTGTCCACCCAACCAGGCATCGGCTCTTTGTCTGCTGCAACCACTATGGACGGCCTGACGACGGCCAGCGGCAGCTGCTTGGAATACTCCTGCAGGAGCTGTTCCGCCATGGCCTTAGTGAACGTGTAAGTATTCGGCCACTCGCCAAGTATCTCAGTCAGAGAAGCTTCGGCGGCAACCTTGGCGGCAACCTTATTGAAAGAGAGCGCCTCCTCTTCCAAGTACAGTCGCTCTCCCACGACCTTACGGTTCACGTGTGCGTAGGCTGTGGAGACGTGGACGAAGGCGCGTAACTTCTCCATGGTGGAGGCCAATTCCAGCATCGTTCGTGTGCCCTCCACGTTCATGGTGAGAGCCGCCGGCAGTTCCTCGTCGAACTTGACCGTGGCCGCCGAATGGAAAACGAAGGACACGCTCTCTCGTATGGTGCGCAGATCTTGCGGCTTAAGCCCTAGCCCCGGCATGGTCATGTCCCCGCACACGGCGTGCACACGACTCAGGAGATCAGGAGCCAACTCTTTGAAGACGCCCAACTTGAGCAGGGCGCAGAGTCGCTGTTGCGGATCCTGGCCCTTCTTAGGCCGAAGCAGCAGATAGACATGGTGCACGTCGCATGCGGAGAGCAGCTTGTGGAGCAAGGCCTTGCCAATGAAGCCGGTGCTGCCTGTGATGAAGACATTGGAGCCCCTGAAGCACGTCGTGACATCCAGGGTGTCGTTCATCCTCCCGACCGTGCTGCAAGTGCACCTGTGGAATGAGCACTGCCAACGAAAGATGGCGGTGACTGTTGACGTGCTCGTGCTCCTCTGTCGGTATCGCTCGTCACACAAGTGACCAACGAGTCAATACTCATGGTGGAGAGGTCGGCGAGGTTGCCCAACCGCTTCCGTTCGTTGTTCCGCTTCTTCGGCAGGTCCTCATTTCTCCGAACGGCGTTGTGGAGCGCGTTCGCCCGTTGCCTGACGCGGATTGGCAGTCTGCGGACTCGCCTCCTCCGGTCTCCCTCATCTATAACTTCGCACCGCTCCGCAGGCACGATGTCGATGAAGACCTTCTCCAAGGAGAAGGACATCCGGGATGGACCGACTAAACTCGGGACGCCACACTTCTTTCCTCTGGGTGGCTCCCGTTGTGCGTACATGCCCTTGAGCATGTAGGACGGCAAGTCGTATTCAACTGCTGTCTCCTTGGCGCCGACCTCGATCACCATTGGCAAGATCACGGCGGCCAAGGATAGGTACAGGGGGGAAACCAATATTGCAGAGTGCAGAATTTGCAAGCCAAGCCTGTTTGTTTGATTGTTTGTCTGTCTGGTCACCTTCATGCTCTCCACTCATGAGAGGTGTGCATCACGTTGCCGACGAGCAAGTCAACTGTCATAGTATGGCGCTCGTGCTCCGGGGTGCTCTACTTGGCTGCCTCGCCCGCGCAGGTGTGCGTGAAGGTGTGGACAGCAAAAAATTAGTATTCTGCACAACAGCACAGACCGGTGTGAAGCATCGTAACAAATACTAGTGCTGCTGTCTTCGTCACTCATCAGTCTGTCATCATCACAAAGCTTTCTTGCCTCCTTGGCTCGACTCCAGCAGCTTCGGGAAGCTCGTGATGACGGCATTGGGGGAGATGAAGGCCAAGGAGGACATGGTGAGGGTCGTGGACGCTCATTACAGGAACAAGGGGAAATCTCTCGTGCTTGACTTTTAGCAACATTCCTTATGGAAATTCTGACGCTCTCCAAGCCTATGACCGAACTGTGGTCTGTGGCAAGTGTTGCAATCCCTTGGAAGTCGGTGCAGCGTCCATGGAGCTGCTCATAACGAAAGCCGAGACAAAGCAGCCCTCATGTCCATTGTACAGGTTGTAATGCCGCATCCATTGTCCTCGCCTTTTTTGGCAAAGTGTTTGGACAAGATCACTTTGCTGGTCAAGATGTGCCAAGTCACCCACCTACTCATGGCCCGCACCAGGATCGTCCCCATCGTAAACAAGTTTTCCAGTTTCTCTCCGTCAGGTTTGTCGAGGTCAGACAGTACGTACTGCGTATATCAGAGATTGTTTCAGTGCGGCTGCAGAACAATCAATATACAGTTGCATAATGACCTAAAACTAAGTCAGGTTAATGCTATAATACAGTGGGCACCGCCCATCATGGCCCACTCGGGAACAGTCAACATGGTCACTGTACCAGGTTTGCCGCCCTATCCGGTCAGCATCAGCAGGCTGATGCAGAGGTACAAGCAGACGTCGATGACATTGCCGAAGAGGTCAGAGATGAGCTGGGGCAAAAAGAGAGAGAGGAGGAGGAGGAAGAGGAAGTTGTGTCCACGAATAGAGCGCCAAGGGTTCTGGAGAAGGCAAAGATCCCTCTGTCCTGATCATTCATCAGTCTGAATCTCGTCCAGCAAACTGATCGTGAGGTTCAAAAGATCACATCTATGAGAATGAAGTTGGTTCGGGTTGATGCATTTTTTGCCCTTCTCCCCGGTTCCAAACTGCCGGCAGTGCAAATGCCACTTTAGCCAAGAGGTTTCAGCAGCCGAAGTTTTGGGATGTGAAAATTGGTCGCTTTATGGGTCAATTGTACGCAGTTAATGTTAAGAATAAGTCTCATGATAAACCCAGGGTTCAATCACTCAGAGCGTCGCCCCTCAGCCTCCACTGCAACATCGGGCTTGTGTCAGGCATCAGCGCAGCTTTTGGTTTGTCCAATTCTTCTCTCAGGACTTCCTCCCCGGTCATGTCAATGCTCCTCCCGTGATTGGACATGATCTTGACTTTCTTCCCTTGGCCAAGTCAGGCCCAACTTTGTGGCAATTGGCGTTGACAATGCAAGAACGGACGCTTCTCCGGACTCACTTTGATCAATTCACTCCGGAGCATCAACATAGAAGTTTCAGTCGAAATCAGGGATTCGTCTCTTGCCTGTGCAAGGGAGTCATTGAGGCGTTGCAGCAATTGACGTCAAGCATCTTCGTCAGAGCTGTGCAGTTCCATTCCAGTCCTCAACGGGGTCCGCTGACGTCATTCGATGACCGAAATGGATGTGACCCCCATGCAACTTGCATTTTCTCAAGAAGTACTAATACTAGTTCAGAATTGACCTGTACTATTACGTAAGCGAGGAACCAGTTCTTTGCACGAGAGCACAAGCACAAAGTGCGAGGACGACGAGGAGGAGGAGGTTTCGCATCTCGTCTCACATCCACGGACTTGTTCTCGCACAAGTGCCCACTCTCTTGCTTCGCCAAAGGCAGAAAGTCCATCAAGTCGGCAGTGTTCACGATGACCCTGATCTGGACAGTGTCGACGGATCTGAACCTGCCTGGCACAAAGCCGTCGCGATGTCTTGTCCGCACCTGGAAGCAGCCATCGGCTGCCTGGTAGCCATACACGTAGCAGTCGGCTTCATCGTGCATGCATGCATAGCAATACATCTGCATTGATATATCTCTCATGTAGCATGCACGAATTTCTCCAGAAGTACTCCAACTACAGCTACACTGCAGCTCTGAAATAACCTCTCCTACTATCTATACTCGCCAGTCAGCGTTTTGCACCACACCGCAGAGTGCGAGGGCGAAGTGTAGGGCTTTGCCAAACCCGTTTTCAGTTCTCCGCTCTTTCCTTCGGTTGGCAACAGACATATCTTTGCACAGGAGCACAAACTGCGAGGGCAATTTGGAAGAGAAGGCTTGAAAACCTGTCTTCCATCCTCTGGTGCCTGTCCCACACAAGGGCCCACTCTCTCCCTGCTTCTCCAAGTGGAAAGACGCCAGGTAGGACGAAGCACAGCGTAAGTACAGCAACATCCACTTGTCTCTCTCGGGCTCGTCTTTGCAGAGTGTGTGAGACATTCTTGTCTTGAGCAACATGTCCCCTCCCCGAGTGTGTATCATCGGTGCCGGCCCCAGCGGCATGTCC
>JAAUXU010142561.1_pt1 | contig 28052 bp, 27 predicted proteins | sample 7278151 | NCBI WGS metagenome assembly JAAUXU01 (sample SAMN14350113, study PRJNA611818) | marine sediment metagenome | isolation source: surface marine sediment (1.8m) | place: French Polynesia: Moorea | collected 2018-08
AGTAGTAGCCCCGTCCTGAAAAATAGGAGCAATTAAAAGTGGCGCCTCTGGGCCTGTGGCGGAGGCTGATGGGCCTTCATGAGGCTCTGACCATGAGTGACGATGTGAAATTTGCATATGTGCGGGCGTCGTCCAAGCGTTGAAGGAGGGTATTCAACAAGGCTTTAGATCTGCTGACCTGAACTTCCAGATTTCTCTCTGCCTTGGGGACGAAGACATTTGTTAAGCGTTGCTGGTCATTGTTATCGTTGCTGTTCACATCAGTGGAGACAAAGTGTGACCAGCGTCCAGGGCCACGTTACGCACTCGTCCCAAGATTTCCAACACCACGCTTATTGACGTGGACACAGTGAGGACAGAAACGAGATTGGCATGAGCAGTACCAGAAGCAGCATTTCCCGGAAGAAAGAGAGAGGTTCAGGCCCGTCGAAGGGCCCATCAAAGGCCTCTCATGAGTAAAATGGACGCACACATGATTGAGATGGCTGATAAAATGCCACCGAGCCAGGAGGGCAGGCAAAAAGAGGAGGAATCTCTCTCCTTCCTGTTAATTGAACATCCTTTCGTAGTTTGGGCGCCCTCATCTGTCACTTAGAGCAACTTCACATGTGAGAGGCTGCTTTTGTGCCCTCGACGCGGTCAGAATGTGCGTGCGTCGGAGCAGGAAGGAGAAGCAGCAACGTGAACGCCGCTCATTGTTGGTTACGGCAGGGGGTGGATTCACCTAAAAATCCGGCTGACCACAGTGGGAGCTGGAAATACAGTGGATGCTCCATTTAAGGTCTGGTCCGTCACCAATTGAATCGTTAACTGGAGGATATCGTCGAATCTTTTCTGTATTACTTTGACTGCAATCCGTTGAAAAAAAGACTTTGTTAAATCAAGAGTTATCGCTTATTTGGAAACGATGAGAACCGACTGTAGCGCATGCCTGCTTACAGTTGCGCATCTCAGCAATTTCGCCCCAACGAAGGTTGGGTAATTTCTTTAATCTAGTACAAAATTTGTCCGCAATGTATGGTGCAATCTGTGTCTTCATTATACTGACATTCCACGGGGGTGAATTCCTCAGCTGCGAGCGATGACTCCAGTTTCATCATTCAGCTTCTAATATATGCATGTCCCTCTTGGAAGTCGTCGCTGCAGGAGACTTGGTTGTGCAGAGCTCAGTGACACTGCACAAGCTGGTCCGGATTTTGTTCGCAGTTCAGTCATGTTGCACAGGCTGATGATGACCAAGACTGTGCAGAGCTCAGTGAGGCCGCACAGACTGATGTGGTCGTGGAGAGATGATGACAGAGGAAAACGATGGCAGCAGTGATTCTGAGTGAAAACTTCGTCACTTGGACGTCATCAAGATTTTCTCTTGACCCGGCGGAAAAGCAACTAGAAACTGGAAAAGTTCGGAACTTTTCTGATAAGTGGGCACGGAGCTAAAAAAAGAGGGGGTTCTGAAGTTGAAAGAGATGAACGAAGAAATGAGGAGAACAGGAAGTCTCTATGGAGGGGTACAAAATGTCTAATTTTTAAAAAAAATAATGGGGAGAAAATTACACTTTTTTCCATTTACCAAACTTTAACACTTATGTTCTATACTTGAGTGATGAAACTTCATTGGAGGTCAATAAACCTTTTTGTAAGGTGCACAGACCCAAATTCACAAGAGCAACCAAGTAAAATCAAGTAAAAAATTTTTACTCAGGAGTGATGTTCCTCTAGTAGTCCACTTCTGCTCAGCGACCTCATGTTTCATAATAAGTTATTTATTCCAGGTGTTCATTTCCATGCCAGGGGAGCACAAAAGTATTTATTTACTAAATAAGAATTACTGTAAGTTTCTCCCAAAGACCTCCTATGGGTCCGTCGAGACTCGTTGTACTCGCCGTTTCTTTTTAATTTTTTTTCGTCAACCATCTTCCAAGTTGTCTGCGGCTCAGTGGTCTAGGGGTATGATTCGCGCTTCGGGTGCGCGAGGTCCCGGGTTCAAATCCCGGCTGAGCCCTCCGCAAGCCTTTTTTCGTTCGCGGTCCTTCTTACATGAATGATTTAAAGACTATTTTACGCCGAGTAATGCCTAGAACTATGACTTGTTTAAAACTTATACGCATTTCACTGTCTCAATCCCCCCCCCCTTAGGTCATGACTGCAGTCCTCACGTGCACAACGCGGCTCTGTCCGGAGTCGCCGCGGCCTCTCCAAGCGCCATGCAGAGGTCAACCTCGCTAGGACATCAGCACAAAGGTAAGAACTGGCTTTTTTTTTTCTTTCTTCCCCTGTTTGCTTCTTTCCGTTTGACCTCGGAGGTCAAAAGACGTCGTCGCCTCATAAGTATCCGCCAGAGGCCGCTCTGGCGCCAGAGAGCGAGCGCCAAAACGCATGACTGGCGCCATCTGGCCGGGTAAGAGTATAGGCTGGAGCTTCAGTATTCCGACGCTAGGTGGCCGTCAAGGCGGCCGGCCGGCTAGAAGTGCAGGAGGCCCTTTCCAGAGCTGCCATCTGATGTTGTACTTGGAATCGACGAGGTCGTTTGAGTTTGAACAATGTGCGGCTGAGTCCACGTGGCAGATGGAGCTGTTTTGGTCTGGTCTTGTGGTCTCGACATTCCGAATAAAAGAAGGACGAGTCATTGATGCCGTCACAGAGTTGCCACCTCCTACCCAAATAAAGCGCCTTGAACACGTTTGAAGAATGCACCTCGTGAGCAGTCACTTGTCCCCTCTTATTAACATATGCAAGTGGGGGAGGCACAAAGGCACAAAAAAGCCACACGCGCAGGTCCTTACGCACGAAGTCAAATTTTCTGGCTGCGAAAACACTTGTGTACGTCCGATCGAACACATGCGGTATTTTCTTCATCACACTACATATATTTCTTATATACTTTCTTACCGTACGGCGAATTGAGCTTTCTTCGGTGTCAAATGCGCAAATTCTCTCTGCCTTCGAGAATCCTCTCCACATCCATCCACACGCACACACCCGTCGAGGTGACGGCGAGCGCGAACGCGCACGCCCACGTGTGGGTTCCCCTCCTCCCCCTCCCCGCAGTGGGCCTCTCCCCTGTGGTAGCGCACGCAAAAGAGAAAAATAAGGGGAGGGGGGGGGGAAGAAGCGGCAAAGATGACAACCGAGATGCTCTCAGTTGTTGGCCAGCAGTCCGTTAGTGCGGATTATTACTTATCGTTGCTTTCGGGGGAAAACCCGACCAACAGTGAGCAGTGAAACAACTTGGCTCTGTTGCCCAAGAAGAAGGAGGGGGAAAAAGTGACGTAGATTTTTTCTTCCGCGATCCACTCAGAAGAGACAAGAACGTGTCTGAGAGAGCCAGAGAAGAGAAGCCCTATACAATTTCCAATAAAGCAGAAGAAGAAATAGAGGGGAGCAGAAACAAAGGTATCTAATGAGTCTCTTTTGGAGGTGAAAATTTGTGCTGTGGGAGGCCTGATTATTGATTGTACAGATGAGCCAGGCCCATCTGTAGGCCTTCCAGCCTGTGGGCTTCTTTGCCACCCTGTCCGAGGGTCAGTCGAACACAGTGGCTTCTTCGGGGTCGTTCCTCTTAGTTGACCCCCAGTCTGTGGCGGATGCACCCCAGTTTGGGGTCATCTCCTCCCGCAACTTCTTGCAGCTGAAAAGAGCAACATTTATGACATCTTAAGCAGTGAGTTTCTTCAGCGCCCCGCCTGCTGCTAACAGGAAGGTCTGACCTCTTATGGCTTTTCTCGGAGTCTCTTACCACATGAGGACTAAGCTTTAGTGGATAAGTTTCGCTAAATAGACTGGGAGGGGGACCTTGGCCACTGTCCAGTCTGACTCTGGGTGAGACACTTTGGAGGGGGAGACCTTTACCACCTTCACAACTTTGGACTGAATCTGCGCCGTCAAAGAGGAACTTTTTATTGAAGAAGCTCATTTTTCTTTTAGCCGCACCCATTATTGAAAGGAGGAGGGGTGTGGGGTCTGGCACCCCCCTCGACTGTCCTGGTCGTGGGGGAGGGGGGAGGGGACGCTTCCATATGCCAAGTTTCGACCAAATCTGTCTCCAAGGAGATGCTGCAATCCCCATAGAGGCCTCCTTCAGCACACACATAAGATAGGAGTATAAGATATGACTCTTAGCTATTTCTCACATTCATTATAAGCAGGACGGGGACGCGGCAATAAAAAGCATAAGGATAAGGCTGAGAAGTGGCAAAGGCATGACGAGGGCATGAGTGAACGACCAAGCGAGGGTTGAATAAATCATAAACTCAGCCAATCCATTACGAAGAAGAAGAAGAAGGGGAGGGGGAAGGAGGAAGAGGAGGCCTTCTGAGGCCTTCTGAGGCCTGACCCCCGGTGTTTAGTGAGATGCGCGCGCAGCCACGGATGAATAATAAAAAGTGAGGAAAGAAAAGAAAAATCAAATAAAATTCTAATCCCGCGCGTCGTCTCCAAGTTGTGCGTGGGCGACGAGAGTGAGTTGAGTGAGGAAGAAGCAGAAGAAGAAGACTTCACGATAATTTGCCCCAAGGTGAAACAGGTGCTGGGACTGAGGGGTGAGGTGATGCCCCTCCGACGGACCCGACACAGGAAGGACTTTTTCGGGAAATTGCGTAAGGTTTAGCTCAAGAGAGAGAGAGAGACAAGCGACGATTTTTCTGTTCTCTGCCACGCCTCATTGTGGGAGGGGAGGGGAGGGGAGGGGAGGGGAGGAGGGCGGGGAAGGAGGTCGCCCCTGCTCTTCCCCCTCTCCTCCACTTTCAGAGGCCTCCTCTTAGAGGCCTATTTGCATGCACAATTCCTCTTCCATTCTGCAGCGCCAGAGCGAGTGGGTGGAATTGTGGAAGGTTTTCGTCGTCTGAACTGCAATTGTCCCACGATATTGTGCTTCGAAGATGAGGGATGTCGACTGAAAAGGACTCTTTTCGAGGCGTCTTGGCTGCAAACGTGCGTGGAGCGTGGTGCAGAAGAAGCTTCTGCACAAAGCGCAAAAGGTTGACACGAGCATTTTTATAAATATGTGACGGTTCAAAGGATTCCATTAGGAAAGAAAATCCCTGGGTGCTGCTCTTTTTCTTCTTCTTCATCTTGAAGAAAGGGTTAAAATGGCCATCTAAAAAAAAAGTCTGGGCAAAAACCTTCGACTTTTACTTCGTTCGACCGCCGATTTGTTCAGATGTGACGTCCTTGAAATTGATTTCGGCCTTACGAGGCATATTTCCTTGGGTCAGATCCGTCGAAGGCCCTTCTAGCAACATAACTCGAACAATGCTGGTGAAGGGGGAAGGGTTCAGCACAAGGAATACAGTGGAGTCTGCATATGCGAAAAGTTCGCGTGAGAGGTCGTCATTGGCAGATTCTATTTTCTGTAATTTCACATTTAATGAAATTGAATTTTTCCAAAATTGGTCTGCATAAGTAGATGCTGAGGTAGGAGGAGTCTGCACAAGCAGTTCTTCGGTCTCTTTCTCCAGCTGATCATTCCCTATTTCAATCTGCTCACGATACAGGTGTTACATAAAAACATTTTATTGCTGGCAAATAAGCTGAGTCAGAATTTTTGTACCAGAAGTTTCCATGAGCAAATGTGGCAACACTGCTGAGGAAAATCTTTCTTTTCTACTAAAAAGTGAAGGTCGCAGCATTCTTGATGTTTCGGCTCAGTTCATGGTAAATGAAAGAAATGAGATTGGCTTCGATAATGGAAAAACAGCGCTGGACTGTGCGAGGACTTTGTACGCACAAACAGGGGTTTCCCGCTGCAACCGCTGATGCCAGCTCTACTGTTGCCTGCAACGCTCAGGTTTGACTCACTGCAACAAACAATCGCTTTTTAGAAGTTCTCCTCTGCCAGACACGAACATGAACGAGCTCTTAGCGCCTCTCAGACGTCAGGACCCAAAAGGGCGGAGATGGCAGAAGTCCACCAGCAGCAACCTCATTTGGCAAGTTGCTGCTCACCTGAGCGATACCTTTGTCGTCTTCGGAGTCGAGCTTTGAGATGCCCAAGTCGTTGACGAGAGAAACCCCCCACCAGTAGCAAAGCGAGGTACGCACCGCATTCAGGTACTCAGTCAGGTCCATCCACTGTTTCAGGCAACAAAACTTGTCCTATTTTGTGGCCTCCCCCCCTATGTCGCGCTGAACCCGACACCCTCAGCCTGGCCCCAATTCAAGTTAATTCCATTAACGTTTATTCCACAAGATCGGGGGCAGCGTTGCCACCTGGCACACCTCAATGCCAGTCCTGGCAATGCCTCTCCAGACACATTGTTTTGGGACTCGTGTGCATCGCTTGGCATGTTTTGAACGTCGGGGCCTGACTTGGCGCTAGGCACGACTTGAGAGCAGGGAGAAACTGCTAGTCTGGCATGCTCCCGAGGCCGATTTGGCATCTCTTCCCGTGTCAGAGCCTGGCAGCTCTGACCGGGAGGAAAGGCTTTGTTGACAGCGCGTAATGTCAGTGACTGTGGATGGATCTTTTTTTTTTCTTTCAACTTGCACTCTTCTTCACTTTGAAGCGCAGTGTTCCCACCTGATGAATCCATCTTGTTTTTGTCACGTCCGTATTAATCGGCATCTGTTGTGACCCTTTTTTGCTGCTGCTGCTGCTTGAAGTGGGTGCAAATTAAGAGCAACAAATGTAGGACAACTTTGCTCTGGTCGTATGCAGACATCTTCTTCTTCCTGTTCTTCTTCTTCAACTCCGCCATCGACCCCTGAGAAAATAAACACGCGGGGAAAACGAACGAAATTACACGCAAGCCACTGCAAAGCTCACGTGTATGTGTGTATTTTGCTGGTGGGTCCTTCAGGAAATTCTAGTGAAAGAGAGAAAAATCTCCGAGGCATTTTTCAATTCTTCTTCTTGTTCCAAGGAGAGAGAGAGAGAGAGAGAAGAGGAGGCTGCTAAACATGCTGTTTTCTGCCTCCTGTGAAGTAATGACCACTGCTTTTGCTTAAGGTGGCGTTGCCAAGGGAGAAATCCGACTAATCCACCCGAATGTGGAGCTTTTTCTTTACTTTCTCTCTCTGGCTCAGTTGTCTACCCCTCCCCCTTCCCCCCACCCCTCCTGGACCCGCCCGACCCCCAGTCCAGCTGCTCAGGGTCCACCATGGTACTCGAGCCGGTCGGATGGGCCCTCAGGAGCCCTGCCTGGCCTACCCGTTGGAATTTTCGCATGGTCGAAATTGCCGGCGTGACTACGCAAAGTGGGAAGGGCATCTTTGGACAAAATTTGCCTCGTATGTGGCAGCTCCAGCTCCAAGATGGCTATTTTTCTCACTCCTTCTCTGTCTGTCTGGTGTGTCTAATGTCTCGTGAAATAATGGGAACCTGGCGACGACTGCAAAAATGAATTTTTAACTGTAATCCGACAACGGAGGCGGTTCAAACGGTTTCTTCCGGCCTCAAACAGGCGGAGGAGAGGGAAGAAACGCACCAGACTAAGTGAAGCAACTTCATCCCGACGCCTCCGTGCACGGTGCAGCATTCGGGAGGGGCATCTGCACTCAACAATACTGTCTGACACTTTAAGTTGTATTTTGCACCTATGGAATGTGTGCAGCAGAGACTAAAGTAGGCAGTTGGAGCCTCATGACGTCATCCGCCCGCCTGCGGCAAAGTTTGAGCTGTTAACGTTGTTCTCCTGGTTGAGCGAGGGAACGAACTTGGACGTAGCACGGACAGGTGGAAAAAAAAGTCTATGAAGTCATAAAGCATTTTGAACGTGCCATTGAACAACGTTGCTCCGTACGTAGATTGGTCAGAGATGTTGTGCATCGGTGCCTTAGACGCGTTCCACGCACATGAGTACTACGTGAAGGGGTCGGACTCATCGACATATAAAGGCCTGACACAGCTCTTTTTTATAGATCACTTTTTTCATATTCAAGTGTAAATCTCAGTGACCCTTTTTCATCGTGAGTGACTGGCTTAAAGAAAAAATCACTCTCAGCGGAGGAGACGCGTTGTTCCTACGCGGGGATAGCGTGTCTGCCACCGTCAACGTCCGGTGTCGCCGGGATCACCCGTTTCACACAAGTGGGTGCTCGCACGACAAGCGGCAGTATCCATTCCCTAAAGGCCCACTTACCCGAGACACACTTTTTCTCGGATGCTCCTGCCACAAAGATGAACTTCTTGACGGGAGGAGTGATCAAGGTCACGTCTTCCCCGCGCACGTTGCCAATTGCAAGCCCACCTTCAGTGTCTGCTGCTTCCTCCTCCGCTGGGGCAAACTTTTTTTTTTCCTTCTTCTCAGGGTAGATGACGAGAATTAGAGGTGCCCAAAATATCGCGCCTAGTTGTGATTGAGCACCCGCCCGCCTATTGAGGGCTGGCCAGAGAATTAGTGGTGGGATCTCTAAGTTTTCCACAGCCTTGAGAAGGCGCCTACCTCAAAGAGGCCTTGACTCAATAGGCCTAAGCAAATCGTTCCTCTCTTCCCTTGGCATTTTCTCTATCTGGTGGGTGAACAAAAGCATCCTTGTTTGACATATCCCTCAGCAATAGATTGGGGGTAATTAGAGGGGGGAATGGGCGAGCCCACAATGGCTTCGCATGCCAGTCGGGTAGGCGGTCTTGGGAAGAAAAAAAACGGAAAAAAGCTTTGTCAATTACACTTGGGGGATGATATTTAGCCTTATTTATGGCAATAATTACCCCGCACACATGGCGTGATGACGTGCAAATATGAAGACCAACCTGTTGCTGGCTGTTGGTGCCGCCGAGTGTGTGAGTGCATTTTTTTTCCTGATTACGGTTACACAGCAACATATTAAGCGTGCTTTACACAGTGGATTGAGACAGAAGGTTACGTTGCTGACACAGTGGAACTCGGTTATAACAACTGCTCGGGGGCCTGAGAAAGTCCCCGTGATCCTTCTAAGCGAGTGATTCTTACATCCGACAAATCAGCCTGAGCCATTTAATCACGCAGAAAATTGATGGACTTCACCTTTGCTGGACTGTGCATAGCGGGACCAGAGTTGCCCTTCTTGCCCACACCTGCCACTGCTAGTGCGCCTCAAATGACTTCGATTTTGCGTTGAGTCACAAAAAAGTCTTGCTGGGCCCTGGCAACCTTAAATTTGCAAGAAGGCGCCAGGGCCCAGTGACAAACAGGGCTCCAAATACATAGGAATTGCAAAAAAAAAATCACCAGTTGAACTTAGAAGTCAAAGATTGCTATGGACTAAAACGACTCTACTGCTAGGGTGATTCCTATAACCATAACTCTAAAATTTCTGTATCAAGCCCAATATACTGTGCAAAGTTGTTAGGTCCTTAGAGGCATTTTCTTGTGGCCAATTTGGGTTGCAGAGGGAGAGGAATGTCGGATACATCATGTCCAATCGAACGTCCCTATGAAGACATGGGAGCTTTTGACAGTATCGCTGGGACGCACTGTATATATGCGTGTATAAATTGCACAGTCGTTCAGTACTGCAAGAGCACAGTCTGTATGTAGTATTGATGGCCTTTGTAAAGTGTACCCCCCTGGTCCGTGTATGGCAAATATTTGCAAAGTGTTAGGCCCTTTTTTTATCACCGAGCTCTGTAGTTGGATGAGTTGCTCGGTGTCGAAGTTATGCTGGGATGCGCCTTTACTTGCATACAACATGTAGCTTCTTCACCTTATTATAGGTGGATGCTCTGTCATGGTTTAAGCCTCAGCCTTTGTTAGCACAATGCCAACCTACCTAAACGTAACGACGTGTACGAATCACAAGTGTACGATGCCGTAAATGTGCACAATTCTTCAATGACAGATCACAGCGTTCAGTTTTCCAAGGGCCGACGTTCTGTCTGGTAGGAATTGAGGGTCTCAGACACACATGCATGTTAAGTGCAGTTCGGACCACAGTCGTCCAGTCAAATGAAAGATGGTCTCTCTGGATCTGGCGCGCGTGCGCGCGCGCACGTAGTCAGACACAAAACACGCACGTACACATACATAAGTTATGTCAGTGCAGTTACAAAGTCAATCCAAGATATCCAGTCAAAATGGCGGTCGCACACGCATGCCAGCGCAGCGAAGAAGTCCAGGCAAATAACCAAGAAAGAAAAATATCAGTTTGTCCTTCTCCCTGTCATAGGTACTCCATTTATCTGATCCCCCCCCCCCGCTGTTGGACTGGGTGAAATCCATCAAATGTCCTCTTGATCGCTGGTGGAGGATGACGGTCAAATTGACAAGGACCATTATACACGAACTGTTATGCTTAAAGGCCTCCATCTAACCTTTAGTTATCCTCACCTTCGGGGGAGGGGAAGGCCAACAGCAAGTAATTCTCCACTTAATCCCCCCCCTTTATAAAGAGAGAACAATGTGTAGGCTGATCCAGATTTTTTGTCAGTCACCATTTAAATGAAGTTACTTTGTTGTCTCATTGTTTGGTCACATGACACCAGCAAACATCACATTCTGAGGGTTTTTGCTCTTTCGTTCGGAGCAGTCAGATTCATCACATGATGACAAAAGGTGAGCCGGGTCTGAGAGTCATTGTAGACCAGATGGGGCATATTTTGAGCACCGTTGCCATCAACAGTAATTAGGCCTAGGGCCTGGGGACTTGATCTTGTCGCAGATTGCTCGTACCTTTACCGTTCATTTCAATGGATCTTAGCCATCCATTCATATAAGCAGTTCGTGGCAGTGTAAATACGCTCAGGCTATATTTGGCCCATTGCATCTTTTTTTCCTCACTCTCTGGGGGAATAATTCTCCGCTCTGACCTCTGCCAGAGGTTTGTGGGTGCCTATGAGTTGTAGAGAAGACACCAGTCGATTAAAATGGTGGTGTCGTAGTCCATAAGTGCTGGATCAATCTGTGGAGTGTCCATGGCGAGCCATCAAGGAGTGAAGTACGTGCATCTCCATTAGCCATGCTCAATTACCAACCCTTTCCAAGCAGTGTGGATTGAAAATTCCTCGGAGAAAATCTGCCCAGATAATGAGTAGTCTCTCTTCCTCTCTGTGCACGCATAGCCCTTCTTTCCCACATCTAACATACTGCACGTAGGTGGATAAAACTCCAAGTCCATCCGTTGGCTGGTTGGGGGCGCAGGGCAGGATGTGTAACCCCCATATGCCCCCCCCCCCCTCCCGTCATGACAGCCTTCTGTGTGCGTGCGTGGCTGATCTTTTTTCTCACACATACATCATAACGAAATGATATAATGTGGATCTCGAGAAGGAGGAGGGAGGGGGGAGGAGAGAGAAAAAATAGAAGGGTTAGAGAATAGCCCTCATGAGACTCCTCTGGCCTTATGCAGTACGACCCTGGCAAATCTAGAGCAAACAGGAAGTCACTACTCGTGAAATTACCTCAGTCGCACTGAAGAGGGAGCGAGAAGTTTTAATCTGTACGCGGAAAGCAATTTTGCTCCCTTAATTCTTGAAAGGTGATTATTCTTTCCATTCCTGTAATAGCAGTGAAGACGCATTTCCACACTTGGGAGGAAATGCGAGCAATCAGGAAAGTTTTGAAAACAGGCAGGCGGAATGAAAAGTTCTCCGTCGTCGTCACCACTCTCGTCACTGTCGTTAGCAGCCGCAGCCGCGGACGCGCATCAGGCTGAAGATGGCGGCAATTGATAGCGCGGGAGAGACTTGAAGATGAGGCCTGCAGTAGCTGGGATCGGGATCTGCATCTCTCTTTCCACTCGTGCAGACAAGAGATCCATCACTTTGAGGCTACGTTCAAGAGATCCTTTTTTGTCAAACTTTGGGGCGGTTTTTTCTAGCGACTTTGTCAAGTAGGCAAGAAAGCATAAACATAGTAGCATGTTTTTCTTAAAAAAACTTTCCAACTTTGGCCTCCGTGTGACGTCAGGGACGGCCATCACGTATTGTAGGGTAACACACTTATCAACTTCCAGAAATTAGACTGAACAACATATCCAAAAGAAAACTTTAAATTTTGATAATTACAGACAGCATAACTACAAGTTTGATTTTCAAGGTGTTCCCAGATTTTTCAAAGGTGTCTGGGAACAGTGTTGAATGATGATATCTCGGGGCGTTTCATCCCACTTCTTCGTGGTTCGTAGCCATTAAACTTGTAAACATTTAGTTCACAAAATTGAGGAATTGCTTACAAACACAATCAGCTGCAAATGCATTTTTTAGAAGAAATACAGTCGTATTAGCTTATCAAAACAGCTTGTTTTTTCCAATCTTCTCCGCAGATATGTTTCACTTGGGGAATGGTCTCATCTAGTGACGCACTTCAATGTTCCTCTCAAAGGAACCGTCAGGATCCTAAATTTTTTTCATTTTTGAAACATTTTTTCAATATGGCCTCCTCAACGGCCTCTTCATACTATACGAGATGGATTTCACCAGATAAATACTACGTAAGGTTACGTCTGTACAGGTCAGATGCGACTGAAAGCGACAAAAATCTGTGGCGTAGACGGGGCTTCAGCGCGGTCGGTGCAATAACGACGAAAAAAAGCGCCATTCGTTCTTACCTAAGTGTGCAGAAACGGACGCAAAAAAGGCCCATGCGGCCTGCAGCAAAGCAGGCATTTTCATGAATATTGCACGTCCGGGGATGCCGAACGCTCCAACCGACAAGTCAGGGGTGGGACAAAGCCCCGTAACCCCTCTGCACAATGTTCAAGATCCCCCCGGCATCGGTTGTTTCCTCCCCTCGGCCAGACTCTTGCGCCGCGGTCCAGGCGGACCCCAAGCAGCAGCGCGTGCACTTGGCACTCGCCAGGGGTTTGGGAACTTGTCCGGCCGAGCGCGTACTCACCCTCTGTCGTCTCGCCGCCGCCGCCGCCGCCGCCGCCGCCGCCGCCGCCGCCGCTGCGTCAGCCGCAATATGCAATAATAATTATGCTGGTGCAATCATCGACGGAGGCCCCGCCAGGGGGAAAAGACTCTTGGGCACTTCACGTATGTGCGGGAATTTTCCCCATTTTTCGCGTGGGGTCCCTAATGCTCGTGGCAAAGAAGCGGCAGAGAAGAGGGGGAAAAAGAGCTGCCTTCAGCCTGTTCGGCCCTTCCATCCCAATTCCATTAGCCTGACTGCGCAAAAATCTATTCAAAGCGTCGACGTCATTAAAATGTATTTTTCTTTAAAGCCGCCTTTGCTTTGTCCTCCCTCCCCCCCCCCCCCCGCATATTTTCACCACATGGCTAGAAAGAGTTGCTACAATCAGCATGAAGTCAGAAGCAATCTTGATTTCTCCATTCTGTGTGTGTGAAGACCTTTTCTTGGAGAGACACAAGAGCGAAGACGACTTCGGCGACTCAGGGCCCAAAGCGTTTTCGCTTGACCGTCTCCATATGAACGTCGAAGTCACTCCTGGCTTCAGGTGCAAAAAAGGAGTCCCCTTTTCTCCAGACAACACATTTGTTGCGCACCAAGAATGACTCTGGAGCAGATCGCAAATGCACGATTGCCACGATCCCAGTGATAACTGCAGCCAGGACAGGATCACCTCAGCGTTGGCGTCAGGACGATGGTGACGCGCAGTTCGGCGCTGGACACACAATCGAATTCTTCGTTAGGTGCGGAGCAAATATTTTCGCCAAACACTCGTAGTGACGTCAATTTCGTCTCGCTAAAGCCAAAATATTAAGTTGCATCTGCCTGACAGAATTTCGTCACCTCCGTCTCATATCTGATTTCGCAGCTTCACCTCATTTTTATTTTGTACGTGATATTTGGGAATTTTGAGCATCTGCGCGGTTGCCACAGCAGAAGTGAGGCCTTACGTAACGCGGCCATCCAGAGGCCTCCTCATACACGTGCTTGTCTCACACGTTATCCCTCCCAGCACTGGGAGAGATTGGCCGGAGCCCGCCAAGTTTTCCAGCGTCATCCTTTGGCCCCTGATCTGACGTAGTTTTCCCCCACCATACGTAACGCCCGTCAGGCGTACGACGTTTGACACCATCATGATGGCATAATTGTGATCTCCTCTCTCACTGTTGTTGGAGGCCTAAAGCAAAGCACAAAATGTGGGCATCCTTTCTCTCCGTCTTCCGCCGAGGTGCCAAAGGTCTGTGCGAGAAATCTCGCGCGCTCACACACACACGCGTGTAGTTTCCTGTGTGGGCCTAGATAGGCCTTCTCTCCTTCCCGCCCGCCTCCCGCTGGTGTGGAGGGGAGAAGAAGTCAAATCGCGTTATTGAAGCATTACCTCCGGAGGCAGAGAGGAAGAAATGGAAACGAAAGTCAAGACAATCAGTCCACCGAGATGTGGGGTTTCGCTCCGCCCACGCGCGGGCCCAAGGATCGACGAACGAGGCCTTTGGCACACACAGAGCTCATGTTTATGCCAGCGCCTCCGCGCGCAGGTTTCGCAATCTCTTTGAAACTTGTTGCCGGCGACTTTGAGAGTGACAATTGACTTCCCTCCCGCTCGGTAGCAAAAACTTGGCGAATCGATTGCTCATGCCAAATCCGCGTTGTGCATGTTGGCATTTGGCACAATATATGAGATTTGGTGATTCTTCGGCGGAGCAACTGTTCGTTGCAACTGTTTGTACAATGCGGACACATCGGTAACGCGCACGCATGAGCTCAAGACCAGCGGACGGATGGAGAAGGACAGTACTCGAACTACTGCAGAAGAGTCTCGGCGTCGTGTCTGCAGTCAACCTTCGATACAGTGGAGATTCGAGATTGACGCATTCTGCACTGCGATTCACCCGCATTTGGAGATCCGCCGATAACGCGAAGAGTCTCGATATGTTAATATCGTTCCTACGTTCACTACAACGAACAATGCACTGAACTCCTCGATATAGTCGACATTAATGTTGTTGTCCGGTTTTATTGACTACATAAGTCACCCTTGCTACACGAAATGACAACGTTGGATGACCTTCAGCCGATTCCTGATGGTTAACGTGTTCTTTTGTCTCCAAGACCATGTTAGCAATGGTGTTTAGATGGAACAAAGGTTCGGGGTGATTAAATATCAATCGATCCCCAATGAATTCTCTGCAGCAATGCCATATTTAAGCTCTCTGCAATGAACGCGGCGACGTTGTCCCCGGCCTCCCACAGGTTGGCGGTACTCCTCCGGTGTTGCTGGTCTTCAGGATGCCTTCATTCACCAGGGAGTCGTCGATATAAGAAAAGAGCTCTAGCAGGGGCGGGTGCGCAGGGGGCAGAGGTCAAGATCGCGCATGTTTTTGAGATTAGAAGCGGGCTAATTGATCTTGATCAAGTTCAACATGACTTTGATGACAAAAAACTCGATGAGGCGGTCACTAAGGGGTTTGTTATGTAATGGAGTACCTCGAAATTGGAATTTTTTTCCAACTTTTTTTAAAAGACTCATAGTTGAAACTTGGAAAACTGACTTTTCAAGGGTATTTTTGAGCAAAAATTTTGCAACAACTAAGAGGACGCACCCACCTTCGGACAAGAGTGGTCCGAAAGAGTTCTCAAGAAGTTGAGAAACCGCTTTTGGCAAACATTTAAGAAGCTGAGCTGATGAGTAAACCGAATTATTCCCAGATTGTCATGTCTTGGCAGCTCTGGTTTCATCAACCAATCAGCAACCGGACCAATTTTAAGTCAGAGGTGCCATTTGAGACAACCTGGCAATAAAACTTCCAGAGAGCCAGGAAAGGAGAAGAAAGCTAAATAAAGGGGATTGCGTGAAGTAAAACCTGGTGTTTGATTGTCTGCTCTACTGTTTCACTTAAGATAGCAGCCAGATACATACAGTATAAATAAAGTTTACAAGTCAGTTTGCGCTTTTTAATACACCTACGTCGTGTCAAAACTCACCTTCGAAATGGAAACTCGAAATTATTTCTAAATTCTAAACTCTCCCAGTACATTGAAGGTCTAGAAATTCCAATTTCACTCCCAGCCCTACTAGCCATGATGTTAAACCGGGCAAAATGCGGTGCGGCACCGGGCTGCTCCCGGCCACACCCAGGGACCCGGTGTGTTATTCATCCATAGCAACCGCCCACGAAAATGCACGCCAAGGGTGTTCTTCTCTGGGATTAGACATTTTGCTCTAATTTTGCTTATGTTTACTCGGCGCGCTATACCGCAAAAAATGGAAGCTTAAACCATGCGACATAACCTAAAGATGTGAAGAAAACAATAATTTGAAGCAACAAGGATACCTGCACCCTTGCACCAAGATTTTGCTGTCCTTTCCCTGGTTTCTTTAGTGATGGTGGATTCTTTTTGGCAACAACTGACTTGCTCCACTAGACATTGAGTAATGAAAGATTTTTCATTTGCCGAAAAAACATCCATTTAAGTACCCCATTGTCAGAGTCACAGCTTCTTCTGTAACTTCATGTCCAGGCAGCTGATGTCAGAATGCTTAAGGCATTAACATGTATGTTTGACGGATCATCTGATGGACTCACTTGTAAACACCAATCTCAGTGCCTTGAGCACCACTGTTGTTTGTCAATATACCTAAAGCCGCAGTAGAGTCTGTTGCTAACCCTGAATTGCAGCTACTTGTGAGATGCCAACTTTCCATCGCTGTTCAATATGTACAATGCGTCATCTACAGATTTGGGTCCCACATATGATTCACCTGGTTATGCCATCTGGCTATTTATCATATTGCCCCAGGTGCTGAAGAGGTTATGACGCAGATTTTCACTGCTACAGTGCCTCCACAAATTGCTTGGAGCTTTAAAGTCACCCCGAGCATTTAAAGTCATTTTCTGACTCAATCTCACTCTCTTTTACTCTTGCTCACTACAGTGGATCCCTCGACTTTGTCAAGCCAGAGACTTTACTACGTGGAGACTCCACTGTGCTCAGACAGTGCAATATAAGCCAAATACACGAGCACCTCGACCCATAGATCCATAGTAGCCGACGCGTGACCAGACCCATCTGTACTTCTCCTCCTTCCTGTCCATTATACCCATCGAACATTCTTTTCACTTACACGTTGGACAGATGTCATACAAGAGAGAGAAGGAAAAAGTTATTCCAGCCCTGTGAGGAAGATTGCGTGTGTGCAAAAGCGTCACAGCCGCTTTTCACCGCCAACTTTTTCCTCATGTCATCATCCCTCCATTTCACAGTACTGCTGGCTACCAGAACTACACAGGCATTCCTGTGCGGCTCGACGCTGTCGACGCCGTGTTCACTGCAGCCAGCGGCATGTGGACGGGCGGGATCGTGTGACACAAACAGAAACAGTCGTCGATGCGGAGAAATCGCGCATATGGACCAGCTCAGTCGCACACCTGAGACGTCCAGGGCTGGCAACCCTGGCAACATTTGCTGGGCTTCTGGTGAGTGGGCGCAAAAAAGGGAGGCATGCAGCCAATATAAGACGCGGCTGGCAGAACGTTGTACCACATGACAAATTGGGGTGCTAATGTGACACTAAGTCTGTGCGTTGGTGTCCATTCAGGAGAAGAAAGTTAAGATTCACAAAATGTTGCAACATATGTTGACTGCTGAAGAAGGAGGGCGAGAAAAGACTGTTCAGGGCGCACAGTCAACAGGCAATCTGGGCCTACTCTGGGCCTACTCTGGGCCTACTCTTGCCAGCAAATTGCCTGCTCAGAGGAAGAGAAATAATTTCCACGTTTCGTCACTGAGAGAATGAAGAGGAGATTTTGCAACTTCCTCGAAAAAAGGATTATAGGCGAAAGAGAAAAAAGACACCGCAACCAAATTTGTGTTTCCTCCCTCCCTCACAGACTTTTAATTGCATGTGTGTGACGTCATCAGCCAAGAATTGAGCAAACTCAACCCTCTCATCTTGATCAAGTGGCTGTTGTGGCTGGAGCTGGAGTAGCTGCAACGGATGACGAACCTAGTGCAGGGCGTAGTAATGTTGCTTGTCTGGTGGTGGGTTCGAATCCGGAGGAATCCGGGTCTAGTCGGGTTGCCGGATGGACTCCAGAAGATATTGAATGGTTTTCTTTCTTTCCTGACTCGGATCTAGGTCTTATTAGGATTCGTGTTAGTTCTGCCACCAATTTACCTAATTTTATCAATCTGTTACGCATGCTCAATAGTGTCTTTGGCAACTCTGTCCGTCTGTCTGCCTGTTTGACTGCTTGTCTTTCTGTCTGCCTTTGCCAGAAGACGATGAAGTATTTTCAAGTTACGATCTATCAGTCTATATTTGTACATAGAACACACGAACCATCATCCTTACATTCTCAGCCCCGTGTACAGATGTATCTTGAATCAGCGGGTGATTTGAGGCACCTGACATTTTGGGTTGGGTGTGCTCAAAAAGTGGGTGCAATCGCCCTTTTGGGGCTAAATAAGTCTCTGGCAGGCACTGCAAAGACACACTTCATGCTCAGCAAGATGAGTTCGTACTGCCACCAACCTCCTGTTCCCCAGAAAGACTCTAGGAGGCATTATTAAGGCATATTTGATTTCTGGAAAGTAATTACCGGAAAGTTTCCCCATCTTATCTCGAACGTAGGGTAATTTGAGCCAAAGTACTCTGGTCTACGCCGGGGATTGCCAGCTAGTGCGAAGTAATAAAACTCAACCTTTGTGACTGTAAAACACAGTAAAGGTACAATTCTGGGGTGTGTTTTTTTCTGTAAGCGCCAAACCCATTGTTAAAGTGAGGCTCCCTCTACTGTAGCAGAGAGGAAATGTTTGGGACAAACATCCCCAAGAACGAGATCTATCGTCAAGTGAAGACTCGTTAAATGGAGACTCGACTGCCGTCACCTGTATGATGGTGTATAACATGACTTTATGCTAGATCCGAGACTGACACTGTTCTCGCTCTGATTCGACTCGGAGCTCGACTCGGAGCTCGACTCGGAGCTCGACCCGGAACCGATTCATGGATAATCGACCCATCTCTAGTTGCGGCTCATCTCCCGAGAGAGACAGAAACAAAGGGAAACGATCGATCTTGGTCTGGTCAAACCAAAGTACTTATTCATCCTCACCAGACGGAAACTTTGTTGCGAAAACTTAATAGATCGGATCATTTTTTCTTGGAACGATTTTTTAGTCATTTTTAGTCAGCAGGTCTACGCCAGTCCAGCCAGGCCCACCCAGGCCCGGGTAATTAGGCCCTATTTTGCTCCCAGGTCTTCGCGGAACCCAAGTAATTTGAGGTCGTGATTACGCGCAGGAAGAAAATTAGCTCGATGAGTCCTTGATGGAATTTTCTTACTCTCTTTTTTCACGGTACGATAAGACACACAGGTAAGCTACGGTTTTCTTCCTGCACAGAAAGGCGAGAATCATCGTGGAGCCTTGAAGAATAAACCCTGAGACCCGCCAGACTTATGCAAGATGCACTTAGACGTCGATAGTTATGATACCCGACTCATCTCCGATATTCTTTCCCAGTCGTCAAAGTGTGGTTTATGTGATTCCGTAGTATTTTCTGGGAAGTTGACACATACGAGGACTTCTTTTTTATCGCTTGCGCGGTCGGGGCTGGAACAGATTATGCAGGATTTCGTACACATTGACAGTTGTCCGTGCCGGAGTTCCTTCTTCGTCAGCACTGAGAGTCTTTAGAAAGTTATGGACAACAACGGCGTTTAGTACACATTGAGGGACTCCACGGACACTTCTACATATGTGCCGAGAAACGTGCTACAATGGAAGCCCCCGAGAGGAGCTCTGACAGTCGAATTAAGCTGCTGCTTACCGAATCTGGCAAGAAACTTTGGGGGGAAAAAGAACTTTTTACTTTAGCATCATCAATGTGGGGTTTTGATACACTTCACATACAATCTTTTTTTGCCGCGACAAAGCTCGAGATGGCGATGTTATCTTAAGTCTGCTACATGCGTCAGTTTTTATACAAACACTATTGCAAAAACCGATTGGCGTGCCAAACATTTTAGCTTTCGGCTAAGCCAAATTAGCCGAGTTACACCGGAAAGTTGCAAGATAACGTGGACAGACTGTATTTGCGGATTTCTCTCACATCCGATGCTTTGATGACCGGCTTCCACTGTACTGTGTGAGCGCAGCTCTGCGCCATCAGTGCTGCGACGAGAAAAATACCTGTGTTCCATGCTTGTAATGACTCTTTAATGACATCATTTAGGACAGTACAACCGTACACACGAGGCTGAACATCGAAAGTTTCATCCTTTCGCATGGTCGCGTGTAAGAAAGTGTTTGCAGCCAGCAAAAAAAGTGCATAAGACAGAACTGCAAAGTCTACATGAAAGACTTGATGTCTTCCTGCTGGAAAAAAAAATGACAAATCGGACGTCAAAAAAAAAAAGTTCAGTAAACAAAGAACAATGCATTAAACCGAGAAAATCTGATAGAAAAAAGGGGCCAGCAAAGTTTTTTCCACTCGGCCTTTGGACTACAGCCTTTTGGCCTCACGCTTGCTCCCACTTGTGGCTGAACATTTAAACTTGCCGGAGGATTTATCCCGTACCATAAATAAAGCGGGGCTGCCGAAGCCGGGGCTGCCGAAGCCGGGGCTGCCGAAGCCGGGGCTGCCGAAGCCGGGGCTGCCGAAGCCGGGGCTGCCGAAGCCCCGACCGCTGCTGCGGATGGAAATGCCGGCGGGTGGGTAGAATTTCATTATGACTCTGACTCCGACGTTTTCCTTGTGCAAGACAGATTGAGAAGCTTCGTTTTCCCCATATCGAGACTGCGCGCGCATGATTGTCAAAAAGAAGGGGGGGAACAACGACAACAAAAAGGGTGAAAGGTCGGACACATTTACTGGAGCCTCCCTCTTCTCCAGGGATACTTTATCTTGACAAAATCTGAGGGGAAATGGATCAAAAAAAGTGAACAAAAGCTGGGTGATGCCGAGTGGAACTTGCGAAAAAAAAGAGAGAAAGAAATATTAGTGTTGAGTCCCGTTGCTGCCAAAAATTCGCATATGCTGCTTGCCTGCAAAACGTCAGATTGGTGCCTTTTTGCACGTCTGAGAAGTGACGTCTCTAAGACTTCACTGCTCCATCTGTGTCACGGTCGCGGTTTCAGTCAGTGAATGAGTGAGGGAGACCTTTGAAAACTGATTGCTGGAATTGTCCGGTCTCGACTTCATCTCTAATTTTTGCGTCGGCCCCCATCAACAGGTAGGAGAAGGGCGGCGGCGGCCGCTGCGGCCGCTGCGGCGGCGGCTGTGCCGTGACGCAACTCGTGCGTCGTGAGAGCTGTGGAGACGCAGAGAATGCACGACGGGCAAGTCATATCGATATACAGAAGTGCCTTAGAAGGCGTTGGTTTGAGAAAAAAAATGTTCAAGGCTCCCTCTCTTTTTAGGGGACCTCGACACATCAAAGCTTTTTTTTTCTTTTTTCCAATATCAAACACACCCTCAGTTGTGAATTGAAAGTGAAAACTATCCTGATACTAACTAGTGATTACGAATGTTCGATTTTTTTTTTTTTTCAAAAAAAGGGTCGAGTTTGATCGATGTTCAAATTCGAATTCGAGTTTGGACCCAGCCCGAAAGGAAAACAGAATGACTTGAGAAACCTCCTTTTTATTAAATGAGTCGACACAGTCTTTTTAAGCACGTTTTGGACACCTGTGTACTGCATTACTGCAAGCGTGACATTGATACTGAAAATTACATTATTTAGATTTTTATGGTGTAAAATTAACACCTGCTTCATACTTTTTAAGTATTTCTCCGTAAAGCATATGTATTAATGACAACGACAGAAAGGAAGAGGAAAGAACGGAACTTGTATATAGTGGAATTTTATATAGAGAGAATATTATATTCTTTGAGAGAAGGATCTTCCACAGAGGATTCTTCGAGAGACGAATCTTCGGAACAGAGGAGGATTCTTTGAGAGAAGGATCTTCGGAACAGAGGAGGATTCTTTGAGAGAAGGATCTTCGGAACAGAGGAGGATTCTTTGAGAGAAGGATCTTCCGCAGAGGATTCTTATGCAGAGAATTCATGTATAGAGAATGGTTATACAGAGAATCCATGTGTAAAGAATTGGTATGTAGTAGACTCTCATGGATGATGCGGCAGGATTAGCTTCTGTTAGAAAGCTTAGCATCATATGAAGCAAGAGCAACATTGACAAAAGTTGTATTTTGTTTTCCGTTAGACCTTTTTAGGGCATTTTTGTATTGAAGTAACTACCTTGTGCTCCCGAGAAGCAGTTGAAAACGAACAACAACCTTCAAATGGCCGCTACCTCAATGAAATGGATAGGTTTGCAAGACATGAAGAAGGACCAGCTGCACTCTCAGTAGTTGCTCTGCCATCCAAAAATGACTTTAACCAACACTTGTCTAAGAAAATTGCTAAAAGAAGTTCAGACAAGTGAAGTTTTAAATCTGTCCTTTGCACTCATTCTCATTTTTTATTCATTCAAATGCATCAACGGGGTATGACAAGTGCATTTCAGCTGCCCTTTCACCTTGAGTGACTGATTTTAAACGTGTTCAGAATGAAGCACATGAATATCTTTTTTGGTAAAAGCGCAGCCTCAAAGGAAGTCTGAAGTCTCTACTTTCTGCACATGTTGTTTTCACTTCGCTAATATACGCTGTTTTGCGGCAGACATCGATTAATTTCAGTGTTGACAGGAAGGTAACGTTGAGCATAAAGAGGATTTTTAACACACTCGGCGATTCTCAGGCACAGAGAAGAGAATTCTTATGCACTCAGGGGATTCCTAATATGAAAGGGATCCCTTGTACATGAAGGGGATCCTTATACATGAAGGGGGTCCTTATTCATGAAGGGGATCCTTATATATGAAGGGGATCCTAATACATGAAGGGGGTCCTTATACATGAAGGGGGTCCTTATACATGAAGGGGGTCCTTATACATGAAGGGGATCCTTATACATGAAGGGGATCCTTATACATGAAGGGGGTCCTAATACATGAAGGGGGTCCTTATACATGAAGGGGATCCTAATACATGAAGCGGATTCTTATGCATGAAGCGGATTCTTATGCATACAAGATTCTTATCTCAGAGAATTTTTCTACATAAGTTCCACTGTCCAGCACTTGAGATCCTCGTGGCCTCGTGCTCGTCAGTCTGTCCGTCCGTGGTGTCCGCGAGTTCAGTGTCGCGCGCGCTATGAAATTCATCTTGGACTGACAAAAAGAAAAGAAGAAAACCAATAGGCAAGAAGATCCCGATGCAGCTGAGGCAGAAAATAGCACCCTGTGACGTTCCCGCTGTCCAGCAGCCACACAGAAAAGTCCGTCATTGTCGCTCCATCTCACTGAAAGGCTTTAATTACTCTTTCTGGCAAGGCAGAATCAGATTGTGGGAAACCGAGAGCGCAATCGCGACACTTTTCCGGAGCGCATTTTATCTAGTCCCGTTTTTTTTTTTCGTCTCCATCCTCTTTGTTTCTCCTGCTGCCACCAACCCCCGCTGACTAAATGTGCGTACAACAGAGCAGTGAAGAAAGCGAGATCGTGGCTGGCCTGACATTGGAGGGTGAAGAAAGATGACAGCTTTCTTCTTGTCTCTTGCATAACCACCTGTGCATATCTGGAATTGGCATGTGTCTGGCCTGTCAGGACAAACACAAAGAGAAGAGGCGGAAATTAAAATATGCCATGCGAACGAGGCTTCGATGTGGCGGGACTCACTCAGCCAGACTGAGGGGGAATTAGTCTCGTTACTCATGACTGACCTCAGACTTTATCTGGTCGAGTTTCCATTCTCTCAATACTTGGTTTCTTCACTGCATCTCGGCCATGCAAGCGCAAGTCTTTTACGGCAGATTGCACGACGATGACCCCCAAAAATAAATTGGCCTCTTGTCTAACGATGATGATACTTTTCGGAGGAGGATGGGAGAGAGAGAGAGAGAAAAAAAAAAAGAAAATCTGCTCATTTTTTCTCTCCACAGCCTCTTTTGAGCGTGGAAGGTCAAATCGACTCAGCCTCCAGACGGTCACTGGCATCCTCCGAAGTGATTTCATGACGACTCGCAACAGAGCAGCACTCAATAGCCTCAGATGTAGGAAGAGACGTTGGCTGAGCTTCACCAGATATACAATTTGGCATTGCGCGCACGTCGTGCCTGAGGGGGGAGGGGGGGCTCAAGGAGGCTGAGACCGAGCATGATTTGAATTTGCATCAACGAGGAGTGAGGGAATCGTCGTCATCCTGGTAGATCATTTCCTGCCCAATTCTCAGACTCTACAAGTTGTATCTTCTTCTCTTGTAACGTTATCGCTCCGCACGTTGCGCTACAGTAAAAGTCGTGCCGATCAGGTTTCCAATCTTGTCAAGGGTCAGCAAGGTTGCTTCTCTCTATTCCGTCAAGTCCGAGTCTTCTTCCTCCTCCTTGTTGTTGTTGCTGGCGTCTCCTGGAGACCAGAACTGCGAGGTCAGAACGCAGTTGGCGTGATGAACGAACAAGAATGGGGTTATTTTTGTACATGCACGAGCAGTGGCGCCAAAAGACGATTGCACCACTCCCACTTTCAATCGCCAGCTTTTAATCTTCGGGTCATCGCTGTCACTGATCTGTGGGCAATGGAGGATGACTCCTGACGTCACTGCGACACCAATAATACTGTGGGTGGGCAGAAAAGAGCTGAAATGAATGTGGAGTTGGTCAAGTGTCACAGAGCCAATAATAGTTGCGAATACTGCGTCAGAGCTGTCGATAATGCATTGGTTAGAGCTGAACTGAGGATGGCGCAACACTGTCAAGCACTTGTGAACGCCCCACTCATGGTGCTTGGTATGAAGATTCGCCTCCCAGCGATGTGGCAAACCCACTCGAGGCTTTGTTCACGCCGCGATTCGCAGAGCAAACAAGAGGCACGCAGAGAAGAAAACTTTGGCCTGAAAAATGAGACAATATCCGGGTGGAGCTGCCACCATTTCATGCGTAGCCCGGACTCACACAGACAAGCAGAATAATAAGAGCAGAAGAGAAATCATCTGTGCCACCATCATGAGCACCGCGGCGGCGGCGGCGGCGGCGGCGGCGGCGGCGGCGGCGGCGGCGGCGGCTGCTGCAGCCGAGCTCCCCCCGACCGAACCTCTTCTTCCTGCTTGTTTTCTCCTTGTTTATGTGGGAAAAAGTCTTCCAGGTCGTCGACGTCAGGGGCAGGCAGACTCCTAGCAGAGGCGGCGCGCTGAATTAATCTCGCCCCGGCTCCTGACGAGTGAGTGTACGAGTCGTGGCGAACGTGTAGTACTACTGCCACCCCTAGTGCGCCACGACGCGCACGTCCTCCTCCACCAGACACGCGGGTGCGTGCTCACTCGAGCACTGAGAAGAGAAACCAGGGGCCCTGCTGATCGTCGCACGCTGTCTCACGGAGTGCGTGATTTCCTCCCCACAATAAAAGGAAACATTCGCCAATATTGTCTGGTGGAGAGAGAGAAAGAGAATCTGATGTGTGCGTGTAAAGGAGAGAAAAGAGAACCTTCCTCCTCTCCTCAAAATTACGCCAAGACGCTCTCGATCATAGGGGGAAATCTCTTCTCGAGTCTCCGGTTTCACTTCCTCCTCTTATTTTTTTTCGCCATTGCCTTTTTAATCTAGACTCAAAGTCTTGCCTAACAGTAAACTCGAATATTCTAGCTAGAGAAAGAAATTGCCAGAAAGAAAAAGTTGCTGTCGCCACCACTTCCTACGAATCCCCCCCTTGCGCATAACCCTTTCCTCTTGCGCCAATCTTTTCTGCGAGTAAACGCACACATATTGCACCGATTACATTTCAGACGTCGATGTATGCGAGTTCCCTCACCATTTTGGGGCCTCCCTCCTCTCCTAGGCCTAGAATTGGGGGGGGGGGAGGATAGGTAGTTAATAGGCCTTCTTTCCAGCCTGCGGCGTTTATTTTTCCTTCATTTTTGGGCTGGCTGCTGCCACCTATGAAAAGACTAGTAATTGCGCTATCCTTGGACGGAGGAGGAAAGAGAAAAATCAAAGTTTGCCAAGAGGAAGAGACTTTAGACAACTTCGCCCACTTTTGCGGTGGCGAACAAAGAGCTGGAGGAGGGCGTCGTGTGCGAGGCCCCCACCTGCGTCTTCCTCGGCGGCAATGAAAGAAATAAGTCTGTCAAGTAGCATAACGCGAGGTGAAACACAATAATTTGTCGCATTCTACTCCCATTTGGTGAATAATCTGCGCAGTTGGAGGGCGATGAATCACTGTTTTTTGTGCTGTTGCAGGTGCTGATCTCGCTGGTGGACTTTAAAAGTAAAGGTCACTTTTTTCTGAGTCAACACCGAGCTCGGGTGGCGGCCTTCGAAACGTTGGCTTATTGATTCAGGGATCCGGGGGTAGCAGAAGTGGATGATGCTTAAAGGGCGCCGGGATTTCACGGAATAAAAGTCTCTGGTGTGGACGTTGCTATTCATATGCATGTATGAGGCGTGGCAGCAGCTCTATCTTCCAAAGCAAACATATGCAAGTAGCACAAAAGGAGAAAATCTCTCTCTCTCTCTCAGAAATTGAAATATTTTGCAAGAAAGAAGCTCGAGCAGCTGCAAGAAGAACAACCAGTAATGAACATTTCACCAAGACACGTGTAGCAATGGAAGAAGAAGAGAAGCTTCTCTGACTGATTTGGGGACAATGGAACGAACAATCACGCGCATCAAGAACCTCAAGGCGAGGCGCAAGCTGTCCTTGCCGGCATCGCCCAGTCCGGGTGGTGGCATCGGAGGCATCGGAGGCATCGGAGGCATCGGAGGCATCGGAGGCATCGGAGGCATCGGAGGCATCGGAGGCATCGGAGGCACCGGAGGAATCGGAGGCTGCGGCCCCGGCAACGGTGGCGGCGGCGGCCAGCCGCCAGGACGAACAGCCGCCGTACGAGCCGAGAGCCTCAGCCTGTCGTCGGGAAAAGATGGAAGATATGGTAATCGATTCAGGAGTCTCAGTCCTCGCGAAACGTCCACGTCGGTCGAGGAAGAAGAGGAAGAACGAGACAACGACTGCGACGAGGAGGAGACCGACAACGAGGTGTGCGGCAGGTGGAGGCAGATTCGACAGCAACAGCAGCAGCATCCTTCTGAGCGTTATCGCCGCGTACAGTGGAGTCCCGACCTCCGCAGAAGGCTGTTATCCGTTGGGAGTAACACTAACAGTCAGCCCAAGGAGAAGCCCGGGACCAACGGGGGCGTGTTTCACTTCCCCTCGTCACCGTCGTCGCCATCTACAGGAGGCGGCGGCCGCATCAAGCACAGGAACTCTGTCAGTAGCTTTGGGCACTTCTGGACAGGCAGCAGCGGCGGCGGAGGTAGCGGCGGCGGCGGTGGTGGTGGCGGCGGCGGCGGCGGCAACGGTACCGGTAGTTGCGGCACAGGCAGCAACGGCGGCGGCGGCGGCGGTGGCGGCGGCGGCAGTGGCCCCGCCGCGGCGGCAGCGTCTTCATCGCCCCGTCGCTACCCCGGTGCTTTCCCCGAGAGCTCGTGTCCGAGCCCCGGAGGCCAACTGGTGATTCCTCGTCGCCGGGCTAGCAGTAGTTGCCATACGAAATCAAGCGGTGGCGGCCACTTAGTGATGCCCTACTCGCCTGTGGCTGTAGCGGCCGCGGCTGTAGCCGCGAGACGTCGGCAAGAAAATGGAGGAGGTAAGAACGCGATAAAGAGTCAAGTAAAGTGGTATGCAAAGGACCGGTGACTCTGACTCCGGACGAAAGTTACAGTCCTGTGTTTCCTAAACTGCTCAAATGATCTACTAAAAGTGTAAACTTTTGCCTTAGTCTTCCTCGTTTCTAGCTTTTTTACTTAGCATTGGGTAAGTTTCCCTCGTCAATGAGTATTTTCTGCCGAATCCTCCACCCGACCCAAGTCCTAGCCAGCGTCCAGTGACGCTGACGCGTGTGTCCGACATCCTCACGGGTATGGCGGTAGCGCTCGTCCAAGAAGGGCAGCACCCGTTTCCACGGTGCCAAGGTGCATCTGTGGTACGACACCGATTCCTCTGACTGAAATCGCACCAAAGTTCGCATTGCCCTGAACAAGATTTCCCATTTCGCGAAGTCCCCCCCCTCCTTTTGGTTTGGCATTCCTGCTGTAGTTTCAGGTGCCATTTTGCGCTGTCCACGGTACCAAATGCCAAACTCTCTGTCGATGGTGGCAGTGCAAACAATAAGTTGGGGGGGGGGGGGGGGGGGGGGGGGGGGGGGGGGGGGGGGGGGGGGGGGGGGGGG
>JAAUXU010051172.1_pt1 | contig 28049 bp, 26 predicted proteins | sample 7278151 | NCBI WGS metagenome assembly JAAUXU01 (sample SAMN14350113, study PRJNA611818) | marine sediment metagenome | isolation source: surface marine sediment (1.8m) | place: French Polynesia: Moorea | collected 2018-08
CATGACAGTAATGATCACAAATTGTGACAACTTTCTTCCAATCAAGTTTGTTGTTTAGAGACCAGTTCATTACTTTTTGGTTCTATCATGTTGCACAGGAGGCAAGCTAATATGCCGATATAAGCAGGAGAGAGGCCGATGTAAACGGGCCTTTATTTCTTCATACAACATCATTCTGATTTGGTTCTAGTGATTTTTGCCATAAACGTCGTACATAAACGTCGTTGCCGACGTAACCGCGGCCGATGTAAGCTGGCTCTACTGTACATCAAGGATACTCGCACCACCCTGACTTTGAGTCTCCAGGACGCCATTTTCACTACTATGTAAGTGCCTGTCTAGCCTCCATGTTCAAGGCCAGACACGCACGTGCGTCTTCTTAAGAGATGTTTGTTGTCATTATCGTCTCCTCCGTGAATAAACAGTTACTTTGATGATTCTTTTTCACAATTGTACAGTGTTGAAAAGCTTCTCAAAAGCAAACGCCAAGCAAAGCATTTCAATGTGAGAGTGTCTGTGTTAATGAAATATTGGCCTCAATTTTGGTGCCCCGGGCTGTATGGTTCGTGCCATACACGTACGCTCTTATACACTCACAGAAGTGATACATGCCAGCGAAGAAACATATGTGACCCAGGCAAGATCAAATGATTGTATGGTTCTACAAGTGTAAACAATGTAGTGCTTCACTAATGATATGTTTAGTAATGTACAGACTGTACTGCATTGAGAAGTACCTGTCCATCTCCTGATCACCATCACGAAAGTCCTGAGTAGGGGAAAGCAATCAATAATTCTCGTAACATTGACAAAATGTCGGTGATTGGATCATTGATCCAGAGGCGAAGGCTGTACCATTGCTCACTTGAGAGAACCATGGCAAGGGATGCCTCCTGTGCCGACAAAGGATCCAACCACCTGGTGAGCTACAGTGACAAGAAATTCCTTGGCAAGACCAACGGAAAGGAGGAGGAGAAGAAGACGCCTGCCCACTAGAGCCTTCTGGGCCTCTAATGTTTTGGCCTCGTCGTGAGCCTGATCCTACTCCTCTTCTGCTACTTCCACTTCCAGACGTTCCACTTCTACTTGACCCATACATATGCGCACCTTGGGCAGGTCCACGCCCATCACACAGTGGGGGAGAGACTGCTGCATGGACAGAGGGTGCCAAAGGATGAGATGATCCTTCTGAGTCTTGCTTCAGACCAAGCTTACCTTATGGCTCCAGCATTCATTGACCGGAGAAAGCTATAGAATGGTTTGTGGCAAGGCTGCAGATGCTGGACACTGTCATGCTGCGTACAACTTGGCCATTGGACATCTCAAGGGTGTGATGACAGATGTGCAGCCTGGAGAAGCTCATGATCTCATCAGGTGACAGTGATCGAGACACAGTGAGTGGTGAGGCATAAATCTTAAGAGTCTCTCATCAAATCAGACATGCACATGACAATGGCGTTGAAGATGCTGCAAGGTAGCTGGTAACTGGTAAGTGGGTCCACACCTTGTACCCAGTGCTAAGGAAGAAGTTCAACTTATTTTCAGTTCAACGCCTGTGGAAATGGTCAGAGTGATGCTTGATCACATCAGTCGAGAGCAAAGCATCCCTCTCCTGTGCAAGTTGCATCTGCACTTGTTCAAGCAAAGAGTGTGCATACAGTTCCTGGTGCGCCTTCTTGTTATATGCTTGTAATACACTTCAGTCACGCAATGACTTTTACACAGCGGACAAGAGATCTTCTTAAAAGAAAAAAGTGTGAGTGCGACCTGTGCGCGTGTCTGAATTGCACAGGTAATCAGAAATCAACAAGTGCAGAGGAGCGTCCATTACGTATATTGCGAAGTATACTATACGCACACACTTATAAATTGAGTTATAGTCAGGAACATTGTTCAACGTTACATTTGTCTTTCATGCACCCCTGCCATTTTTTTATTAGGGTATTTATCTACTGAACTGTTCCAGGGAGGAACAGAGGGAGGCAGGACTGTTCTGCCAGGCTGTACTGACCTGGGGGCCGCAATGGCAGTACACAACCTGCCGCAGTAAGATTACCAGTACAATGGAGATGCTTATACCGGTTCAGGGGGGAGGCTCTGATAATGACACGTGGCTTTAAGGGTGAAGAACTTGGCAACGCTGAATCTGATGGCTGGAAGATAAAAATATTGGCTATGCTCGACTTCGCCGCGGAGATCCCATCCTAGTTCCTCTGGCGGTTGCGCAACAGCTCCCTCCGCCAACGACCTCAAGAGGAACATCCTCGAGTAGTGGTGCGCACGGAACACCCCCTCCCCGAGGACATTGGCGTTTGGGGCCAATGACGCCAGGACCATCGAAGCCATGACGGCCAAGGTCAACGGTGCGTGGTCCCAGCTGGAGGCGCCTTTCGTCCAGAAGATCTGCAAAGGCCTCATGAGGAGGCTGGAGGCGTGCGTGGCCGCGAAGCGAGATCATACATTATTGAACTCGATTTCATATTGGATACTTTAGCCATCAAATACTATCCTTTTCCTTAAATAAGTTTTTACTGTGCCTGAACTTACAGGGTGACTCATTATTCTTTGTATTGAGGGTCACCTGTTCCCCTATATGAGATTCCTTAGTCAAAAAAGTGTGAGTCAACTCTATGAATATTTATGTACTGCGTGTCCAGATGTCATAGGCAGAAATATCCAGTTACTGCGAGATTTCTCTTTCTTTGAGGCTTTTAAGTTGCTTTTGTAAAAAGAACCTTCAAAACAAGGTAAAAAAGTATCTGCCAAGCCAAGGCCTGCACACCCTCCTTCGTGGTCTAAAACTTCTGGGCCCCGACGAACCCCCTCCTCCCCACCTTGAGGTCGACTGACGCTCTGAGGTCACGTTCAAGCCACGCTTAACGTGCGAGCTTCATTTGAAGCATACGGTTTGCAGAGTCCAGAGTTGCCAGTATTGTCATTCACGAAGTCGATGCGAATGAGGCTCTTGAATATCGTTCAAGTCAAGTATTCTGAACACTCCTCAACTGTGCTTGGGAGAGGATTTTCTCTAGGAGAGGTTGCGGGAACTTGACTCCAAATGTTGCTGCTGATAGTAAATACTCTGCGCATGTCAATGGAGCAGTCTCGATTTTCCGAAAAGAGTTTCTGTTCTTTCCCATATATATTTTTCAATGTTATAAATTAAAGATGACCAAGATCCTCGTGATGAAGAATTTTCCGTCCAAGAAGTGAGTCACAGTGAGCGTGATGTACACGTTCACTCAGACTTCTTTGTTCTTGTGCATCAGCACTAGAGCGGCCTTTAGATGGTCTTAATAGGCCTTGATTCGGGTGTGGAATGCGACTCCGGTACTTTACTCCGGCCAAAGACGACGACTTTCGAAGCAACGAGATTAGACTGTTCTAACAGTCATTAAGGAAAGTAATTTGTACTTATAATAAAGTACTTATGACTATGGATGTTCTCATGAGACCTAAAGGTAGAGAACTACTCAAGGCAGGGGTTGAGTGTCACTGGCGGCATCAGGAGCTTCTCCCGATGCAGTAATTCGGGAAGCAATGGCCGTATAGTAATGTTGTAATTAAGCGTCATTACTCATTACTTAGACTCCTAGGTAGAAAGTTGTTGAATTGGGTCAGCAGCAACTTTTTGGCTGCAGTCAGGAAAAATTCCTGACTCATCTTCAGCAACAACTGTCATGTCCCTGTGACTGCTCATGCATCATCACTGGACCACGGAATTATAGGTGAGGAATTGAAAATTGCATTCTACGACTTTTTTTTATCTTTTTCTCTTGCCTCCTCACTCTTGTCTTGGCCATTTTATATCAAAAATCCTCCATTTCCTCGCGATTTTCCTGTTGTTGCCATCTCAACAACCTCTAAGGGGGCATTTTATTATTTCCACATTCCTTCACCTAAAATTTCGAGTTTCGATCTTCACAAGTGCGTCTCAAGACAGATTTTTTTAGCTGTGGGGAAAAACAAAGTCAGTCAATTATCCCGAGCCCAAGATTCAATTTCGTCTGTCCAGGAATGTTCATGGGCCAAGACTTATTGGCCGGGCTAACAAAGCCCATAAATCGAGCCCGGGCTTTGTCTTTCAAATTTGACCTCTCAGTCGAGAAAACCGGATGGATGGTGGAGATTCGGAGCTAAAAAAAAACCCCCACACTAGTGCTTAGATTTAGAGGAGTAAATACGAGTTTAGGTTCTCACCTAAAGTACTTTTTCTTGATGTGAAGTGTTGTCATCAGGTCTCGTTAATGAAAGACAATATTTTAGGTTTTCACCTGGCAATTTTTTTTTTTTGATAAGAAATTTTGTCCCGGAAATTGCAAGATTCATTGATAGAGGGTGAGACTTAACGTTCTCACCCCCCCAAAAATATTTCTATCGCATGGAAACTTTTGTGGTGAAGAGTGCAAGATTCGTCTGTGGAGTGCAGAATTTTAGGTTTTCATCTAAAAAATGTTCTAAAGTATAATTTTTGCCGCATGCGCTGCTGCTGGCAAAGTGCGTATGTGAAACTGCTTGAAGTGAAAGTATTTTTTTCTCTTTTTGCAGCTCAGCAAATACTTCCACTCGATTAAAAAAAGACACTATTTCCAGAAATTTCACTTCGAACGAAAATGCTTGAGCCAACCAAAAGTGAAATATTTGCAGAAAACTTGAGTATTTCTTTTTGGGAGACACCTGATACAGTTGATGTCGATTTTTGCAACTCCAGTTAGTGCAAAAGACTGGATTTTTGCACGATTTTGCTTCTGACTGAAATTTTATTTAGTAAGGGAGCGACAGTCATTTTTTTTTTGAAAAACTCTCAATTTTTGCAAGCTTATCCCCCTGACTGACTGACGCTTTGCAAATGTGTGCTGTATTTGAGAAGTAAAAAAGATATCTTGGCCTAAAAATATGCACTTGAATACTTTGGGGAAACCGAGCCTAAAATCCCGCCCTCCATTCATCAAACGTTTTAAAGTAAGCTGACATTAAAAAGAATTAACTTTAGCTCTGATATGCATACACAGCACGTAGGAGAGGGAGAAAAATGTCACCCATCCCTTTTTCACGACCCTCCAGACTGAATAACTCAGACTTAACGAAGTCTTTCTTTTCCCGCATTTTATCTCCCATTTTTATGGCATCGTCTCCGTGGAGGCCACGCCCGCCAACGGCGCCCCCGGCGTGGACCTCAAGCCCGCGAGCAACCATTTATATCATTTTTGAAGAGTTCTTCACCTCCCCCCCACCCCATCTATTTATACACACCCTTATCCGCGGCCTGTTTTCACCTGTCAGTGGGTGTCCTGACCTTGATTGACAGCCTCCCCCCCCCCTTCAAAACCCCTTCTCTCCATTAACGTAGGGGGGTAAAAGAGGAAACAGTTGTTGGCCGTTGACACGTCGTCGTCGTCGTGGGACGAGGTCGTGTGGGCCACGACGAAAGTGCTCGACACCATGGCCTCGCCGTCCATGTCCGTGTGGGCCACGATGTCCACGAGCAGTGAGAGACGTGAACAACCTGAGACAAGTGAAGCTGCTCGTTCTTTGGGACTCATACGATCCCGGTCTTTTCAAATAGGTCATTGGGTTTCCTCTGTTGACAATGACATTGACACCCGTGAACAGAAATCTGGTTGAGTTTTCCCGAAATTGATCGAGAAAGCGTTCGTTTCTGCCAGACATTAGTGACAGCTGAATATCATAATATTCCATCATCTTAAACTCATCACATCGTGTATGAGTAAAAAAAATGACCATATCTCGAACAGGGTGGATCAAAATAAAGTGGACGCTGATTTTGCCTGTGGAGGACTCACCAGAGCACAGTTAAAAGTGGCAAATTTCAAAATTTTCATTTCCGTCCATAATTTTGAAAATAAAATGATGTCAGAGACACATCTCTTGATGTTTAAATGTAGGGAGGAAGCCTCTACCAGGCCATGTCCGGGTCGAATTCTAAAATCGTGTCAGCTAATAGAGATTTCGCACCTCTTCTTTGACGCGTACGCATCGGGTTCGACCTCAAATCCGCGACTCGCTGGTGCAAATTTGCATGGGGAAATGGGTGCTCAACCACGGCCAGTTTTAAGGAATTTGCATGGCGAAATCTCAACTCGACTACCGAATGTGTATTTGCATGAGGAAATGGCAACTCAACCATTGCGTGCGCATTTGCATGGGAATATAGCAGCACGACCAGTGCCGGAACAGGGTGTCAGAGTCCTTCAAGAACTTTTTACTGCACAACTTCAACTTGTTCTCCTCCTGCAAGTATGATTTGGGCGCCATCTGCCGGGCAACTTGATGACAGGCAGAGAGCAGCTGTAATAACCTTACATACATTCCATCAAGCGAACCTAAGTCTTCATTTGTGCTTACTTCTTGCTCCATCTTTGTCATCGTCACCCACCTCATCCTTACAAACATTACTAACTGTGAATCCAGCCTTGGACCAAAATCGATAAAGAACGCATTGTTATATGTGATGGCAACAGCTGACTTTCTAAACCTTCATTGAGAAGTGAAATGATGTGACTTGTCTGTAACATGTTAAGTTATCACCTCATGGTCAAGATCACAGGTTTTTCTGTAACTTCACATGCAGGCAGCTGATGCCCAAATGTCTGGATAACCGATCATCACTCGTAAACACCGACCTCGGGGTCTTGACTACTATTTGAGATTATAGCTAAAGTCACCGAAGAGTCTGTTGCTGACCCGGATATCTGTGAAATGCCAACTTGCTCCTCTGCAGTCAGCGCTGCTCAATATGCGTGATCTGCAGATTTGCGTCCTACGTGCACCTCTTGTCCTTGTGCAGATTCGCATGGATAACTCGACAGCTCCAGGGAGATTCGCAACCCAAGTTTTTTGCGTCCTCGAGCAAATTTGCATGGGTAAATCGCTCGTGACTCATCCATCTCTGTTTGTCCACACGCAGCCGGTCCTGTTGGTGGTCGAATTCCGCGTGTTTTCGGGGAAATCGCGCGCTGTCGTTGGCGCCGCCGTCAATGGGTGAAAGGAAATATGACTAAATTAGTGTCGGGCAATGGCGGGGATCAGGGGGGGGGGGAGGACAAGGGCGACACAGCTGGAAAACATTCCTGCCCAGATCTTGCTTACACCGGGTGACTCGCGGAAAAGGAATCACTCCGCTGCCAGATGAGTGGCAACGCTGATTCACGATCCCGGTCACCTGGGCCGGGCCGGACTGGTTTGGTGGCAACACCGATCGCACATCAACAGGCAGTCGTGGCCGAGTGGTTAAGGCGTTGGACTTGAAATCCAATGGGGTCTCCCCGCGCAGGTTCGAATCCTGCCGGCTGCGCAGGATCTTTTTGGCGTCGCTGCTGTGGCTTTGTCGGGGTCACCATCGTGGGGAGAGCTTCAAAACAAAAATGCGCCCCCCAGAGTGAAGTATGAGCCCAAAAGGTGTCAGGCAGACAAATGTGTGAGCCCAAAAGATGTGAGTGATGCATGTGAATGTAGTTAACGCACTTGCAGCCCCCGATGCAAGATGAACACTTGTCTGGCTAAAAGCGTTCCTGGGACCCTCTGGAGTCGATTACGAACTCACTCACCAAGTCTGTGTCTGGCTAGATGAGGCCGGAGTTTTAGGCGAATCAGATCCTGTAAACTTTAACTCTATTTTGCTCGTCCACATTGTATTTGTGCATTTTGAATCAGCTGATTTGACCTTTGGCGTGATGTCCTCAAAGTCTCAGTCAAAGCGAGGAAAATATAGTGCATATTTTTGCCGGGCAATATGTACTTTAGCGTGAATTTCATTCTTCAAGTTTTGTTGCGCAGTGAGAAAGATGCTGCTGCTCTGACTAACGCTCGCTCTCCAGAAATGGCTCAGTCTCTGGGCCATTAGAAAATGTTATAATATATTCCTGTTTCTGGGCAATATTACTATACGGCCCTGCTTCTGGGCTATATTGTAAGAGAGCCCCGAACTTCAGGGCTTCAGACTCCGACTTGTCTTCTGCACCCGTTTTGACGCTGTCACGTGGCAACACTGAGTGAGTCATGTCGGTATGAATAAAATAATGTGGTGGGTTATTGCGGACACTTTTCTTGGCAATAATACTGTCTCTTCCTACGCCTTGCAGACCTCATAGGTGGAATCATTGACTACAGGCTTAGTGTTTCGTGCAGGGAGAATTAGCGTTGACTTAATGATAATTGCTATGTTAATCCCAGGGGGAAATTTTCAATTTACAGTGAATAATGAGTGCAGTTGTCCAGAGCCGCAAAGAACAGCTGCAAAAAAAATGCTGGAAATTTTTCACTCTTCACCGTAATTTCGTGTGGGATTCGACGAGTCAGAGCTGAAATTGATTAAACAGCCTAACGCAATTATGATGGAAATGACTAATAATAATAATTGATGAGGCAATTCGCAGTTTCTCAACAACTTGATGAGTGACTAACGTGTTCCTCCTTGGGCATCCGCCTTGACACTAGTGTTAGGTTTTCACGCACGGGCTGTTTCTTGGTGTTTGACCTGAGTGGTTGTCTGAAGAGAGTGAATGCTCCACCCTGTTCCATCCTGTTCCACCCTGTTCCACCCTGTTCCACCCTGTTCCACCCTGTTCCACCCTGTACATGGCAGCTTTGCCGATATCTCCCCTGCAATACTTGCGAAAAGTGCTGCTCTCCTCCAGACATGGACAGCTGAGAGCTATTCTTCTTTCTCTCATTGTCTCTCTCTCTCTTTTGAGCATGTGTGTTTGTGTGTAGAAGAGGACATTTGTCTGATGTCTGCAATTTGATCAAGGGGTATAGACATGTACACAGGACTCTGCTTCCCCTCCTTTCTTCTCCTCTTTGCCCATGAATTGTTGGACTCATCCCAACCCATCCAGTGGAGATGTTGCTCGACCAGACAAAAACTCTAGCTATTTGGTCTATGTGTGGAGCATTCACGACCTGAGTGTACGTTCAGATGCGGTGCTGTTGAGGACCTCTGTGTACACGCATTTGTGTGTAGGTACAGATGTATTTTACGAAACTTATGTCGAGACTACGTTGTGTCTAGCATATTCTTGCGTGCAGAATATTCGTGTGGAATATTCTGCAGTATGAGAGCAACCTTGGCCCAAGGAGTCCATCTTTGCTGCGGGCAGAATCCCCTACCGACCCGGACGACCCTGCCGAACCGTGCGGTTTCGATGACCCCGGCTCTGGTCGAGCCGGGAGGCACTTTTGTCTCGCCGAGTCCCGATCACGAGACTGCGGAGAATTCGACTCGGTGTCTGGAGGAGGAGGGGAGGGGAGGGGAGGGGGAGGGAGGGGGGGAGGGGAAGGAACAACATCAGAGATCAGACAAAATTCCAATATTACGCACGAACGCGAAGCTCCTCAGCGTGAAGTAGACGCGTAAAGAGCAACGACTGTGACGTCATTTTTCAATCATCGCGTCCACCAGGTACAGGGTGGCTCAGTGAAGTGCATGGGAGAGATGTGGAGGCTTCGACTTCTCCCTATTTGGGGATTCCACATCGTAACTGAGCGAAGCCCGACGAATTGAGACAACCTGTAATGAACTGCGTTGACGCGAGACTAATAACTAAGCTATTTTGGCCATGATTTGTAGCCTTTGGTACAAATTGTGGAGGTTCCATCTCAGTACTTATTACTTATTGCACTGCATAAGACACCGACGGGTAATAGACGAGATATTTGATAAAAGACAGTTTAAGGGTTCCCAATGCGTGTATCAACCTTACAATGAGAGCGGGACTTGGTCAGATAAGATTCAAGCGATGTTGACATCATTGGCAAGAGATTTATTCTGAGGTCAATATCCATAGTCATAATAGGCCCAAACAGGCCATTATTAGGCTAGTTCGAAAATTTCACTTTTGCTGCTTCATGTGGGCCTTTGACCAAAATGCTTAGATTTAAAAAAAACACATTTTTTCTCAAGGGCCGTTTACTATAGGCAGATGCCCAGATGGAAAATTTGCCTCTGTGACAACGGGAAACTTGACTGGATCGTGGAAAAATGAGTAGGCCTAGGGCAAAAACCCTGATCATTCAGCTTTAAAAGAAGTTTCTTAGCTTTCCGTGGAGGAGTCCACCAATTCTGTAGCTCAATCCAGGCCAACATTTAGGGCAGAAAAAAAGGATTGTGCACTGCACTGACTAAATACAGTTGATCATAAAACTTCGAGTTAAAGGTGTCCGTAGTAAGTTGCCATTAAGTACAAGGGGTCTTGGGTAAATTCTAAATATTGTGGCCAAAAACCCTGGCCAAAAAATATCATTTTCCAAACTAGGACACTTCTGAACTTAAATATCAAAAATTGGCGCTACTTCAGCCTGGTTGCAAGATAGAGAATGGATGCTTAAAGCTTACGTTCTGACTGACCAAGTAGTTCCAGTATGAGAGGGTTGATGCACCCAAAAAAGTGAAATCGCCTTTAAAAGTAGTTCGTGCGAGTAATGTTTTGAGTGTCTACTCATGGATGGGGGTTATATTTGATCTTTTTATAGTAAATGCATTATTGACCGAGTGTCAAAAGAAGTCCCAGTTCAGCATCGTCTGAGTGTTTAAAAGTGTATCCAACGCTTTAACATGTTCTTCTAAATTTGCTGTCAGTCGAAAGTCTCTCCTTGCTGCCCACGTTGTTCTCGCCGAAGAAGTACGACTTTTGTGCAGGCCAAAGTTGGTCGCGACCCCGCAAGTCAGGTTTGCAGAAGAAGAACAGTCTTGTTTACGATGTTTTTACTCGTCCAATTGGACATTTCTGTTCCTCCACCTCTGGCCGGCCTCGTCTCGAGGTCGAGGATGGATTCGAGGCCGCCCCCAAACCACGCCCTGATGAGGAAAAAACAACCAGATGAAGGAGTCGTTGGGCAAATACAATGGAGAGACTTAGAACAGCAGCAAGACAAAAAAAAGACTTCTTGTGTTGACAACAACAACAAGAGGAAGAATAACAACAACATGAGCAACGTCGGCAGCTCGCTTGACGATGCCTCTGTGTGCAACTTGCGCCAAATGTTTTTCTCGCGCTGAGTTGCACACGGAATTAATACATCATTCAACTTGCACAGTCGACATCTGATTTTCTCGAGTTGCCCGCTGACAAAGCTCAATTCAGGCACGATGGCTACAGGGTGGGCATGGAAAAATGCAACTCTACTTTGTCACAACCCAAGCTCTGGGGTTGTGCATCTGGCCTTTCATTTCGCCCTCCATTTTGGGGAGGTGGAACTTTGGCCTAGAATTAAATGGCCTTCCACAGTCGCATTTCGTCCACCCTGTTTATCCTATGAAGAGCAAAGCAGGTTGACATTGCCCATAGACGTGACTTTAAGTGAGTAACTTTAGCTATTTCTCTCGAGTTTTAGGCCAAATGCAACTTGGATGTCGGTTTAAATGGCCTCCCACAGTTGCATTTCATCTTCTCCACCCTGTTGATTCCGTGAAAAGCAACACAGGTCAACATTCTTCGTAGACGTGACTTTAAGTGAGTAACTTTGGCAATTTCCCTTGAATTTTAGGCTAGATGCAACTTTGGCATTGGTTTAAATGGCCTCCCAGAGTTGCATTTAGCCTGTAGATTGTCCGCAACTATAAATAGCACTGATTGTACAATTCACAGGCGAGCAGAAAGCATCACTTTAAAGTGTAACTTTGGCCATTTCAACTTTGGCTTTGTTACCCATAGCCGTGATTCTTGTGACAGAGCAAAAGAGAAATGCGCGGTTTTTGGCTCGGTGTTGGCTCGGTTTTGGCCCGGTTTTGGCCCGGTTTTGGCCAAATGGAATTTCCACTGTATTGGGTAGCCAAATCCATTGATTCCATCGCTCCCCACGGGCGCTTCTGCCGGTGACTCACGTTGAATCCGCAAACAAGCATCGCTCTCGCTCAATTTACCCCCGGCCACCCCACATTTGGGGAACGATGGCAGCTCTGTTTTGGTGAAAAATGACTGATGATGGCTGCTCGACCCAGCGAGCTTGTTTTCAGCTTTTGCACTGCTAAGGACGGCTACTGGACGAGTCATTTGTCTTGATGAGCGCACGCTTTTATTCCGAACAGGTGGTTTTGGCAAGAAAAAAAAGCAGTGGAGAAAAAAATGCAGGCTGTGGACCGTAAATTATACAGTATACGATAATAATATATAGCAGTTTTAAAAGCTCGTCCAGCGGCTGGGAAGGCAGCTGTTGAACAATTTTTAGGTGGTGGAATTGTACGCTTCTCGCCAGCAACGAAAGGTAGTCATGTAGCAACCCTGAATCTCTCATACAGCAATAATTGTCCCGCCTCACATGCTTAGGATCGTTAGTTTTGGACGCGAGCATGCCAGACTCTGCTGGCCTGAATAACCCCAGATATTCTGGGAACGTGGCAACCCTGATATCAGATGGTCATGATCATTTGATGATGGAATAAATTTATCCGCTACGTTGCTGTACACATTTATGGCACAGCAATCGACGTTTTCCCCATACCAAACAGATTTTCTTTCTCCGCGATCGTGCTATTTACTCAATGTGACTGTTGGTGTTTGTATGCGCCCTGTAGACTTCCGCTGTTATTGTGATCCGCCACCCTGTAGCCCGCGGCTACGACCGTCATCCGCCACCCTGTAGCCTACTGCTGTGCCTGTCATCGAACCTGTAGACAAGTGCTGTGGTTTTAATAGACCCTGTCGATATGACTTCTACAACTGCGATCCACCCTGTAGCTGCTGCCCCCCTTCTGATTCGACCTATCGACAATTGCCGTGATTGCAGCAGACCCTGTCATAGAAATGTGATCCACCCCGTAGACTCACATGTCCCATGCACCCTGTAGACTTGTGCCATAGCTGTGATCCAAACCTCAGACTCCCCAGCCTCTCCTGCCACAATTGTGATCCACCCTGTGCTGGATTTGTTATCCCTGTATCAGTGCTACGTGTTTGGAAAATAAATCCCTTCCTGTCGCCACAACAGTTTTGCTTTCATCTGGCTTATCCAAACACTCATCTTGATGAATCTTCCCCCTCTCATTGTCGCTATACATTGCTTTTCTGCTCGACACGCTCGCACGCACGTGCGCACGCACGCACGCATGCACATATGTGTGTGCACAGTACTAAGAGCGTCATAATTTCCTGGTCTGCATCGATGAGACAGCAGAGACGTTGTTGGCGCTGCTGCTCCTGCTGCTCCTGCTGCTGCTGCACGCATGATGGTTGACGTCAAAGATGCCTCAAAGTTCCCCAAAAATGTGCACGAGCCTTTGTCTGCCCGCCTACTGAGCCATAACCGTAAATCCATCCTCGTCTGCATAAAACTTCCTCTCGGCCAGACAAAAGCAGAGGTCAGCTGATTCCGTTTCCTCCTCCGGCCGCGGCCGAGTTCGTCCGTGCCGGCAGGGACTGGAAATGCGTGTCTGACCGAGCTCCTTTTCCATTGTTTTGCGGCAAAATCTGCGCTTCCCAGAAATTAATTGAGGGAGTAAAGAAGCGATTTTCCCCTCCTCTGAGGCCATAAAGTTTTATGCCAAGTCCGCCCACTCTTCTATTGCACAGGGTGGCCCACAAGTTGCGATTGGTTTTCATGACAGTATGATGGGGGGGGGGGGACGAGAAAGGCTCCAACACTCCTACAGGGTGCCCAGGATTGGTGCTACTTCAGGCATTTCTAGCAGTGATTTACGTTGCTCGCTCGTGGATTCTTCCCTTTCAACAGCGCAGCTAAGAGGTCTTAATTAGCTACACTTAACTCATTTTAAGCTATAATTCATTTTCAATGGGTCTTTCTTCATTCTGGTGGGCAATAAGATTTACCATCCTCAGTGACTCTCACATTGACAAGAAAGATAACTAATTTCTAGTTTCGTAACTCAGTAGGTTAGGTTTTGATTAAGGACATTCAAAAGACAGCGATTCCATTATTGGACTTGCACATCGTACAGGATGGCGCCCATATTTTCTAGATTCTTCTACGTTTGTCCGTTTTGGTTCAATACATTGAGACGAAAGTGATGTGGAAACAGTACTGCCAGGGAGAACTTCCTCGTGTGCAACACCTTGTACGAGTCGTCCACTGTTTTCTCATAGAAACACAACGATTTCAATCCAGAGGAGACTTTGTAATTTTCCAGATAAATTGATCACGCGTTTCTGCTTCGCTTTTTGTCGAAATCCTTGATAAAAACTGCAGATTCTTTTTTTTTCTCTCCGGAGGCCAAGAAGGAATGGACAAAAAGAGATCTGTGCGTGTCTCTTCTTAGTTCATCTATCTCTGCTCACTTTTTTGTCTTTACCACATCTTAGACGCATTAAGATGCCAGAGTCGAATAAAAAACGGGGAAAAAGTCGATTGATTTTTCATTTATTCATAGACTTTAATACAGGTATTAAAAACCTAAGCCTAACATGGGAGTCGACTATTTTTTTTCTCTTGCGGCGTTCTATGTTGGATACAAGGTCATATTTAAAGACATTGTAGTCAAATGGAATGAAAAAATAACGCGTTTTGGGGTCCCCTCTTTGCCTTCAAAGTATTGTCAACACATCACATAAGGATGTTAGGTCAACATTACAAAGTAGACCTGCTTAGTTATTTGCTTGCTGCCAAACTGAAGTACTGAAGTTGAATGATCTTGAAAAATGTGCTTATGGCTTTGCCTTCCGAATCTTGATGCCGGATTGTTTCTTTCCTGTCGTGTCTTACTGAGAGCCCGAAAATATCAAGTCAAATTATGTTCCTGAAATACTCACAAATACACGATATTTCACAGTCTAGGAATAAATATGTCGTATTTCCCAGTTTTGTGCGCTGCTCACTGCACAGAGCTGCGCTGTCCCGCAACAGCTGACTGACTGTCGAAAGAAAAAATCTGGCATGAAATGACAAATTGCATCGTTGTCCGTGATCCTTGTCATTTGACGTGTCCTTGGTCTTGCTTATGATCCTTTTCCTTATATCGTCCTTGGGCTCTTGAAAGCCATTCGACTGCATCTTGGCCATTGGGCATAGGTCAGATGCACCCAGCAAAATTGCCAAATTTTCTTTTGCTGGTCCAGCCTCCTCAACCACTCTGGCCGCCATGATGGCTGCACTGCTTTCCTCGTCAGCCAAGGACATGGCAAGTGCTCGTTGTCTCAATCCATCAAGGCCGATGAGACAATTTCATGTGCTCAGCTGCATCTTCCTCCCTGTCTGTGGTGATACCAAGACCTGCAGTTGGAGTCACTTTGGCGAATAAAATTGGCAGACCAGGTCAGCTGGTGCCAAAAACGGCTCCTCCTGGCCGTCGTCGGCGCAGTTCTGGCCGAGGAAGGCCGTGTTTGGTCCTGCCGGTCCATTGTCTGGTCCACGGTCCTGTGACAATTTGGCATAAATAACCGGGTGTTTAAAAAGCATCGCATACCTGAGAGGGATCGAGGCAAAAAGACGACAGTTCGGGTCCGAATCCCGCCTCGTCCGCCATGTATGGGCTGATCTTTGAGAACTTTGCCGGCTACCTGAAGCACAAGTACGGCGAGGACGCGTGGGACCAGATCAGGAGGTTGGCGAACATCGACTCGCCCTCCTTCTCTGTACATCATGTAAGGACACTGACAGATGCAATAGGACGGAAAATGTCTGGAGTTCACCTGTCAGGTGTATCCCGAGCAACTGATGGGGCGAATCTCCAAAAAGGCCTTCCAGTTCCTGGGCTGCAAGGACTCCGAGTTCTTCGAGGGCATGGGGTACCACTTCGTCAACTTCCTAGACCAGTTCGGCTACGGCGACGTCCTGGCGCTCCTCGGCAGACAGCTCAGGGACTTCCTCAACGGTTTGGACAACCTCCACGAGTACCTCAAGTTCTCCTACCCGAGGTACTTGAATTTACGCATACTGTAGTAAATGCGATATTGTTAGATTACGTTAGGTTTGTTCTTACTGCGCGACGGAAACATTCTGTCACTATGTGTCCAGAAATCAGGCATCTTTGGGAAGGAGCCAAATGTGTAGTAGACACACGAATATATTGTAATAATTCTGTCTGCCAACGCTGCCTTCTTTGGGCTGCCCCTGCCACTCTTTTCACCACCTGCCAGGACTATATTTCCTTCTGCCAACAGTTCTCATTGCGCTACGAACCTCTAAAAATATCACGAATTTCGTGTTAAATTACCAATTGCCGGGCCATAATGTGCGCCATATTTTCCTCGTTTTGACTGAGATTTTGACCCACCCTTGGTCCTATATTGGGCCTAGGCCTAACATGATATGAGGCCTCAGACTGGTCAAATCATCGCAGTCAAACAGAGGAAAGTATTGTGCTACAATACGTTCAGGCAATGTAACGAGAATGAAAAAATGAACATTTTGGAATTTAACTGAGAGCATCTTAGGTTTGTTACCCAATGCCACATGGTGAAGATGATGGCCAATGGTTTTGCCTCACAAAAAATGTTGGACCCCCACTCCATGGCAATAAGCCTTCACTACATAAGTTCAGTACATAGAACGAAGCTCAGGTTTTGACAGCCCTGTGTTATTCTTAGTTTGATTCGACTGCAGTGCTTCAGTTTAGCATCTAGGAATGAACTAAGCAGGTCCACTTCAAATTTGCGATGCTGACCTAACATTCCTTTGCTCCCTGTCTAATTTTAAGGCAGAGGGGGGACCCAAAAAGTCATTATTTTTTTCATTCCATTTTATTAGAAGGTCTTCAAGTGGATCCTTGCAACAAATCTAGAGCGCCACGAGAGATCAAAAAATCAACCTAGCCTGATAGTCAGTATGTATGGTCGAACTACATGTTGCATCTCTGTATTGGAGCACTGAATATTTTATCGAGGACGCATCAAATCACTGAGGAAAACGAAAATTGAATATAACCCATAAATGTTGTATGAAGCATACATGCAGTCCATGTAAGCACCCCGGAAGTTCTGAAGAAGTGACGGCAGCGTAAAAACTTCTCCACACGTTGAAGGAAACTAGTAATAACTTGTAGGTAGAACCTTTAACGTCAGTTCTATGTAAGAGCATTAGAGAAACTGATGTAGACTTTATGCAAGTAATTCGACCAAACGTATAAAATTTGCTAAGAGTATTGGTAGTGAAATCCCTCACATAAAAGAGAAGTTTTGCATATTTCAGTCTGGTAGGAAGGAGGAAACACTTCTAGATACTGTTTGTCCTCATTTCACGGCACCTTGAAGTTTTATCCAGGCCAGGGAAGCCACAGCGATTTTATTGTCTCTTTGAAAGTTACATAACCCAAAGTTTTAGAGGCTTAGTACAAAGTGCAGAATCAGGACCAAGTGTAGATAGCTCAAAAAAATATGCCTTAGGTAGGGAAATGGGCCTTGGGTCAAATTGTGTAAAAAAATATCCTGTCCCGCTTTATTTGTCTTATTCCGAAAGGCCTGAAACTGACTTTTTAAGCCGAGCAGCAAAGCAATGAGACTTAAAAAGACATTTTCAGTCCATAAGAAAGTAGACAAATAAAAACTTTACTTTTTTTAATATGTCATTTTCTTATGCCATTTAATCGTGCTCTGGTTGAATTCCTGCTGGGTTGTGCTCTCTTTTGGTCTTAGTGCTTTTGATTCAGTCACCGTGCCAACTTTGATCGCAGTTTTGTAAACACTAGGGTTCCCAAGTTACAAAAATTGGTAGAAAAACCAAGAGGACACAAAAGTAAAACGAGGACAATAAAGTATTTTCTTGAACGAGATTTCAGGACAAAAAAGTCGTTCAGCATAAGAAAAGTACATTATCGAACTGACCTTGTGTATATTGGTAACGCCTCAATTTGAGTGCAGCCCTCTCACTCCCAGAGTGTTGTCCACACTTATAAGTTCCTATGAGGCTGTTTGGGTATGACCTGAATGGCGTACCTGTACTTCAAGGCTGAGGGCACCTTCCTACTTCTGCGAGAACGAGAACGAGACCGGCTTGGAGCTTCACTACCGCAGCAAGCGAAGAGGCTGGGTGCACTACACCATTGGACAGCTGAGGTCGGTGGCCGAGACGTTCTACAAGTTGGACTTGCAGATAGAGGTCCTAGACGAGGAGATCAAGTTCGACACCATACACGTCAGCTTCAAGGTACGATAAAGTGTACATTCAGTCAGGTTAGGTAACTTCATTCAGTTTCATCTTCTCAAAAGTCACTTTGGTACAGTCCTTATATTATGTAGGATCTGGATGATATTGATAAAAAATTTTGCCCTCAGACTATACTTAATTCGGGACCTCCCCGAGCACAGCTGAGGTCAATACCTTCAAGCTGTCACAAGGAATTCGTACTCATTCTTGCACTGAATTTGCCAAATTTGACTCCTTCTACTTGTTTCAGAGCAAATTGCAACCCCAATTTTTTTGGTTGGGAACTTTGCAAATCAATGGAGATAACATTTTTGCCATCACGGTATGTCGAACACTAAAACAAATACCTCATTCCCAGTTGACCTTCGACAACAAGCCCACGCAGATGCGACACAGCGCACTGGTCCGTGAAGAGGCCCGACTGCCTGCAGTGTCCAGCTCCATCCTGTTCGAGATCTTTCCCTTCATCATGGTCTACGGGGAAGACATGATCATCCAGAGTATTGGCAGATCTCTGACACAGGTAGTTCGTCAAAACAGGTGAAAGCGATACTAATTATACATAACCGGACTGCCTGAGGGTCGGCAAGCCCATTGAGGCTCAATTAAGGCACTTTGTAATGTACTATTTGATGGAAGAGTTTTGCCAATACTTCCAGTTCGAATACTTTAAACCTCTTTTGAAAATCTTTTTCCCCTTAGTCAGAAAGCTAGAGCACAGCCCATGCATGCTGTCACTGGGTAGCCATGAATGGCCGATCTGGCCTGACTGGGCTGTTTTTGACTGACTGGGCAGCCAGGCCATTAGAAGGCTGACCTGGTCTGGCTGGGCTGGTGTGCTCACTTTTACACTTGCTCTCACTGTATATCCTGCTTTTTCTATTCACCGTCATGTTCTCTCATTCTTTATCCCATGCTCTTTCTTACTCACTCTTTCACTCGCTCTCTCTGGGTGTGGTATAAAGGAGTAATATATCACCCGCACCAGCAGAAATAGACATGGCAGCATTGGCAAAACCCTTGGATCAAGTAACTTGATATGGTAGTGATATCCATCTTGGAACAGATTCTGCCTCAGTTGCCTGGCCAAAAGATCAATGAATTCTTTGACCTGGTGAGGCCTTTGGTCGAGTTCAAGTTTGATGCGGTGCTCGCCAGGTCGAACAACATCTTTGAGGTCATGTCCGTGGAACCTATTGATGTGCTTTTGAAGGTGAGTGAGTGAGGCGGATAAGTAAGATTCAAACTGTCTGCATAACTGACTTATGACTTGTATCTTCTAAGGGTAAAACTTCAGAGGAAGACAACAAAAATGAGGGCAATGAAGGCCTGATTGGGGACGACCAGGACAGGAGCATTCACTTAAAGGGACAGGTACGACACCACACCAAAGCAGAGGGGCCCATCAAGTGCGTGGGCGAGAACTGCAACGGTTTCTTCTGCAGATGATGTTCATGGCCGAGTGGAACGTCATCATGTTCTTGTGCTCGCCCAGTCTGCCAGACCTGGAGACCCTCGTCTTCTCCGGGCTCTTCATCAACGACTTGTCCATGCATGACTTTTCCAGGGATCTTCTTTTAGCAAGTGAGGAATGAGTTTGACTTTGAGCTGTGGTGGCCGTTGAACTTCCTCCGCTCGAAGGTTCTCAGCAGTCGAACGAGCTCAAGGATGCTCTGGAGGCGGAGATGGAGAAGACGAAGGAGATGGAGGAGTCGATGAAGCGGTTGGATGACGAGATGACGAGGAGCGACGAACTGCTGTCCCAGATGATCCCCAAGTCGGTCGCCGAGAAGGTCAAGTCAGGGCTCAACCCGGTGGAGACTTGTGAGGTCGAAAGACAGCTGGTAACCGGACCTATACAACAGTAAATGCACACACATGACATTTGCAGGTATTCGAACAAGTGACGATCGTGTTCAGCGACGTGCACGGCTTCCTCGACATCTGCGGCAAATGCGACGGCATGAAGATCGTGGAGATGCTCAACTCCATGTTCGGCATCTTCGACCACCTCTCCGACAAGAACTCGGTCTACAAGGTGGAAACCGTCAAGGACTCCTTCGTGGGTGTCAGCGGCGCTCCAGATCGAGTACGTCTTGCTGGCCGTCGTTACGTCACCCTCGACTTTGCTGACCTTGAGCCTCACTGCTGTCCTCTGTCTTGTAGGTGAAGAACCACGCGGAAAAGATCATCGACATGGCCCTGGACATGCGAGACTGCACGGCTTTTGTCCCTGATCCTAGGCCAGAGAAGAAGGGTGAGCATGTACGGATCAGACTGGGCTGTCACAGTGGCATGGTCGTGGCTGGAATCGTCGGAAACAAAATGCCAAGATATTGTCTATTCGGTAAAGTAACATTCATCCTAGAATGCAAAGAACAAGTGTACATATTTGTGTCACACATGCGAACTACACACATGCATGGCAGGAGACGCTATGAACACATCGTCGAGAATGATGTCCTTTGGGGACGAACAGATGATCCACGTTTCAAGGTATGATATCAGCTCTTCCCCAGGTATAATCCCTCCTATTCTAAAGAGGGATTATTCAGATCCCAGATTTATATACTGCAGATGTAAGAATTTGGGAACACATTTGGTTCTCAGCTATATATGGATGGTTTTGCTCTGTGAATACATTGCTTCATGCATTATATTGGGTGGTCATTCGTACCTCTAACAACTTCTTTATGCAACAAGACTTAGTCTCGCCTCACCTCACCTGCCTTCAGCTAATGAGGCTGAGAGGCTGAGAAAATAATTGATTGCCCAATATTTATTACAAATTACTCTTTGAATACAATTAGTAATCAAAATTCAAAGTGCAGTTTTTCCTTGACGCTTGACTTTTAAGTGATTCTGGCCCCCATACACAAACCAAGCAAAATTGTTTTTAGCTATAAGTATGGCAAAAGGTACCAAAAAAATGGCAGCACTTTGATGCTGGAGAGCTGCGGGACTTAGTTCAAGCTGTTCAAGAGTTGCAGTCTGAGGCTGAGTTTCTCCATGTACATGGGTCTGTACTTTGGCTTGGACTGCATAATTCTGCCAGAATTGGTCCACCTCTCAGCAGAAGATCTAGGATGTGTCCTGCAAATTACTATTTCATAGTTACTTTTAAAAATTGTCTCAAAAGGGGCAAAAGTACCAATCTCACATCGGAATGACTTCCATGCACACTTGCAACAGCAAAATGAAGAAAGCCACAGTTTGGTGATGGTGGTACTGACATTGATCAACTTTTGGTTGAAAAGTCAGGCAAAAATTAGTCATTGATCAATACCTCAAAGAATTAGGCAAGTTTGGCAAGCCTTAAACCTAACCTCTTCGACAATTTGATGGCCACAACTAATTCAGCGTCATGCACGTCAATTTATTAAATGCTCAATCTATTCCTATACGCAATCTTTTAATTTTTCACCTTTATAATTTTGTCCCTGTTCCTGCTCGCAGCTCTACGAAGGAGCTCCTGCCAGCACTCTACTCCACGAAAGAGCGCGGCAAGATCAACGTGAAGGGCAAGGGTGAGATGACCACCTACTGGGTGGAGTCCAAAGCCAACAGAAAACCTCCGATGAAAGATGAAGTATGTGCAAGTACAAGAAATGTAGTCAAAGATGATGCTAACAGGTTGCCTTCTTAGGTCATGGCGGCCTTGAAGGCCGACAAAGAGCGACCCATGACTGGCGCCAAACCACGCTAGTAGACTGGAATTGTCACCAGGCTTCGGGAGTACCACAGTACAAGTCCTTGCAGTTCAGTACCCCAGAACAAAGAGCTGTATGCAAGCACAGTTTAGAAAGTGTACTATTTTTGGAATGAGCACACATTCCTCTTGAAATATCAGTTAAGAAATATTCCAGCAAAACTTTTAGAAAGGTCAGGAAGCAATGAGGCTTGGAAGGACTTGCTTAAAGTCTTTGTCGCACTTTTGATGCATGTAAATGCTGTTCAACTGCAAGTACTTTTTGTGTGAGTCACTGATCCTTTGCTGCAAGTACCATTTTACGAAATATAACAACTCATAAGCACTGCAACGCAGGACTTTTAGACCGCTCTGTCTAAAGCCCTCAGTGTCTCACAGCTCTGGGTTCTACTAAGACACTGGAAATATATGCGCATATCTCCGATTTCTTTAAACAGTTGTTTGGCTTGAGCAGGTGCAAATGTAATCTTGTTCTTGCTTTAAAATATAAACGTGTAAACACAATTCATGCTATGGCACACAGCTTAGACTTCTCCATCTTCTGCCTCAGTCTGATCTCGGTATTCCTCTTGATGGCGACCCGGGCAGCCGTCTCGAAGACCTGCCTGAGGCCTTCCCTGGTAGAGGCCGAGCATTCCACATATGCCTTGCACTCCATCAGCTCCGCAGCTTCTTCACCCTGCAGAGAGTTAGAACTTTTAATGGATGTTAACGACATTTGAAAGGGCAATTGTACTAATGATGGTTGCTATAAGGATTGCTACAACGATGATTGCTACAATAAGGATCGCTACAACAATGATTGCTACAATAATGATTAATACCGATAAATAGTCCAGAACAAGAACAGTTGGTCCTTTACAATATGAAAAATCAGTCAGCTGCAAAATCACGCAAAAAGCCGTACTTTGCACCAAATGAGTTTGCAAGAAACGGAATATTAGTGTCTCCCTGGCTCTGCACTTATTGCTCACCTTTTTCGTGGTGACCATGGCTTCATCGTCATCTTCAGGTTCTCTCAAGTCCATCTTGGCTCCAACCAGCAGGATCGGAGTCTTCTGATCCTGCACGTTCTCCCGCAACTCCTCCATCCAGATGTTCCTGGCATTGATCAGCGACTTGGGCGCGCACAGATCGAAGACGACCAAGAAGACGCCGGCCGAGGCATAGGCGCGGCAGCGCTGGCGGGCGTCTCCGTCCTCGCCACTGGCAAGAGCAAGGGCAATGACATCTTTCAGCTAGCCTGCTTGGATTAGGTGTGTCGCCTACCTGGTGTCCCAGATATCCATGCTGACGTACCTCCCGTCCACCTCCATGGCCAGGATCACGTTGTCGAAGACCTTTTGCTGCAAACAAATGAAAGTCTGAAACTTAGTTTAACTTTCTATGGTTTTATAGTGATATCTTGAAATACAAGTATCTTAAGTGAAAGTTTATCATGTGGTCATCTAAAGATGTAATTTGTGCCCTGCGTACTAAAAATTGCAGTGCAAATTGTGCCAAAAAATAGAGAGTTGTTTGCGCTGAGCAATATCTCCCGAAAACATCAGCTGGATTCCTACAGGGAGGCCATTCTTTTAGAGATTTAGATTAGATTTATTTTTTTGAGATTTTCCGATGTAAATTACCGTGTATTCTAGAACAATTAGTTATTAACATTATAACAGCTGCTTAATGATATTAAATGACAGATCCACTTGCAACCTCTGGTGGGAAGATGTCGACGCACTGCTTCGACACTATGGACGTCTTGCCGACCCCGGGGTCGCCCACGCACACACATTTGACGGATGTGAACGGCGGCGACCGCATGGTCCAGTCCAAGGAAGTGGAGCTTATCCCAAGCATCCCCGTTGTTGTTGTTGCTGCTGCTGTTGTTGTTGTCCGTCATACACACACACTTCAGCTGGGTGCCAGAGTCAGACTCTTTGCTTGGCCCACTAAAACTATTGATTTTTACCTCTTGCTTTCTCTCAGCTGATACATCGATAATAAGTATGACTTATTAAAACTTGCATACAATAACTAAAAGTGCCCTGGAAAACCTAGAAATTTTATTTGCACAGTTTGCTTGACGGAACTTTATTTTGAGTTTTATTTTCTCGTTTTTTCACCTCTCACGACGACTTCTTTTTTATCCAGAATTCCTCCAAATCCACTGCACTTTGCACTTTTTCTGGTTGTCTCAATGTTAAGTCACAATTTTTTTGGCTCCAAATATGCACAGAATCTTAACTTTGGTTGTCACCTAAACTTTCAGAGTATTCACAATAATATGAGACATCAACGTCAATATTATGCGCACTGTCAAGTACTAAATAGAGTACCCAGGTACTATATTCGGTCCTGACTCGATTTTTTTTCTACATAGAGCACCCACTGCTCAACTTGGTACAATTTTGAAGACCTAAGAGATCGACAATATTGTGGCCAGACTACTTATGATGACCCAAGACCTCTATGATGGCATCTGCAGCACTTAATTCAGGCACTTGAATATCAATTGGCTGTGAAAATTGGCTGTGACTGGCCAAGTTCACCTGCTGCAGGAAGTCAGCAACAGCATAACACCATTTTTCCCCTCCTCCTCCTCATAGGGACCTTAGGTCATCATGTGGTCTTGGCTCTTGTGTCTATATTGTAGATCTATTTGGTTTTTGAAATGATGCCAACTTGAGCTCCCGGTACTCTTCTGGATCTTTAGGATTGAGTTGGGACGTCGCCAAGGACTTGATAAAGTACCTGGGCATCTATTCTGCATTCGACAGTGCTTACTTTACACATCTTTTGGGGAGATGTCGAAATTCTAAGTAAGAACATAAGAGGTATGTTAGAAATTCGGATGCTCAAAAGAGTTGAGAGTAGGAACTGAACAAGTCCCCAGGCTGGTGCAATGAGCACCTCACAGTACTTAGAATTGGTGGACAGCCTGAAACTCCAGCAGTGGGAGGGATCTCCTAATAAGCATTAACCACTAAGCGAAATTGTCAGAGTTGTCGTTAGAGATTCTCCCGGGCTTTTTCTTGCTCTTCGTCATTGACAAATGATTCCTTCTCCTCCTCCTTCTACTATTTCAGTAAGATGAGTAGAAAAGAACACAAGAAGAGTTGAAACCAAGCAATTTTTTCCTAGTTGAGTCACTTGTCAGGCCCTGAAATGAGAGCCAAATCATTGCCAACAACCACTATGGTGTTTTTTTGGTGCACACTGCAAGACGGACGCCGGGGAGAAAGAAACGGAGCAACAGAGGGGGGAAGGGGGATTTTAGGTCTGTTTACCAATAAAATATTTCGACTTGGCGACTGTCTGAGAACGAAAAATCACCCCATATTTAAAGTGCATTTTGACGAAAAGGCTTCTCTCTCGACCGACGATTTTCTTTCTCCGATCCCCCCCTAAAATTCCGGCCCGACCTCATCAATCCGCTCTTTGCGTCCCTCCGCAGTGACTCCTTTAAACAGCCCCCTGGGGAAATAAACCGAAAGTTTCAATTATGGTTTTATAAATGTGCCACGATGATTTTCATTGTCATTCAATCGCGCTCCTCTCACGGGACTGACGGAGGAAGGGGAGGCGTTCATGCCATAAACACTCTCACAAACAGACTAAAAAGGACTTATGACGCACACAAATGAACTGTATAAGCTTTGGTACAGAGATGCTTCAAGAGGTCGAGGCTTCTTTATACCATAGGGTTTTTTTATCAAACCCATTGAGTCATTTTATTTTCTCCTCGAATTTTTTACCTCACAATGAGCAACCGATTGAGTCGGTCAGCAAATTTAGTCAGGTTTTTTGTGTGTTTAACCCTTTGCTTTGGAGCTTGCGAGTGAACAAACGTGATCAGGACTTGTACACTGAGGAAGAGGACCAGACATGAATGACAACAAAGCTGTGGGTTTCAGACAGGCCAATCAAGTCACAAAGGACGACCTCAGCACTGACTCGTAAACAAGGCGGATGCTTTTCTTATATTGGTGTTATCGAACGACTCATCGTCAAAAACAATTAGTGTCGAAACAAACTTCATATCCGCCTCTCACACTTTTTATTGTGTTTATTATAAAATGATGAGTTAAGGGTAGTGACTGAATGTTAAAAGAGGGTTTCCCTCAGGAAATTCTACTTCGCATTGTTTTGCTCTATTTCAGTTAGGTTAGGCAACCATGAAGAATCGGTTGTGTACATTGGTGTTCACCTACAAGCGTGGATAATTTCTTGACCCGACAAGATGCACTGGGGTGACTAATGGGAGCAGCGTAGTGTGGCCGAGCCCTTCAGCATGGTGGACACCCTGTAGTCACGCCGACTCAGGCGACACGACAGCCACCCTGTAGATCTGCACCCTCCACCCGGACCAAGAATAGCACCCATTCGTGTCCGCCGACGCCCCGATCAAATGTCCATTTCCACAAGCCTCTGACATTATTTTTTCAATCGAATATTTTGATTTCTTCTTCTCCCACTGACTCATCCATGGGCGCCGTGAACCTGGAGCTGTTCAATGGCGCCGCCTTCAGCCCCTTGAGGTTCGGCAGTCCCTATTAGACTGTCAAACCGAGGAAAATTAATGAAGACTTTTCTGCGGAGGGAAATTCAATGCTTAAGCTGCTGTTGCTGTTGCTGCTGCTGTTGAACCAGCGGTGGCGCCTGCAGCCGGAGCAACTTCTGTGGATCATTAGCGCTGAGCTCATGTTGACTCTTCTTTGGAAGGAGAAGAGGATTTATTCTGGCCATATTTTTACCCTGAGATCTCATCTCACAGTCTAATGACTCTTCATTTCCTCTCTCTGTCCTCTGGAGGTGCGTGAGAATGCTCAAGGAGAGGCTGGAGTGATCGTGGCAATTACAAAAGTCACTCCCAAGTACAACTGCGGTACAGAAAAGAGGGGGGGTCCCACAAAGCATATCCAAGGTGTGGAGGGCCTTTCGAGGCCAATTTCGAGGCTGCGCGAGGCCACACGGAGGCTGGAGTCTTTAACAAATAAGGTTCGACAGGCGTGATCTCACCAGATGGTACTCAGTGGCCTCCGCGGCCTCATTTTAAGGCATCGAGAGCGCTTAAAGGCCACCTTCGCGAGGAATGGCCAAAGTCTAAATTATCAAATAATATTCTAGGAGGCCTAAATCTGTTGCCATTTTTCCCGAAACTAAAAATGTGCACGAGCGATGTTATATTCAGTGGACCACATCTAAAGTATCAGTCGTTCCAATCATGTCGATGAGGAGCAAAATAAATCCAGTCTTCCACGGCAAGGAAACCTTGGCAGTTCTGAACGTGTGTTGGGGTTCGCTGAATTTTCTTGACTCCTTCTCCCCCTCCTTGGTGTGCACGTATGAGTGGCATCAGCTGAATAAATCGCACCGTTTGCTCTTGCTCGCCATTTATTGCGGGCTGTATAATAAAGGCTGAAAATTACACATACGCCGTTGAAGCTGGCATCAATCACTGCTTCAGAGGGTTTTTCTGCCAATGCAAAGAGTACGCGAATATCCCAACCTTATTATGGCAGAGGAGACTTTTTGCACTCCCCCCACAATTGCCAAGTAGCCACAGGCAGAGGTTTTGTGCTCATCGAAGTAGCCAATCTTGTACTCGAGCAGAAGGGACAAAAAGGTCTGACAGTTTAGCTACGCGCACTTTGCTGTCTGGTCGAGTTTCTCCTTCTTCTGCCCCTTCTTTTTTGTCTCCATTATGATGCATGGAAATTTGATTCCAGCCCAAGAGAAGAAGTGCAGACCGAAATCAACTGAGTAGGGGTGGAGTCGGGCTTTAGTCCAGCTCAGGAGGACCCGGAGGCATCATCATTCTGTTTCCGTCACCGACAATATTGTTTTTTAGGATTTTTAACCTTTTGCTATGGCTGTGCAATCGAAATGGAGTCTCGTTCTGTTTGTCTGTCTGTCGTCCAGATCTTAGTAACCAACCTTGACCAAACTCAAGCTGTGTAACAGTCATCTTGTCTCCTCTTAGAGGCGCCACAAAGCCCGAACTCGGGCTGGGCTTGGTCTCTCGAATGACACCCCTACACCTGAGTGAAAACGCTTGGCAATGTTTATAAATGAGGTAACCTTATCTGGTCCGCGCGGGTAACAACAATATGTCTCTGGGTGCTCGAGCAGCACGCAAATATCAGAATCTTCATTTCACTCGCACAGCGCGCGTGCATGAACACAGGGGGGGGGGGGGGGGGGGAGAACACCAAAAAATGTCGGGTCCAAAAAAAAAAAAAAGATGCATAAAAATTAAGGCGGGGTAAAAAAATGGGACAATTTTCTTTAGCGAAAA
>JAAUXU010111376.1_pt1 | contig 28026 bp, 21 predicted proteins | sample 7278151 | NCBI WGS metagenome assembly JAAUXU01 (sample SAMN14350113, study PRJNA611818) | marine sediment metagenome | isolation source: surface marine sediment (1.8m) | place: French Polynesia: Moorea | collected 2018-08
GGTGACGCACCAACGGTGTCTTAAAGCCCAACTGTGGTACGCCCCGGTGGTGGGGTTACTTTTTTTTGGGGGGGGGGGAGGCTTTGGGGTTTGTGCTTGGTTAGCTTATGAAGTTTCTCTCTTCAGGACTCGATGACTTGAATCTCTACATATATTTCTGTGCCTTCTTTATCGCAGGAGAAGTTGAAAGAAGAAGGGCCTTAAACTTTTTTTTCTCATCCTCTCGAAAGCACAATGGCAACTAGGGGTGTGCGACGTAATAGTCGATCGACTGCATCCTTGGGACGCACGAGGAGGCCTACTTATCCGCAGGCTGCTCAGCTGGAGCGCCCGACGTGCACGTGGCAAAGAAGTCGGAAAGTTGCGGGAAGACACTTAACCGTCAGCTCACCACAACTTCATAACACCCCTAATGGCAACCCTTTTTAAGGTTCTTGTACATACATGTCTTACTCTCTCATACCTTTCCCGTCTGTTCAGTCCGGCGTAAAAGAGGATTTCGCAAGTTCTGACGCACCCAAACTCATTCGCCCGAAGCGACAGAGACCGAATTGCTCAAAGTGCGAAGGCATTGGGCAAAAAAAATGGATTGGCAGAAGAACCTTCCTCGTTAGGTGTGAAAAAGCTTTCGTGCGCTTGACAAATAAGCGGATTCCCCGCGGCTCCGGCCTGATCGGCGGTGCCACAAATCCGGCCTCCGCCCTCCCCGCTGTGGCCTCGAGCCCAGGCTCGACTCTCTCCCGCAGGCCCGAAATCGTGGGCCCGGCTCGAGAAGCGTCGGTGCAGTGCACTCTACCCTACTATGAGTGCTCTGAACTCACTGAACAAAATCAGCAAAAATCACCATAAGATACCAGGGCCAAGTTTTTTTTTTCACGAGAAATTGGTTTGAAACTCAAGTGCAAAATTATTCTTCAAAAAACTGCAAAGTTGGAGACTCTTTCTCCGTCATCTTCGAACATCCGCCAAATTTGACAGAGATGAGACATTTCAGAGCTCTTTTTTCCCTTGCTCCAACTTTCCCTTGGCCGTCAGCGCGCGATGGCAACCCTGACAAGACGTGATGTGCGGCAGAACCATCAACTGAAGACTGACACACCCTGTACGCAGTCTGAGACAAATTGTCTGGACTCGTGTGTGACAAATCTCTGAAATCATAAGGTAAGTGGATGATGATCTTACAAATTTCCTGACCTCTTTGACCAGATGTACTTCAAGTCCTTCACCTGCTCTTGATACAGATCGCAGATGGACAAAAAAGCACAGAACACAAAAATAAATAACCACAAGCACCACGATCATGGGGGAAAAAAGTCCAGTGAAGTCTCGCAAAATGTCCCTGACAACGTTCGGTTGCTCAGTAGAATCATGGATGCCAGACCTTTTATGAGCATGATTTCCGGCAAGTATGAAGTTTAACGTCTCGTGCGACTTGTGCATACATTGGCCAAAACAATCCTCTCCATTTTTCTAACAGAACGTCTGATACTTTGTTCGACCATCAGACAAAACTAAATTTCTCTTTTGCTCTCACAAACACTTTATAGTACGGTTAGTGAGAGAGCAGCCCAGGCCGGGCCAACCCAGCCAGCCTAGCTCAGCCCGCTCACTGAATTAATATTTGTTCCAGTGCTGCAAAACTCGTGAAATGAAATTTGCGTCAAATTACAAATTGCATCGCTGAAAGCGGGCTTAATTTTCCTCGTGTTGATCGTCGTCATTTGACGTGTCAGAGGCTTCATTTATATTGTCTCACGTAATTTTTCATCACATAAGCGGAACTTTCACTTGAAAAAAGAATTTTGATCGTCAACTATCATTATACGAGACTTATCATAATGATACTTTTTTTTGGTCTGGGTTTTTGGCCTTCTGCCCAAACTACGAAATTTTATGACATGCTGTATGTAGTAAGTGCATAACTTTAGACTGGATTGGGCCACAGAAATGTTCGACCCCTCCTTGAACAGCTAAGAATCTCCTCTAAAGCCAAACTCACATGTACTTTTGCTCTGGAACCACTCATTTCTCCAGAATATGGGATCAATGATATGTTGTACAGAACAGTTCCCTACTTAAAAGTTCGACTACATTATGAACAAATAAGTGGTCCTAAAGCAAAAGTGCAGATCAGCTCAGCTTTTCGATTCGGTTAAAAAAAAGTTATGGCCAAAAAAACCTTGAGTTAAAAGTGCCCGTAGTAAACCAATTTCTTCAAAAAACTGAGACATGTCTAAAACAGTGTCTGATGCCAATTCCCCCCCCCCCCTCCGAATTAGTCTAATAAGAACGCTGCATTTCTATCAGTTACGGGATGTTTCACTATGCTTAGGACATCATTTCAACTGTGACAAGACCAGGCTGAAGAATCAGAATCGATTGAGACAAACTTTTAAGCATTTTTTTGTCATAGGTTTTTAGTTGTCCACTTCGGAGGACAACGCACGGCCGATGGCGCTAGCAAAAACTGTCACGTTCCTTGAAGAGAGCCCGAGTCAACCCCCACCCCCAAAAAGGCCCGCCAATTGTGAAACACCCGGTAGACTGTGACATCGGCCAAGGCGAATCTGAACCAACTGCGTCTCACTGGGAGACCTTTCATGAATCCTGATCCGATTCCTTTAGTGGACTAAAGAACAATCACAACTGTACAAGCCTAAAATTGAGTCTACTTGTATAAAAAGAAAAATAGAGAAATTAAGGAGCTTTTCTTCTCGCAGCCTCTTATATTGATTGGCTGATCTATAAAAGGGAAGGGCCTTAAATTGCTTCCCCCAAGTGCAACCCAAACGTCTTTGCAGGGAAGTTGTTTGAGGTTGGGGAACATGACTGAGCTCTGCTTTCTGCTTGGATCGAGGGAAAAATACCCTCTGCTTGTCTAACGCAGGGGGAGCAAAAAATGTTCTATAAACAGCACTTCTTGGCTGTTACGAAATTGCCTCCTTTTGCTCCCTTTGCCGAGAGGATGCGCAGCCAGGTAAAAACAGCCTCGCTGGAAGTCGAACTTGAAGTCGATAAGCATGAAGGAGCTCTAAAAAAAACCCCACTTGCTCTTTTTTCTTTTCTTAACCGAAAAAAAGGAGGCTTCGGGACGAGAGAAGAGTTGCCATGTCATTGGAGAAAGCGATCACCTGTACTGATGTTTGCCGTGACAACAACGATTCAAACTGTTTGAACAGACCAAATCATATTTAGCAGGTACTCCAATAAAGAAATCCATATCAGATTCATCTTTGGACACCAGTGTGAAAACTCCACTTTTTCCTCGTCCTCCGAGGTCGAAGACGTACAGGGTGCGTCACAATCAGCCTTGTGCGTACTGAGAGCCGCAGAAATGGCTCTGATGTGACATCAATGTGTCTGACGTGACCAAGATCAATCGAGAGAAGAAGAGCGGGAGGGAAAAGGGCTGGGTACCTAATTTTGGGGGACTACTTTTTCGTGCGTCTGGACGACTCTCGTTTGTCCGACGTACAGGGTGTGGATGCTTTGTAGGAGACGCTTTGCGTGGTTGGACGTCATCGAGGTCAAGTTGGCCGATGAATAACTGTACATTCCGGTCAATGAAGGAGGGGCTGTCGCAGTACTCCCCATGTTCTTCTTGATGAAGTTTCTCTTGGCACAAAAAATTTCTACCCGTCAGGCGCGCCAGGTGCACGTATAAAAAATCAGGTAGGGCTAGATCTGACGTACCCTGTACGGACGCAAGACTGCGGAGATTTGTACTTTTGCATTGTATGAGTGGATGCTGCGGACGTGGTGGTTCAGGCGTTACTTGTACTTCACCTCGGCCACGTCCGACACCACAATGGAGAAGACAAAGCCCCAAATCAATGACTCATTTCGTGGGGCCCAAGGTGCCAACGATGCAAGTTGTGCATCCACACATGCTTCAAACATCTCCGCACAGAGCCCGGATTTTTGGGGGGTACAAAACCTAGAGAAACGAGTCAACAGCCCCTTAAGGGACCCCAAAAATTGAAGGATCAGGGAAAAAGTGCAGACTTTCAGAAATTTTGATAAGAAGAACTGGTGGAGTAATGAAACGGCCCTGAAAGAGGAAAAGAGCAAGAAAAGATCCAGATTCTCCACTTAAAAATTCGAGGTCGATTCGTATACATGGCTCAGTTACATAATTTCCACTCATTTGTATCATGAAGCTGTCACTTCTGGTGTCTTGTTTTCCCACCATGAATCGGCTGGCACTAGTGATGTCAGTGAAAAAGAAAATGGCTCGACTCAAGCCTGATTTTACGCATCTGAGTCGGACTCGTCAACGTCACTCAGTCTCCACCCGGCCTTATGAAAGTAATAGAACTCAGGAGTTTCTGTTGGAATCTGTGGCGAAAGTGCCAATAGAGGTATTTAAATGCAACTCCTGCCAAGAAACACACATTTTTGAAGCGTGTTCGCGCGCACAACCAGACTTTTCTCTCTCCTCACCGTTGTGTGAAGAGCTCAGTCTAGGGGTCAGCGTTGCCAGGTGGTTCTGACCTGGGCAATGTGCCAAACTGATCTCAAAACCAGGGCAGGCCAAAATATGCCGTGCGGTACGTGTGCCGAGACCCTCCCCTAAAGCGACATGCCCAAGAGTTGCGAAAAATGCCATTTTTTCTGGAAAACTGGCATTGAAAGTGCCAGTCAACAGCACTGCCTGGAGTTGGAGGAGAGTCTTCTGACCGATGGATATGAGCAATGCAATGGTACTTTACACCGCGACTCAGTTTGATAGCGAGGTACATAAATCGGCGATTTCTGGGCACACACATTGAGTTTCAGTGTGATTGACATTGGGCTAGAGTCAATGAAATGAGGCATGATATCAATGAAGGCATAGGTCAGCAGTCACAGGTATGAATTTTAACCAAAATGTAAAATGACAGTGTGCAAGTGTCGCATTTTGATAGTAAGACGTAAAAACATGGCAGTAATAGTATGTCTGATTGAGTTGCAATCTTTAGTATGAACAGGAGACATGTGGAGAAAGACTTGCTCAATCAGACATACTTTTATCATTTAAAGTCAGTCGGACTTTAAGTCGACACACCTCTGTACTAAACAATCTCCACTGGAGGAGGAGTAAGAGGAGTGAGGCTTCTCCTTCCAGGGTCTGAACAACTTCACTGAGGTTAGGAAAATAAGCTTAACTCTTGGGATTCCTCATTGCATTCGCATAGGAACGTGGGGCTTTGTCGCTGACTCCGGGTGTTCTGGAGTGTTCGGGAAACCCTCGGGTCTGGTAGGTCGATCCTCGGGTGCTTGGGCGAAACAAAAAGTGCAGAGGCAACAGTGTGAGAGCGAGGACGAGGTTGGGCGTCGAGGACGCCTGAGGACTCGAGACTTGAAATGCGTCACCTCCGATCTTTCCGACCGAGAGCGTGGAAGAAAAACTGCCAAAGTTTGAGGTGGAGTTGAAGGCCGTAGCATGGTCATCTTTTCCCCTGCTTTACCGACGTCAAATGTTGACACCAACGTCAGCGTCAACTGTTCGACGTGACATCCAACATCGTCACATCCACAGTGAAGAAAGGATCACAGGAGTTCATAACGTTGCTTCAATCATGCTCGGAGGGAGGGGGGGGGAGGGAGGACCATCCAGATGCAATTTTCATCTGCGACTGGCCCAATGACACAAAGTAGGCCTGCAAAGTAGGCCTATTTTCATTCCTTTTATCCTGCTCCGGCCTTTTGCAAGGCAAGAAAATGCGGAAAGCTCTGTCATCTCTCCGCTCTCGAGATGAAATGGTCAAAGACTAAGGTCAGCAGACCTCTTAAAAAAAAGATGAAGCAGCATCTCTTTTTTTTTTCTTTTTGGAGGTTGTGTTGTAAGAAGAAATTCGAGGTCGACTTGTGTGTACTTTGTATGTGTGCTGATGTCGCCGTCGTCCTCCAAGTCCACGCTGAAGACTCCAACTGTGCGAGCTTTCAACTTTTGCATGCCTAGCTGTACTAATGTATATACACATAAGCGTATGTGTACATGTGTACTTCGTCCGTCGAGAATATGTGAGGTCTGCCCCTTTTTCGCTGATTTGAGCTCCGCTTTTCAGGCAAATGAGAGAAGTTTTTCCTCCTGCCCAGCATTTGCGACGCTAATTTGGCAGAGTAGACGAAGGGGTTTTTTTTCGCGACTTTTGCAGGTACGAATTTAAGAAAAAGAAAAACATGAGGGCGAAAAAAAGGCCTCATCTGTCTCTCTTTAGCACGTCGCCATAATGCACAACTTTTTGCTGAGCCGCAGCAGCGACAACGACAACAGCAGCAGCCTTGTGTACACCGGGGAAAACGTGCATTGTCCCCGAGGCCAAAAATAGCCTCCGCGCATTTGGAAATTGCTTCTTTTGGCCAGGACTGGGTGTAAAAAAAGAAACTGTTACATTTGTTATGACCGTGCAGCCGTTACCTAAACCCGCCCCACACGTCGACAGCTCCGTACCTGCTCAGTGAAGTCGCTCTTCTTCGTACGTGTGGATGGACCTATGACGTGTGCTGGACTTGACAAGGGCGGGACTGTTGTCCTGACGCACACACGTACACATTTGTGCTCGTGCATGCATGCTTATAAGCCAAAGTCAAAATGGCGCGTGACTGTGTTTGCTTTTTCTCCTGACTGAATCCTCGAGCAAGGAGGAGAAGAGCAAGAAGGAGAAGGCTGTGTGGAGAGAGAGCAAGGAGGAAAAGCGCGGCAAAGACACATTCGGGGACTTGGACACATCGCGGTGCACAGATAAACGGGGATGTCTCTTCCCGGGGTAGGCACCCAAATCTAAAATAGGGGGTGGGTGGGCGAAGCTCATGACTCAAGTGATGACAATTGAGGGTCGACAGAGCGCGCTATTGTGAGCTGCTCCTTAATGCAAATACAAGCTTACCCTTGTGGAACGTCATGATGGTGAGCGCGACGCCCTCCATAGGGGCCAGGGTCTCGTTCAGGCAGGACCACTTGATGTCCGAGATGTTCTTCAAGTGCTCAAAGTTCCGCTTCTTCTCAGGCCGTGGCACAAAGGCCCTCCAACGTAAGCTCCATGTGCAGCTACGACCTTCTTGATCCGCCAAGTCTCTTCTACCAAGGCCTCAACCTTGCATGTCTTTAATTCCTTGGCAAGTTCTTTGTCTTCTCTTTCTTTCTCTCAGGTCAAATCACTCGTGGTGATTCTGCTCTGCACCAACTTTTTCCAGGTAGATCTTTTTACCTCACATTTGCACATTTCTCCGAGCAAGTGAACGACCTTTTCTTGTGTGAACGCGTGAATTAAAAAGGACCAACTGTTGAGTTTTTGTGCTTCTTTCCTTCCTTCTTCCTTCCTTCCTTCCTTCCTTCCTTCTTCCGGTGCTCTGGCAAGACTCTCCTCCCTCCCTCCCCCTCCCTCCCTCCCTCCGTCACTCCCTCCGTCACTCCCTCCGTCACTCCCACCGCTCACTCTCTTCTCTCTTTCGTGAATGAAAAGAGCCGGCGTTTTGCTCGTCCCATCGCCGTTGGAGGAAGCGGCAATGAAAGAGAAGGTGACAGCGTGAGCTTTTTTCGCATTACGAACAACTGGTGGATGACTTTTTTTTAAGAAGCAGCGTCCGCCCCTAATGCGTCCATACGGTGGGAAATATGAGACAGGGTGACGGGAACTTTCTCCTTACATTTACTTGGGGGAGGAGACGGAGACACCCTGTAGATGGACTCAGCTGCTGCTTTCACATTGACGATGATTAGCAGGCAATCGTGTTGACCAAAGCTTTTGAATTGTGTTGTCATGAGGTGACAGTTCCGAGCGTGTCCGCGCTGGTTTTCCCCTCTCTGTCGTCATCAAGATCAAGACATGCAACGAAGAATGGGACCACTTTGTTTAGGAGAAGCACACGCAACTACACACAAATATACTGAGCGTGGGCCAGTGTCCATGTGTATGTACGTACACAACTACAGTGTGAAGCTGGAGGTTTGCGCATGCACACGTGGCATTTACGTGCGTGCAGCGTGAGTCACGAAGAATGGAGCTCACACGATGCAATTGAGGGTAGAAGAGAAATGGTGCAACTTAGGTGGGACAGGATGGAGTTCAGCAAGATAGTTGAGCCCAAAGGATCGAGTTTCTGGATTGATTTACTCACTTTCACCCTTATTTAGGTACACAATTTGCAAAGGAAAACTGCGCATGTAGTTTCTATCGCACAAAACTCGTCCCGACTGAATTCTTTTTTTTCTGGCGTCACTTAAACTAATGACATTTTAGTTGGACAATAATTGTGACGTCGTTGAGGAAGGATTGTCCGGAGGAGTTGGTGCCAACGTCGTCGTCGTCGTCACGCTAATCCAGTTCAATTGTCAATGGAAAAAAGCCAGCCGTACAATGAAACGGGTCTCTCATAGTCCTCCTCGTCTTCGCCTTCGTCGTCTTCGCCTTCGTCGTCTTCGCCTTCGTCGTCTTCGCCTTCGTCGTTGGGCGGAAGCCCCGTTTCAAGACCCGAGGCCAAAGGGTGGGCGGCAGCTGCGGCTTTTGACAGGCGTTTATCCATGACGTCGGTGGAGGCGAGGTACGACAGAGTTGCCACTTCCCGACTCAGGTCACCTGGTAAGTAATGGCAGTGTCCTCGGGGGTATCATACGGCATAAACAGTGGGTATAAAAGGGGTGCAAAACTGGTCGTGGGCCAAAGACTCCTTATAGTCCTCAACGTTGACAACGTAGAAGAGTAGTTGTATAAACCCTGAGACTGTCAATTGACTGCAATTGTACGTACGGTCGAAGACCTCCCTTTCTCCCAGTCTCTCCTCATCCGACAGAGATGCTAGCGGTGTCACCGGCGTAGGCCCAATAGGCCCAGTTTCCTTTTGGGGGGGATCCCCATGGACTCGTCTAATTGGAAGTCTTCCACAGTCCCATCTTCCGCAGGGAAAACCTTTTGTTGACATAAATAAATAACAGAAAGAGTAATTCCTTTGTCGTCGAGGTCGAACAGTGACAATAGCACGCCGCTACTTCCTCCCTCGATTGGACGTACCCTGCTCAAATATACACGTAGGTGGCAACCCTACCTCGAGGATTCGGGTTCGAAGAGAGGGCCCAGGTGCTCCTATCCGGGTCGAGACGTGGCAGGTGAAAGCATGACAAATACAAGTGGCAACCCTACCCCGTAGGTTCTGATGGGGGGCCCAGAGGCTCCTAATGGAGGGGGGGGGGTAGGTATGTGGTAGATAAAAGCATGACAAACGAGCGTGCTGCTCGCGCGTGCACACGTGTATAAGTGTAGGACAAGTGCGGAGATGATCGAGCTTGTCACTTCGCATAAGTTCTCAGAGGAATCATGATAGCAACAATAATATCGAGGTCGCAGCACAGACGTTGTTGACAATGCCCTTATGTGCTGTGCAATGAGTGTCAAATCAAGTGTTGATAAGTCTTGTCAGGCGCTAGGGATTTTTGTCCCATGCACGCACAGGGATGTGCAAAAGTGGAGAGTTTGTTAGTGCTGTCAATTTTACGTGTTCATGGTTTTCTAGTTTGTTTTTTTTTGGCCGTTTGCTTTGCGTCTTAAGAACGAGCAAACAAAGGTTCAACATGATCAAAAGTGGATGCAACTAGAAAAATATTGGCACAGTGACTTTGCGTATTCTAATGCCTTTTTGAGATTTTCTCATGTTCATGTCGTATTCACATATCTTGACTAATTCCAAAAATTAGGTCATAGTCAAAAAAGTTTGATGCATTTTTTCCGGAAAACGTCAGGAGCCAGTGGGTCAGGAGCACAGCTGGAGGAAAACGTTTTGGCTATTACAGAATCCCTCAAAATTGTTGAAGACACTATTGAAGGCCTGGTGAAAAGGGATTTAACGTTCAAGCTAAGATGGCTTCTGTCATGGAAAAGAATCCGAACTTTTGCACAAGACAAGCAGCAGTGAGGATTACCAGTTTTCCAGCCAATGAGGATATTGACTTTATGTCTCCAGGTGATATGGCAAATGTGAAATTCTGCCCAGTCACACATTGTGGTGTTGAACAATCTTTCAGCCAATATGCGACTATGCTGAGCAATCAAAGATTCAGTCTGGCAGAGGAAACTTTGCGGAAAATTAGTATTATTCAAGCACTTTGCCTTCATTAGGTTGCCCTTATTTCTTCCATGAGCAAAATATGCATGTTTTCCTGAAATTTATCCTTTTTGTCATCCTTAGGAGGTCATATTTCCCCTTTTGAAAGTCATACTTTGGCGAATGAAAGGTCATATTTATGATCATACTTTTCACTTTTCAAGATAATAAAAAGTCACCCACTACTGACGATGCGGATATGATAAATTCCAACACAAATTGTTAACTCCCCCATTAATTCATTAACCTTGTCATGCTGATTACACTTCTTTTGGACACCTCTGCACCGAGGGAGGCTATTTGCCCTGCTCTTTTTCGCACTAACTAATTGCTGGCCCCAGTTCCTCAATGAGAGTTATGTATTGAATCCAGACACGTTTTTAGACCAGTTTAAGACGATGGAATTTCAGATGAAGCCAAAGCAACAAGTCTAAAACTGAAAATGTCCGCTTGAGGGCTGCAAGAAAGTTGATAAAAAATTGGGAAGTGCAATGAGGTTTGAGTAGTTTTGCAAAAAAGTATTGAAATTCAAAAACGAAACATGAAAAACCTATGATGCAATTCATACCTGTCAGTTTCCGGAATTTCTTTCCCAAAAGTTTTTATGTTTAATCTTTACCTGGTCATTTTTTTGCACCGAGTCCTCCAGATCTGTATGTTCTCGGGGAAAATCCATCTCCTCCGCGTAGCTTTTTGTTAGGGAGGAAAGAAAAAACAATGTCAATCGAACCTCATCTCATCCACGGTACAGGGATGCGCTCTTAAATCTGGACTGATTTTGCAAGGGTCCTGCTTTGAATATTTGAATTGAGAACCTAAAATTTTTTGCTAACCTGTTGAGTGGGGCTCTGACAAATTTTATCTGCTGATAAAATTTGAGTGCCATAACACACGCTATCAGAATGGAGCATGCCCAGAGGTCGGCAGTTCTTGATCTCCATCATGCAGAATACAGTGGCCCTGACATCATCAAGATCCCCAAGTACCCCAAGAGCACGGTCTACAACATTATTAAGATGATCAAGACAACCAGATGGAATGCAAGAGAGGCTCACAAGACAAGAAGTGGCAAAATTCGCAACCCGAGGTTCTTGGCAAGGCTGAGCAAGTTCATCAAGGCCAAGCCAGGGACACCACAGACAAAGCTGGCCAAAAGGAAGGGTGTGAGCCAGAGGACCATCCAGAGGGCCCTCAATGACGACCTGGGATACAAATCCTTCTGTCTGAGGGTCAGATATCTTCTCATGGACTGGCACAAGGAGCAGAGAGTGATCAGGGGCAAGGCCTCATTTCATCTTTGGCGGCAACTGGCAGCCAAATCAGGTTCTTCTCCGAGGAGAAGCTCTTTACTGTGAACCGGTCCCACAGCTGGCAGAACTCAAGGAGGATCTGCTTAGACCCAGCCGACATCCCAATGGCCCTCAGGACCAAGAATCCAGCTGTTGTGATGGTCCTGGGCATGATCTCTTCCAAGGGGGATGTCACGCCACCTCATTTCTTCTCTGTTGGCCTTAAGATCAAGCAGAGGGTTTACCTCAAGGTCCTGAAGAAGCCATGGATGAAGAGGGTCAACATATTGAGGGCGGACACATTGAATAGAAGTTGCTATGTGTTGTCCAAGTGAACTGTTGTGAAACTTTCAGTGCACTGTAAAAGCTAGTTTTCGAGATGGTTAAAGTCAGTTCAGATTTAAGGGCGCATCCCTTTATGCATTAGCAGAACATGCTTACATGAAAAACAGGCAGACAGACAGACATTTAGCGTGGCTGTGATCGTCTGGTTGAAGGACAAAGCATTCATTTACACAATTGATTACTCCACAGACTCAATAGGTATCCTAGCAAAACAAAGTGCGTACTCCAACCTCATATAAGCTGCCATACAGCATCGTACATCGTCGTCGAAATTGAGGTTCAGACGAATCTCAATTTTGGAAAGTCGATGGTTACCCAGAATCGACTCAGAAATGAGTCGAATTCGCATACGACACGATACGATGATTTAGTCCAGGTACAGCCAATTTTAGTGACACAATGTAAGCACAAACAAGGCCAGGCTGACATCGCACATCAAGCTCACCTAGATTCACTTTGACGACCAATCTTCACTGAGGATCTCGACAATGCGCAACTTGAATAATCAAAAATGGCAACGAGGAAAGGACAAAGGTGCAATTTGGGAGGAAATGGGTAGGGAAAAATTTGACAAAGTTGGATTTCCCCCCTTGAGACTTTTTATATACGTGTGACGTTGTGGCAAAGGCGAATTGTTTCCCTTGAAGACTTTCCCTAGTCAAAGTCCTCTTCCAAATCAAACTTTCAGAAATAGAGATTCAACTGCACCTAATGACATTTCGTGTTACGGGGGAATTCTGGTGTTTCAGAGCTGCTACATTGCGTAAGGTTTTGCCACAAAATTGCACACGTCGCGTGTAGCTTGTGAGAGTGTCAAAATCAATCCTACCAAACTGACATGCGAAAGAGACTTTTCTGCCAAATACCATACGCACGCAGAGGGGGAGGAGCAACCTTCCAATGGAAAAGCCCCCCAAAATGATGGCAAAATCGCATCAACAAACCTTTTGGAGAAATCATCCTCTTCAAGCTCCTCCTTTGGCCACTCGACAGCTCGGCCAAAAAAAGTTGCCCGTACACTCACTTGAGAAGAGAGAAAAAGTTATAAAGAGCAGAAACTCAACGAGACAAAAAACGGTGTCTGGAGACACTACGAAAGCGTCGCTGAACGCTACAGAAGTGCTGTACAGGGCTGTCACAAATGGCCTTGCCGCTGCTAGTCCCAGTCAAGGACAAGTAGGCGAACAACAAGTATCGCTCCATCCAGTCCCTCCGAGACTGCAGCGTCGATCACAGTGCAGTCGCCAGGCTGCTTGCTCGCTTGTTCTTGCCGCCCTTGTACTTCAGCGGGAACTCCAGCAGCAAGATCAATGGACGCTCATTCGCCACAGCCCTGCACAGCACTTCTGTGCGTCTTGTGGGATGTGCCTACTTTGCGACACGACGAGGCAAGCAACTTTCTCTCCTTTCCCCTTTTTTTTCTTTAAATTCCCCCTTGAGATGAGGTGGTTTGACCGCGTATACGCGCGCACGCACTGAGACGAGGGAATTCACTGTGTGTGGAATCGATTCGCAACAAACGATGCGGCCATATGGGATTTGGGAGGACAAACAATTTGTAGTTAACTCGGTCTCTAAAACACCCACACCCACAACTAACAACTGCCCAAGCCCACAGCGAGCCTCCTGGGGTCAGCGGGTCTCACTTTGGTCTCTCGTTTAAGGAAGAGGTGGCTACGGCTCATGATGACCTCGACTTTTAGCAGCCTCGGAGGTCAGTCGAGTGCTCCCTTTTGTCAGTACAAACGTCTCTTCACGCACACCTTAAGTATTTGTAAGTCATCGTTTACTTCGAAATGGCTCGGAACTAACATTCCAGCTCCATTCAGCTCAACAGAGCATCAATGGACTCTCTGATAATGAACCAGACAGAATGCCAAGAACTACTCTGCAAGTAAAAGTCCGTTTGTACGGGAAGGGGGGGGGGGAATCTGTGTTACGCTTACGCGTGCTCGTTGTTTGTGCCTCCTCACGTTTCCCTTTTGTCAATGTGACCATTTTTGCCTTGGCGTCCATCAATCTTACTTTTCCAGCTTTATACGTCTGCGTCCAGTGCCATGCACGGACTCGCTGCTGGTGCGCGTGCCTTTGGGTATTGTGGACGGATCCCACACAGAGGACATGGACGTACAGGGTGTGTGGGAAGTGAGATCAGCCATGTTTTGACCGCTGCTAAGAGCGCGCTGATGTGACACGAGACAATTCTGACGAAGGGGGAGGGGAGGAAAAAAGTCGAGTTTCTCTGCCGGCAAATGGATCAAATGATACAACGGGGTCACCAGGCCTGCCACAGACACGGGAAAGTAGGGCAGGCCCAGCTTCCTCCAGTTGCCCTTTGGTCTGGGGCCTGGACGGGGGCGCTGTGGCAAGCACTGTGTCGATGTTAAATAACGCACCCTGTCCGCTAGGAAAGTGCGTAGTACTGTGAGTCCATCACTTAGTGTGCACAGTGTGTCTCATAAAGGAAAGACGGAGGAAAGTCAACAAATGCACCGAGATGCTAGAAAAACCGACCAGAACATAAGTAGGTGCACGCTTAGATGTTCTTAACGTTTGTCTGCCATCCTGTTAAATGAAAAAAGAGGAAGGGTTGAATCGTTTCCTGACCCTTTTCCAGCTTTCTGAGCTCACCGATCCACGTATTCGTTGTAGTAGTCCGTGAGGATCTGGTACTCTTCCAGTTGGCCGACCGAGTCGAGATTGGTGGCCTCCTGCTTACCGGCCGTGTCGTTCCGGGCAGTGTCAACGGGTTGCTCGGACGACGAGGATGGCGACGTCTCTCCGTCCTCGTCTTCGACGCCCTGATGCCACCGCATCCGTCCGGCCTCCACCGAAAGGCTGTCGAGCCTCCCCAGAGATATTTTGTCATCCATCGGCAGCCGTTGTTGAGAGCGGTGAAAAGTTTCCTCGTTGTCTTGGCTGAGGTCCTCGTCTCCTGCGAGGTCGCTGTTGTTGCTGTCGTCTTTTCCTTCACGAGGTCGATGTGTGCCGAGCAAGAGAGACCGGATTGCGTCCCGGATGACTCTGCAAGGCGTCCTTAGATTGTTGGAAAGCAGAGAAAACTGTGCAAAACTATTCAACAGTAGGAAGAAATATCTTCCTCCACGGAATTGATCTCGGCCACCATAGACACGTGGGTGTCATTGCAGACGTGTACCCCCCCCACTCACCCACGCGCATCCAGTCAGTCCGCTGTACTCTCCAGCACATTTTAAGTGCTTATAGCACCTTGAAAAATGTGCCAAGGTGAAACCACTCACGTAGCGTGTAAGTAAGTTAAAAAGTGTCCCCTGTACTATATGTTCAATAATCTTTTTCGCTTGACTTAGAGCTTTCAGTTCCCCGCTTTCCCTCAGTATTTTTAAAAATGTCTTTGCACCTTAAGTTTCTAAAACATCAGAAAGACATGATTTGGGGGGGGGGGAGGAGACTGCAATTTCTATTACTACTGGTATGTTGTAAAGGTTTGAATGTGCTTGATCTAGGGATTTTGGTATCCGCATCTCCTTTGTGAGCGTCCCTGTAAGCTGTGAAGTCCAGATACGCTCAGGTGAAGTTTGATAAATCCTTTATAAAATACCAGTAGTAACACAAATTTCAGTCGTCCCCCAAAAGCAGATTTTTCCGGTTTTTCGTACTACCAAGTACTACTGCTTTATTTTTACGCATTGGAAAGTCACATTGAGTAGACATTCTAATAATACTGGAGGAAGCAGGGAACTCGAAGCTTCAAGTCAGACAACATAGATGAACATGAAATGATATCGACCAGACTGATCATTTTATTTTGCCATGCGCCTAGCTCGTCTACGTGGGCAACCAAGTCTTCCCTCTTATGTTCGGGACAGGACAGCGTACCAGGTTATGTAAAGGGTGTCACAGCAAAAATGTGACTGAGTCTCTCAATCTCTGGTCACACCTTGGTGATGGAGTCTCCTAAACTTGGCCCGAGAGTCAAATTGTTCGAGTCATTTTCTTCCTTGAACGCTTTGACTCTCGGGCCGAGTTTAGGAGACTCCATCACCAAGTTGTGGCCAGAGATTGAGAGACTCCGTCACATTTTTGCTGTTACACCCTTTAGGTCCCGTCCTTTCCCCAGTTTCCCTGTTGCTCCTTTTTTCTCACTCACACGGTAAACATAATTTATAGTTATGTGCAGATATGGAGATCCTTTATTCGTACGCACTAGCAGCACCCAGTCTGTACATACATGCGAGGATGAGCCCAAGACCGGAATGCACCACGTCAAGCTGTATTAGGGAGGGTGGGACATATGGGCCACAATCACTTGTACTTTTCTTCTTTGCCCTTTCATCTGCCCTGAATGAGAAAGTTGTACCCCTCCATTTACGCAAATATCAGAGCATTCTTTGACAGGTCCTTCAGCTTTGCCTGCGACTTCCTTTTCCGGGGACAAAGTAATGCTCCACGTTGAACCCGAGCTGGAGACTCGCAGATAGCCATACATCATCATTTGTAAGAACCAGGTACTGGGGTGGATTAAGGGATCGTCCGCATTCTCCTTGGTGGAGAAGGACTCTGCACAGATCGAGTCAATGAAAAGACGCCCGAGGCAACGCCGGAGTCACTTGACTGCTCTCGTTCATACTCTCTGGAACAATGGCAGAGAACTTCCTGTCTGATCGGTGGTCGTGTCCATATGGTTGAGGCTTGACACCTTTTTTCCAGGCTTGTCCTCTGTTCCTCACATGCCACTCGCTAATAGTGTTGTGTGTGTGCTTATGAGTACGTTCTTGTATATGTATTTGTGTGTGTACTTGGGAGTGTGGGTGTGCACGCCACCCCTTTTTGGCGCAGTCGTATTCGTCTACGGGTGAGCGTCGGTAGCGTCGAGATGCTTCTTTATAAGCTGTTTGCTCGCCCTTTATCGCGCTGGTTCTACAGTTTCACTAGCAAATAACCTTGCTTACGTCCTCTTCTCCTCTGCTGCTGATCCCTCGTGGACTCGGCCGAGTAGGCCTAGGCCTGCACCCAGGCCCAGGCCCACCACTACAAACAGGAGCAATGCGCATTTGTCAAACATCTGTCTTGCGCGGAGTGGCGAGAAGTCTTTTCTCTGAGAAGAGGGTGCAAACAGCGTTGGCTCGTGCTCCTGCCTGCTTGCTTGTTCTTTCTGTTGTGTGTGTAGAACGTGGACTTTGATTTATGGAGTCAGAAAGACTTTTCTGCCGGAGGCCTCGTACGAGAGGCCTGTTCAAGCCACCACGGACAAAGCGTGATATGATGACATTCAATGCGTCATTAGTACGTATGAAAGCCTTGAAAAGGGGTCGAGCAGAGCTTTCATCTTTTCTTCTTTTCCTCTCAAGTCCCCGGAGCAGCCATGATCTGTCTGTCCTGTTCGGTAGGATGGAAAAAAGAGGCCCATAACTCTAATAACAGCTACCATCATCAGTTCATCCATTTGTCAGGTCTCTTACAGCTACTCCGCTGCCCGGCCTTAAAAGGGAGCCAAAGAGAGACCCCGAAGAAGGTCAAGCCTTGGTCATAGCTCGGGCAAAACTTTTCGCGGGAGAATTTCTCCGGAGGATTTCTTTAAAAGAGCTCGTTCGGCCACCGCCATCTAAAAAATTGCTTCCGCATGCTGTTCGACCTGTAATTTATCGTTTCACGCTAGTGAAAAATTGCTCGCGATGAAAATAATTCATCATTGAAGGCACCGCCGTCACCATCTGCAAGGACTTATTGTACTTGGGGATAATCTCGGCGTACAGGAGCACACACGAGCCAGCGAAGCCCGTGGGCTCTGCTGCTGAGGACCGGAAACCAAAATTGCTTCCCCCCCCCCTTTCCTGCCCATGGTTGTGGCAAAGCTTTCCTCACTTCATTTCCCCATGCTGCTCTTTGCCACTGTTGGAGAAGAGAAATCTTGCGTTTGGTGAACCAGAGGAACTGGAAGAAAAAGCAGGCGTAGAAGAAAAAAAACCTATTCCCCATGTTTATGTATTGCTGTGCAGTGAGAGTTGCCATACAACAAGTAGGCAGCTCACTGTACTTGCCACGCGTTAATGTGAATGGTGCGCGCGCGCTCACATCGGGGGCGATCTCGCTCTACAAACCATGCTGTAAGTACAGAGACGTTCAAAAGTAGATTTTCTTCTTACACGATTATCTTTCAAAGGGTTGACATCGGACCGTTTACTTTGAGAGTTGAGAGTAAGCAGGGAAAGTTTGATCATAGAACGTGGTACAAAACTATTTTCATCATGTCTTTAGACATACTGATGAAGAATGATGACTTTAAATAAGAAATAAGCTAAGAATTTTTAATCCTCACCCCTCACCCGATTAACTCATCAGACGAGCCTCTTTCTTGAAGTAGTCGCCAGTTTTGACACCGCAATGTCCCTGTACCTACAGGGTAGGCTAGGTCAAAAAGGGGTCAACTTTGGAAATTCACTGACGGCAGCTGGGGTTCGTTGCATGGGCTCAAAAGATGAAGATATAGTCAAATACTTTGGAAAAAAATGTGTTACCTCTGCCCAACTTGATTTGAAATTTATCTAGTGAGCTACTGTAGTAAATTTGCTGTGAAAGTAAATTTCAGCTCTGGTGGCTGTCAGAAGCTGCCAAACTGGGTGAAAATCACTGACCAAAATGCTGACATGATCCAGTTGGTCAGAAAAATATTTTACGGCCAGTCCTGAAGAAAAAAAATTACAACTTATTTTACAGTGCTATGCAACTTTACATGCATTTGGGCATAGCTAAAGCACCTGTCTTTCACTTTCATTTGACTGCAAAGTCTTCAAATTTTGGACACCCACGGGGACTTTTCGACCTAGCCTACTTCAGGGTGACCCTTATCATCAAGCGGCACAAAAACCCGGGTATCTCAGAACCATTGACCTCACAGTGTCAAATTTGACACATTGTCTTTCCTCCGTCACTAGCAGCCTTCTAATAGAAGCAACCTCTACTTATGCGTAAATTTTTAATTCGCTGTTGTAGTTGCCAAAAAAGGGAGAGAAACTGGTTACGGTTTTTAGTCGGACACAAGTGAGCCGTTAGTTGAAGTACGCTCAGTTCTTAGTGTACTATGATGGAGCCATGACACATGATAGGATAAGAGTTAAAGGAACTCGAAGAAGGCATGAGTCATTGCTTCTGTGTCCACTGAAAGCAATACTTGTCATACAAATAAACTGGCCGAAATCTCATGTGATATTAGCAAAAATGAGGTCACATTCAGGATCAGCGGACAACCTCGGATCATTTCATTCGGAAAATCCTTTTTAGCCTTCGCTACAGCCTTTAACCTCTTCTTCGCCGCAGCACCAGAGTCATTGCCTTGTGGGTCTCATCCCGTGAAGCCTTCGGGGCCACTCACTGACCCCAGCCTTCCTCTCCAGAATGGACTTCATAGCAAAGTCCGCGGGACTTTGAGGTGAATATTGTCACTCCAGTGAGTGGAGTCAGTCCTAAGACTGTCACTAAGACTTTTGGGTCACCCATTCTTTGCTCGTCCTGTCCCTGTGCCTGCTGCGCTGGCTGAGTGCTATGAAGCAGTTCCAAAATATGAACTTGATGCAGCTCATCTACGAAGATGAGCTGAGCTCATGTGCTGGTCTTTTTTCATCTCGGTGCATGAGGACTACGCCGGCGGCGACGAGTGCTGCCACACTCGTATGAGGCCTCGGAGTCCGGCTACTACGTGGGCCGGACCCAAGACTCAAGTGCATGGACGCAGAAAGCTGCACAGCTGGCAGAGAAGCCCCATCTTGGAGTCCACGTCCACCCCCTCCCCCCGGTTCGCCGCGCCAAAATGCAAGGGATCGCTGATCGTACCAATTTTCGCACATTGTCAGATCGTCTATGCACGGCCTTACTTTCAAAAGCCTGTGCGTACATTTCGAGTTGATTCTACTTTCTACTCACGAGTAGCCCATTTAATGGGTCATAAGCGCTGTGCTCATTGTCTGGGACGAAAAAGAGGAATAAATCTTTCAGCCTGTGACTCCCACCAAGGAAAAAGGTCGTAAGTTGAAGGCAATGTTTGAACTTGTGAAAATAAACTTAAGTTCATGTGTTGAGTTGAGCAGTGCCAATACGGTCTAGATGTTGGCCAACGGAGAGCTCAAGGCCGGGGACAAGGAGGAAGGACCTCACATGCCGATGGGCGAGTGGACAACGCCCACGAGGAGTAAGCAGGAAAAGGTGCTGATGGAGCAGCAGATGGTGTCTACAAGGGGAAGCGGGCAAAAGTCAGCTTTGCACATTGAAACTGTCCTTCCTCGGAGCACCTAACGTCATGTGGCTCACCTGCCATATATGTTATACCCCGTGGCAATTGCGGTAATTAATTGTGATTATGACGTCATATTCGTTAGGCCTTAAGAAGAAAGTGCCAGGGTGAAAACGCACGATTGTTAAACGAAGAAAAGGAAAATGCTGTAATGAGACATTATTACAGATGTCGTTAAAGAGCGTTGAGTGAAACTTGACAATCCAACGCTTGTCTGCCAAATTTCACTCAGTCTTGTCCCATCCACATTAGACAGTCATGAGGTGCAAGGGCAAATCCTGGCCAGGTCAGCGTCACTTGAACACGAAAATGTACAGGCGTGTCGAGTTCATCGTACGGACTCATAACGTCCCAAATCGTACCCTGAGCCTAAGCAGTGCACGTTCAATTATGCAGCAGCACCGTATTAGGTACCCTGATCGATAATGAAACAAATGTAATGTAGATAAATGGTACGGATACAGTGGGGGCGTAAGAGGTCATAAGGTCTGCTCAACCGTAGGGGAGATCCGAGGCATAAGCCCAAAATTAGTGGGTGCCATTTTTTCAATAAACTCCTGCTACTTATATACGTAGACTGCGAGATTTTAGGCGGCCACCTAAAACTATTTCGTCATTGTGCCACTTTCATTGTCTGCACTGCCACTTTTAGCGAAGATTCACCTAAGGTGGCGTTGACTGGCGACTGAATAGTATGGGTGATGTAAATGTGTACATCATTCCCAGTCAATGTTGTGACAGCGCAGTGCAGTCCAGGACTGCAAGGCCCTCCTGACTGGACGGAACTGCCAGTGGAGACCTCACTGAACAGAAACAAAAGCTAAAGACAAACAAACAAACCACAGCAGCTTCTTTGCCTATTTCGGAAAGGTGGCTCAATCCATTTCTGCGTTGGTCATTGTGAAAGACTTACAATGGACAGGAAACATAAGGTTATTTCTAATGTATCTAGTGAAGTTTCACTTAGGATTTCACCGAGAAATACAAACTTAGCATGGCAATTCCTTTTTCCTTAAATCTCGAGGTCTACTTACAGGTAAGACTTTCCTTGCCAATGCCACGAAGAGTCTCTTTCAAGCCACAGTGAAGATGGCGAACAAGCCCTCCTCCTTCCAGTAAGAAGGTGAGGGTAGCCATGGACAGGCACTCTCCAACATAAATTCAGGTCGAACACTTTTCGACGATTCAGTCACGTCGAAGGAGGTCACGATGCCCACGAGGTCGAACATTCCTGTCTCGATCTTACCCGCCGTCGGTACAGTCGAATCTCGATGCGACGGATCTTTGGTGATGACGAAACCTCTACCACGCTTGTGTTCCATTTTGGCTACAATGGGAATGTTCGACTGTAGCAGAAATCCTGCCGCTGACCACAAAGTCCTTCATGGGGAGTTTCGACTGTCAGAGTCAAGCAGCTCCTTTGCCAGAGGCTTTCTCCGCAAATCCAGATGCGAAAGTATCTCAGCAGCCAGGCTGATGCGTAAAACTTCTTTTACATCTTCTGCGAAGACAACGTAGGCATAGATTGCACGGATTTACGCCCACGAGATTGGCAAGTTGTGCGCGGAAACGTTGACTTTTTTTTCCTTTCTTCACAAGAACACCTTTGTACTGCATGAATCAGTACTATTCATCATGTCAGCACTGACTTTAAGGGGAAGGCAGCAAAGAATTTATTTGGGCCTGCAGCAAACGGCGTAACGAGACCTCTGACTAACTTATGGCAAAGCCTCGACCTCATTTCCTCAGCTTTGTTGCGCTGGCCATGCTCCTATGCACGAACACCAAGAGCCGAGATATCAAATCCCTAAACGTGCTTGCAATCTAGACGGAGGACGTTTTGTGCGCTCTTCTTACAACTGTATAACGGGCAGAAAGCACTTTCACGCAGTGCGTAATGTGCTCATTCTTCGCACGCCCAAAGCATTGCAATGAGAAGGGAAGGAGCTTTTTTTTTAAGCACACACACATATCATGTTAGACACACATCACCTTTACGGGGGCTACGGTCGTTGCCAACATCGAGTCCTTGAAAGCTGGGCCAGGACCAGTGCGGCACCATCACCAACTACAGGAGCTTCGAGGACCGGAAGGAGGTCGTGCTTCCTTAGCTACAGATATTTTCTCCTCTCTCGCAATCATCATACTACAAGTCAATCATAAGTACATGCATCATACTTGCATCATATCCCAATGCTTATACATGACTCATTGTCTTCACACCTCATGAATGACCCTCCCAAGCTTCGTCACCTCGTTCCTTGTTCCGGGAAGTGATGCCGAGGGTAAGGTGCGTGGCCGGCGACAACAAGTACCTCAACACTGTCCTTGGTTACGTTGCCTGCCTGAAGAAAAACAAGACTATTGGAGGCTTTGTGAGGAGAGAGCCCACAGCCAGGACTCCAGTTGTACTAGTACTATTAGTTCACACATTGATACTCTTGTGGTGTCTTGAGTCTTAGGTCTGTTGGTCGTATGTCAAGAAAATGACACTACTCTTCAAATTCACTTATATGAGAACCTCCTGCCAGAGTTGCCAGATTGTCTTTTTACCGTTGGTTTTCGCGAAAATGGCATTTTTTAAAAACTCTTAGGCGTGTTGCTTTGGGACTCACATGTGAAGCTTGTCACATTTTGACGCCGGACCTCATTTGAGGGCAAATTTTGAATGAGGCGTATTTAGTACGAAAATCACGAAGCTGGCATAGTTTTTGTGACCAGCATGGCATATTTTCCTGGGGGAACCTTGCGACGCTGCCTCCAGCTGTAAAGTTAATTGTAAATAATATTTAAGCCTTTGAAAACAACTTGAGTTTTCTTCATGTCAGCTGACTTTCAGCACAAGGCAAATCACAAGCTCGTGAAGGGAGGCGTCCTGCAAGACTTCACTGTTGTGTAGAAGGGATTGAGTACATCAGAAACATGAAATCTTCTTCAAGGAGAACATTGTGAGCAGCGTCGTCGAGCAGGATCAATGAGTCTTCATCAATGATTTGTGTGAGTCAATTTTGCTGGAGCAACAGTAGCGTAGGTTTTTATTCTCTATGAAGACCTGAACATGTAAAAGCGTATGTTTCCAGAAGCACAGGGATTTTGAAAAGCATCTTCTCCCTTCATGTGCGTGTGCTTTGCCTTGTGCTTTTTAAATTTAAAGCTCTTTCACATCTCGCCAAGACCCCCAGCGACGTCGACCCCGAGATCCGCTACGTCTCCGTGACGAAGGACCCCGCCAAGGCGATGGTGGTGAGCATCGTTCGCTCAGACAGGTTCGTGCTGCCCCCGATCTAGTCTGTTAGAAGTCTTGAAGTCGTCACGCACATCCATCATGCCACATGTCCAAGTCCACGCAGAAGTTCTTGGAAAAGACACTGGGGTCGAGGGGTTCTTAGCCCCAAAAGTTTCGACCACCGTCGTGATCACCGAACCTGAACCCCCTCGACTACCACGCACGCTTCGACGCAGATGGAGCAGGCAGCCTGCTCCCTTGACGTTGAATCGCTCGAGGCCTCTGTCGACCAGCACTGGGTCGAGTTGTCTGTCGACAGCTTCGCTGGCGCATGCTTGACAGTCAAGGCCTGTATTGCCGCCAATGGCGGCATAGTTTCACATAGTGTAAGGAGGAGATATAGTCAATACATGTATATTTCATCCCTCTCCTTTCTAGTCAAACAAAAACATGCTGAAACTGAAAGTGCCCCTATACTTACAATACACCTTGCGTGTGAATGCAGAGATTAATGTCCTCTGAACTGCAGCCTCAACGTCAGTCAGATGATGACAGTGCTCGATTAAATCCCCTGTGAAACAACTACAGAGAACGATGAGCTTGATTTCTTTTTTTTTCAGCTGTAAAGCGAAACTACTACACATCTCATGTGAAAGTAAAGTAGTTGGGGTCTCGTACCTGAGTTCTCAAATCTGCTGAGACTTGATTCGTCTAAGAAAGCTGTGAGAAAAAACTCCTTGTACCTCTGTACTGGGAATTCGCTTTGGGATTAAGATGGATGGGTTAGGTTTTGGACAAGATCGTACCGCAATCAAAGGATTACCCATAAATCCATCCATCCTCTTTTTTTAATAAAAAATGTCAGTCTGATTTGGGACCTGCCATTTTGAGTCGTTATATCAGTCGTCCACTATACGAGCCACTCACAACAGCAGGGGTTCACCAACTTTTTTTACTGACATCCCACTTCGTCACTTCCTACATCCTGCCCCAATCATCGCATATATTAGTGCACTGAATTACCCAAAGTACGCAGGAGAGTGCCCTGGGAGAGTGAAAATGTCACGAGGGCGAAAAGTCTTTCGTTTCTTTCTGTGACATCAAAAATTCTCTCTCATACCAACAGTGGTGCACAGTTGGGAACCCCTGGACTACAGTGGGTACATTTGGCTGGCGGGGGGATCCTGCACTGCGCACACATGAACGGGATCTTCAAGAAGTGATCGGTCCCTATGCTGCATGGAAAGATCATATGCATGTAGTATTTTTTGTTTGTTTCAGTCGTCAATGCTGTCTTTAAGACTCAATTTTGTGCAAAAGTGAAGAAAATGACTGTGAGGCCTCAAGCTTTCCAACGATGGAAAGAGGGTCTGCCAAGCTGTAGCATTAAGAAAGTTACGAGAGGGTGTCTTCCACGCAGAAGTGGAGGCCTCCCAGCGCTGTACAAATTGAGCCTATGAAGCAATTTTTGATGCTTTAATCACCGGCCCTGCGTTAACTATGCAGTTTCACGCAAAGGAAAGAAAACAACGAAACTGTTAAGGTCTCCAGCTTGAGGACGCTGTAGAAGGGGTCTTTGTCGTTGTACAGTAATTTAAAAAAAGTTATGATGCGTTCTCATTAACACAGAACACAAGCGAGATTGCGTTGACAAAACGGCCGTTGCCGCCTTAAATATGCAATTTCACCCAAAACGAGTGAATGACTTAAACTGCTAGAGCATCAAGTTTTCCAACGACGCAAGTATAGTTTGTGTAGCTGCAGTATCATGGGCGTTATGTTTGTGGGCACAGGGGGCTTTCATTCACGCACGCGTGCTAAAGAATGCCGTGTATGTTCAGTTACAGCTATACATATGAATGACCAACTCCCCTTTTAGGCAACATATCAACTTTTAGTTTTGTGGGCAAGCAGGTACAGGTAAGCTGATGAAGGGTACAAAATTGTATTCAAAATGGCCTCAGTTGGAACGAGTGACACTCTGAAGAAGGCCATGGACGGCATCACGCCTGGCACAGACACTCTCCTGGAGGCGACGTCTCGTTCCTTGGCCAGGCTGGCCACAAAGTCTTGCTCCAGAAACCTGTCCAGTGGGTCCTACACCCATGCTGTGCGGTTCTTGCGAGTATGCGAGGGCTGTCTTGATGTCGCAAGGCCTTGGAGCTCTTCCCCCAAAGGCTTTGAAGCTCAAGCCAAGGGGACTTCCTCCAGGATGGTGCAGACGTAAACTTTGCCGTTGATCGTCACCCCTGTGAATTTCAGAAAGAACACGAGCGGGCATTTCCCCATGGTAGAGATGGTAGCCAAAACCATAACCAAAGCTAGCTTCTTGGGTCGTGGAGGGATCGCTGTCACTGATGAGGACAAAACCCTATCATTCTGAGTGCTGTGGGCCTCCTGGACAGAAAATAACTTCCATTACACCACATGGGAGGCCGTGTCAGGCCTGAGCGGTACGCAGAAGCTGGCACTTCTTGAGCCTCTGGTCCTTTTTTAAAAAAAAACTTTGGAGAGCTTTATAATAAAGTGAAATTTGAAGAGAATGAAGTCGAGACAAGTGCGAATGTGACTGAGGCACGAGGCTGACTCCCGACTCATTGACTCCCGAACTCCAGCCCGGTCTGACTGAGAGTGTTGACTCGGGTCGGGCCAGGCCCTTTGCCGTCTTTGGAGTTGCCACATTTCCTTGAGTCTGCCAAAGTGGTTTTACTATGGAACCGACTCATTTCCCTCTCATAAATTTGTACTTAACGCGCCTTATTTTCTGCCTCGCACACCACAACTTCTTCCCTTTGCTCCTGCTAACTATCAGTGACTTGACAGTGGAAATCTCATTATGACCAATACATTCGCTGAAGTGGAAAAATATTGTTCAATGGAGACTTACTGTACTGCTCAGTGTGTACAGGGTGAGGTGAGGCGGAATCGCATCGACACCTTCCCCCTAAATAAGAGAATATGAATGAGCAAAAGTGATTTCGCCTCACCCCGTACCTTCGTGACAGCGACGCCCGCTCTAGGCCTTTTTCCGGGCTGGAAAAGCCCCTAGAGAAAAAAGTCACCGCAGAGCATTTGAGGAAACGTCTCCTGTCTCCATCGGGGTCCATAAGTATGTGTGGTAGATTCACTCCCTGTACTCATATTGCGTGTTGGTCTGGAGGGATGGAGCGGGCCGGAAAGGAGCAGGGCTTCGTGCCCATCGGGCTCACCATGGCCAAGCTTGTAGGAACTTTCGGGATTTTCTGGTCTTGTACGCAGTCTCAGTCACTTTAAGGGTGAGAACTAACTTTTACAGCTCGGTTAGTGTGAAACTTTATGCACGCAAAAAATGTTAACAATGAGAGGGAAAGTTACGCTATAAGAGCAAAGTCTTCAAAAACACACCATCGTGAGTATTGACCACCACGCCCTCTAACCCCTGCAGTCCAGGGGGATCCTCTTGGCCTGGGACAAGTTGTGCGCCACAGTGGGGCAGATGCAGCTGTACCCTTGCTCCGTAGCCCAAAATCACAACAGTCACATTTAAAATTATTAATGGTAAAAAGCAATTGAGATACTTCGTCTCATGCGAGAGATACTTTGAGAGAGCCTGAGAGGGAATGGGCTCGAAAGCCGGGCTCGCTGCCGTGGGGTTGATGGGAGTAAGAAAAGGCCCGCCAGAACATTCGGGCTTAGCCCGCGTCCATCCCTAGTTCTCCTTCACCTCTGCCCTGATTTCCCACGCACATAGGATTACTGTCGAATTAGTGAGGAGGAGAAAAAAGTCTGTAGAAAGTAGTGTAAGCGGTCTACCCACTTATAGGGCCTATAAAGGCCTCACGCTACACGTACGTGGGCAAGTTAAAAATATCTTCAGGACGACACAGGGTGTCGCAAATGGTGATCAGGAACATTTTATGGCGACAAAACACTGACAATTGGACACTGGAATTTTACTATTTTCACATTTACTTAAAAATCCTAGATTTTTCTTTTTCAAAAGTTAGAAAAAGGATGAATAGTAATGCGACTTTATTAACTACTCAAAAATTCACTGACTGCTTAGCAATCTCCTTGATGTTTTAAGTTATTAGTAATTACAAATCTTTGGGCCTAAAAAAGGCAATTCTTTGTTTTTTAACTTCCTTTTCTTGGGTTTTCACCTAAAATTCTGACATCAGATGATTTCTGGGGAAGTTAAATAAATTTTCATCCGACCGTTAGTTAGAAGAAGACTACTTCATCTGTCCAGTGAGTGTGATAAATGGCTGCCGTTCAGTGAAAAAATTCCCGATCCCCTAACTGCACAAGGCTCTGGTTGTTCAAGCATGCAGTGACTCATCTTCACACACAGACACAGCAGCATCTATTTCGTTAGACGCGTAGCTTTCTTCACAGACGTGACTTGCCTAATGGGAAAGCAAAGCCCGCGCAGCAACATCATTTGAGCTACATACGATCATTCCTATGTTTACTGTGTTTTACCCGATCCACAGACGAGGCCTCTCTTACCGCTGACGCGTCACCGTCATCGTCAAGATCACCAGCACGAGGTCGGAGATCAGCGGTAACTGCGGCGGCCTCGACAATCCTGTCCACCTCGTCAGGGTAACATTGTTGGTCAAAAGTCACTCTGGCACCACTCAAATTGAACCCTATGTCTGTCAATGCCATACATCTAATATATTGAGCAGTAGGACTTTATGTAGTCTGTCTGTCTGTCTGTATAAGCCAAGTCGAACTGTCTCTTCCTGGTACTTTTGACTTGGTCCAGCTCAAAAGCTGGACCTCCTGCCATCTATAGTGTGCGTGAGTGTGTCTATTTGTCAGGCTATGGGGAC
>JAAUXU010147378.1_pt1 | contig 28017 bp, 17 predicted proteins | sample 7278151 | NCBI WGS metagenome assembly JAAUXU01 (sample SAMN14350113, study PRJNA611818) | marine sediment metagenome | isolation source: surface marine sediment (1.8m) | place: French Polynesia: Moorea | collected 2018-08
CCCTTTCCAGGTGGCCTTCTTTTGAGCACTCTAGCACCAAAATAGGCAGCCTTCACATTGACTTGTGTACTCAACATTGTGTCCCAGTATCATATCTACATGTTCCACATCAAAATTCCACTTCAACATGTTTCAGTACAGTGTAGGAGGTGCCATCATACCTGACGCAATTACTTATGGCCAGGACTGTATGTAAGCATCAGGCTAGACCAAAAACAGAAAACTTTGAAATATGTCTAAGTGCATCTTAGGTCTGTTACCTAATGCCAAATAGAGAAGACGGAGTCAATCGGTTTTTCAGCACATAATCTTTTTGAGCCTCGTTTGGCGAGACAAGATTGAAGACCGTAGCAAATGGGTGAGAAAAAATATGAATTCAGAGAAAAGAAGACTTTTTGACTGATTTCTAGTGAAGAAAGAAAACAGTCGATATGTCGCAGAAAAAGGGTTGTTCATTAAGTCCACACTTGTTAAGCAGACGTTCGCTAAGCCCAGAATGTCTGTGCAATGCACTGAAAGACCTGAGCATCAACGACGCATTAGTCTAATACTTTGACAAGGTCGAGCTTGTGACTGCTGAGGGGAATCCATCAGCAGTGACTGAAAGTCATCAACTGTGGAAAGTCCAATGCCAGCCTTTACTGCTACGACGACGTCATCAGCAGCTCAGGACTCAAATGAGTCTTTGACGACAACTTCCTACTCGTCCATATCAGGTGTGATGAGGCCACTCAAGCGCACAAAAAGGTGCTCTAAGGACTTTTTTTCATTCTGCTGACTATTTTTGCTCTTTACCTTGGTACTTTTAGGTATGCAACGTTGTACGAAAGAAGGATGATTTCTCTTTACATGTACAAGTAGCAGTAAGAGCAGAGTGGACCGAATGTCTTGGTCGTGTCTGGTGGAGACAGTTTTTTGCGGACATGTTAAACGGGAACGAAAAGTAGGTTATATTTTTAGTCACAGGTTCCTGTGCTAAAGCTCCTTGATTCTATTTTTGGGCCGAAACCAAAGAATTTGTACTTGCAAATCGACTTACTTGGCCTGGTGGAGAAGTGGCAGCCGATACTGTATTATTTATTATGGTACCATTTGTCATGGGTCTTATAGCAAATAAAATAGGTTAAATAGCCAGTTTCAAATCGACATACTTGGGTTGCGTAATAAATGTAGGCCTCTTCTTACCGTCATGACGCAGTCCACGTAGACGTTTGTGTCGTTCCCGGTGGGGCACCCCGCGAACTCCGGGCCTCTGGCGGCGTTCTCCAAGTCCTTGCAGCATCCGAACTCGGTCTTCTCGCAGGATGAGCAGTAGAACACCTAGAGTGTAGTTGCTGTTGCATTACATGGATCCACATAAATATTGTATAGTATAACGCGATTATGTTCGACTATTTTTTTTTCCGCGCAACGGAAATATTCCGTGGCAACACCTGCAGACATGACAACATTTTTGGAAGGAGCAGAATATATAGTGGACAGACGGATATATTGTAATATTTCCGTCTGCCAACTCTGCCTTCTTTTGACTGCCCCGGCCACTCTTCTCACCACCACGGTCAATGTAAGGCCTCAGATGGGTCGAATCATCTCAGCCAAAAAGTTGGAAAGTCAAGTGCTACAATGCGGCCTGGCAATATATAGTTAGTACTTCCTGCGTTGCGAGCAACAAACTATGCACAACTCGAAAACGATATCCAGCACCATCAGCTAAGTGTAATTCTTCTGCACCGGGTGGGGAAGTATGGATTGAACTCCAAGAAGTTGTATTTAGCTTGAGGCACCCCGTACGCATTTGCCGCTACAGTCGACATTCCATTTTGTTAAGTTCTTTGTTCAGAGTGTGTGTGTGGGGGGTGTGTGTGTCAAGAGAAGCAATAACGCAACAAAAACATGATACAGGGTGTCGAAGCCTCAATCCAAGAACTTTTTGCTTCGCTTCCGTGCATTTGCGTCTCAGACGCGCCCTCGGCCCTCACCACCCTGTATCCGCACGCAGGCCCGGGTGTGGGTGGGCCGATTATAGTATACGATTAAGAGCTGTTCTCCGCGTATGCGTTGCATGAGATGTGAGCTAATGCGTTTTTCCTCCTCACTACAGCATGTTCAGAGGTTCCCGAAATACAGGGTGTCCCGTTAACTGTGTCACCCACCAGCATAAAGCTCTTATTACTTGTTCTCTGATGTCCGATTTCGAAGCTCATGAATAATGACTTTGCATCATGAATGTAAAAGCGGCGCTGTATAAAGTGGCTGCCTTTATCGTCGAATAACAAGCTGACAAATGCTTCCTCACACTGTTGTGGCTCATCTCCTCTGGAACTGTTGAAACTACTTTTGGCACAGTCTTCTCCAGGATGGACACGTCAATCCTGTCGAGCAGGATCCATGATTTGGGAAGGATTAGTTTGCGTCCCAGAAGCGTGACGCAAACCGATGCTCATGAAGACCTGAACATGCCATGAGAGGGCTTGTCGATTTCTAGAAGGAAGACATTGGCACTAAGCCCAAAATTTTTAGGACAAAAAGAGACAAAAAATGCACAAAATTAGTCATTTTTGCCATTTCCAGTGCTCCTCTTGCCAAAAAATCCTCATGCCACTAAATAAGCAAAAATGTCCCTGTGATGAGACTCAGCCAGATGTGTTCCTTGGTCTCATTCAACCATGTTTGGACCAGAACCTGGGTGGAAATCGGCATGGAGGAACAATCACCTGGGACAGAAACAGGTGTATTTAGATATCTGTGGGTTTCTCACGAGCTCCATCTCACGCAGCTCTGAGCAAATGGGTCAAATACGCAGAAAAATGAGGAAAAACATGCAAATGGAATATGCAACCAGGAAGTATGCACACCTTTTAAAACCGCTCGTCGACATCGACCCATCCACCTCATTACTCGGTAATTAAACAAGTGATGTCTGGGCGAGATGATTGTGCTCGCACGCGCGCGCGCGTACACGCGGGGTCCCAAAAGAGAGGTGGAAAAGCGCGCGAAAGCGCGTGAAAGCAACACAACGAACTTACCTCTTCTGGACACGTGAAGCATCCTTGCTTCAGGGGACCCTGGCTGAACGTCTTTCCGTCCGGGCAGCACCCGAAGGGCCCCTTGGCGCATTGGCGGTTCCCGTCGCAGCCTTCGCCGTCGGGACTGTCGGCCACGGTCTCCCCGTCGGGGCAGCACCCGAACCTGCACGGAAGTGACCAGTCCAAATGCATACACGCGCGTACAAGAAAGACGAATTTTGCAGCAGGTTTACAGGTGTTCCTCGCAGTTGGAAGGCGGGCAGTCCTTGAAGTTGGACCCGTTGGCCACCGTGAAACCGTCCACGCAACAGCCGAACCTGGTGAGGAAGAGGACGGCGTAAATGATGACGACCTTTTTGTTTCTCTTTCTCGCTCTTTTCTTCTCCTTCACCTGGTGTCACCGCAACTCTTTATCTCAATGCACCCCTGTGCAAAGGGTCCCTCGGCGGCGAAGAACCCGTCCGGGCAGCACCCGAATGTCGTGTTGTCGCAGGGCTCCACCGGTTCGGGCTTGCACCGGCGTTCGAACCCGGACAAATCGTCCGGTCCATCCTCATCTGAAAAATTGCACACACGACAATTAAGCTCCCCAACTCTCAACCAGAGAGAGAAGAACGAACGAAAGGAGAAAGAAAGAAAGAGAAAAAAAGAAAGAAAGGGAAAGAAAGAAAGAGAAAGAAAGAAAGAGAAAGAAAGAAAGAGAGAAAGAAAGAAAGAGAAAGAAAGAAGGGGTCTGAATACATCCTTGCGAGAGGAGCAGCAGTGTAAAATCAGCCTGAAGTTTGAGCAACTTTTAATTAATAAGCGGAAAGCCACGATGGCGTGACAACGAGAACGAGAGGACAGGGACGTTGAAAATTGAGGACGAGGGGAGGAATTTCTACACACGCCACACCTTCGTGAAGACACAGGCATTAACCATTTTTTTTGTGCGGTGTATTTATAATGTTCGTTGAGGACACCACAAAAATAGCAGCTTGGTGCGAGAGTACGAACTGATGTACCGAGATCTGAGATTCTTGAGCCACCAGACAAGGAGAGAGACTTCCATGGCACCCTCAAGCATAATTCTTGTAGGGTTTCCTGTTACCGTTGTCAATGGATACCCATCGATAGCAGAGGTTTCTCTCTTTTTTTCCCTGGGGTTGTTGTTACACCGAAACTTTCCGTTGGCGAGGCCCTCCCTCGTGCCCCAAGGAAAGTCATCCCCTGTGGGACACCGAAATGCCGTTCAAAACTTGAAAAAAAGCTGCTTCAAACTTTTCTTTTCCCTCTTTCATCTGTCTCTCCTGTAGTGGCTTCTACTCAGGCTGGAAAGCTCGTTAGCGCTGCCCTGAACTTGTGTCATTCCTCGGTTCACATTGAGACACCCAGAGAAGTGGGGAGGCCGGGCAGACACCATGTTCGGAAACCCTACTTAAGTCACACCAGTAGTAGCGAAAGTGAAAGCATCTTGTAGATCGAGTCTTCAGAAGCTCTACTTCATGGCAAGCATGGCCACACCACATTCATTACGCGTAAGGTGGACTCTCGATATAAGGATATTTCTTGGCAGTAAATCTCATCACTTGAAAAGGAAATCTCATCACATGAAAAGGAGTAACTCTGGCTCAGGGTTTTTCCAGGCCCATAGTGATGGCAGTACGACACAGCATAAATTTATTCTGGCCCTAGGGGATCCATGGCCTCACTAATGCGGTCTAGTAGTATAAACTTAGTGAGGCCTTAGAGATCCATGTGGCTTCTGTCATTATAGCTGTAGGAGGCCTTACAGCACTCCTCCACAAGTGCTGGCCATTTGCGCACGATGTGCACAAACTCTTCACGCTCCCTGCCACAGAACCTACAAGGCCTATTAGCCACTTCTTGAAGCTTGGCCCTATGATGATTCAGATAGTTGTGGCCTGTTTTTGCTTGTATAAACTTGCCTAGTTTACTCCTGTCGAGTTTAATTATCTGCCTCCCCGCTTGGCTGGGTCTAGCCAGCCACGGCTTGGTGTGCTTACAAGTCTGTAGGACCCTCCATCAATCCTCCCATTTATCCTGAAAGTGGGTCTATATAAAGCGGTGACAGGGAAGTGGGATCGGAGGGCTATAGACGTCATTACACCTAGAGCCTAATCCGGCATTTGTAATCACTTCCTATGAAGGCCCCCATGCGAGGCAAGAATCGCTGCTCATATACAGTAGTCTCCTGTTCTAGTCAAATCGGATAGTCATGACTTTGCACTTTACTTCACAAAAAGGAAGGCATTTTTATCGGTTTTGTTCACATTCCCATGCTTTAACTAAGAGAGAAATCAGTCCAAAAATATACTCCCTCTGTTTCAAAATAAGTGATCCACTGGGGACCAGAGTTTCAGTTATTAGCAGATCATAATTCTACTACCAGTAGTATTATTGTTACTATTTATTAATTATTGTTATTGGTAGTACTATTTGGCTGAAATATTCTCTGGAGGCTACTCATTGATTGAGAGGTTGCAAAGCATCAGAAGTGCTTGTGGTCATAGAGTCTGGAGCCGACAAGTTGTCGAGTTCAAGGTGAGATTAAGGTTGCTCTTGCTGAGACTACAATGCTTCAGCTTTTGCCCTGAAATTGAACAATTTTGTACTTGGCATATAAAACAATCGCAAAAAAAGCATTTTGAGACCTTGCATGTCCTACTGCAGATAGACTAAGATGGTGGAACAATTCAGTCCTATCTTCATGTGCCAATCTTATTCTGCAGCATTCAAATGATTCACCTATCATGGAAAACTTGAAACAGAGTCAAGGCTCACTGAAGGTACATAATTAAAATTCCAGGGCAGGAACAGTCATTTATGTTTACTCATACAGTCCATGCCATAAGTAAATGCATCGAGCATGACGAGACCTGAAACACTACTAAAATGTGTTGGAGTGATAATTTGATGTGGAACATGTAGAAATGATACTTGGACACAATGTTGAGTGCACAGGTCAGTGTTGAGGCTGCCCATTTTGGTGCTACAGTGCTCAAAAAGAAGCCACCTGGAGATGAGGGCATGCAAAACAGGACTGAAATTTGGCTTTTTCAGGGGATACAAGTGGATGAAATTGGCTGAAATTTTCATGGGGGAATCCAGACCGCCTGGCCCACCACTTCCACTGAGATTCACTCCTCAGAATGTCCGGGGCCATGAGCAGGCATACAAAAACCCCATGTCCGGATTGAGAGGTTGCTACATTCTGTGAAGCAACAAAAAGAGATCAACAGGGTGACAATTTGATGGGTAAACAAAACTCATCAACAACAGTTGGGTCCAAATCTCAATGTGGACTGCCACATTTGCTACTGCTGAAGGTGATCCCAGCTGCCTTCTCTCGCTACTGCTGAGTCTGATCAGGTCCGTGAAGCTCAGCAGTTTGGACTGTCTTCTCCCACTACTGCCGATGATGGCCATCTTGACTGTCTTCTCTCGCTCCTGCTGGAGATGATCAGGTCCCCAAACCTCCAGAGTTCCGGACGGCCTTCTCTCCCTACTGCTGAGTCTGATCAGGTCAGAGAAGCTTAGGAGTCCAGACTGTCCTATCTCGCTACTGCTGGTGACTATTTGTTGAGGGGCTTCTTTACCTGCCAAAGTGTCATCACCCATCACTCTCTTGCTGTTGCTTGACCAAACGTAGCAATCTCTCAACCCAGACATGGTTTTTTTGCATGCTTGCTCATGGCACCAGAGGTTCTGGGGAGTGAATCCCATTGGAAGTGGTGGGCCGGGGGTCCAGATTCCCCCATGAAAATTTCAGCCAATTTCATCCACTTGTACCCCCTGAAAAAGCCAAATTTCAGTCCTGGCATGCCCTTGTCTCCATGTGGCTTCCTTTTGAGCACTCTAGCACCAAAATGGGCAGCCTCAACACTGACCTGTGTACTCAACATTGTGTCCCAGCACCACATCTACACATTCCACATCAAAATTCCACCTCAACACGTTTCAGTACAGCATAGGAGGTGCCGTCATGCCCGACACAATTACTTACAGCAAGGACTGTACACAGGCTGCCTTAATTCACACTTCCAAAAATGATATGCTATTAGAGTGTCTCTGATTGTGCTGAAATTTTAGGTGCTAATAGTAGACAGTGTCTGGCATGGGCATCTAAAATTTCAGCTCGATTGGGGACACTTTTGTAACATAGCATTTTGCAGGGGTTGATGCGTACTGTCACCTCTCTCCTTACACATAAGTGTTTTATACGGACTTTTCAGATGGGAAAAACAGAAAAAAGTCATTGACATAAGGTGCATCGAAGCATTCATGTTAGAAAATGAAGAAGAGTGAAGTGAAATTACATGTTGCTTATACAATTTTTCAAGGTAGCAAACTATATGCACCTGACATCTTCAGCCCAATTGGAGACACTTTTATAGCATAGCATTTTGGGAAGTGTGAATTCAGGCAGTCTTATGTACTGTGCTACTGTCCTAAAACTTCAAGCCATTTTGGGGGTGTCAGAAAATCATTTAAAAGAAACATTTTTTTAATGGAACATATATGTTTTGACCTGTTGCCACTTTTTAAGTTCGGTTCCAGTCATCCAAATCTTGGGTCCCGAGGTGATGAACATAACCGGAGACTACTGTACATGGATAACCCCCGGTACTAGGAAGGAATCAGTCCTGTAGCTCGTTTTAGGACGACGGCTTCTCCATCAAATTCCGCGTACAACACAATCGACTGTCCATGTCGAGGATCTCGGATTTTTCCTGATTTTCAAAATTTTGCCACATTTGTGTTCCATTCTCGACCGGACTGATACCTTGGTGGTGAACGCATAATCCGTTACGTCGATATTGGACTGTAACGTTAACACGATGCGAAAGGTTAGTCGAGATATTCGAGTCGCGTGAAAAGTCAACTTAGATTAACATCATAAGAAACGTGTTATTAGCATCGCATGAAAGATGAAGTTACATTAACATCTCATGAAGAGAAATTGATTGCCACTTCTCTTGTGTTCCTGCTCTATTAAGGTGATCTCATTCCTACGAAAGTAGGGAATTCCCCCACGTGCGGATGCAGAGCGGAAGTCCTCAAAATGCCCGCATGACTGCAATTTTTTGTCTAAAAATAGCCCCCCCCCTCACAGAAAGATGAATTGCATTGTAAAATCTTGGGAAAGCCACTCAAAACTTTCCGCTCTCCTGAAAATAATGTGGTGGACCGTCCAACTTTCTTTTACGAGGACAGCCTTTCGGCATGACAGATCTTTTACTACGAGCCCAGGAGGTTCCGCTCGAGGAGACACGAATAAGTAGGAAACTTTCCGGCTTCATGATGATGAAGAAGAATCAAACTTGTGCGAATTATGGCCACATCTTTATCAGGACGCTTCATATCCATGTATCAATGCCTATCGCGTGCAGTGGATCCCCATTGTCAGGACTGCTAAACCCCAGAGAGGATGAAAGCATTGAAGTCGCGATTGAAAATGTATATTAGAATGAGGTCGACCCTCAATGTTATCCTGCCTTAAATAGCTTATGTAAATAGGACCTTCAGGTCCTCTTTAAGGCCAGAATTTTTGAAACCACTCAGTCTGTGATAGATGAAAGAATGCATATCAAAATGTCAACGATGAGGATCTCCTCTCATCCAAGCATATGTAAGGTGTTATCTTATGCTTTCTAGAGTTCTCTTGTCTGTCAGACAAGATTCCACACATTATTGATAGACAGACGTAATTCCAGACATAATTGATGACACATACAGTATGTGGCAAAGACAGTGTTGGAAGAAGTCTGCCTTGAGCGGATGAACGGGAGGCAATGGTGTGCACTTGTTGAAGTTTCAAAACATACTCAAAACTAACATCAGATTGTTATCTAATGTACCTGAGTCACGTAAGGTGCTACTCCAATGATTATTTATGCCAGCATTTGCACCGCGTTTGAGTAGCTTTTTGGTCGCTGGATGGCTGTAATGGCCAAGAGGCGTGCCAGAAGACCATCAAGATCCACCAGGAGGAATTGTCAGGAAAAACTTTTAATGAACAAAAAATGGTTTGAAAAATTCTCCTTGATGTTTGCCAGAAAGTTACAATATTTTGTTATGGGGGATACGTCCCCGGTATACCCTCAAAGAGGGGGGGGGGCTCTGCCCTCTTGTGGACTCTTTCCACCACCCCTGCCCAAACGGTGCCAAAAATCTATGGTTAGTATTGCTAACTATAGAGCACTATGTGTCGGCACGTGCTTCACTGCCTAAAGAAGGCACAGCTGTGGCTTAGTGTTCAAAGCTTTTGGCGTGCAAGCACGGCCACCGCTTGAATGACACCGATGAGAGCAGAAATTTTGAATATCGGGTTCAACCTCACCAAAAACAACATCGTCCCTCCCCAAGCCCTTCTTTCGCCATATCCGGTATTGCATGTTCTCGACTGCGTAGAAGTTGCCTAGATCAAAGATGGTTGTTTTTTCGTTATGAGTGCAGAAGTTTCTTTTATCTGGTAAAAAGTCTTCTGCCACCTCGCTCAACATGAAAAATCTTTCCATTCCGTAAAGAAAACAGCAACTGAGAAGGAGAGGCTGAAAAATGTCATGGACAAATTCCGCCTGTTCCAGAAACATCTAGTCATGGGAATGCCAAAGAAAAAGCTCCCAAATGTACGATTTTGACGTCAGTAAAAGTTCCTTCATTTGCAAAAAGGATGGTAAGAATATCTGAAAGCAGTGATTTGAAACAGCTTACTCTGGACAACTTCATTCGGAATGAATCGAGAAGACACGGCAAAAGGGTGAGGAACGGGATAGAGGGATGGTCCCGAGTCGGCTTGTAAATCGAAAAGCTTGACCAAGCCGACATTTTTAAGGCTCGTAGTATCTCCTGGCTGGCACGATTGGAGCTCGAGGATCTTCTTGGCTTGCGTCATCACTTTTGATTGATCCAGCATCACTATCATGAGCAGGCAGAAATGTTCTCATTCTGGAGCATTCTCTAGTCTAACTGCATTTACAACTGGAAGTATCATACTGACTTCAGAGCTTGGAAGAAAATAGTTCTGGCCAGCTGATACAAAAGTACCCACGGTTCCCTTAAACGTGGATAAATACCAAAAAAATCTACCGCTCCCGTGACTTTCAGATCTTGTAAGCAGACATATTAAGCTTTTCATTGGTCCCAAAAATCAAATCACTCATGGCATCCATAGAGAGAAAATTGAAATTTTCTTCTCAGGGGTCAAGAAAGTGACCATCTTAGCTTAGAAGTGACTTGCAACAAAATTATTTTTCTATTGAAAGCTTGACATTATCTGCTACATATATAAATTGATAGCCAGCTTGACCCAGAGAAGGTTACAGGAGGGCTGAAGGTCCATTTTGAGGCCACTTTGAGGCCAAATACAAGCTCACAAAATTATTTTCTACAGAGTGGAGGCATCATGGCAGCAGTGGCAGAACTGGCAAGGGGCAAACAGAAGGAGGATTAGGGGGGTCCTCTAAGGTTAAGTCAGGTTGGGCCAGTTCAAAACAGCGCTGCCATCTAAACTCAAGAAGTTTGCCATTGCTCTGGAGAAGTTTGAAACTGTCACAGCATCGTGCTTTAGCACTGTCTCGAAAGCATCATTGGAGCAAGACATAGCAAACTTCAGGGCCTCATTCTTGAGACTAGGCATCAATGTCACACCAAAAGTACAGTGTTTTTTCACATGTACCAGATTTCTGTAGGAGAAAGAGGGCTGGGCTTGGCAGATTCTCTGAATAGGCCTCTGAAGCTGTTCAGTGCAACTTTAAAGAGAGGTGGGCAAATTATGCTGTGCCAGACAATCATTCTCAACATGGAGAGAAATTGGTGCAAGCTGTCTTGAAGTGCAAGAGCTTGCACTTATAAGATATACAGTCTCTTAAGCACAGTCAATAGGATGTATGTTGTCTTTTGACAATCTGAAAAGTACACAACAAAAAAACAGAAAAAGTGCAAAAAGAATTAAAAAAATCAGGAGCATAAAATCTTTAAAAGAAAAATATAAAAGAAAGAAGACAATACATAGAATTTATAGAAGAAAATTAGAATTAACATGCTTTTGCCATGTCACAAGTCATGGATGAGAAAATATGAATGGTTCCCATTTTTTCCTTCACTTCATTTTGACCTCTCGGAATAAAGCTACAGCCCACAGGACCTTTCTTTTTGATAACTCACTCCGGAGAACTTGATTTTTGGACCTTCTGCAATAACACAGCAATTTCTGTGGAAGATGTCAGGAAATGTCTTTCACAAGACAATAGCCCAATATCAAGATAACAACTTGGTGCACTTCTTTTTTTGTGATAGATTTTTTTGGTATTAATCCACGTTTAAGGGAACAGTGTACTCGGCCCACTGACTAAAGTGACAGAGCCGGCTTGAGCCAGCTCCGGAAGATTACAGCTTGGCTAGTGGCTCGTCTAGCTCAAGCTACAGCCCACTCGAGCTCGTGCATTTTGCAGCTCGTTCCACCCCTAGTTTAAACGGTTCCCCATGTCAGGTGATCCCATCACTTGATCAAGGTAGTGTGATCCTAGCATTGACGTTTCGACGGCAATCCTCATATTTACCTTCGTCCTCTCCTTCAGTGGCATTGTCCTTGGACTTGGAGGAGACGGCCTTGTCGCCAAAGATCCAGTAGTCGTCGTAGTACTCCTTGCAGGCGGTCTCGGACTCACCTAACGTAATGACAAGCTAAGTCAGACGAGACTTTGACGCAGTGGCAAAGGATGAGTGTGTAACCGACGTGCTCAAAGTAAAAGGAAGAGTGTTCACTTGTGTAAATGAGCTTTAAGTAGTTATCACATTAGCTGGTGGAGTAGGCTGCCATAGCGATTTCTTGGCTTAAGGGTCAAAGTTAATGCGGTTTGTGCGCAGCTGTACAGGGTGTGCCATACTCAGCTTCACTCCATCCTCACCACCTTTAGTGACCACGTTCATTGACAATTCGTTGTACTACAGCGACAAGGTGAACTTCAGCGACAAAGCTTAGTTTGAGGCAACTTCTTTTTTTTTTTAAAAAAAAAAAAATGTATTTTTGAGCATCGTTTTTAAGCAGTTGTAAAAAGAACTGTCTGAAACTGACGTGGGAGGTCGACGTAAGGATTGAAAACTTTTCTATGTGATTTTCTTATAAAAGTACTATTTTAAGGAACACCTTAGAACGGCTTCATGTTAATGTTAGGTGCATCGACAGCTGACTTGACAGCGACATCAGCCTGGAACTTGATTACTAATCAGTCCAGAGTCCTTGTACAGAGCAACTGACTCACCTTCCTATACTGAAATTTTCTCCATTTCCTTGAAGCATCGAGGAAGAAGCAACGTTGGCATTGCAACCCTGATGCACTTTTCGCTAAACTACACCTTATTGCAGCACTTAAAGTGGTCTTTTGCCAATGCGGCTCAATGATGGCTCGAACGGTAGCAAAACCTGCCAGATCCGTGCATGCATGACAGAATACGAGCAATTTTTCGAGTGAAGTTGCCACACCCAGTACATAGTTGTAGAGAACTAAAAAATGTCACTGGCTATGTTTGCATTGGTGACAATTCGGTCACATCACAGACAAGTCAGTTTACTACTCAGTTTTAAGATATTGGTCTCGAACCTGGATCCTTGGTAGGAATGGAGGTAGGAATGTCTGGTCCAGGTGCCTTCTCTTCCTCCTCATCCTCATCTCCACCCTCGTCCTCATCTTCACCCTCGTCCTCATCTCCACCCTCGTCCTCGTCTTCCTTCATCTCTTCGCATTCCTGTTGATTACAGTCGACCTCCTCCATTGGTCGCATGTCCTCCGGGCACTCGTCCGGGGCCACCGGTTCACCGGAACCAGCGATGCAGAAGACCTTCCGCGTTTGCTTTCCCCCGTCGCATTCTGCCGAGCAGGGGCCCAAGGGGCCGATGTGCCACGTGCCGCCGGTGCACTCCTCCTCCCCTGCACACTCCTCCTCGCTCTCGTACTTCTTGTCCTCGTCACAAGCGTCGTCTTCGAGGACCGTGAGAGTGGTGTTGCCATCGTGCGAGCCGCAAAAGACTTTCCTCGTCCTCACGCCAGTCACGTTAGCGCACGTGGCGGTGCAAGCGCTCCACTGCGAGACGAACCAGCTGGGGTCGCAGAACTAGGAGGACGGAGAACAACCGCGTTGTCGTGCGGAGACAACAGGACATGCAGGAACGGGACGGACAGATCGGCGTACCTCTTTAACAACCTCTTCTGTCCCAACACTTTGGCATTCTTGTGTCAGCTCTGGCAGCTGCTCCTCCTCGCACTTGTCGTCTTCGTACACGTTGCCGTCCTTGTCTGCACACACCACGCTGCGGGTCTGTGTCAGCAAGCCTAGGTGGAGGAAAACATCACTGCCTGTACACGACTTACGATGATCGACAAACCGCAGTGTTCGTCTCCTCCACACTTGCTCCAGTCTGTGGTGACCCACTCTTTGGCGGTGCAGTCCTGCGTGGCCGGGCAATCCTCAGTGTCCCCAGGGACGTCCATCCCGGCACAGCTGGCGCCGGCATCTACGCATCAATTGTCACCTTCACGTGGACACCTTGAGCATCCAGTAGAAGAGCAGTCTTAAAACTCACCCTCTTCAACGTTTGAGTCCAACGCTTCGATGGTTCCGTTGACCCGACGGAAGCAAGTGACAACGCGCCGGCGCACTCCGGACTCACACAGCCCCGAGCAGGCGGACCATGGACCGACGTGATACTATGAGCAACGCATGAATGGTTGGTACAGTGGACAGCTGAAGGATGACTTCAGGCATTCGTCCTACCTGAGGCCCTGAGTCCTCGTCCTCTTCTTGGTCTTCCTCTCCGCATAACTTCTGAGCCTCAGGCTTTTCCTCTGCGGGACAGAGGTCGTCTTCCACCAAACTCCTTACTTCCTTCGACACCATCTGCTCACAATATACATTTCTGGAAACAATATAATAGTCAGTTAACAACTATGCTAGTATCTTTTATAATTGTTATGCTTGCCTAAACTTAAATATTGGGCAGGAGTCGTCGTCGGTGGCGTTAGCGGCAGCGCCACACCCGATCCAGTCGCCGGTGGCCCAAGAAGGCTGGAAAATAAAATGAGGTCCCAGTTTCACTCTGATCACGATCTAGTCCAGCATCAACAACTGCTTCTCGTACCTCGCAAGCCTGCTCGTTGCACCCTTCTCTATCGTGCGGCTTCCAGGCGGCGTCGCACAGGTTGTCGAGGACTGGCTGAGACGAAGATCTCAGCGTGCAGAAGACCTAAAAGAGTATTTACGACTGAAGCCACCGCCCACACATCACTGACCTCGACCAACGTTACCTGTCTCGTTCTTTGTCCTCCGCCACACTTCGCGTCACAGTTACTCCAGGAACTCGGGCTCCAGTCGTAGCCGTCCCCGGGTTCCGGGACCTGGGCCACGGACCCCTTAGTGAGGCTGTACTCGAAGTCGATCCCAGCGCTTGGTTCTTGATACAGCAGCTGAGTAGAAAACAACACCGTTAAGCGTAAGAATGCATGACGTCATTGTCTAAAGCTATACTTACCACTACGTAGAGTTGTTCGTAAGTGGGCCCTAAGATCCTGATCTGCTCCGGGGCCAGCATGTTCATCAGCCTGTTGGTTCTTCCTTTCTTGTTGACCCTCTCGTAGATAATGGTGGTGCCGGCGGCCTCGTACTCGCCTGCGAAATCGATCTTCCAGTTGCCATTGATGTAGAAGTGGTTCGACAGGTTCCTCAGGGCGAGGTAGTTGTTTGACGCCTCTTTCTGCGAAAGAGGAAAAGGAGACGCATTCAGATCTGCACGCAAAGACTTCTTTCGAACAACCGAACGTCACCTCCGTGATCCTGACGTTGGTAGCACCCGCGGGAATGAGCAGGAGGTCGTTGTAGCCCATGATCACGTCCTGCAAATATTTATAAAGCCCAAATGCACCATGACTCCATCTAATAAGAACGGACAAAACTGGTCTTATTGAAAATGGATAAAGGACTTCCAGCTCCAACATGTGAAGTCCACTGAATGTCTGGGCTTTAGAAGCACGTCGCCGACCCCTCCTGCTAGGCATTCCTACCTCTTCCACCAGCGTCCCCGATTCTGTCACGCAGTTGGAACCGTCGCCCTTGCACTCCCTGCACTTGTCCTCCTTGGCATTGCTACCCAACATCTGATCGCAGCCCACGGGCAGACAGGATCCGGCCACGCAGATCCGACGGGCGCCGTCCTTCAGGTCGCAGGGAGTCCCGTCGACGACCTGGCGGAACGTGCACAAGATGACTTGGTCGTAGGCTACGTGGGGGGTTACATTGAATGAGGTACCGCCTTAGCGTGTCTGTAGTAGAACCTCTGTCCCCTGGGCATGCAGTTGAGCTCGCACTTGCGGGGAGCCTTCAGGTAAGGGATCCACTGGAACAAGAGGCCTTCGAACCTCTCGGAATTGTATCTAGTGTGGCACAGGTCTTAGTAGCATAGTTGTACGTAGTGAGTCTGCACAATGGTCTCTTAGTACGTAAAGACTCCTTACTTCGCACATTGCTCCGCTCTGAAGTCTGTCACCCCCATGGGGCAGGCGCCCACGTTGCAGGAGGAGAAGCGCTTCTTCGGACCCTCGCACTTGGACTACATGAGGTCTCGATCATAACGCATCATGACTGCTCTGGATGGACTTCTTACCTGATCTTGCTCTCGGCAACGTCTGCTCTCAGTGAGGACGCCGCCACCACAAGACCTTGAACACGGTTCGGTGATCTGCCAGGAATCCCAGGGTCCGGATTCCTCGGGTTGGCCGCCGTTGGCGGTAGAATCGTCAGAGTCGGTGTCGTACACGTAGAACAGCTAGGAGATAGTATGGAGCGAAAGGTGCAGTCCATGCGCATCCCACGTAGGCTCACGCCGGGAGCCAGGCAGGAGCGAGGCCCACGTTATCAAGGGCACAAAATCACCTCTCCGGCTCCGTTCAGTTGCCTCCGCGTCCTCCTGCGCTCCTCTTCGTACGCCGCCCTGCGCCACCTGGCGTTGCCGGCCGCGCCGCGCATTTGCTCCAACTGCAACTCCATCCATTCCTCGTCGGGTAGGAAGTGTTTCTCAGCGCTGTTGTATCCTAATAGCATAAAACTCGTTACTTTGGGATTACTCTTCTTTTTTCTAAAATTAGGATGCACAGGGTGTAGCAGAAGTGACTCGGCATCACAGAGGGTTAACCCGTGTCGGACGTCTGACGGTGTAAAAATGGGCCTATTCAAAAGAAAAAATTCAAAATTTCCATGCAATTTGCGCCAAAAAGTTTTCGCAATCGAAAGTCAATGAGTGTATCAATGAGTATATAAGAAAGAATACGTTTGACTTCGAGGGCCACATTTGATTTCGGTACGATTTTACTTGCCAGACCAAAACCCGAAAATTTTGGTATACGTACATCTCAAGGTCACCTAAAGTCAAATGCAGGAGACGAAGGGAAACGGTTTTTGAAAACTTAATCTTTTTGAACCTTTCTATGTTCTTCAGTAGAACAGTGGAACCCGCTTATTTAACAAACGTCAGGAAACGCATTTTTTCGCCAGTAAAACGGGTCTGCCAATTAACCGAATTTTAAATTTCCCGCCCGCTCTCACAGGATAGCTCGTTTTCGCATCACAGCTGAGGCGTCCACGAAGACTAATTTAGTTTTTTGCCAACCACGAAGCTGAATATCAGCTGTTTTCGGTTACAAACAAGTTCTATTTATCCCTCGTAAGTAAAAGAATTACAGGAAACCCTAGTTGGTATTAGAGTTACAAGAAAATCTCATTGAACTGTTTAGAAATATCAAGCAAAATTCGCCGAAAAACTGGGTCTGCTCGACCAATAGTGAATCATTTATTAACGAAAAATATCACAAAAAATTTCGGGAATCCAATATTTTCACTAAAAAAGCGGGTTTGCCCAACATCCGTTTGCCAAAGAAGCGGGTTGTACTGTACATAACTGTCAAAGTAGTAGCTGCCACAGACGTCAAAACAGCAAGACAGGAGAGAGGACCCAAACAATGACTGTTTCTTTCTTCTATTCGACTAGAAAGTCTTGTAACAAAAATAACACACAGGAATAGATTGAAGAATTGCTCTAAGCTCAAATGTATCGTTTATACAGTCAAGGACAGAAATACTGATCATTCTCGACAATTTCACATTTTTCATTTTACTTATAGAAATTACTGACGATCAGCGGAATAATTTCTATCAAAAGTAATTCATACTATGAAACATCATTCCTGGAAACAGGAATCCCATGTCTGCAATATGAACACATTTTGAGCTTGAAGGTCCTGAAAGTATTGATGTCCCTTGCATTAATAATCTATTGGATGGATTTCAGCTATTTTGAGTCTACAAAGTCTTCTCCAATGGTTTTTGATGAGGTTCTCATTCATGTTAGCTGGAACTTTCTGCCATTCCTCCATTGCAATTTTCTCCAGTTCTGTTAGGTTCTTTGAAAATTCTTTATATTAGGCCATAAACATTGTGTTTGAATTGGTATCGAAGCTTGGAGAACAATAGTTAATTATACCGAAAATTTAGCAAAGCTGGTCGGTGTCGTCATTGCGCATACACGGAGGCTTCGAGAGCAAGAAATGAAAGTTTCATTTGAACTCCAGTGGCAACTTTTGTTGCCAAGTCGAGTATTGCATATACCCCCTGTGGCCACTTTTGTGGCCCACAGCAAAAACAGGAGCACTACATGAGGAGGTCATTGGGGTGATGAACTGACGAGCTGAGACTTTGCTGTTTCAACAGCCCGTCAGCCGTTTCTACTTTGAATTTTGGTTTTTTTTTGCTGGAATGAGGCTCGACTGTACTTTAACTCACAAGCTCAGGCTCACCCCTACTCTTCCCCTAAACCTGTCCCTTCGAGTCTGGGGTACAGGGAGAATTGACAAGAGGGACGGCGGAGTTCAATGGGTTAAGAGACCAACACAGGTCTCCTTGATTAAGGTGCTAGTTTTTTTCTCCGGCCGGCAGAAATGGCGGCCATCTGGCGGCCATTCCCAGCAACAGAACAGCAAAGAGTTAAGCTCAGATGTACATGACCATGAGTGATTTCTGTTGACGCAATAAGAACTACCCAACAGACGATACTTCTGTCCTTGATTGTGCGGGTTACTCACAAAGATCTCTAGCTTTGGCAGCAAAATAGGCTCTCTGACCAGAGCAGAAGCTCCAAAATTGTTCTAACTTGAGTTAGGTTTACCCTTTAAAACGAGACATCCTTCATTCTTATCTTATAAAGCAGGGTAGGTTAAAAAAAATAATGTTTGTTCTATGAATGAGAGCAACAGCTGTTATGTTGAACTAACGATCAAAATATCCTCATGGGAGCTAAGACACCAGCAACATGAAGTGACCTGGCGACCTCACCCTGAAACGACTGAGGGTCACACTTTGGTGGGTCCCTGGTAAGGGTCTCAAGACTGCCACAGAGGTCATCAACCTCGGCAAAGAGACTCGAGGGAAGGGGGGAGGAAGGTCTCATCCGGGGCCGTCACCTTCAAGGTCATCTATGTGGTGCAGGGACCTTTTTTGGATGATGACGCAACTGTGCAAGACCGAGTCCATGGTTAAGTCTCTTTTCAAAGCTGATATGGCTGATCACCCCTTCGATGGCAAGAGCATCAAGATTGATTGGGAAAGAAGGGCTGTGGGGAGCCTTCCCAAGGAAGACTCCATCCAGTCCTTCAAAAAGTGGGAGGACTCCTGGGTCAAGGATTTCAGAGCGACGGAAAAGTCCAAAACAAAGGTTTTCCTGTCCAATGAGCGGTTCGAAAATGACGGCCATGTCTCGTTTTGAAAAGTGTCCAAGACCTGGCAAGTTCTACGTGCTGTTCAGCCCACCTCTGTCGACGGTCCCTGGTTCGAGTCCCTCCTGCTCCAGAGCTGCCCCAGCTGCCAGCAGCAGGAGCAGCTGGGTCCTCCAGAGCATTTTGTCCAAAGATTTCTCTTATTTCTCTCTCCAGAAGTTAAAAAATCGACACATCTTCTGGGAAAAGCCAGACCCCTGTGGATAAAATCAAAAATTAGGCATCGTCAAAAAAAGCAAAATGCTGGAAGAGAAGCTCTGTTCAATTAGTTTGGGCGGAACAAGTTCTTAAAACATAAGTACAGCTGAACACTGGAAATCTTGCTTATGGTACATTTTACGTCTGGTTGTTAATTTTATACGTGAAGGAAAGAAAACTGTGTTACACAATATAATCACCACATTGTAGGGAAACTTAGAAATTCAGTAAGCTCTTTGTCGCAAAGGCAAACCTTAAAAACTCACTTATTTCGCCATTTTTTGGCAAAAACTCTGGGTTATTCCCAGAAAACTCCTTTGTGCAGATGAGGCACCAGTGACTGAGGTCAGTTCATTCAGCCTTGTTTTGGCTGGGCCAAGGGAGAGAGAATACAAAGCAGATTTTGACATGTGCGAAGAAACCAGGACATCGGCAGCAGGACCATGATCATGGTCATGGCGGTCTGCACCACGACATGAGCGCAGTCCCTCTGGTCTTTTTTCAAGGGGTGGGTGGGTACTGCATCCCCTGTCAACTGCACAGAGGTGTTTGTTACACAAAAGTGCCTAAAATGGTAGGGGGCCAAACAAGAATTATCACTAATATTTAAAAAGTTTCATAACATAACTAATTGTATCATTAATTTTAAATTTACTAGCACATCGCACCCGTTTCGCTGGGTAGGAGAAGTGCCCCTGTTAGTAAATTGACATTAGGACAGGTTATAAACTCACTTAAAATCTGCTCACCTAAAGACATGTAAACAAAACAAAAGCTGTCACATTTCCCCTGCTGAATGCATGTCTGAGCCCACGTTTATTTGACTTGCCACTATTCCTTAGGTTGGTTAAGGTTATAATCTCACTTAAAATCAGTACTTTGGCACCTAGAGGAACCTAGGCATGCAAGCAAAACAAAAGTGGTCTCATTTCTACTGCTAAATAAAAGTCTAAGTGCACGTTGACAATTACTATTCCTTGAGATATTGATTGCTGCAAAAGGTTATAAGCTCAGTTAAAACCAGCACTCTTTCACATGCAGAGATGTGAACAAAGAGTCCTGCTGAGGTGTGAACAAGTATTTTTCATAATCCTGGAAAGTCCTAGCTAAGGACGTGAATGGCAGGAAGGGGAACTTCAGCTTTGGTCAACTGGACAAAAGCTTCCACTTTGTATGATGAAATCTGTTGAGTGATTTTTTTTTACTTTTCCCTCCTTTCCTACTGCATGTCTTGAAGGACCTGAAGATACAGTGCAGTGCAAAAGTGAGTGTACACCACCTTGAAAGACAAAAAAAATCACATTTTGAGGTCACTTTTTAGTAGTGAAATGCAATTTTTTTTGCTAGGCTTGGCTCCCCCTTCCTCCCCTCTGGAGGTAGGGCCCCCAGGACTCCTGCTGGGGGTGAGCCCAGAAACCCCCAACATTTTTGGGGGCAGTGCAAAAGTCAGCATACACCACTTTCAAGCTCACCGCTGTACGCTCACTTCTAGCCCCCACTGTATGCTCTCAGCTTCAAACAGATCATGTAGAGCAACACAATCCTTCAACGGTTACCTTGAACGGTTACCATTTCTCTGCTGCCAGAAGAAGATGGCGCAGCCTTGAATTAGTTTTAGTTTGTTTGTAAATGCAGCAGTGACCCTCAATATGACCTCAAGAAATCCAGGTCAGTGACACTATCGGGTGAAAAGGCACTCCCCCTAAGACAAGAGATTTTTGAAGGTTATGACATGTACACTTCGACATGACAGCAAAGCTAATAGAAGAATGATTAGTTGACTTTTTGAAAAGTCCCATCAAATCTTTCAAATTTGGGAAAAAAAGGATGGAATTACAGCATGGACACTCAAAGCTATTGACATTTATCCTACCAGAGTTAGAGGAATTGGCAGTGAATTTTCACATGGTTGGCAAGTGCTCCTTACTGATTTTAGTTAAATGAAGAGCGTGAGTGTTGGAGACTTTGGGGACCGTCACTTGTCCCAAACCTGACTCAACCCTCAAACTCCCCGCAATAGCTTACACTTTCCCAAATCAGTCTTTCATGTGTCTTTCCAGTCCTCACCAGACTTGAAGGACACCACTTAAAGTCGCATTGAAACAATAAGCAATTGTTAAATTCATCACAATTAACAAGTTTTCCACAGGAGTAGATTTCACACTCTTTTGCAAATATCATCTCCCCAGGTGCCAAAGTACTGATTTTAAGTGAGGTTACGACCTTTACTGACCTAAGAAATAGTGCTAAGTCAATGAGCACTCAGACTATTATTCAGCAGTTTATTTAGCTATCTTGTCTTTCATTCAGCTACCGCGAATAGCTTACGCCTTTATTGCCTGTGAATAACTTGTTCAGAATGTGGGCAATAAGGAAAAGAGGAGCCTGATGCTATTGTTAAAGTGCAGCTTCAGAGGATGAAATCATATCTTGGGTAATTAACACAATAATTACGTTGCAAAAAGGACATAAGGATCATCTTTAATGGCCATCATGAGCGGGATCCAGAGCTAATTTTCCACGATACTCTTGAATGTTCAGTGTCGCTGAAGTCTCGTAGATATCAAGTGAACAATCTCTTCTTTGTGAAAATCATACTTAGATTTTTCATTCATGCTTCACGTCCTCAAAGTAAGTTAACCGCAGAAAGGTGTGCTGCCTCAGCTACCTCGAACAGAAATGCTACCCTAGATGTTATTAGAGATTTGCCATCTAACAAATATACTTTTAAGCCTAAAAGTAGACCTTAGGTATTCTCACTAATGTGCGGACGGTTGGCTTTAAAATTAAAACATCAGACAGCTTCCCAATGAGTACTTGGAAGGAATGAACAAAAGTGCTGAATCAGGAGTGCTTGGGTTGAAAAAAAGAGGAGTCGTCAACTCAACCATCAGCTTGACCTAGAAATTTCCAACTTGAGCATCGCAGGAAGGTGATGAGCGCACTTTTATTTACTGTTAGTAAGTCTATTAACTGTTGGCTACATCTTATTGGCAGAAGAAAAAATGACAAGTAAGTAGCTCATAGAATGAAAGTACACTCATGGACTCTTTGGACATACCATGGGTTTAGGTGAGTATCATGATGATGAGATTGAGTCTTGGCATCAAGGTTTGATCAATTTGAGGTAAGAAGTGAGCGAGCATTATATAAAATTGTGGATGCCTCAGTTTAATGTCTCATGGGATAAGTGACATCAACGTCCTTATGTACCTTCCTCAATACATAAGCAGGCGATAGAGAGGGTACTGATCGAAAGGTTCCACTGTTGTGGCTCCACTTCCACACATGGAACGAACTAGTAAGAGCAATTGGACACGTGACAGTCAAATCTCCATATAACGTATCTTTTCATAAGCGGTCAAACATGCGTTGAATTGAGATTTTCACCTTGTCACGAGTCACGTTGGATCGAGCAGTGGGGAATCAGTGACTCCGACGACATCGAGATTCGACTGCATTTGACCAAGCTTGGAAAGTCGGTGGGAAATGAAACGAAAGACTTGCTTACCAAGCACTCACGACGTCATCGCAGCCTCGTGAGTTGCCCCAATTTTGATCCTGTCATCGTCCCAACCCTCAGCTTTGGACAAGTCGTTCCAGGCCTGACTGAAGCCGAGGACCCAATTAGCAGCGGGGTTTTATGAACGCGGCCGGGTCCACTTCAGCATAGGGGAGGGAGGGACAAGCTGAGGGGACGTCTCGTTGCCTCCCTCCAGTTGCCACGTCACGGCCCCCCTCCCCAGGATGCCAGACCCTGAGTTCGCCCGCCCAGCTCGTTCAGGCCGTCGAGCTGGTCTCGATAAGACGATGATTTATTGGCTATCACACGTTGGTTTTTTCTCTCCCTCTCTAACTAGTTGACTTCTGTGTTACTTTTTTCAGACTTTTTTGTACTTTCACCATTTATTTTTCTCAATCTTTTGGGCTACTCAAATTCCCCATGATCCAGATATGTACAAGTACAGTACACATACATAAGAGACTCCAGTAGGAATAAAGAGCTTAGCGGTATAATAATCTTACAGTTCGCATATGTACACATCAGCAGTTTTCATCGTTCGGTATGCAGTATATATACTTTATATACCACATGTCATAGGTTGTGTAGGTGGTAGGGTGGTGGTGGAAGGAATGCGGCTACTACTTTAGGGGCCTTTCTTTCCTCCTGGTCAATTTTGAGCACAGAATTTGGACATTTCTTTTGCTTTTTTGGCCTTTACTGACAATCAATCAGTACAGCTACTCTTTGAAGAGAGGACAAACAAAAATCAAATCTCTCCCCCCAACTCGATACACTAATCACCCGGCTAATTAGGTGGAAAAGCTAATGATAGCTGTTGCTGAGAGACTAGAGATGCCTAACAAATCCGGGGAGGGAGTGACAGAGGGAGGGAGTGACAGAGGGAGGGAGCAGAACCACACGTTTCTCCCACATAATTGGAAGAATTGAGTTTGCATGGAAGTGGAACAGAGGGGAAAGGGGGCATCATGCATGATTAAGGAGTAATGATGTTTTTATCATTCCTGCAAACCAGAAATTGAGTAGAGAGAAAAAAGAAAAAAAAAGCAGGGATCCTTGATTTTTTTTCCTTTTCGAGACCAATATCACAATTTCCAGATTTTGGCTGTGTGTGCGTGCGCGTGTGCAGGGGTCCTCTGTTATGCGATTCATTCTCAATCTGACAAAGGAATGAGAAAAAAAATTGACTTGCAAAATGACAATTAGGGCAAAGAGTTCAAAAAATGATTGTGACACGGGAAGGCGCTTGAAAATCTTTCCCATGGCTGATTTAAGGCTCAGCCACGATGTTTCTGTTCAGAATTATCACAGAAGAGTGTAAGGTTCTCCGAGGAAACCAAATTGATCTCTACTTAATAACCAATCATTAATCCTGATCTACAAATGAAGTGATCATGATTTAACTTTCTATTCTTCTCTGTCATGACAAAGGGGCAGATACTTCTTCTCCAGCTTAAAGCCTCGATGGAGTAACCACCCCGAAGGAATAAACTTGTTTTGACCCCTGAAGAACGCTCCTAAGTCTAGAAACTTCTCCTCTTGAGTATTCTTGCTCAATTTCAGGCCCTTTAATGCACTAAATATAATGTTTGCTTTCAAATCCTCTCCTTATCCTTCGACAGGTAGTCCAATCCTCGCTGTGTGTACTTCACCAGGTCCTTCAGAGAGCTGTGGAGTGTCAGGGGGCCGTCGTATCTGTCCAACAGCAGGATGAATTCTGCGGAAGAGCAGCAATGACAACTCTGAACGAGCTACGGCAACACTAACGTGTCATGGAACTTACCCTCGCAGTGACCCCTCACAGCGTACATGTCTGCCATCTCCCACAACTCGTGGCATTGGCTCAAATAGTTGCAGTATTGGTGCTGCTTCTGCATCACTGAATGAGGCACGGACAGACAAGGCATCGAGCCGGTCGCGGACGCTCCAACTGCGGCCGGTGGCGTGTTGGCCGCCGCCCTACCGCCGTTCCCGTTCTCGCCGGCCGAGGTGTAGCCGCTGGATCTGGAGCAGACGGAGCCTTCCGATCCGGCAGGAGACGGCGTGGGAGACAAACCCGCCGCCGCTGCCGCCGCGGCTGCAGCGACAGCCGGAGAACCGTGACCGCCATTGCCGGAAGCAACCGCTTTTTGTATGTGATCGCCAATGATCTTTTGGCACTCCTTCAGCTCGTGGCGACGCATCTTGTATAGCTTGAGGTAGAGAAGAGACTGGCAGCGGAGACTGTTAAAAAGAAAGAAGAGGTTTTATCTCTACCCTGTCTTCTAACGCCTACAGCCAAAAAGTCTCACCTAAGCACCGCCAGCTTGTTGTCGAAGTTGCCGAAGTCCGAGTTCCTGAAGGGCCGACAAACGTGCCTGAAACAACGTGGCGGAATGTCAACCACTCCTGCACTGTGTTCTGATACGATTTTTAGCACTTACTTGATAAGGCTGAGCGTGTCCTTGTACATCTTGAAGGCGGCAGACTTGTCGCCAGTGGACTCGTTGAGATTTCCGCACAAGATGAAGTAGAGCACGGCCCTCAGGTACTTGGTGGCCTGCCTCTCCGGAGCATGCTCGCGGTCGGCCTCATGCTTCAAGCGCGTCGCTTCAAGCATGTACGTGTTCAAATCACCACTGTTCTCGGAAGAGGCCGTACTCGCTGCGGCTGCGGCGGCAGCGGCGGCGGCTTCCTCTTCGTAAGACGAAGTCTTCGTGGGCGGCGGCATCAGACTGCTGGAGGTACCTCCCAAGTTGTGAGGCCACCCTTCCAAGTCCTCCTTCTTCACCATGTCGTGCACTCCCCTATACTCTTCTTGCGGTGAAGGCTGAATCATACAAGGCTGCTGAGGCGGGGGCAGCTCCTGGGAGGAAGCCCCAGTTGTAGCGGGGTCGAAGTATCCACCACCGTCTCTCTCGGTAGATATTTTCATCTTCTTGAAGGAGTCTTTCTCTTTGTCCTCGCGGCGTCTCCGCCGCTGGCTGCTGCTGCGGCTGCTCCTGCTCGCAGCCGAGGACACGGACTCTCCGCTCGGCCGCCGAAGCCGGTGGCGACTATTGTCCTTTGACCAGTTTCTCCGCTCGCATTGACGCGCGAGAGATCGTTGCAAGGAGTCCATGTCCTCAGAGGTAAGAAAAATGCGGCACAGAATAATAGGGCGGCTGCCGCTGCCTCTATCGCGGCGGTTTATTCGCCGCCGTCGCGGCGGCGGGTAGTGTCTACTGGCGCTCTCGTCAAGCACTTCCGATGGCTTCTCTCCGCTGGACTTGACCACTCGCTCCACCGTGATGCCACTCTTGCCCCCCTTGCCGCCCTTGCCGCCTGTTGACGAGGGCTTTGGCCCGAATATGCGGCTCATCACCTGCTTCTTAGTGGCCGTGGCGGGATCGGCGGCTGCAAAATCGTTCCACCTTCCTCCGCCGTTGCTGTTGCTGTTGCGGCGTCTGTCTTTCTTGGCGGGAGCATTGGCGGCTGCAGCCGCGGCGGCGGTTGACTCGCGACGGCCAGCGTCTTGTCTCCGCGCTTTTAAGCTCGCGGAATCGTCGGATTCTTCAGCTGTCAGGGAGTGACCAGCCGCTGACGCCGCCGTGGACCCACCGGCATTTTGCTTCTTTGAGCCGAAGAGTGGCGTCCTTGGGGAGTCGCTTTCATCAGCCTCATCCTCGTTTGCTGACGACGGTGATGACGACGAAGAAAGAGGCTGCGGTGGCGGCCTTTCTACAGTCGCCGCCTTCTTCGACTTCTTACTTCCGCTAGCTGAGGCCGCGGCCGTCGACGAGCCGCCGCGGCTTGAAGGCTTCGAGTCGCCCGCTGTATTAGACACTTTACTGGGCGGCGGAGGAAGGATGATTTGCGACTTGGTGCCTCTCTGCTTACGCTGCGGCCGCCGCGTCCGGCCTGCTGAGTGGGTAGCGGAGATGCCTGCCTCCTCGTCACTTGAGTCCTGAGTGAGAGAATGAATGTGGTGAAGATTGAAATTTGACACCGAGCAAATGGCCGATATCATGCCCAAGTAAAATGGCAAAAAAGTTGTCATCGTCACCTGGTAAGAGGCAGACCTCTGCCTGGCTACTGCCCTTGACTGCGGCCGTACCCTCGAAGAAGCCGCTGTAGTTGAAAGCTGCGACTTGGGAGATATCGATGCTTTAGACTTCACTGGCGAAAGCGGGGGCAGTAACTGGGGTTGGTGGATCAACGACGGCGGGCTGGACTCGATCGGACTAAGCGGCCTCGCAGTCGCAGCTGCAGCCGCAAAATCCGGCAGTGGCTGCGGCGTTTGGCTGAGGAGGCAGTCGATGTCGCTCTCTTCAGCAGCCGCGTCGTCCTCTCCGCCGCCTATGGGATCCGTGGCTGCGGCTACGGAAGAGGGGCTGAGGCGCAAGCCACTAGACCCGCCGCCTGGGGTCAACTGCTCCGGGACGAACCAAGGTCACAAAAATGAAATATTGGAATTGCACACCTTTTCTTACTTGTTGCTGTACCCTCGGGCTGGGGTGCAAATTTGGCCCCGGAGAATGGGTGGATTTGACTTTGTTGATGAGGTTGGTCAAGCTGAACTCCTTGTCGTTGTCCTCCTTGTTGTTGTCTTCTTCAGAGCTTTTATTCGATTCTCCTTCCTCCTGCAATAAGCAAATCATCGTCTGAAGTCCCAATATCCAATGTTGTCCACGAGACCACGGAAATTTGGCAGCGTTCAACTGCTCAGGATCCTAGGTCGACGAAACTGTTGTAAATGTCTGAACCCTCACCTCTTCTTCTTCTGAGCTGGTTGTATCTGAGGACGATTCAGACGTGGAATGGTTGTTGCTATTGTTGGTGACGTCTTTGGAAGGTTCCGAGGGCTTCTTGGCAGCGGCCGTTTGAGAGGGAGGTGGAGTGGCCACAGGGGCCGGTGGTGGTGGCGGCGCCGGCTTCTCACCAACTGAGACGGCCGCGGAAGATGAGGCAGTGACTTCGGTATCGGATTCCTCCGAGAGACATGGACCCGGGAGATCCGGAGCTGAAACGCCAAGTCACGTAAACAAACGAACTTGATGGGTGGCAATAGCTATGAAGCATTCACCACCTCTGCTGGAGTTGTCTTTTGCGGGAAATCCTGCGGCGAAGTACTTCGGAGGCTTCAGCCTCGAGTTTCCCTCGTGTTCCGAGACCCTGGGCGTTATGATGGCCGAGAGCGGGGGTGGAAGTCCCGGAGTGGACCCACTTAGAGGGTCTTTCATCTCTCGGAGAGCCTTTTGCAGCTCGTCCGTTGAAGATGAAGGCTGTAACAGAAATGATATGCGTATTAGCATCATTGCTGTTTCCTTTTAAGTAGTATATGATCATTTATCATATAGATATACTGTATGAGGCCACGTCGAAAACGGGTTGATTTTGCAGTTCAGCTGGGGGGGGGGGGGCACTTTGGATCATAAGGTAAATTAGTTTTTAAAAGTAAGTTAACTATGCCCCCAAGTTTAAATTAATAACG
>JAAUXU010086590.1_pt1 | contig 28010 bp, 19 predicted proteins | sample 7278151 | NCBI WGS metagenome assembly JAAUXU01 (sample SAMN14350113, study PRJNA611818) | marine sediment metagenome | isolation source: surface marine sediment (1.8m) | place: French Polynesia: Moorea | collected 2018-08
GTGGACGACGGGGACGAGGTGGACGACGGGGACGAGGTGGACGACGGGGACGAGGTGGACGACGGGGACGAGGTGGACGACGGGGACGAGGTGGACGACGAGGACGAGGAGACCTCCTGCCTCATATGGAACGCGTCGTCAGGCACGACTGTGCCGTGTGAGCCAAGAAAAACGTCCTCCTCGCCCACGTCTTCAAGCTTCATGCAGCATCTTTTCTTGTGCCCATTTCTCGTACCTGCCTGCAGCAGGGTGAGGTTTCTTTGGCTTCCGTGCGTCACACATAGTACGTACCAGGAGAGTCCAGAATGTTCGGAGGAGCTCTCCGCAGTGGACCTGCCACAGTTGGACACGGTTTCCCCTTTAAGCACACAGGACAGGAATGGCTTTGACCTTGGAAGTCTGGATGACGATAAACACGGGCTTGGCACCAAAAAAAGTCCACTCTTCTCCCTCTGGGTGCTGTTGAGAAAGATTCCAGGGTGGATTTAGGTGCCAATTGACCAAAAAAGCCTCCCGCCTGAAGCCAAGTCAATCACACCGCGTATATACTCACGTATGTACTCACGTATGGACTCACGTATGGACTCACGTATGGACTCACGAATGTGCAGGGACATAAAGAACACATGCGTCCCACCCTGGAGGCTGTTGCGTAATGACTTGCACGTACTGAACAATCCCTCTTCCTCGTTCCTCCAGGGAGCAATGGCGTCCTCGTCCCTCCTGTGACAGATCTGGGAGGCGATCTCGGACGGACATTATTGAGTCACTCTGTCAGGCTCAGCCCAACATCTCACTCACGTCCAGGGGGCGGCCCAGGCTGGAAGACCAGCGAAATAACAACATAACAGACGCACAAAGTCCAGTCAATAAAGGGAACGTCACTTAGATCCACTCAAATGAATGGAGCAGGCACGAATGACCTGTACAGGGTGTTGGTCCAAAAAAGCCCGTCTCTGCCTGCCCTGGAGATGATTCAAAAGGGGGAGTGATGGGGTGGTTCAAAATGCACCAGGTCAGCATTCTCCCGGGTGCAAAAGTGGCCCAATTTCCTCTGGGCCACGTCGTCCTGTGCAGCCGAGTGCATGATGAGGGCTTCATCGATGTCCGCTCTCTCGAACCAGTGAATAAAGTTTGTCGACGCCGGAAGAAATGAAAGCACTTTTTCTTGGGCAGGAAGGAGAAGGAGCTCAGGCTTTTTGGGAGGGGGATGGAGGGGTTAGTAGAGGCCCAAATAGGAGGCCTGTAAAAAAAGGCCCATTGCTACACTGCCATTTGTACGTATTTACTTACAGTACGTACGAGAGACACAGGATTACTTACTTATTGCTAAGTAAGGCCGGATTTTAGGTGCCTCACTTTGCTTTTTCATGTCTTGGCACCGTATGGAGGCTCTCTCCTTCACTGCAACGAGGACCTCTTGGCACTTGGCACCGTTTCTGGCACCCCTCTTCAAACAGTGCAGATGTGGAAAGGTCAGCCTGCTCTGTCTGCGTGGTGGAACAAGACCCACTTCTCTCGACGACAGAGTCATCACATCACCGAGTTCGCAGTGATTCACATCACTTCCATGGGCGCGAACGTGACCTAAAAGTCTGGCCTCTGCGCGACCATATTGGATAAAGATATTTCCCGTGTCTACCACGATGCTCCCGTTAAGATTGCTGCGCAGAAGAGCAGCACGTACAAGGCGGCGGCTCCCACCAAGTGCATTCGGTGCTCGCCTACCAACAAAGTTTAATAAGAGACCGAGAATAGAACAAAGTTCTGACGTCTCAAAATAATAAAAATATGCCAAGAATCATCTTTAAAGCATGTGCATGCCTATCCTCCAGAGCTTAGAATGGCCTCTAAGGTAAGTGGAACGTACTACGAACTTTTAATGTTAAAAAAAGAGCTGCTGTAGTTGTAATGGCTTCCCAGATCCCCTCCTCGTGAGCATGGATGACTGTAGAAGAAGAAGGAAAAAAAAGGAAGGCTTGACCATCGTCCCGGTGCCAACGAATCAATGGAATCCCCCCGGAAGAGGAAGGAGAGACAAACCCGTCCCTGGCACCCGCAGGAGCTCCTCCCGGAGATCCCGGATTGTTGCTGCGTCAGGATGACGACGCCCTGTATGTACAGGTAAACGATCGGCGCCGCCGAGCTGCAGGCGGACAAATTGTCGACGTCGTTCTTTTTACTGCTGGCCTTTCAAAAACCCAAATCTTGAAAATATGAGGGACTTGCCAGGAAATGCCCAACTTTGCATCTCAGACCTCGATGAATCTCGGAATGAATTGTATTTTAGGTTGCAAATCTAGACAGACGACATCACCAGGCAGTGGGACTCCACCGTCTACCACGTGCACGAGGACGAAATCGTCGTCTGCACAAGCGCTCGTTCTCCCCGGGTCGAGACGTTTTCGTCGGTCTTTTTGGTCGAGCAACAACTTGAGTTCGTCAGCCTTGGACGTGGTTCACTTGCTTTCTTCTTTTGTCAGACTTGCCCTTCCTCCTCCTCCTCCCCTTCCTCCTCCTCTTCCTGCGTCTTCTGTCTCTTTTCTTCTTCACCATCCTGCTCTTCTTCGTCTTCACAGTGGTGGCCGTCGCCGCCGTCGCCGCCGCCGCCGCCGCCGTCGTCGTCGTCGTCGTTGATTCAGTCGTCGCCGCCAATTCAATCGACGTCACTTCAGTCGGCGCCTCCGTGGGAGCCGTCGCAACAGGAGTCGTTGTTGTACTGACAGGCAGAGAGAAGTATTATGAGTGAACCTTAGCAAGGAAGATGCCGAACGGTCCCAAGACAGGAATTTTTTACATGTACTTTCTCCTGAGTCACTCTGTAAGGACATCACGTATGCATTCCTTTCATCCACCACTCGACAAGACCAATTTAGAACATGTAAAAGTACCTGGCAGCCTCCATCTCGACGAGTTCTCCGTTGGCCCACTGACCCCGGAATTCGGCACCGTCTGCGTAGACCATTTTTCCGTACCCCGTTCTCTGGTCCATGCGGAACTCGCCCTCGTACTTGGCGTTTTCAGAGGGCCACAAGTACGTGCCGTTGCCGTGGAAGCGCCCGTTCCAGAAGTCGCCGTCGTAGCTCTCACCGTTGGAGAAGACGTAGCGGCCGCGCCCGTGCAGACGATCGTTCTGGTAGCCGCCCTCGTAGCGCGATCCGTCCGGCCAGCGGTATGCGCCGTGGCCCTGTTTCAGTCCGCCAAAGTACTCGCCGGAGTAAATGGCGCCGTTCGAGTAAGTCTGCAACAAAGGAAAGCGTACGGACCTCACACCGCACTGCGTGTCCGGAGTCGTATTGCACCAGATTTCCGCTCCCGTGCCTCTTGCCGTCCATCCATTCACCCTTGTAAAGGGATCCATCCGCGTAGGCGATGACGCCGGCGCCGACGTTGCCGTCCCAGACGCCCTCGAAGCGATCGCCGTTGCGCGACCGCATGACTCCCTCGCCGGAGCGCTGGTTCAGCAGCCAACTGCCCTCATAAATGTCTCCGTCCTACCAAAGAACTATTTTGTACTCCCGAAAAGACTGTTGTTTTTGTCACCCAAAACTTCTTTATCCCTCCCAACTTTCCCTTGACTATGCGCCCCGTGTCGTTGCCCTCCCTCATGCCCTTCCTGTTGACCTCCTATACGCTGTCCGACTGGACGCTTCTTCAATGCACCCGGGCATGAAAAAAATGTATGTTCTATATCACCTTATACGTCATCTTGCCGAAGCCCCCCATGGTGCCGTCGACGAAGTCGCCCTTGTACTCGTCAAGCGAGCCCAAAGACAACTTCCCGCTGCCGTGCGGGATGCCTCGAAAGTCCCCGAAGTAGAGGTCGCCGTTCTTGTAGAACAAGGTCCCCTTACCCCTCCTGTTACCGGCCTTCCAACGTCCATGGTACCTGTCTCCGTTCAGGTAGTGCATGGAGCCGACCCCCTCGGGTTGGCCGACGTTATTAGTCTGTCCGTTGTACCACCCTTGCTCCAGCTCGAGGACTTGACGGGCCTTCTCTGTGGCAACGTAGGAGGACACGGGAATCAACCAATGCAGGAAGCTCATTTCGTGACATCTTGAATGGCTTCGTGGGAGCCTCCTTTTCTGTCATCTTTGTCCCTCACCTTGCTTCGACCGTCGCAAAAGTCTCCCCAATTCAAAGGTTCCGTTCTGCCTGATGATTTTCCCCCTGTCGAAGCACCTCTTCGTTGGTTGGCAAACGAACTTGGAACCGTCGCCCCAGACGAAATGAAGGCCTTGGCCGTCCATGACGCCCGCAACGTTGTCTCCCTCATGCACGTTCCCGTTGTTCCAGTAGGAGGCTCCCCAGCCCGAGACGGAGCCGTTGGCCCAGTGACCCACGTAGCTGTCGCCGTCCAGCCAGGTATGAGAACCCTACAATCAGCGAGTGATTCTGTTCTTCGCCACGACACTTTGTTACATTGTACTTGTCCGTGAGGCCTCCCCAGCGCCCACTCGCCCTTGTAGGTCCTGCCGTCAGTCCAGGTGTATGAGCCATTGCCGTGGAAGAGTCCGTTCGACAGGGCTCCTCTAACAAAGTCATCCACATGCGTCAAGATGTCCAAATTGTTGCTCTCAAGTTGGCCACAAACTCACTTGTAGACGTCCCTGGGCGGGATGTGCATCTCCCCCCTGACGGGGCTGCCCTCCTGCCACCAGCCGGAGAAAGTCCTGATGCCGCCGTCCTCCTGCTCCCAGGTCATGTTGCCCTCGCCGCTGGGGAGGGAGGAGACGGACGATCTCTCCCCCGAATATTCCTTACAAATACATCCAGGTCTTTTAAAGACTATCTGCATAGAAACTTCCTACTTAGATCTCAGGTCTCAAGTGTGACTATTAGAAAGACGATCCAGAATCGCCCTTAAAAGACCATCTTCTCAGCGTCAAGTGACGTCCCTGTGTGATTGAAGGGGGGCTCGTCGTAGGCCACGACGCAGCAGCCCACGGTGACCAGGACACAGTATAAGGAGCTCTTTTCTAGCCGCAGCATCTTGTTCGACTGAGCAAAGATCGCACAGATGCGTTCCAATTTCACCAAACCGGTCTGGTGGAGTAATGTAATCAAGCTTTATTGGCGGTCCCTTAGGCAAAATAAATCGGAGAAATTATTGAAAGTTGCTCACAACAAACTAATGATAGCTGTACACAACTTATAATACATAACGTCCTATGCTACACACCATCTACACCGCTTGCAGGGGGAGGCACAGTGAGGATAGAGAGAGATGGAGAGAGAGCTACTACAAAACGTTATTTGCTCTTAGGCCATCTTCAAGGGACAATACTTCAATCAGCCTGAGAGGTCTGGTGTATCTCAATCTTCTCTACTGTCATGTCCGGGTTCATTGCTGTGGCTTCCTGGATGGCCTGGGCCAAGGCCTCGTCGTGGTCGATGGGATCGCCGCTGTCAGATTGGATTACGACCTTCTGCTCCACCCTGGTCTCAGTGTCGCCGTCCTTTTCCAGCGAGTACGTGGTCGTCTCCACCGTGCGCGAGTGGCTCGTGATGGTCTGCGAGGACACGATCTCTTCCTCCTGCTGATCCACGACCCTCCTGTCCTCTTCGTCTGCAGGCTCCAGGGCAGTATCTGGGGGAGGAAATTCTTGGTCAGTCACGGCTTGAGACAGGAGTTTTGCACAAGTGGGTTTGTACTGAGATCTCAAAAGGTGTTCTGGATGCTACAACCATCCCATCTACGGTCTTTTTAGCCTCTCTTTGCGCAACAAAGCGGTCTTTTTCGCACTCTCAGTGACCTCAGACAAGACTTTCCCTGGCTTCGAAAAAAGCATCCTAGCTAGAACTAGAACTGATATGACTCCAGATGCCCTTCCAGTATCCCGATTTCCTCGAACGTGTAAAGAATCATGTTAGCGTCGCTCTGAGAATCTCTTACCCGAGCTCGGTTTTATGGACGCAATCTTCTCGGACTCCTTGGCAAAGATGCGTGTCCGCTCCGAGACTTCGTAAGAGTCCCTGGTGAGGACGGACGAGGCCGTTATGCTCTCGATGGTCGTGACTCCGCGTCCGGAATCCTCCTTTTGGGTCTTGGTGCTTACAGCTTCGGCACGGTAATGCTGGTTCTGCCCTCCATTGAAGAACTTGTTCTCGACAGGTGAAAGCATGGCGGCCACCTGAGCGCCGGTCGACGGTTCGTTAAGAGGAGCGCCGGTGGAAGCGCCGATGTCAAAACCTCCACTGGGTGTTGGAGGGGAAACAAGCCGCCGGTCCCCGCTGTCCTCACCGCTGCTCGTCGACGTCATGTTGAGGAACACGGGAGGTTGCTGCTTGTGGCTCTCCACTGTGGTGTTGGTCGTGTTGTTGCTCTCGTCCAGCCTGTACTCATTGCCAGAGCTGTCGGTGTTGTTTTGTGTGGGGTGGTGGTGATGCCTGCCATGCTGAGTCTCCTCTCCAGCTTCAGCCTGTGGAAGCTGGTGTCTCTGCTTTGTGGACGCCACCTGCTTCTCGCCGATCGCACTCATCGAGTGCGACTTCTTCTCATCGCCGCCCAACCCCAGGGCCGACTGAGAAGACTTGGGAAGCATGATTGTATTGCTCTTGATACCTTCGGCACTTCCTTCCTGGTTACTCCTGCGTCCCCTGCTCACCTGGGCCTGATGCTGAGTGCGACCAGAGTACCGGAACCTGGAACCGAAGCGAGGGAACCTGCGAGGACGTGGAAAGACACAGGTCAAACACCCAAGTTATGAGTTATACAGCGGTAATATTAATGATAACTTATACTATTCATTTTAGTTCTAATAGGCTCAACTGTCTCACCTAAACTTGTCCCTTGGCTCTGGAGAGAGCAATCTGAAGAATGAGTGGTGTTCCACGCAAATCTTCCACAGGCGCTTGGCCGCCCTGTGATTGTTCAGCTTGAAGCCAATGGTGGACTCAAATTGCTCATACTCGCCGGGACGCAACTTGATGAAGAATCCATTCCGTTTGTACGAGATCTTGATAATCTTGGGCCAGGCGAAGCGGTTGATACGTAGGCGATCGCGATAGACAAGGATGCCCGAGGAGCACACGCCCAGCATAATGTCTACGTTTTCCGAGTCCTTGGCGTAGTGTAGGCTTACGCCGTACATTGCCAACTTCTTGGCGTTCTCCAGATAGTGCAGCTCGGCCTCGGCAGGGGTCTGCCCCTTCAAGGTCGTCCTGTGGATCTCCATGATCTTTTCAAGCAGATCGTCAGTTTGTTCGGGCGCAAAGTCGAACTCCCGGAGATAGTCCACAGTGACTCCGTGCTCTACGGGATCGTAGTCGCCAAGCTCGCTCTGCACCAGGTATGCACCGAGGAGAGCGTGTGTGACGAATGAGCACGGCAACTTGCCGCTCTTAACGTCGTTCTGGATTTGCAGGCACATGTGGTAACGAGTATTGTCCTCCTGCAGCTGAGCGGGCTCGGGAGGGTAGAACTTGACCTGGAACATCATTGAGAAGTTAAAGCCGGTCCAAAGCAAGGCCAGGCGGTAAAGGCGCTCCCGGTCTTATCCTTCGCGAGCTGAGACTGACAGGTCGCGCACTGACATCACCATCTCTAACAACACTTACCTGAAAGAGCAACTTGGGTAGCTGCTGCTCCCTGGTGCTGGATAGCTGCTTGGCGAGCTTCCTGTCGTTGTGCAGCCACGTCCAGATCTTATCGCGCTTGTCCTGCACTAGGAACCCGAAGTAGTCGCTCTCGCTCAGATTAATGGACTTGGACACCTTCTCCAGGAGATCCTCGCCCGTCTCCTTGGCGTCCACGTCGAAGACGACGCCGCTGCCGTCCAGCAGCAAGACTTCCACCTTCATCTCGTCCAAGCAGTTGTTGACGACCGAGGGCGACGCCCGACTCTACTTCGCTTTGCTGCCGCCGCCTTAGCTGCTCCAGCTAGCACAAGCAGAAGCCCTCGTCCTGCCTGGCCGCAACCTGCCTGCTGCCAAACATGGCCACTGCTGACTGCATGCCGTAGTTGAAGATTCGTGACCTCACGCTCATGTCAAAAGTGACCCAAAATTTCTTAAAAAGAGCGTCATGCTCCACTCGAGGTTGGTGGAAGCCGAGATGTTCGTCTCCTACAAGCATTTCGTCCCTCTTGCGGCGGTAGCACTAACGCAGGTCACCTCGGAAGTCCCGCCGATGGACAACGTTGCAAAGAGTGCCTCCTCTTAGTTCATGTTGAAGCTTGAGTGTGGCCCCTGTGCTGCAGGGGCGCCGCCATCACGAAGGTGCAGGTGGAGGAGGAGGAAAGCTGGCTCCGCTCGTATCAGGTCAGGCAGCCCCATGCACTAGCTAAGGACAGGCAAAGAGAAGCAGCCGGCCTGGTCGACGTCGTTTCTGCCCTTGGTCTCGCCCGTCCAGAGCCAGAAGAGGAGCCAGCCGAGCTCCGTCAACGGCAGCGCGCAGGAGCGCAGCGCAGTGGAGAGGAAAAGAAAACATGGCCAGAGAGATTGTGGTGACTCAGTTCGCCTGTGTCCTCTCAAACAGGATAGTGATGGACGCGCTCAACGCGATTGTCGGCCAAGACGCAATCGCCACTGAGGAGCAAGAAGAGCAGAAGAGTCGGCGATCCCGTTTTCATCTCTTGATGCCCTCGTTTTGGAGTAGAACAAGACCTCCGGCGGCCGCGGTCACGGCCACTTCTTCCTCATCGCGGCTGAGCTCGTGGTTGCGTCAGCGATCCAAGAGCAACCCGTTGTTACGGCGACCCTGGAAACGGCGCTCGAGAAAGGCGGCCGCGGCCGCGGCCGCGGCGCGGCTGGCACAGCGGGATCTACCGCCGGTACCGCCCCCCGCACCGCTCTCTGTTCCCGAGGAAGCTGACGACGAGGAGGAGGAACTGGCGTTGCGCATGTCGCAGATGTCGCCCAATACGGCCTTCCTCCCTCCCGACGACTTCGACGGGATCGTGGCAACCAGCAGTACCGGCCCGAACAACAACGTCGATTTTTCGCAGTCTCTCGAGACGGTCAAGAACGTGAGTCACTGACGTAGAATGGGCACAAGTTGCGGCACAATTGGAATGTTTTTAGCTGAGACGTCGTCCTTGTCGCACTGCTCCTCGTAAGTCTTCATGGCGATCCTTGTCCGCACTAGGATCAAGAGTAGTGATGCAGTCATAGTTGAGCCATGGAGAAACTATAATGTTAGGCTAATGAAATCAAATGTTTCAGCGCGGTTGGTACTGGGGTCCGATCTCTGGGGAGGCTGCGGAGCGATTGCTGGCGTCAGAGCCTGATGGCTCCTTCGTGGTGCGGGACAGCAGCGATCATCACTACATCTTCTCGCTTACATTCAAGCTGAATGGGTCAATCCGCCACGTGCGTATAGAGCACGATCAAGGGAACTTCAGCTTCGGCAGCTACACCAAGTTTAAGAGCAACACGATCGTGGACTTTGTGGAGAACGCGGTCGAACACTCAAGGTCCGGCAGGTACCTTTTCTTTCTACACCGGAGACCCGTACTTGGGCCGCTAAGGGTGCAACTGCTGCATCCTGTCTCCAGGTTCAAGATGGTGCAGAGCCTCCAGCATCAATGCAGGTATCCACAACAGCTCGTCAGTCACTCGCTTCTCGCAGTTCTAGTAGTGCCGTTGTCGCGCAGGTTCGTGATACTGAGGCTCGTCCCCCGGGACTTGTTGCACAAGCTGCCCATACCTCCCAAGGTGCAAGACTACCTGAACACGTCGCTGTATTACTCCGAGCTGATGGAGAAAAACTGCATAGAGGGGAAAGAATGAAGTAAGAGTTGATGTCGTCCGTCCGTCCGTCTGCCTCAATCACCTACAGTTCCTTTTCCAGGTTTCAACAGTCAGCCGCCGGGAAAACCCTGCCCGAGTGCCATTTACTTTAAACACTTAAACTGTGCTTTAGTGATATTTGTTGCGCTTTCTGTCTCTCCTCGTACAAAATATAACCAGAGTACTAAGGTTGAGGCTCGTCTGAGCGAGGAACTTCCAATGTCTGAACTGTGCAATATCAATACTGACACTGAGGAGACGAGGGATGAACAACGAGGAGGCCTGAAAGATTGATCAGGAGAGTGCAAATTCATGCCTGCTCCAGCATAGTCTTTTTTCCTCAGCGGAGAATTGGATGAAAAGGCGTTGTGATACCTTACATTGAGGATGACAATGATGCCGAGGTTGACAATGCTGGGTCCAGCCCTGCATCAGCTGCTGTTATCATAGACAACAGGGGTGCAAAAAGCTGTGTAAAGGTGCAATGCATTCTTTTTATCCTCGATCATCTGTGTATGATTCATTTATGAAAAGGGACTCAACAAGAGCGAGAACTGCATCATCGGTGGCGGCTTCCATGGGGTGTTCAATGTCAAACATTAAACTTTTCAAGAGTGAGGATGTGGATGTCCTCTACGCGTCCTCCACGCATGCCTGAAGGTGAACAAACTTTAGGAGATTATGCAACTCTTGCATCTGCCCTTGAAGAGCACCTCTTGTCTTGACAAGTCGCAGGTGCTGTCACCGCCATCTCAGTCCCCGCTGTCCACTGGTGGGCACGTGAAAGCCCTCGACCCTTCACTTAATCTATTGGGTTTCACTTTCGCCGCACAGATTCGTAGCACACGATGAGCTCCTCTCCCGGTTTTGTAGCCGATACTGTTCTCCAACTGGTCCGTTGCCATTAGAGCTTAGTGAGATTGATCTGTAACCCCGTCTGTCACGCCAAGGATAGGATCCCCAACACTTCAAGAGCCTCTTTTTGTCTCTCCTGTCAAAATCTCGAGCACTTCTGACAGCTCCATATGTTCGTTTTTTGCCTCACATCATGTTACTACTGCAGGTTGTGCTCATCCTTCACCCGCCCTTTTAACGTTGGGGTTCGTCCCCGAGGATGAGTGTCCGTGGAGGATGGGGACACTTTGTACGACTTGAGGGGTTGGGCGATATAAGCAGGCCTTTCCTAGTAGGAAGTCACTTAGCACACGTAACAGTTGTTCCACTGCCGTGAGTAATGTCACGAATACATTGTAAGTTCTACTAATCAAAGTAACACAGTGTTAGTTCTTGTACTTACTGGGCAACTGTAAGTTCTTGTACTTAGAGTGTTTCACTTGAACTATGATGCGCTCAAAAACCCATGAAGTTGCCTCCAAGGCCTTGTAATAAAAGCAGCAGCTTTTATTTAGTGAACATTCCATCCCTTTGTCCGATATACACGACTTAACCGTGCCCTAATCCAACATACCCAGCATCTCTAAAAGTACATTTTATCCTCAGGCTGAACTCAGACTTTGCTGCTTTACGTTCCTCTGATTGCAATCATCTCTTTGCGTTTGTCATTGTGCCTCACTTTACAGTATGTACCTCTCTTCCTCCTGCTCCCCTTGCAACGGTCAACGTTCTGCACAGCACACTGCTGAGACTGCTATTGCAAGCCGAGTGGCGTCCAGAAGACCCACCCGAGGATCAAGTATGGATGCCCCTGCTTCAGTGTCTTGCACGATGAAGTTTTCATGTTCCTTCTCTTCCTAGGGTCTATCCCTCTTCCCATCCCCAGCATGGCTGGCACTCTGAAGTGTTTCTGCCAACTCACGATCATCAGGAACATCAATGTCAGCTTCTGTGTCTTCTCAGTTGATCCTGAACTGCAGGGCTGCAGGTAGGAATGGTACTTCAGCAGGTCTCTCTTCTGATGACAGTCCACTCGGTTTGTTTTTAGCACTGCTATTACTAGTCATATGCATAGTCATCATGGTCTGTCACCCTGGAGAACATGGCATTCCGGCTCAGGCTAGCAACTCTGGTAGCAGGTGAGGCTACTGAGGATGACGCAGCAATCCGGACCAATCTGCATTGTCTGGGTTCTCAGGCACCTGCAAACCTTACTTCTTTGCCCTGCACTGTTCCATGAAGAATCTTGAAGTGCTGGGGTTCAAAGATGGAGAAAGTGGAGATAGTTTTTTCTCGGGACAAGAGTAATCACTACAAGCCTCTGGTTCTTCTCCATAACTGATGTCACCGTCTCCATCAAGGGGATTGGCTCTCTACGACAAGATAATTTCGGAGATGAAAGCCAACAAGGACAAGGTGAGGGAGAATCTGTAAGTGGGATGCATTCACACTGCTGTCGCACAATTGCTTTCAAGAGAGGGTTCCTCTTACAATCATTGAGCAAGTCGGGTGATCTAAACCAGTCTCAATTGTCATCTTCCTCAACACCAAGTGTCACGAACAAGGGCAACAGCACCATGCACCATGCGCCGCTTAGCATCAAGTACTTTATGCAGGTCGTCAACCAAGTCATCCTAGATGCAGCCAAGGATGTTGCTTCTGCAGCATCATGGTGACAAGTTCGACATCTCCCACGTCCCATCAAGGATACTTGTGACCAGTAAAGCTTTATGAAGGAGAGAAATCCTCGAGATCTGAGCCCTTACACGGAAGTTATGGACAAGGACCTCTAAATTGTACAGTATGGTAAAGTTATGGTGAATTAGGGTTCTAAGATTTTACTGAGTAACAGGAGCTCATTAAAGTTCATATCATGAATCTGTGCAACTTGTTCCTTTGCAAAGCCTGACTTAGCCTGACTTAGCCTGACCGACCTGAACCCACTTGGTCAATGTCATTCAACTTCTTATGCACAACTTCTTATGCCACAGAGAGGGCATTGAAGCTCTGAAAGTTGCTCGGTAGTGAGCAATCCAAGCTCAGCCAACGCTGGACTTATGCAAGTGTCGACACTTGCTCAACTGCCAGGATTCGCAGCGTTTGCTTGGGCGCCAGAGCGCATTTGGGCACTCTGGAGGCTCCATTGACACGCTTTGTTCGGCGGAGAAGACAAGTTGGGCCTGGTTTTGGCTTTGGGGCTCGAACCCTCCTCATACTCCTGGGCAGGCAAAGAGAGTGTATGAACAGTGTCAATCCGCCGTGATCCGACTTCATGCATTGGAAATGTCGCCTCCTCGACGGCTCCGATCCGACTGAGACGCAAGAGGAGCTCACATTTTGTCCTATTTCGGGCCAAAACAGTTGGTTACAGGATCCTCCTTGGCTCCGCGGCGCGGGGGGAGAACAACAACAAATCGAAGAAAGAGACCCGGACGGTTCCGCCACGCCCTCCCCCGAGTTCTCCCGGTCGGTCGGTTGGTCACACCCTGTGCCATGGTGATAATCTGATGGTCAAGATGTCCCCCGCATTATTGCCCCACTCCCCCTGGTGCTGCGGCTCTCTGCAGACGGGTGCGGTGTCGGTGGGCGTCACGTGCCTGGTCACGCTGCTCCTGATCTTCCTGTGGCTTGGACAAATCTTACTGGAGGAATCCTGGCACTCATTTGTGTGGCTGGTGATACTATGCCTGATCACCTTCGCGCTCGTCGTGGCCAACGTGTGTCTGTTGGCCGGAGCTGTGGCCAGAAGGAAAGACATGATCATCCCGTGGCTCGTCCTGCATCTTCCTCTCGCCGTGGCTATCGTGGTGGTCTGCTCAATTACCTTTTGGTAAGGGAGGACAAATCTACCGTAGTGACGTGATCTGTTAGAGCCTCTCCTCTTTTCCAGGGAACTAGGGCGTCTGAGGCCCGTCGCCGTGGCCTCGGTGGCGCTGTTGATCTTCTTCTACATTGTTGTCCTCGCCTTTTGTCACGAGCTGATGTTCGAGGAGAAACAGATCAAAAGGACTGAGTCAGACGGCGATGAAGAAGACAAGGTCACCGCCGCCTCTCAGAAGAAGGAAGCGGAGGAGACTCTGGCCGCTGTTGCTGCGGACGACACCTTCTCGGCCCTGATCAACCGTACTCCAGCGGCCAAGCAGCCACGACTACCCCAACCGGATGAGGTCATCCAAGTGGAAGAGTCGCCGCTGCTGCTCGACGACCTCAAGAACTCTTCCAAGGATAACGGCAACATCAATCTGTTTGAACGTAATTCTGTAGAAGAAGTGAATCCATTTTTGGTTCCCGATGAACTCACAGATGGCCGTGCTGTTGGCACCGAGGCAAGCAGCAGCATTGAGCTTGGAAGTGAGAATGCCGTCAGCCTCTCCAAGAGCGTGGACGTAGGGCTGCAGAAGAAGGAAGACCAGCAGCTTCTGCCAGGTGAGAACTCAACCATAATACGTGCGTATGGATGCAGATGATATTCCCATTGACATTGCAAATTTGCGTGCAAATTCCATTTCAGATTCTACAAAGGACCTGCCTCTTCCAACCCCCTATGGGATGTGTCCTCCTTGGCAACCTCGCAGTCACTCTCACTCCGCCCTCGCCGACATCGACGCATCGTTCACGCCTTACAAGGGGAAGCCCACGGGAGAGAAAACACCGCCAAAGATGAGAATCTTCTTGCCAAGAGACGACGTCACGTCCTCCTCAGAAGAAGAACTTGAGCCGGAAGAGGGGAATAAGAAGTCCCCTCTCGTCCTCATTTGATCTCAGAACAGAAGCTGTCAATTACGTTAATGGTGAAGTCTTTCCATGTATCTAGGTAGGATTTATCACGGATGAAATATTATGTACATACTCAAGGAGGGCATCCTCGGCAGAGGGCATCTGCCTTCGTAACAATCACTCATTTAGTATGAGTGCAATGGTACATCTGTACGATACGCAAGAACAATAACAGCAAAATCATGTCAGTCTGTCGCTGCGAATGGATTCCTGCTTGCGACGTCAATGGCAAGGTCCTTGCCGGCAAGTGCGTTGAGGCTGCTGGTGGCTAGGACCTGGAACAGCGTACAGAAGCGGGTCAGAGCTGGTTTTTTTTCTCTTCAGGCGCGACCCCACTAACGATGTGGTGCGCCTCCTGCCTGCTCGTGTCACTGCCCCAGACTAAGACGATTTCCTCGTGAGTGAGGTCCGGACAGCGCTCGAGTAGTGTGCCGAGGGGCAGAGCCAACATCTCGTGGGTCCTGAACACTTCAGTGTAGGACATCAAGCAGTTCGGTATAGGTAAGGCACACGGAATCAGCATACGACCACATATTCTCCTTGATCAACACCTTATGTTCACTACTCAACCAACCTCTTCTCTGCATACCAGTAATACCATGCGACCCTGTAGGAAGAGATGATTGAAGTGGTCGAGGATGTTGTAGCTGGGCGGGAAGACCAGTCGACAGAGCGATGAAGGCCTGCATTGAGTCGTCTGCTCCAACCCTGACGGAGTCCTCCGTGGGGACCAAAACTCGATGTATCTGATGAGACCTGAAGTGTTACCCTCCCTGCCATCGAGCTGACTTCCTTCAATCCTCCCGTGCACACTATGCGTAACTACAAAATATAATCAAGAGACGAAGGATGAACAACGAGGAGGCCTGAAAGATTCATCAGGAGACGTCAAACTCATGTCTCCTCCAGCATAGTCTTTTGTCCTCAGACGAGAATTTGGATGAGAAGGTGTTGTGATACCTTACAATGAGGATGACAATGATGCCGAGGTTGATAATGCTGGGTCCAGCTCTACATTAGCTGTTGTCATCGTAGACAAGACGGGTGCAAAAAGATGTTTAAAGCTGCAATGCATTCTTCTTCCTTGATCATCTGTGCATCAGAGTCCCTCGTAAAAAGGGACACAACTAGGGCGAGAACTGCATCATCGGTGGCGGCTTCAATGATACAGCATGGAATGTTAACCTTTTTTGACTAAAAGACTAATAGCAAGGATGTGGACGTCCTCTACACGTCCTCCACGCATGCTGAAGGTGAACAAACTTAAGCAGATTACGCAGCTCTTGCATCTGCGCTTGAAGAGCACTCTTGTCTTTATAAGTCGGAGGCGCAGTCGACGTCGCCGGAGTCCCCGCTCTCTACTGGTGTGCGAACGAAAGCCCCTGAGCGCTTCATCTAATCCATCGTGTTTCTCTGTCGCTGTACAGGTTCGTAGCGCACGAGTTTTGCGGCAGATACTTTTTTCCAACTGATCCGCAGCCGTTAGATCTTAGTGGAATTGATCTGCAACCTCGTCTGTCACGAAGAGTCTTAGGTCCTTTGGCCACCAAAACAGGGTCTCCTCAAGTGAAGTGAGATGAAGACGAATGGCGAGTTGATCTTCGCACCCCTGCAATGGTTGCGTGTGATTCACAGGATCCAGACACGCCAGGAGGAGTGGCATGAAAGTCCAGAAACCCGTAGGAGGATTGTTGTTCCCTACATGGAAAGACTAATACATTGCCCTCAAGGTCCGGCCAATTTGCTATGTATAGCGGCTTGATTTGATGATCAGATATCCCATCCGGGAAGCCGGGGTCCTGGCCTCAAAGTCACTTCTTTAGGCGGCCTCAAAATGGCCTCACTTTTGTGCATTGACTGAGGACGTCGATCCTCTCCGTATTGACCCTTTGGTAGGGCATTCAAAGACATTCCTAATGCTTGAAACAACCTTTTTCCTGCAGAAGCAGCATGTTTCTCTGCATCTATCTGATTGTGTCGGCGGCCCTGGCCTTCACGGTCACCAGCGCCCAGCCAGCAGCTTCATCGTCGGCGAACTTCAGTCCACGGCAGATCCAGGTATAACTTGCACGATTCTAAAAAAGCAACAGTTTGGCCTCTTCAATGAGAAAAGTTCCGACATCCGAACGTGTTCCAGGCACTCCACGACCTGTCCGACGCCCTCGTCGACTTCGAGCGCGGGGCGGAAATGGCGGCTAATGGACGTTATCAGGCGATAAATTATGCAAGGCTCGCCAAGAGGAACTCGGAGCTAATCAACACTCTTCTTGGGCTGCCCAAAAATATCTTTAAGACCGGCAGGAGGAAGTAATGGACGCAGGGGCTGCTACGTAATCATGAATGTTTAGTACATCCGTATGTGCCCGGTACCCGGGTGCAAATAGCTATGGGGAGGAAAAAGCAATACACACACGACTGGCATCACTTCGGACAATCTTCTGGAAGTTGTTCCTCGTCCAGGTGGAGGCGGGAGAACAGTCCAAGGTTACCATGAGCTCGCACGCGTTGTAGATCGGGTCGATGGGAGTCATATCTTCCTCCTCCTTCATTGCGATGGCTCTTCGTGGTGGCGACGGTGGTCGGCGTGACCGTCTGTTCAGGCAGTGACAGCTCTGAACATGACGCATGTATGAATGTGTGGCGCCTACTGTACCGTCTTCACTTTACTGAGCGTGACTTTACGGTAGCTTCGACTTGAATGCAGAGATCATGGACCTCGAGAATTTAAAGCTTCTGACTTAGGAGGTACCTCGGTTATTTGGCAGGGGACAGAGGCAACGACAACCTTGCCGTCTGTCTCATCGGAGACCACCGAGAATTCAAACTTTGGGATTCCATGACAAGCAGCGCCAAATGTCCCATCCTTGCTCAGAGCAACCACTGCACCAATGAATTTTGGGTAGTGCTTGATGATAGGTGTAATTGCCTCTTGAGCTGCAAGTGCAGGCGGGAGGCCCGATTGCATGGCTTGAACTGCTCTGAAGGAGGGTAGCAGGCGCATCATGATATCACCATCTCCTGTGGCAGCCGCTCCACCCACGCTGGCATCCACGTATGCACCAGCACCAACTATGGGAGAGTCTCCAACACGGCCCGGAATCTTGTGGACTGCACCATTGGTGGATGTGCCTGCAGCCATCCTTCCATCATGATCAAGGACCACCATGCCAATGGTGTCATGGTTTCCAGAGGCGCCAAAACCATGACTCTCGTGTCCATTTTCTTCTTTGGATGGGTGGTACGGACCACAGGTCTTGGTTGGATCAGGTGTGACATCAGTCCAGAAGTTCGGCTGGCAGGCACGTTCCTCCTTCCACTTTTCCCACTTTTCATGGGACTGAGGTGTTTCCAGCGTTTCCTTGGTGAAGCCCATCTGAACGGCAAACTCGGCGGCCAACTCCCCAGCTAGCAGGGAGTGTTGGGTGTGCTCCAGCACAGCCCTGGCAACCCCCACTGCATTTTTTATCCCTCGGAGTGCAGCAACAGCACCCACATTGAGGTCCTGTCCATCCATGATCATGGCATCTAGTGTGGTCTCACCGTTCTCATCGGGAGAACCACCGTAGCCGACAGTGCCATCACATTGATCCTGCTCACACTTAGTGCAGCCTGCCTCAACAGCATCAATAACGTCAGACCCAGCCTCTTGAAGTCTGTCCCAAGCCTTTTGTGCGGCCTGGGAAAAATGCCAGGTGTTGATCACCACTTGTTTGCAGGTGCTTAAGGGCAGCAAAAACACTAATAGAACCACAATCATTGTATTCTGCCCATAGACCTCGTGATGTCTCTCGTACACACTAGCAGTGACAACTGCATGCCAAGCGAGATAGTCTTGAGTGCCAACGCAAGTCGTCGTGATGCCAACAAGCACTTCTCTGCGCAGGAACAGCTGATTTGTCCGATTTGGCAGAACGGTCCCAAGAAAGCAGCGATTCGAACTTACGCACCGGAAGGTCGAGTCTTCGGACCTGCAAACCTTCTCGGTCGGTCAAACTTTCAATATCAATGCCTTAATGGTGATCATGCCTCAAATACATGCTCCTGCCCATTATCAATTAATTCTCTTGCCTGTCAGTGAGGAAATATGGAGGTGAGATAGGGTCTCAACCCATATCAGAAGCGGTGTCCACCAGCTTGGCGATGAAGGTTCCGCCACTTGCTTACGTCGAGCAAGATGACTCCTTGTCCGGGTCTGGCTCCTCTCCCAAGTACTGAACTTCAAGCGGTGGCGAAACGGGCGAGACACCTGGGCCAGGATGGGGACATCCTGGGGTAGGATCACCCAGCTACTGCACAAGCTTCTTGGAACGGCGGGATAACATTCACTATCGTTCTAGTGCAAATCGTTATGTATTTACGCAATAGCAATTTACAGAAACATATTCCAATGCAAAGTCGAAGAATGCAAGCCTTTAGACGATCAGAACGTGAACGCTTACATTTAAAACTTCCAGCCACTCCTGATCTTTTGGCTTGAACGGCGTTCACACGACCAAAAATGAACGGAACATTGATCGCGTTCAAGTCAGCCGGATTTATCGCACTCGAATGTCCGAACGTTTATCTTTTTACTGAGCGTCTAAAGGCTTGGAAGACGCCATGTTCAATGCATCAAGCCTAGGCTCGCAACGGGGTCTCTAGGGCATCCTCTGAAAAGACAAGAACCTCATCCAGCATAGCTCTATGTGGCGCTTCTTTACACTCACCTTCGTCATTGTCATCGGTGTCTTCCTCACTTTCGAAGGTGTTGTCGGGGATGTCGTAGAGCCTGATGACAGGCTTGTTGGGGTCCTTGACAATAAGGTACTTGCCATCCTTCTGGTTGCGTACCAGATCTATGATGCAGCGCACGATGCCCCATGCGTTGTCCATGGACAGGTTGATCTGGGCTGCAAACTCTGACGGCTTGAACTGCTGCGTCCCCAAGATGATGTGACGCGAAGAATCCTTAACGTTGAAGCGGGTAATGTACCTGAAAGTGGTCGACGTCTTTAGCGTACATTCAGATCAAGATCAACGCACAAGGTTTCAGGCAAGTCTTTGTGATCAGTGGTGGTAAAGTTGGAAACATGTCAAGCCCCTGTTCAGGAGATTTAGTTCATACGAACGAGACAATTAGACATCACGTTAGACTATTTCCGCTCAATGTCCAAGTATTCATTCTCACCCAAACTTGAGGACATCGGATCCAGCCAGGAGCGCCTGTGCAGTCCACTTGGCCAACTTGCAGGCGTTGTTCTTCAGCTCGTTGCCCAAGACTGCGCCCCGCTGAACGTCCAGCTTCTGACGCCAATCGACGCCACCCGAATACTGAAGCACATTGTGCAAGGGATGATTAGGATGCTATCAAGTGCATCAATCTGTCGTCACTTACCTTCGAGTCCCACTCGTTCAACGCCTTTATGTTCATGAAAGCGGTTTCGTTGTTCGCTCCGTGAGTGACCGCGTCGTGCTCGCAACGGGCGATCAGCTTGACGTTATTCCCTAGATCCCATTTGCGATATCTGTAACCGACACTCGCGATCTCGCCCTCTTCGTCTTCGTCAGTGAAAGGATTTTCCTCTGTGAACCTGAACTTGTCATCGGAACCCTTGAGAACCTGTTAAAATGATTGGGGTTATTGCAACTTGTCACACAGTCACTGAACACGTGCAGATGAGGCAGACGAAGAGTATCTTGGACTGAATTTTGCAGCCATGATACAACGTACGTATGTGCATTCTCGTATTGCTTCACCTGCTGAGAGAAGTTGTGGTTAACGAATGTAGCCTCCAGCGCGAGGTTGCGCGGCGTGTTCAAGCTGTTGCCTTCATCCTGAGGGGGCTCGGCAGCGGTCTCGTTTACAGTCAGTAGATCTGAGAGAAGATAGTGCTCGTTGCAATCACGAAAATGCTTACGGTCACGTTAAGGGTACCGAATTCAGTGTTGTCCCGCTTGTCCAGGAAGATCCTTCCCGACACCTTCTGTACGACTACGTCCCACGAGTACTGCGACCGACCGCTGCACATCAACGTGGCCAAAATAGTATCCGTGGCAAAGACGTTGGCATCCTTGTCGGTGCGCACCAGTCTTCGGATGACAGGGTCGTCCGTGGTGGTCACCGTGTGGAAGATGCGATCGATGCGTTTCAATGGGCGCTCATTCTTGACATTAACCCGATCATAGCCCTTGTCATAGTACTCCATGGCGCCGCAGCAGACGAGATCCTCTCCTTCTTCTACGGTGGGCAGCGTCAGCTTGCTCAATTGGGTCTTCTCCATTTCCTCAATGACGACCCAGTCGGGCCGCACGGTGACGGAGGACTCCCGTTGCTTCAGCTGCACGTGTCGGTAGCTGTTCTGGCGACCACGTTGCTGTTGCTGCCACTTGCGCACCTGGCGCTGGCGCTCTCTGAAGGAAATGAGGACATTAGTTGCTTGCAAATGCATCCGCGCTGGACGCCCACGCTTGGGTCCGGATCAGAGTGATCCCGAGACCAGGCCTGTCACAATGCAGTGTTGTGGACGTTGGCGTCACGCTACCCTTCCTCGTCACCCTACTTGAAGGAGAAAGGCGATGTCGCTCTCTTGCTTGAGCTAGAGGACATGTGGAACCAGACCTCTCGCCTCAATGAAAGAGCTTCGTTCTAGCAGCGGCTTTATTGCCTGAGTGGCCGGGTAAGCCAAGGAGGCAGATCAATCCGTGCATCGTGCCTACGTCATACACCAAGACCTCTCTTTCGGTGCCTCGTGTCAGCTCACCTCTCCTTGTTCTTCTGCGCTTTGCTGAGCACCTGAAGTTGCTGCTGTCCGGAGTTGCGGGAGTTGTTCTGATTGTTCCAGCGGCCCCTAAAGTTCCCACGGCCCCTGAAGAATCTTCCTCTGCCATACATGGGCCGGAAGGACCGCGCCGTGTCCACCAGCTGGAAGGAGCTCTCATCCTCCTCGTGATAGTACGCGTACTGGGTGCCGCCGGCGCCGAACTGGGAGTTATACTTGTTCATGTACCGCCGGTCCTGGAAGGTGTTGCCTGTCCAGTCGGAGATCTGCAAAAAGAGTAATTGAGAAGCGCCGACGAACCCACGTCGATGGACTTTTCTCACCTTCCCCAAGCGGTCGGATTTTGAGAAGGGCTGGTACGGCATGTCCCTGTACTTTGGCGGGATGGTGTTGGGGCCCCACCCGGTGGGATTGTCCTGGATCGAGGGTAAGACGAACTTTGCCGCCATGATCAACAGATTTCCTCAGGAGCTCAGCAGAAGAATCAAAATAGAAAATCGCTCTCCGACTTTCCGTCCGTGTCCACCTCAGTCAGAGCAGACACAGCCCATCAGCTGCCTCTCTGTATCCGGTTAGCGGCAGACGCCGTCGGAACTTTCAGCCACCAGAGCGACGCAACCTCGCAAAGTACGTTAGTACGCTAACTCAAACTGTGGCTAACTCGAGTCGCCTTGGACATGTTGCCACCATCGTCATGATGCATCAGAGTCTGTCAACACCTCATAGGGTAAGAGTGACGAAAAAAGTTCTCCAAGTCCCTCCACCTGGGGTTGAACGAGCGCTCGGATCCAAATAGATATTAATCATCATTAAGTTTGGCATCAGTCACGATTGTTTCGTTTGTCACAATCATGTCATCGCCCTCCTCATTGTTTTGGTGCAGTAGCGTGATCATTGGAATGAATCAAACGTCTAAGTCATGACTTCCCCTAAGTTCTTTGCACTTTTTGTTCAAAAGACACGCTTTTGTCAAACCGCATGATTCAAACTGCATATTTAGAGGAATCGATGCGCTTCCTGTGCAGACGCCCGCGCGCGTGCCCGTAAGAGCGTGTCCGAGCCTTCCTTCAGCGAAGACTTGTGCGAGTCGCTTGTCATGCCCAGGGCGTCGGCATTGAAAGCCAAGGCCAGGTTTTCTTCCTCTTACGTCACTTCTTCTCTTAGTTTGGAAGTGAGGTGACGATGTGTTCGTCGACCAAAGACTTGCTGGCAAGCGCCAGGGACGTGTCTGCGGCCGTGCTGGCGACGGCCGACACTGACAGTGAAGAGAAACGACGCCAGTGGACGCGCCAAGTGGCGCACTTGCTCGACCAATGGGTTGGCCTGCACCTGCTGCGTTCCTCGTCCCACCACCAAAGATTTTCACAGGCTCTGGACAGAGAGTTCGGTGAGCTGCTGCCTCACCTGCAGGGACTATCTCGTCATGCCGACGTCCTCGCCTCCTGCCCCAGAGTCTCGATCCAAGTATTGGGCTCCAGATTCGACGTCAAGCCCGAGAGACTGCGCTTCAAAGTCGCCGTCACGGGAACCACCGAGCAGCACGACTTGGACCAAGACGTCTTTCTGGACGGTGCCGCCAACGTCATGTTAGAGTTAAGTGTGTACAAGATAAAGAAGAAAAAGAGCGACAGCCTCCTAGGTAAAGCCTGCAAGTACCTCTCGGAGATCAAGTCTGGCGTCTCCATCTGGCTGCCGGTGAGGCAAGGGAAAACCGACGTCGGCTCCGTCAAGGTGCTGGTGACCTCTCACAATTTGACCTCTGAGCCACTTGCAAAAAAGCTGCCGGAGGCGATCAAGGACTGCCTCAAGGAGATCTTGGTCCACTACTATGACGAGGATAAAGAAGTGCTTGCATCTCTAGACACCCTGAAAGACACAGTTCACTACACTGTGGTCGTTGAGAGGGATGAAGCTTCCGGTTATTTACTTCATCGCAATGAACAACACAGAGGTCGAATAGTCAGGCTGCCCCTGCAAGACCTCGCCTGTGACCCTGTGACGCTCGTGGCAGTACAAAGGACGTCGAACACTGTCTTCAGTCATCCCAAAGGTGACGACGTCGACCACGTCTGTCACGTGTACGCGTACCAAGTGCCCTGGACGCAGGAGCTCACCGTAAGTCAGGGAGAGACGCTTTGGCGCATCCGACTTGAAGCCCAACAGGAGGACTTGGGAGGTCTCGTGTCAGTGGCCACCACGATGAACTGCCTCTACGAGAAGCGACTGCGTCATTTGACCGACCACGAGTTGGACCTGTGGGACGGCAGCCTGGGGAAAGACCTCGGAGTGTTGGCGGTGGCACTGACTAGGCCCGTCTTCCCCAGGACGCTCCACTGCGTCGAAGAGGCCAGGTGTGTGGAGCTCGTGAAGCTGCGCCGGAAGTACAAGTTCAGCCACGGCATCATGCATGAGCTGCTCCTGAGTCGGATGAAAGCAAATGGCGGATTAAGTTCACTTGCTGCCGAATTAAGTAGCTATCGGGACGAGTGCCTGGCCACGGTGGCCTCGGTCGGCAGGCTGCGCGACGCGGTGATGGCTGCGAGAAACTTGAACCTCATGATAAAGCCGCGGAAGAAGGAAGACCTCGAAACTCTTCTGCAGCTCACGATCTGCAAACACGTTGTATCGTTGAACTCCAGTGCGTTGCTGGAGTTCATCAGAGACAAGATCTTACCACTCACGCGAAGCCTCAACGCACAGAAAGAGTTGATCATGTGGGCGGACATCTTGTCAAGAGTCACGCTGAAAGCAGCGCTCGACAGAGTTGCCGGCTTGTTGACTGACGACGAGGCCATGACCGAGAAGCTCTACCTCACTTACGTTTCTCTCAGGGAGCTCCTCCTGCCGCTGAGGTCAACTGAGCTGGAGGAATCATTCTACTCCACATTCCAGCCGCTGCTCCCTCGCTGGGCAGCGCTGACGGTGGCCAAGGCCAGCGAACAGGTGGCTCGAGTCGTCGACTTGGAGAGGAGAAACTTGGAGGAGGACGTCCAAGAGGATTGGCTCGACGGTACCGTGCTCGTGACTGGAATTTTTGGCACCTGCCTGCTCACGTGGCGAGAGTTGAGTTGGCCAAGACCGGTGGAACACACGAGATTTGGGACGCAAGTCCTGCAGGGGCTGAGGAAGGTCTTCCTGAACTACGTGGACGAGATGTTGTCTCTGGCGATATCCCATCAGTTTGAGAGGCGCCAGCTGGTGTTGGCGCTGCAAAGCGCCGTGGAAGGCGCAAAGTATCTGAAAGACGCCGGAGTCATTAATGCACTCGCCAAAGACAGAGAGGGCAACTTTACCACCTTCGGCAACAGCAAGAGGAGCTCCGCCGAGGAACGCGAGGCCATGCGTGAGTTCTCAGACGTCTTCGCAGCAGTCACCCTGGAAGCTGACGACGAGGCCGAACGTGTGGTTGAGACATTCGTGGAGGGACAGAGGAAACTTATCGAGAAGTTCATTGCCGAGGAAAAGATTGTAACGGATGACGACGACGACGACGAGGCTCTGCTGCCCTACTTGGCCTCGCTGTTCAAGTACGTCAGCGTCCACCTGCGTAGTGAAGACAAGTTTCTCCAGATGCTTTGCTCGGATATGCTTAAGCTGGTAGAGGCTGAGGTAGCCCACGAGTTTGAGCGGCGGAAGTCTCGCCGAGCGCCACCGGAGGCTTTCGGTTTCCTGCTCAGGGCGTTGCCGGCGTTGTTGTTCTTTGCAGGACAGTTTTCGGAGGACTTCCCAGTGCTGAAAGAGATCAATCGCGACCTTTACCCTCTTTCAGCCACTAGCGCACAACTCATCTCCACGCTCATGCGCTCACCTGCCTTATTGAGCCATGAAAAGTGTGGCACAATTATTCTTAAGGCTGGCTTCGTCGAGCAGGAATCCAGAGTCGTGGTCAACGTGATTGGGTTGAACGTCGTCCCGAGAGACGCCAAAGTCCTGCCCAGCTTCAGCCTCACGCTGTCGGTGTTACCGCTCAATAAAGATCCGTACATCCAAAGGAGGAAGACACCTTCTTTCGATCGCACTACCACGGTGGACTTGAAGTCCACGTTCGTCTTCGCGCTGCCGACCAACGCTTATCATCAGGACGAGTGTATGCTCAGTGTGGAACTCTATTATCACATCCCGTACGGGATCAAGGTGTTTGGCGGCGTCGCCCCCCCATTCACGTTGGCGCAAATGCCCTCCCTGAAGGAAGACTACGAAATTCGCTACGTCGACAGTGTCACCAAGCCCTTCCTGAGGTTGTGCCCCGACGGCTGCAACGGAAGTATCGAGAACAGCGAGTTGCAGTCGCGCAAAGACCCTCTCGCCAAGTTGTTCGTGTCCTGCTTCGAGCGCCAGAGGCTGGGCAAGACCTTCTTCGAAGTGGCACATGCTACAGGAAGCAATAGCAACAGCCAAGTGGAAGAGGAGGCCGCCGTATCCAACAGGTTCATCGCGGAGCATGTGGAAGAGCTGCGTGAGCATTACGCCACTCACACAAAGAGAGAAGAATCATGCATGTTAGTAGCCAAGCTGGCCTTCAACGAGTGCACAGAGGAGCTCCTCTGCGAACTTGACAGCGTCGTTGACCTGAACAGTTTGGTCACAGACGAGAAGCATTTGAACCTTAGCCTTGCAGTTCGTGTGCTGCCACCGGGTTTGAAAGTGAAGGAGAGCAGAACCAAGGTCTACCCGGGCGTGTCGACGACGCTGCACTTCTGCGAGGCCGATCAGGCCACGCTGAGGTTGTCACTGAGACCCACCAGCTACAACTACCACGCCACGTTCGTCCACCTGCTGCTGTTCGACAACGCGCGCCCCTCCATCCTGTCTTCTCGCGGCGAGCGCGTCTTTATAGCGCATGCGCTGCTCGCGCTGAGCGACATCCACCCCACCGCATTCCACGACGTCAAATTCGCCGCCAGCAGCGTGGCAAAGAGGAAGATACCATTCAGTAGAAGCCTCAAGTTACACGACAGCAGCACCGTGGACTCGCTGAGAGGGCGCAGCGACCGCACTGCCAAGGAATATGTGCAGGCGCTGGATCGACTGCGCGACCATCTTCCGGAGAAGATCTCGCACTCCAAGGGTGACTGGCTCGACTCTCCTCCCGGTGACGAGGCGGTGCTGTTGATTGCCCGACACCTGGAAAAAGTTGTCCATGAGCAGCGCTCTGACACCACCGCCCACAACGGTGTCTTGCGCTTTCAGGCGCAGTTGCCATCTCAAGACCGATCGGTCTTGGGCCTCGAGCTGAGGAGCATTGCCGAGATCAGCCCGTTGGACGAGAGCTCCCCCGTCAACTTCAGCGTGAGCATCTTCCTCTTGCCAGAGTCAGGCGGCAAGCAGAAGACGAGATCGACGCAGATCTTTTACGGGCGCAACAGTCTCCTGTTCGACCTAGAGGACGTCCCGAGCAGCAACTTCGAGTTCGAGGTGGACCACAGGGAAGCATTGGTGTGTTTTGAGCTTTTCCTACATCACGGTGCTCTCAAGCACTTCCGGGGCTGCTTCTTCATGCTCATGGATTCAACTGAAGACAGTGAAATGCGTCAAGGTCACTTCAGGTTGCTGCCGGAGGCCGATACGAATGAGCTGGTCGAGCTGGAGAACCGGAAAGCCGACGCGGTGGCCAAGCGCTTCGTCCGCTGGTACAACCGCAGAAGGGACAATAAGGTCGCTTTGTCGTTCAACTTCAGCCTCCATCGTCGTTAATTTATTCGCTTGAACACCCTCTTGGCCTCCGCGTCCTTGTCCACGTTCTTTCGCTCCTCAAAAGGCCGTCTTAATTTAGTCAAATACCAAAGAATTGAACCTTGCCCTGGTCGGCCTCGTCCGTGAAAGCCCACAATCTCCTCTCCGTGCTTGCGTTCGGGTTGGTCGACGTGATCTTCACCACCGGCTCATCCTCGACTTCAGCCACACTCTGCGACATGGACGAATAGAACGATCTAGCTCATGGAGGGGTCATACGGCTGTGAGGGTATCTCGTACGACAACCACATGCCCATTGGACTGTGCTCCTTGAACTTAAGCACCTTGTTGAAGACCGCCTCGCTGATCGTGACCTCCCACAGCTAGGCATCCCACTGGATCGTCATCGTGGGAGTGGTCGCCAGAGACTGTTTGCTAGCATACAGTATTGCCGTATAAACAATACTTGAAGCTTGACATGTTGCACCCATTAAACTTGAAAATATAGGGATCTGTTATCTTTCTTCTCTTCTCCTTATCCACATCCGTCAGAGGACAGTGTCCACACATTGGTCGATCACATTGCTCTCATTAAGTACAGCCCAGAGGGCGCCCCTTATGATAACACCAGATACAGTGACAATTCATCTACTTGTCCTGACTTCTTTTGACATCTAACGTATGTACTGACATTCTGCTGCTTATAGTTATAATTTTGGACAGCAAAAATTAACCTTTTCTCACCTTTTTCCAAGGTTTCCATACAGGGAAAAAGCTTCCAAGCAAAGTAATGCCAGCCTTGGCACTATTTCAGTCAAGACTCATGACTCTACCCTTTGCACGCATTTTATACTTCTTTTCCTCAAGGAAGGTTAACAGAGAAGTCGGCTGCAACTTGTCCATAAGCATCTTTATTGTCAATGTCATGTCAGAGGGCAACACTCAGCTGAAGTCACTTCATACATGCTTTTTCAAGGACCTTTGCAGCTGGTCTCTTGGTCACAACATCAGAGCAGGCTAGGGTTGCTATGCTACTGGAGTCACTCAAAGTTGTGATCATTGACAAAAGATTATTTGACGGCACCCAGAGAGTGGAGCAAAGTGACAAGATAAGAACAAACTGTACACATATTGAATGGTATAAAACTCTACAGGCACACATCTTTGGGGACACA
>JAAUXU010159153.1_pt1 | contig 28003 bp, 32 predicted proteins | sample 7278151 | NCBI WGS metagenome assembly JAAUXU01 (sample SAMN14350113, study PRJNA611818) | marine sediment metagenome | isolation source: surface marine sediment (1.8m) | place: French Polynesia: Moorea | collected 2018-08
CGTTTCTTTATACTTTAAACAAAATGTACGAAGATACGCATAATGAAAGAATAATACAAAACACGAGAACGGTGTAGAAAGAAAACGAACAAAATGAGGGCACACCACTCACGCCACTTCACTTCACCACCTCATTGTGTTGGCGCAAAGTTATAATTCTTCATCCTATTCAATGCGAGTCTTGTGCCCCTCACTCCAGGCTTGGTCGGGGGGTGCAGGTAAGTTCTTAATATGCGTGCAAGATCGGGCACACAGGACGTGACGTGCAACTGCGGGATGCTGCACAGTGGATCCTGGCACGCCAGGTCCCTCAGCCCCACCACCCCGGCTGCTCGACACACGCTTGTCTTGGCACACCAGCGTGTGCGTGGATAAGGCCGCAAAAGCCGCAGCGTTGTGGAGGAGGTGAAGCCTGATCAGGTAGAGATGTTGAAGGAGGCTGCTCCTCTGGGACTCCAGGAGAAACCTGTAGTGACGCCGTTGCTAGTACCCCACCCCATGCTGGAGCAGGTCCTGGCGCCGGAGATCCCGGGAGGCAAAGTCTCTAGGGGGTCCCAAGCGAGAGAGGCGCTCCAGCGAACTGCTCGGACCAAGTCGCGCTTGGCCTGTACACAGCAGTGGACTCGAAGTGCTTCACTTTCACCACGGAGGTCCCGAGCCTCCTTCGCCATTGGCTCGGTAGCGCCGGCGGGACCGAACGCCAGAAGCTATGGAAACAAACGTGAAACGCATGGTCACAAGACATTAGATTTAATGAATAAAACATGGTATCACCAATCACCTGCCACCGGTTGTGCTCCAAACCTGAATTGCCCCTAGATCAGACGTTGAACAGCCCAAGCCCAGGCACCAAGGGTTCCACATCGGTGGACAATACAACGGCAACTTGGTTAACATCTCGAGTATAAATCCTTTGATTTGAACTCGAATTCTACCAGTGGAACCTACTCGAATGGTCCGGGTGGTCAAGGTGCGCTTTGCTTGAGCGTTCACGTCCGCGTTGTTCAGCTACTCTGACATTAGACTCTCCTACCACTACCAAAACAGAGGGTAGGAGGACCGTTTCTTCTAAAGAGGTGAACATCCTGACCTGGCAAATGTCAGCTAGACGGATCAGGATGCCTTGAATGCTGTCAAGGGACTATGGTGCTATGGCAAACATCAAACGCTGCCCTCACAAACACCCTTGGCGGCTGCTATCCTGAAACCCTATGTATTAGGCTAGTTCGAGATGGTACTTTTTTCTGGAAATTCATATTTTTCCATCCTGGGTTTTTGGCATACTGTCAAATCCAGAGGATTGTACTAAAAAAGTTTTAGTATAACTACGAAAACAAACGAAATAAGAGCTTAGTCTGCACTGAAGGTGAATTAAGTGTGAGAGAGTAGAGGTATAGTCAAATATGCAAATTATTAGCTGTTATGTGCTGTAGCATGACATTTCAGCCCAAGTTTGTTCGTTCCCTGGGCCTCAAGTATTTTCGTCCAAGCCTTCATGGAGAGTAAGTGCTGGGCTATCAGGGGCCTGCTCCGATTGGGAAAAAAAGGAGTGCCAGGAGTGTCGAGAAATGTCATGGACCAGAAATGCACCATGCTGCCCTTGAGCAGAACTAGGGCCGACACAGAGCCGGCGGGCTAGAGGTGCCGGCTGGAAACCTTGCCCAGCTAAGATTGTGGCCCGGCCAGCGGCCACCAGGCTCTCCAGAGATAAGAGTGGCGATGACTTGGTGAGAAGAGGACAAGCCCGTCAGTTGAAAATGCTCAAATGATTATTTTTCTTCAAATGTTAACGTGTCACTCAGCCCAACCGAGCTTCTAAAATAAGCAATAAGTCCTATTGGTCCAGATTGGTCCAGGTTTGTGCTTAGTCCTCGCCCAACTAACGTTAATACTCATAGAGGAGCAATAACACAGTGTCTCTAATTTTGGTCGTCACCCGGTAAAAGTTAAAGTCATCAAACTCCCCTTTCAAATACCTAAATACCGCAAAATTTCAATTCCTCATCATTTTTTTAAAGTTTTGCGAGTAATTAAAAGTTTGAGGACAGTGACTCATTGGAAATTCTATGTACGAAGGTATCATTATGCTTACATTCTAATATTTTTCAAAGACTGCAAGAAATATGAGTTTTTGCCCTGAGGGTATCCTTTTAAGTTCCGTGGTAGTATAGCTATTATTCAAAAGAAAACAATCATTTTCTTTACGTTGTCAACTTCACGCTGCAGCAGAGTGGCCTTTTGCAGTGCGCAGGAGTAACAGGGCCGCAAAAGGCCAGGATGCCGCAAGTGAAATTAGCAGTTCGAGAAATATGATTTGGGTATTTTTTTGTGAGGATGATGTTTTCTTGTTGAAATGACTCTTGTTCCTATTCATATCAGTTATAAGAATGTCATCAAGGCCTTGAGTCCCGAAGTGATGACTGTAACTGGAGACTACTATATGCTACAAAGAATAAGGATATTAACGCCCGTTTCTATTTACCAGCTTTGACCAGTCAAACAGCGCTTTACTAGCTGTTCCAACTGCAGCTGCTACTTTACCGCATGTTGCAACGACTTTACAATGCGCTGCTTACTTTACAGGTGGCAAATACCTGCAAATACTCCCATCACTCCGACATGACAAGTAAACAGTAAATAAAAACTGGCTCTCAACTAGAAAATGGGCGTTAAACTACAAACGGACAGCTGGGCAAGGCCTTAACGCCCTCTTTCAATGCTGCCACTCTCGGGCCTTGACGACCCTCGGGGGTGTAAGTGGGGCGTAAAGTGCTTCTTGCCCAGCTGTGCGTATGAAAAAAATGACACGATCATTCCTTCTATTGTATAAAGTCCTCAGCTTATAAGGATAGCCCAAGCCTGTATGCTGCGGCCCCGGGCCAACCTGCCTTGGCCCTGAGGAGTTCCCATACAAGCCCATGTCTAGAGAAAACCGGACCAATGTCAGCCCACAATCACATGCGTCCTGTGTATAGAAGTTGCTTATGGTACAAAATAGCAGCACTCAACCGAGAAAGTGTCTGTCTAATATGTAGGGTAAGAACATTCCTTTTTGAGACAAACTGTACACAGTTGCACAGCTCAGATACAGGGTTTATACAGCACATCCAGTTGTCTGCGAGCTGACATGGCTACTGTTGTTCTTCGCACTGGCTCCGTGATGCCCCTGGTGGGCTTGGGCACCTGGAAGGCCCCCGCTGACCAAACCCGGGACGCTGTAGTGACTGCGGTCAACGCGGGGTACAGGCTGATCGACTGTGCCAACGACTACGACAACGAGCACGAGGTGGGAAAGGCCATCAAGAAGCTCTTGGACGACGGGATGGTGAAGCGAGAGGAGCTCTTTGTGCAGGTGGTGTGCAAGTACATACAGGTCTGTATACCACGGTGTAACCAGATCATTGTTAAAAGGCAAAAGTCTGGAACTCCAACCACCGCCGTGATCACGTCCGCGCCGACGTCATGGCCACCCTCGAAGACCTCCGCCTCGACTATTTGGACTCGGTCGTAATGCACTGGCCAATGGCCGTTCCGAGCACGGGGGAGGCGGTCGCAGTCAGGACCTCCGGCATCGAGACTGTGCATCACTCTAAGAGTTAGTACATTCCAGTGTATGACTGTAGAAACATCCACGAATGCCTTGTTCTCAGAGACAATGTTTCCTCTGGACGACGACGGCTATTACTGCTCAGACTCTGACTGCCACTTCATGGAGACTTGGCACGCCATGGAGGACCTCGTGGACGAGGGATTGACCAGGACGATTGGGCTGTCAAACTTCAACTTGACTCAGGTACTTTCAAAGATCGGTTTCCAGTCCAAGGAGTCAGTCGGATGCTGCCAAAGTGGCGAGCAAGATCTGGTCGATCTTTGCGTACAATACGTTCATCCTCAAGGATCTTACTTCATCATGTCACTTGCTCTATCAGGTCAAGGAAGTACTCTCCAAGGCCAAAAAACATCTGCCAAGCGTTCTCCAAAACGAGAGCCATCCTTACCTCCAGGACAAGGATCTCACGGACTTTTGCAGAGTCAACAAGATCGTTTACCAGGTAGTAACACAAATGTTCGCGCTGAGTGCGACCAAGCACGATTGGATGTTTTCCAGGCCTACAGCGCACTGGGATCTGCTGACCGGCCTTGGCGTCACACGGGCAGCGTGACCTCTGGCCCTCCCTCGTGTGGCCACGAGGTCTTGACGCATCCGACTATCATGGCCATGTCAGAGAGACTGGGACGCACCAGCGCGCAAGTGGTGCTCAGGTGGCACTTGCAGATGGGCGGGTCTGCCATCTGCAAGTCAGTCAACCCTCAAAGAATCAAGGACAACTACAAGTAAGCCAAATTAAGTTGTGTACCAATACCACAGGGTGGAAGACAGCCTCTTTTGTGCAACCATTTCAAATTGGTTACTTTTGGGATTCCTCGCAGATTCCTTGACTCACCCTGTACATACAGGGTGGGCCTATGGTAACCCTATACAAGTCACTTAGCCTGTGTTGAACATGCAAATCCCTAAGACTCAATATTTTTTTTTCTACTCGCCAATTTAAATTTTTTCTATGATCAAGCGAGTTCAATTGCCTCCTAAAGTTGAAGGTCATGTTTCTTACATTTCAACCTGTTGGGCAATGTGTTAGACTGTTTAGACTCATAGAGGGAAACAGGTGCTGCAATGCTGATGACTTTAGTCTGCAATGGCCTTGCTATTTCAATGACAAACTGGGTCAACCCCAACCCCCTCAACGGCTTGACTTGAGATTCTGACCCAGTTATAGTTACTGATGATGAAATCAGTGTCTCCTTCCCAGGTTATGGGACTTTGAGCTCTCTGCCGACGACATGAGCAACCTGTCCGACCTCAACGTGGGCTGGAGACACCTCTTGTGGGCCGAGACCTCTATGCACCCCGACTACCCGTTCAAGGACTGGCTCCCGTCGGACTACGTGTTAGGCAAGCCCGGCAAAGGCTCCACAGCAGGAGCAAAATGAGCTGGAAAGAAAAAAAAAGTACATCACAGCAGTAATGTATGCGAATGAGCATGGTGCGTAATTATATTGAAGCTCTTGCCGTCCACACTTGTGTGCACGCAGACGGATGCATATGTTGCGCTCGCTTAAATTACGCGTGTTTATTGTCGACGTCAGGGATCTGTTAAGGCTCGCTTGCAAGATGACATCAGAGGTTTTGACGGGCGGAAAGTCAGAAAGTCACCTGGAAAGTATTTCATGTCCAACGATCGGTGCTTGCACCACTCCTTGTCGAAGTCTTGAGGAAACCACAGATTCTCCCCATTTCTGCGCTCTAGTTGATGACCAAGAAGGCGACAAGCGGACTTGTCTGGGTCTGGAGAGGCCAACGTCCTTGCCAACTTGGGGACTTCGGATCACTCTGCATAACAACTTGCTGAATAAATATATGACACAATGTACATTGCTTCATACAGTCCAATAGTTTGGAGGAGGAGGAATCACTGTCTTGTGCACGTAGTTGGGTTCTGCGTCCCGTCAGAACAGTGTTCGCCCGTGCAATCGCGTCTTAAGCGGAGTGGAGACAAAAGCACGTCCTAAAGAAAAAAAAAAGAAATATTATGAAACAGACATTTCAATCGGGCCAGTTGCAGTCTAAAGCGTTTTTCACGCAACCATGACGCTCGACTGCGCGAAGGCGACGGCCGCGGCCATGTTGATTTGGTGAGACCATCTTGCACAGCTAACACAGGGAGGGGAGAATGTAGAATGAAAGACGAGAGACTTTAAAATTTAGCCTCTTTTATGGGGACTTTTGAAATTGGTTACATTCGGGATTCCTCGCAGATTCCTTGACTCACCCTGTACATTCAGGGTGGGCCTAAAGTAACCCTACATCAGTAGGGACTTCGTCTGTGTTGAAAATCTCTAACCTGACTCAGTGGTAGGAGAAGATGCAAAAATTTTCATTTTCATTTGCCACTTGAAAACTGTCCCAAGATCAAGCAAGTTGAGTTGCCTGCTCAAGCTGAAGGTCATCTTGCTCACATTTCAATCTGTTAGACTTAAAGTCGTACAGGGAAGCAGACGCCGCAATGATTTTAATTATACAATGGCATTGTTGTTTCCGGTACAGCTTACAATTGATGAGTGCACAAAATTCCTCTTGTGGATGACAAATTTTGAATCGCACATGAGCTGTATGTGTACATTCTACATGAGCTTTACTTCAAGGGGAAACCTTTGGTCCATTTGAAGATTGTCTTTTGACTTCAGATTGACTTTGACGTTTAAACTATTCCTGGTCCAATTTGCGAATATCCTGCTCGAAGTGAAAATTTTGAAAGCTTGGTACATTCCTCACAGCCTGAGCAATTAGCAATTGGCCTTTACAGACGTCTGGTCATCTTTGGTCCACTGCACATGCATAGAATGTCCATGTCTGTGTACTCACATTCATGTTTTCCAGTCTTTGGCTACCTTGGTTGCCCCGCGTGGAGGCAATGGCCTTGAGGAGCAGGACTCAAGAAGAAGCAGCGACAGAAGATGACTCTGAAGAAGACGTCAAGGAACACCCAGACGAGTCCTGCGCGGCAGTCAGCAAACTCAGCGCAGTCCTGAGAGATTTTGTAGGAAAGTTGGAGGAGGTGAGTGGGTGAGTTGATGTTGGCCACGTCGGTGCCGGTGTTGTCCACCCGAACCTTCTCAGATTGAAGTGGCAAGGAGCAGACGAGTTCCTCCTTCTCTTCCTCCACCTCGTGCCAGTGGAGGACGCGCCATATTAAGACATGCTTCTGCAGCTCCACCGCCTCCTCCTGCTGCTGCTTCTGCTCCGCACCCCGCCTCCTCCCACAAGAAGGTTCGCCTGGGATCCTTAGACATCCTCCCGGACGACTACGACAAGAGGCATTTCCCGCCTCGGCACCCACGAGGTAAATCCACACCTGTTCTTGAGATGCTCTCCAGGTCTCACTTTCTCGCTCTACAAGGTGAGATTAACGTGATCTACATCACCTTGGACATCTACAGCATCCCTCAGCTAGACGAAAAGAAAGAGGTGCTTTTAAAAAATGTCTTAGCTGCGCACGAGGAAGTGGAAATATTTGGATGACTTTCGTCAGGAGATCATGCTGGAGGTGCGTTTATCTCACTCTTGGTACGACACCCGAATCGCCAAGTTGGTCAAGCCCGTGGAGCTCGTGCCAAAGGCCATCCACGAATTCTGGACGCCGGATTCCTACTTCCATCACGCCAAAGACACGAGGGAGGTCAAGGTCGTCAAGGCTCCTGCCAGCCTTAGGATCACTCCGAACAAGATGATCAAGTACACCATGATGTGAGCAGTCTACGAGAACAACAGATGTTCATCATCGCTCACCTGCATTATTTTGTCCTCCCCAACCCTCCAGGACCATGGTCACGATTGGCTGTCCCATGTACTACCAGTATTACCCCATGGACAGGCAGACCTGTAGGCTGGAGCTTCAGAGCTGTGAGTATCCAGAGCTTACCTAAATTTAGGCTTCTTCGCATGTTGTTGCATCATACTTATTGTAAGCAGTCGGCTACAACCTAAATTACAACAACTACACGTGGAAGCGCGCGCCGTACCTCAAGAAGGATATCAACTTGGACAACCACGAGGTCGCCATTGAGCAGTACACATTCAACTACACCAGCGACGGTAATAACAAAAAAAACTAAATATACTTGACCTGCAGGGTGCAGAAGGCTAACTCCGACTGGCCTTTTGGCCTTTATAACGCAGAAAAACTACTTGTCGATGCAAGCAGCTGCAGAAGTACTAGAATCCCAGGAAGCGTGTGCTTAAGTGAGCAGTGAGGCAACAAGCTGACCCAAAATTCAGAACTAGCAGAACATCCTTCACATCACCCTGTCACGTAACACTACCCTCAGGTATGCTTTACCCCGGACTTGGGGTGGCCATCCAGCTCCGCCGGCACCTCGTGTACCACATCATCCAGACGTATATCCCCAGCATCATCTACGTGACCGTTGCTTGGCTGTCCTTCCTCGTGCCGAGCGATATTGTGCCAGGTCGGATGGTTCTCTGCGTTACCACTCTCCTCACCCTCACATCCATGTTCAACTCCGTCAGGACGATGACGCCGCAGGTTTCGTACATGAAGTCGCTGGACCTCTGGGTCTTCGCCTGCATCTGCTTCGTCTTCTCCTCGCTGGCTGAGTACGGACTCATCCTCCACCTCACCAGCAGGCGAGTTGAGCAAATGGTAGTTCGGAACATGAGTAGGATTTCTGTCACTGGATCCAGCGCCAGAAGGAATGGCATATTATGGACTTCATCATATAAAATCCATTGAAAACAGCCAAAAACATTCTCTGACATGAGTAAAAGTCAAAAATTGAACCTCCAACTGGGATTCATAACAGTCCGATCCATCTACGTTCAGGGTATCCGGGGATTTGTCACTCATTGGTATAGTGCAGCAGCTTTTCTTTGCTCTCTGTGATATTACACTTAAAAGCTCATAAGCGTAATTTTTATTACATGAATGTCAAAGTTACATTAAGTATTTAAAGTGACTGTCTTTCTGTTGAAAACCTACTGATGATATTGTTTAAAAATGCTTGCCACGCCCTTGTGGATTGCCCCCTCTGGAATCGAAGCAACCACCTCTATTATTGTTTTCGTCATATCGGAAATGTCAATATGTACTACAACTGTATTTTTGTAGAAGTGGGCAGATCTTAACGGACAATGTTTCTTGAGGCGCTTCTGGGTTAAAAACCAACAATAAAGCTGACATTGATAACTTAAACAAACGTATTGTGCAGATCAGTGACACCATCAGCGGGAAGGGACGCCCTGTATCATGTGGATCTTGGTGATGCTAATGTAAAATCTAAATAATCACCAGCAGTAGTCGGGTTCTTTCGGCGGTAGAACACGGAGCGATAGTTTTTTATTTCTATTGAGACCTCGATGATTTCAGACATCGATGTTCCTGAACAAATTTTTCTGTTCATCCTCAATGAACTCTAGGTCCGCGTGGCAGAAAAAAGTAGACGCACACATTCGCGCCACGACAGGTAAGGTCCGCTTGAAGATGGTGACGCCCGTGGAGCTGTTGGCCATCACGCTGCGGTCGGAGAAGAAGAGGGTCGACGAGGACAGCATGGACCATCCGGATGTCAAGGATGTAAGTCATGGAATGCCGACACACGTGTCAAAGTACCAAGTATGCCCAACACATGGTTTCTGGGCATCCTCTTCCAAGGTCGAGAACAACGAAAACCACGCGAGCTTGAGAATCTCCGCCGCTGCGCCGGTGGCGCCGGGGTCGTCAGCTGCGACCGGCATGAGGCCGTCGTCGCCCGTGCCCTCGACAAAGGAGCGCCTAGCGTACACAATCGAGTGGCTGATAAAAATCCTCTATCCGCTAGCGTTCGCGGTCTTCAACGGCGCTTACTGGGGGTTCTACCTCAACATGTGTAACAACACACCGTCCGGAGAACTCTGAGTTCTTGGCACAAGGTGGGCATCAAAAGGCATACAATCTCTCTATATTCTACGTCACTTTTTATTGTCTCATAGTCATGTACTATGTGTATTAAATAGACCTTATTCATAAGCTCCGCATGCTGACGGCGCAGACTTTGCTCCCGCTAATTTTCCACGCGTCCGTCCAACTTTGGGCATGGCTACATTTGAATTTGCAAGATTTACTGACAGGTTTGCAGAGACCGATTAGCTCTCAGATATTGACGAAACTTTGCAATTGCGATGCACATAGAGAGACATCTTTATATAAAAAGAGGGGTAGAAAGCTCACAAAACTGATTTTGGTGGCGTCGCCTTCCTTCCATCACAGGAGTCTCCTCCATCGTGTACACGTACGTTATTATTAGGAGTGATAATAATTATATGCGGTAGCATCATACAGGGTGAGTGGAAAGTCACTTTACAAAGTAGATGCTTCTTTATATCTCTGGTAGTACTGAGGTCATGGTGATGATCAAGCTGGTATGTCATAAAAGAGGAGTTTCAAAAGCGTTACTTGGAAGTAACGTGGAGTGAAGGTCCACTTAAGGGTGGAGAACAAGTTAACTGATAACATGGATGCTTCCCAGGAGAGGCTCTTCACCTCCAGTGGGTCAGCTGACTGCTCCCTGGTGAAGTTGCACTCTGCAGTTGGCCTCCAATCCACCTCCTGAATGTCCTCTTTCACTACATACCAACCAGTTTCCACTCACCCCGTAGTCGTAGGTCTCATAAAGTGTTGGGACTGGGATAAGTTAGTAGCGTAACAGTTTATGTATCAAATTTTTTGAGATTTCTCGACGAAGTGTGCGGAACTTTTCAGAGAAGATCACATTTCCTCTGCCTCCTCCGAACAGGCTGCGGCCTCAGGACGGCGCGGACGGCCTCGTCAAAAACCTGGAGAGGACAAAAGACTTTTTGTTGGCTTGCAGTCAGGGTATAGTGTGAACGAGTGATTGGTTTTTGAGGCTTACCTGCTTGAGTCCCCTTTGCGTGAGAGCGGAGCACTCCAGGTACTTGACTGCTCTGATCTTGTTCGCCAGCTTCTGACCCTGCTCTCGCTTTATTGGCGACTGACCGGCATCGGACAGCATCTGAAGGGCTTCTTTGTCTTCCCGCAAGTCTATCTTTGTGCCTGGAGAGAGAGAGAGAGAGAGAATGAGAGGTAAACTGTCAGCTACATGGTCGTGTTCTAGTCGTAGCAGAGCCTCAGCTCAGTCCACACCATGTCAAGACATTGATATCGGCAGTCAAATTCCCCTTCTATGCAAGTATAAAGTGTCTCCCGCCTTAGTTGTGCTCGACGTCTGATCGCACTTCCTGCAGCATCTGTTACTAAGTACTTGTTGGTGCTCTCCTCCCTTCACGTTTTGCCCAAGACTCTTCAAGCTTAGGGAGCATCTGCTGTATCCTATGCTGACCAATAAGGATGTACGTGCCTCTTTAAGAGATGCCAGAGAAATGCTCCACATCTTTGACTACTAAGACTCGACCCCTTGACATTGTCTGAAAACTGGAATGTGCTTCAACGGATCGCTTTCTACTTTGGCGAGTTGGATTAGATTATAAAGGTTGGCTCGCGTCACGTGCGTGAACCTGAAGAAAAGGGACGGGACAAGACAGGACACCTTCAAGAGGAGATGTTTGTAGAGGCAGGAGGGGACGTCACTGCTACAAGTAGAAGGGCTGTCGCGGCGGACGACGAGTCCATGACTCATTGGTCGATATCTGACTCACCTACTAACAGAACTGGCGCCTCCGCGCAGTGATGTTTAATTTCCGGACACCACTTGGAGGTCACGTTCTCGAAGGAGGAGGGACTGACGACCGAGAAGCAGATGAGGAAGACGTCGGTCTGCGGGTAAGAGAGCGGCCTCAGTCGGTCGTAGTCCTCCTGGCCCGCTGTGTCCCAGAGTCCGAGCGATACAGGTACTCCGTCACACACCATCGGAGCGGAGTAGTTGTCAAACACGGTCGGGACGTACTCGCCGGGGAAGGAGTCGGTCGTGTACGAGATGAGCATGCAAGTCTTTCCCACTGTGCCGTCGCCGACCACCACGCACTTGATCGGACGGCCGGAAGACATCTTCGCCTTTCGTGGGTGGGTGTGGAAATGGGACAGATGGGATGGGGTGGGACTGGGGATATTTGGGTCGCCGGATCTTTCGACGGTCCGGAAGACCGGAACCCAGTGCCCGACGAGGGTGTCCGGGTCTCCCGGCGGACTTGGTTTGGTGCCAGCTAGTACCAGAGTCCAGCTGCCCCCGCGGTCGCCACTCTCACCTCCTCCTCCAATGATCCCCGCCCACTGAGCCGAGGTGTCACCAAAATAGCCGTGACCAATATGTGACCATTGCCCAAAGATCTTGGAAGGAACAGAGTGAATTTGGGGAATTCCCCACCAAGAGATTTGGCAACATCGCTACTCAGCCATTAGGTTGCGCCATAGACGTCTTATGGACTGAACCCTTGAAATTGAATGGGTGTGATGGAGTGTGCAGTACTTAGGTATTGGTCCAGGTTTCCTCATGTCGATACATTAGTTACCTTTTAACTATATACTCACGGTGCTTAAAGTTTAGGTAATCACCGAGGGCTGCTGAGAAACGTGACTGTTGCTTGTTTCTACATTTACGTTTTTTGCCCTGTTGTGCAAGTGAGAGAGAGAGGAGAAGGCCAGGGGGATTGTTGGAGCTTGCAAGGAGGACACCGTTTGCAAGGAGTACGTCGGGAAGGAGGACAGCGTCAGCAAGGACGACATCACCAAGGAGAACGACATCAGCAAGGGCGACATCAGTTGCGAATGAAACCAAGGAGGACATCGTTCCAGGGTAGTAAAGTTCCTTATTTTCCTCCCAAGCGTACACAACCCGGCAATGGACAAAAAGTCAAGAAACGAGATTTTTTAGATTATTTAATGTTTAATACATTATTCAATCAAATCTCTGTCTGCGAGTGAAGTTGAAATTTATCATTTACGGTTAAATATTACTGTCATATTATGAAATATTGATTATAAATAATAATAAGTGAAATTTTAACCTGTAGCGTCTCCTCTCTTCGAAAACACCAAGACAGGCATGGTCGCGTCATTACATAGGGCATCACGCACCGGTCCCTCCTCCTTTTCACAATGAGCTAAGCCCAGAGGACTTAAAAATCTTTATAGATTTTGAGTGGGGAATGAAAGTGTGACCCGGAGGATGGGTCGACCCGGAGGTTCCAGACTGCCGCCGTGCCGCTCCGCCACCGACCAAGCGGGTCCACACCAGTGAGGTGTCGGTAAAGACTTACATCTCACTGGTCTACACCAGTTTCGTCCTCCAGTTCGACGGATGTCTGCGACTAAACGGTGGCACTGAGCTGCCATTTGATGGGAGTCTTCTCGTACGAGACACAAAGCGATCGTTGTTCTTGGTTTCGACGTGAGGTGGCAACCCTTACAGGCTTCCTGACCCTGTTCGACGTCTCGATCAGAGCAAAGCTAAACAACAGCCCCAGCAGACGGTTTTCTTCTTGTTGGCCTTTTTCGTCGGGAGGATCTTGATCGTCGTCGCCATGGTGAGTTGCGTCCTAAGCTAGTGAACTCAGCGAGTAGACCGGAGCCTTCAAGTTGCTTCTCTTCCAGATCCAATTCATGCTGTTGTTCAGCCGCCAGGGAAAACTGAGATTGCAGAAATGGTTCACGGCTCAGTCGGAGAAGGCCAAGAAGAAGATCTCCCGCGAGCTCATCTCGACCATTCTGGCCAGAAAGCCAAAGATGTCCTCGTTTCTGGAGTTCAGAGATCTCAAGATCGTGTACAAGAGGTACGCGAGCCTCTACTTCTGCTGCGCGGTCGAGCAGTGCGACAACGAGCTGGCGGTCCTAGAAATCATCCACAGATACGTCGAACTGCTCGACAAGTACTTCGGCAGTGTGAGTATCACTGAAGGCTACTGACATAGTTTCGGCCCAGGAAGTCCCAAAGTAGCAGCATCGTCAAAAGTTGTGTAAGGATCTGGCCTTCAAGGTCACGGCCCGACCCCAGTTTGTTCAGTCCCTTATGCAATGTCCGGGACGTCGGAAGAGTGTCTGATCTTGTTCTCGAGGACAAGATTATCTGTGGGATCAAATTATAGCCCGCGTCCGTTTTCAGGTGTGCGAGCTTGACATCATCTTCAACTTTGAAAAGGCCTACTTTATGCTTGACGAGTTACTGTTGGGCGGGGAGGTGCAAGAGACGTCCAAGAAGAACGTCCTCAAGGCCATCGCTGCTCAAGATCTTCTCCAGGAGGTAAGACAAAGGCAGGCAAGGCGCACGCGGTGATCAAGTCCACCAATTCCTTTCTTTCCTGCAGGAGGAGACTCCTCAAGGCCTATTCGAAGATGCGGGTCTGGGCTGAGTCACACCTGTCGCTCCGAGCGGAAGCAGTCTTCTCCAACCAATCTCAGTCATAATTATCTTATACAAGTATTCAAAGCTTTTATACATGAGAATAATGGTGATACGATGGTCTACAATGATACTAAGAATCTGTGTGCCAAATACAGGTCTGACGCCTTACTGCTGACAACCGTGAGGGGGGGGGGGGGGAAGACTGGACCGGACTCCAGGGCTTTGGTTCAGTGTTCAAAACCATTCAAGAGCTAACAGCTTTCGTCTTCATTCTTGAGCAACAGGCTTTTCGAAAATGTCGATTTTAAAAAATTGAGACACTGCTGTAGTCTACTTTTTCGAGAAAAAAATGTTGTTCCATCTGCACTTTGACGAAACTTCTATATCATTCTGTGAGCATCACGTGAGTGTAGCGGACTCTTCGTTTTTCAGTCAACGTTGGACTGAACGGAGCTGCAGAAGTGGTTCACACCTCTAGGGAAAGCTAAGAAGCTCCTCTTAAACTGAACTGATATTTACTTTCACTTTAAGACTGCTCATTTTTCTATAATATAGGATCAAAGTTCTGTCCTGTAGCCGATCTTGCTACATGAAAGTTTGATTATATTGCGAAGCAATAAGTGGTCCGAGGACAAAAGTCCATATGAGTTTAATCTGAGAGGAGCTTCTTAGCTCTCCATTGAGGGGTAAATCATTTTTGTGGCTCCATCCAGTCTAAAGTTATGGCTGAAAAAAGAACTGCACTTACTACACACAGTTTGTTACAAAGCTTTGAGTTAAAAGCGTAAGTAGCAAATACACGTTAAGAAAAGAAAATCTAAATTTTTTGATTGGAGGCCAAAAACCCAGGCTGAAAAAATTATCATTTGGAAAAAAAGGCCCTTTGTGGAACTAGCCTATTATAAATCAATTTTATTTCAAGTGTTCTTTTTAGAAGCACGCTTTGTTCGAACCTTTGAAAGGTCTATGAATTGTGATCGATAATGATGATTTTCTTGGAAGCGTCCTTATTTTTTTAATCATCGAAGAAGTTTTCCGCGTTCTTGCCCAACGCCGCCGAGTGCTCCTGCTCCATGGAGAGGCCGTTGTCGTGCGTGGCCAGGTAGTGCCTGAGTCTGTTCATGTCGCCCTTGCGTTGCTGCTCCCTCAGCTTTTTACGCATCTCATCCAGGTGCTGCTGGCGCCTCGCCACGCCCTCGGAGAACTGGCGCTCGCGGCGCAAGGCCGACGCCGTGCGCATACGCTGGTGGCGGTCCACGCCACTCACCTACAAGGGGACACGCTGGGGACGCAGTCGTCGACATCTTCGTCAGTTTGTTTGTTTACCTTGACCACTTGTTTGACGCGCTCCTCTTCCACGTTCCGCCTCCGCTCCTCGGCGTCGGCCAAGCGTGTCTCCAGCCTCTTGGCCGAGGGCTTTCGGATGCTCTGCAACAATGAGACTTAAACTGTAAACACCTCCTCTGATGAATAAATAGGTCGATGAGTCATGAGTTTTGTTAACTACTGTTAGAATGTCTAAGGCTGGTGCAACTTCAACATTTTTGCGACTCACCACCCTCCTCTCCTCCAATCTCTCTAGCTTCCGCTTGGGGATGAACTGTGCGGATATGAATCCGTGGTCTCCCACATCGGCGTCCACCACCTCGAAGCTCATTCCTCCGGCCGTCTTCCCCTTGGTCTTGGCCAGCAACCCCTCGTCTCTCAGGCTGTCCAAGATCCGCGCCTCTTCGCGCTTGCTCTTCTGATACCCGGACAGGATGCGTGCGCACGCGCGGCCAGTGATCACCAACAGCTCTGGCAGATCAGCCGGCTTGAAGTCGGCCTCCACCCGCGCCACCAACTCCGGTGCCGAGCTTTCCGTAATGACGATGCCGGCATACTCGGGCTCGTCGTAGTCGTCGTAGCCGGAGTCGGTGGAGTTTGCGCGGGTTTCCTTGTCGTCGACGTCATTGTTGTTGTTGCCGCCGCCGCCCCAATTTCTGGAGTCCAGCGACTCGCCCAGGTCTGAGACCGGAATGGCTGCCAGCAAGCGGTTGGGCAGTCCCTCGTCCTCTGGACTGAGCGGCCTCGAGGCCACTCTGCTGCTCACGGTCTCGAGCATTTGGTCGTCGCCTTGTTTTTGTTGGTTGATACGGATGGGCTTGATCTTGCTCTCGTTGCACCCCATGGCGATGGTTCAGTCGGTGGTCATGATTAATCCTTGAACTATTCACTCACTGCGCTCCACCGGGAAACCTTCGTAAAGTTCACCAAACATCGATTTCACCCTATCTGTCACCGTCGATCAACTCACCTGGAATAAGAATGCACACAGGTGAGCTGATTGTACACTTCTCTTTCCCAGTTCGATATTGGGGCCTTTCCTTCGTCGTCGAGAGCTCTAGAAGTCCATGCATGGCAGCTTCGTGGTGTACAGTGTGAGCCAACAAGAGGTGCACGCACAGACAGTGAGACGCAAATGACACCCGGTGACCCTGTGAGGGCGGGGTCGTAAGGGAGGCTCCAACAGGGGGAGGCCCCGAGGAGGGATGTACAAGCAGTTGCGGGGACGTTTTTTCTCCCTCACACGGTAAGTCGAGTACAGAAAGGACGGAGAGGAACCTGGGGAGTAAATAATTAATGGCAATCAATACATGGGAGCGGGTAAAAGAGGACCCTGGATACATGCAAGAAGTCCCCTCTGAGTCACTCGTCAACACCACGAGGGAGCGCGTGATTGGATGGTACGACGACGACGACGGCGACGACGACGACCTCGAGACCTTGCAGTGCTCGGACAATGAGGATTGCAGCGCAAGGTTTTGCAGTGTAAGTCGACATCAACACGCTCACGAACACCCACACCACGTACGTACAGGGCGGGGACAAAGTCAACATTTGCTGGAAGAAAACATTCAATTGTCGAAGACAGCAACGATGTTGTCGTCACTGATCTGAATGAAGTATATGAAGGTCATATTTTCTTTAATCCGATCCAACTCTGTCTCGTTGGAAGTGATAATCAACAACTGCTTCATGGACCCACGCACTCCAGAAGTCGGCCCTGGAAAGCATTGGGATGAGAAGACTTCGTCCCCACCCTGTACTGCCCATGCACTACACAATCATGTGTCCTCTTCTCCAGTCCCAAACCTTCGGGGCCAAATTCGTAGGTCCAAATGGTCCCTAATAACCCAGGCCTACTAAGAACAGGCTGTGCGTGCGTGTGTGAGTTTCCTCTTAGCACCCCGAATCCAGCCTTGGGAAGCACTGACAGCAACGACCATGACTTGAAAGGCCTTATTGATGAAGCTCTTCTATAGCAGACAGGTGCGTGGCCAAAAAACAACAAGGTCGTCTGCATCCCTTTTGCTGGAAATCATGAGTCACGGAGAAATCACTGGAAAAGTGAGTCCGGTACCCGGAAAAGGAGGAAACGAAGCTGTTGTTGTCACCGATATCGACACAGGTGAAGATATCGACCTAACCGATTGGTGTTTCTTTTTGGGGAGGTTCCCTTGATAGCTCTCAGTGTTTATGAAGCCGGATGTTGTAGATCTTTCTCTCTCTCCACACGGATGCTTTGCTCGGAGGCATTGAAAGTCGTAGCTGAAGCCGCGGTCACACTTGGCACTTTTCTTGCTCACTCTGCAACAACAGAGAGAGAGAGATTGGACGAGCGCAGTGTAAGCGCTCCTTTAGCCTCATCCCATGGGTACATTATCAAGTCGTTGCTGATGTGTGAGGCTGTGCGCGCGCGCGTGTGCGTGCGCGTGTAACCTTGCGCTGCGTGCAAGCGTGCGCACAATAGCGCATTCTCTTTCTCTCCCTCAGTGCTATGATCTCATAGGATTCCAGGAATTGGCCCCAAGTCCGGTTTCATCTAACCCTCCACAACACCCTAAGAAGGGAGGGGGGGGGAGAAAAAACCTTGTTGAACCGTGCGCCGCCCGCTGCGCCACGTGCGTGCGCCAAAAAAATGTCACGGAGCCTCGACGAGAGCAACAGCGGCAACGCCGACAACGCCGCCGCCGACCTCCGGGGCTCAGAGCGTCTGTCACCAAGAGCTCGTCAACAGCCAAAGTCCCCGTGAAGGCCACCGGACTTGGACTCGCCACTGACGACTTCTTGCTCGGTCACATTGTACGCGGCGCTCACGTTGGTGCAGTGCGCATGCGCGTCGTCCCTGTGGGAGGAGCTTAGGAACTTGGGCGCCACTGGGCACTTTTTGAGCGTGCAGACAAGGGAAAAAAAGAACATGTCTTTTCTTCATCATCATCATCGTCACATTGATGCCTGCCCTAAAGAGGCTCATGTTCACTTGGAAAGTTGTGGAAAGTCTGAAAGCCTCTGATGAGCAATACTTTCTGTCTCCGCCTCACTGGAGGTGTGAGCGGTTGGCGCAAAATTTGGAAATCCCAGCTATTCTTCCTAGTATTTAGCATGAGTCACACCCGAAAAACCAAACCGTTACTGACCGATCAGTTGTTGGCCCGACCTTTCCGAGTAGAGACGTCATCTGCAAGTCGTGGTGGAGTCAGCGGGATGGAAAGTTGCAGTCTCACCCTTGACTCTGGAGAAAGAGGCCAAAGAGTGACCCTCTGAGCAGCTTCGTGTCAGGGCTGTGACTGGAGGACCCCCAAGTCCTTCTGTCCTCTTTGTGTGTGCACTTGTGAGTATCAATAAAGCCATTGAAACCATTCTGTTGTCTCTGCAACGATTGCTCTTCCTCGGGCTGTGAAGGCGATCCTCAGTGGTGGCAGGAATTCGCGTCGCCCCCGGCGACTCCCACGCCGCACTCTTGAGCGGCGGCTTGACCCGAGCAGCCGCGCGCGGCCGCAATGACTGGACTCCGCTCCCACTTTCACATGAAGTAAGAGCGCCGAAAAACCCAGTCATTTTCGGGATAAACAAAAGCCAATTTGTCAAGCATCGTCGTCCTTTTCAATGTTTTGTTTTCACGCCTCAAACTGTTTGATGGTCAACTTGCAATCTGTGGTGAGGTAATGAGCCCGCGCTTCAACCCCTCCATAATGACGGTGTCTTGCAAGAGGAATGCCATCAACACAGTGCTGAAGTGCAGTCACTGCAGCCACTGCAGCCACTGCAGCCACTGCAGCGGCCACTGCAGCAGCCACTCCTGACCACTGAGGGAGGGCCAATAGATAGATAGATAGATAGATAGATAGATAGATAGATAGATAGATGGGGAGGGAGGGAGCAGCAGCCTCAATTAACATAGCTCGATCTGCTACAGGACTCGCGGCACCAAAGGGTTTTCGAACTTTGCTCACACAGACAAGACTCCATTCATCTTGATGATGACTGGGGGATTTTGTGCCAATGCATAAAAAACCCACACCGGATCGGAGAGGACAACACTGATTCACACGTTTTTCTTCATGAATGCAACTGAGGCCAAAAAAAGGTGCGGTCATTTTTATGCCTCATTGACTCATCAAAAGGTGCTCAGGTCGCGTCTTGACACCTCTTTACAGCAGATTTCTTGCCTCAGCCTTGTCAGCCAAACTGGCAGTTGTCCAATGGTTGCTTCCAAGTAAAAAACCCTCCTCCCGGAACATTATTAGAGACGACGTCAGTACTTCAAGTCGATGAATCACTGAAAAAGAAGTGTTGGCTTTCATTTCTTTCTTGGGCTTTTTCAAGCGTCCTTGGTCGCTTGACAGAGATTCGAACTTTCCACGAAAGGTCCGTCCAGACTCTTTCTGCTGTCAGGGGAATCGTGTGCATTACTGAATGAATGAATGAATGGATGGATGGACGAATGAATCAGAGATCACTTCAAGCCGAAGAAGTGATTGCTCGCCTCAGTGGCTGCCATCGATGGGGATCGATCTTGTGCCAATTCAGATAACATTTCCGGAGACTCCGGGTCAGCTCTGCCCGGGGATAAGTCCGGAGGAGTCATGATTGCCGTGAATTCATCCTCGGGGACTTCACGGCCACGAGGACGTTTGAATCGTGTGTGGAGACACAAAATTCCCTCTGGAATGCGCGACATTTCCTATGAGGGAAAAGCATTGTTGTTTTAGTCCAGTGCATCATGCACAAACCATCGTCATCTTGTGTCACGGCGAGAATTGCGCTGGAATGTAAAGCTAAGCCCAGGGAATGGCCCTGATCTCTCCCCCCTTCCTCCTCCCTCCCCATGCTGGTATGTATGGACGCGCGGGCCTCCAAAGACGATCATGAACAACAACAACGACATCTCTTTTCTCCACTCTTGGTATCAACAGTGCGTGCAGGAAAAGTTGAAACATCTCACTGTCGAAATCGTTGTTTGATTAAATAATATCGTAACTGTCGACAGAACTGACGTGTTGGTCAATCATTAAAAAAAGACAGGGTTGCTACTTCTTATTACTTCTGGGGGACTTTGTTTGTAGATGAAGTAAAGTACCTTTTTTATGTTTACGAGCGAGCTCAACATGAAAAAGATGTCTACAGAACTCAGGTGCGTAAAGACAACTCTGCTACTAATTCCTCCTCGCACACTCACACATGTCACGTGAGTCATGGGCGAAAGTTAAAGCTGCTGTGCATGATTTATTCGGTCACATGATGTCATCAGGCCTCTGGAGAGAGACAAAAATGCACGCAAGTGTTAGCGTCGAGCACACACACGTGTACGGACGACTGAGTCACGCAGACGTCCGCCGGGGACAAGAGCACGGACGAGGACGAGAACAACAAGGTCAACACAGCTGGGTCGGGTGATTTCGCTTCCACCTTGTTCGTACAGATGGTTTCACTCGTGAAAATCATTAAAAAGTCAGAAAAAAAAGAACCAGCGGTTTTTTTCCCCCTTTTTTGAAGGTCTAGGAGAATCTTTTTGGGTTACCCACAAACAAAGAACAACCCATTTCTGAGAAGGAGCCTGGATAAGCCTATTTTTTTCATGAATGACTACTGATCTTACGTAACAGATCCACTTCACCCCAACGACTCTGCAGGAGAGTTGATAACATTGATTTCTGCACCGTTCAAAGTTCATCCACTGACGCATCGATAAATGACTCTACAACAATTTATTCAACTTGGTAAAAAAAACCATGATTGCACATAAGAACACCAGAAAGAGATATCTCTATAAATTTAGGCTTCTTAACACAACATAGCTCAAAAACTCTGGGGAGATCAAGAAAGCTGTAGCAGACGAACGTTTTGTTGTTGACCTATTATACAATTTTTGCTCTCAATGTGCAGTGCAGTAAAGGTAGCAGCAGCTTTAAATACGTATTCATGGTGGTGCTGTGATTCAGCTATCATGTCAGATCTCAACATATCCAGCTGGAAAGTATCTTTTGAAAGCCCAGTCGGAGTTTCTTTTCTGACGGCAGTTTTTTTCTGACGTCATCGCTAAAACAGTGAAAGAGAGAAAAAGAGAGGCTCAGAAAAAAGACTTTCTGTACAGACAGACACTTTCTTAACAAGCACAACGAAAAACAATGTTTTAAAAAAATCACCACTTTGTCCACTTTATAATATTGAAGGCACTTCTGGGCTGCTGAGATTCGCTTGGGCAGGAAAATGAGCGGGTCTCGCACAATTTTGTCCAGTGGAGAGAAGAAACCGGTGAAAGCCACTTTCAGAACGTGAATTCCTCGTCAGTGAGGAAAAGCATGTCCGCAGGGACAGAGTTGCTACGAGCCTCACCTTGGCCACCGCCGGCACCGCCACCGCCGCCGCCGCTGCCGCCTTCGACGAAGTCGGCGCACGTCACGAGACTTAGTTCTTCCTCGGTCCCGGGTGGACTCGTCAGGCACAAGGTCATGTATTCGGGCGTGGAGAAGCTGCGCCAACTGTCGCTGGCTGTGGCCGCCACCGCCGCCGCAGCAGTCGCTGTTGCCGTGGAATTGTGTCGCTCGGGCGGCGGTGGTGGCGGGGTTGACGACGGTGGCGGCGGAGGCGGAGGTGCACCCCAGGAGCTGTCTGGCATGAGAAATGACGACAAAGACTCCGCGGAAGAGGAGGAGGTGGTAACGGCGGCGACGGAAAGGTTCAGCCGTTCCGGGAGGGTGTACTGCTCGCTTGGATACGCCGGGGGAGGCGGCGGCTGCGGCGGCGCGTAGTAGCTTTCATCCAGTTTGAGCGGCGGCGTAGAAGTGTAGTTCGCTGGCGGCGGTGGCGGCAGTGGCGGCGGTGGCGGGGACAGCCGCGATGGCGCTCGTTCATAGTGTGGCGGTTGTTGCGGCTGCGGCTGCGGCTGCGGCTGCGGTGGCTGCGGCGGCTGTTGCGCCTGTTGTGGGTTCGGCGTTGCACATACGGATCCTTCACTCTCTTGGCTGGCGGGTGAGCTGGCCGGGGACGCCAGAAAGGGCGCGAGAATCCCCGACAGCTCTGATATCTTTGCATCCGACGGCGTCGGCGACTGCTGAGCGCGGCAGGCGAGCGTGAGGGCGTGGAAGTCGAACTTGTACGCGTATCGCTTCCCCGGAATCTTGGTCAGGATGTTCTTGTCATAGTAATACCTGGAAACAGAAAAATGGTTCAAGAGGCTCATCATCACGAAGATCAACATCACAGGTGTCTATGAAATCTATCCGTGAGTCACCAATAAAGCCGCATGAGTCACAAAGTGCCCGACTTCTCCCAGGAAAAACTTTCACTACAGCATCCACCTTCCCGGGGGTGGCTTTTGGTGATTCATTTGCTACTAGGCTCATTGGGCTCAGCAATTGGACAAATAAGCTCTTGTTCGGAGACCAGGACACCAAGTACAACAAAGCGAGGGTCCGCTGAGCTTCTGCGTGGTCGTCAATGAGGCCAAAGTGGAGGCCATGGGGTGGAAGTGACCGCTAGAGGATGTCACAGTCGCACAAGAAGTTCTTTCTCCTTAAAACACACATAAATATTGTTTTCCTGAACTGGACACTGGCTGACCTGAGAGCTCTGCTGAGCTTGTCGTAGTTCATGTTGGCTTTGGCCTTCCTCTCTCCCCACTGCTTGGCGACCTCGTCCGGCTCCAAGAGCCTGAACTCGCCGGTGCCTCCTTCCCAGGTGATGCTTTCCCCGTGTTTCTCTGGCTCGGAGAGGAGCTCCAGCAAGAACTGCCACAGCTGGATCTGCCCTGCGTTGGACTGACCGGGGCCCGGGAGGAATTGCTTGTACGTGTGCTCGTTGATTTCTGCAGGACAAAAGAAGAAGACATTCCAGGACTGCTCTTCAGTGCTCGCAGCGACGACGCCCGGCCTAAGAACTGCGTAGAACCTTTTCCATTCCACCCTTCAGTGCCAATTTCTGTCTGCTGAAGGGTGAAGGAAAAAAGTGCGAATTCGATCACTTGCGAAATGACTTCCTCTCCGGAGCTTGCAGCACTCGCAGCACGGACGCCATCGCGTACTTTTTCCCCCAACTTTCATAACAGCATCCTGGCTCTGATGACCTTCTCACCCCCCAACTTTCTTGACAGAATCGTGACTTTCACGGTTTCTGGGCATGACGACTGTCATGGAAGCTGGAGGAGGTACTTCAACTGTCGACAGAGATCTCATTCCTTCACTGGTTGTCTCAAGTCTTAAGCGGTGGAGACTATTTTTACCTATTTCATGTATGTTGGGCGTTGCGCTCGAAGAAGTGGAGGCTGCAGACTGCGGCCGGGCTGGTCTAGACGAGGAAGCTGTTGACGAGGGCGTCGTTGAGGGTGGAGGCGGAAGAGGCGGGGGAAGAGTTGACTTGAAAAGGCGATCCTGTGGCTGCATCAGTCCGGTGACTCCCGCCGGGTCTCCCCGCATGAGCGTCAGGTGCATCAGCAGCGTGTGACCGGCGTAGCAGTCACCAGTCAGGTTGTCAAAGTCCGTCCTGGGAACGAATAATGACTTGACGGACGCTTTTCTCTTAGAAGCACTCGCCGACGGTCTCACCTTGACAGCCTGCAAAGGTCCTTTCCGTTGTCTGGAAAGTTCCTGGCACGAATTCCTTTCAACGAGAACTTTCGGGCTATCCAACCCAGCCACTTCTCCACGTCCTCTCGACGCCAGTCGCGGGGATCTGCAAGAGGAAGTGGATAGTGAGGGGCAAGCCATTTCGCTGCAATTTCTCTGCAATTTCTCTGCAATTTCGCTGCAATTTCGCTGCAATTTCGCTGCAATTATGCAAGAAGTAGAAACCTTCATGAGCTACGGTCATGGCAGTCAGGACAACTGGACTTCAGCTCTCTGAGTTGTTCAGCGCAACTCGCATCAAGCTTATCGTCTACGTCTTATGCGTCTTGTCCGAGCATTACGTGCAATGCAACCGCTTAACCGTGCACAAGAACGTATCACACTTGGAAGGACAGACAAGTCTGTTGTCGTCAAGGGTCACCTTGCTCTCAGCGTTGCTGAGCATTTAAAATCATCAATTAGGTCATACGCAGTGCTAACAGACATTGAATGAATGCTCAGCGTAATCTCCACTCATGTAATCGAGCTCACACATGTTGCAGCTGCTGTTGCTGCCGCTACTGCTGCCGCCGAGGCTGATGTCATCACTGGAGCATGAATGAGCACTGACGCCTACAACTTCTGGGCACCTTCCTTCCTGTCTTTCTTACCTGTGGGCACCATAATGACTTCCTCGTCATCGTCGTCGTCGTCGTCGTCGTCTTGCTTCTCCTTTTCCTGCTCGTCCTCGTCGCACTTTTTGGCCTTGGCAGCCTCGTCACCACTGTCTTCTTCTTCTGACTGACGCTCGCCGCCGCCACCGCCGCCGTAGCGGCCACTGGCGGTGCGGCGGCCTCTTTTGGCCGCCTGCCGCCGTCGCGGCGGACACTTCTTCTCTCTGCGAGTCCTCGTCAGCGACTGAGCTGTGCTTTCAGTGTCCTGCTTTCTCTCCACGAGTCTCCGCGACCTACGCAACTGTTGGATTTCTTCCTCTTCTTTCTTCTCTTCTGAGGACTCATCTGCCATTGGGACATCCTGGTAAAACAGGTCTGCGATGAGTTCGCGGACCAGAGTCTCGCCGACAAATCCGAAGTCTTCTTCAAGTTCTCCTTCTTCTTCAGAGGCTTCTTCACTCCAAGTGGACGCGGGCGAGGAGTAGAAGGAGGAAGGGACTGAGGAGAGCAGGATCAAGTCATCGGCGAGGATCCCCTGGTCGTACTGTGGGGGTGAAAGAAAAAATGTCCGATTCAGTTTCCTTCTGTCACCTAGTTGACCCATCCCATGTCATCACGGCCTCTTGAGGCCTCTTGAACGCGAGGTTCACGCTACTGGACCTCCACCCGCCACCCAACCCCCGGCCGGGTTGACCTTCCTCCGTCCTTTCTTTCTGCGCCCCCCCCCCTCTCGGACATTTTTTTGTGACTCACGCTGTAGTCGTCGTTGCCGCCGTCGCAGTTCACTCCGTAGACGGCGGCTGCGGCGCGGCTGCTCCACACTGCAACTGACATTCAGCTACTGGCGCATGCAAGAGTTGGAGAAGGACCGGTCGGCATGACACTTCCCAGACTTCTGATTCAACTATCCGAAATTCGCGGGGATGACTAATTTTACGCCGGGAGAGAGCGAGAGCACGCGCACAAGCGCGCACGCGCGTCAGCGCGCGCCAGCGCTCAACACGAGCGCTGGCGTGGGAAAATGAGGGAGGCTCCAAGCGACAACGTCGTGGAGATGTCGGAGGTCGACAACGGGGTCGAGCCCGGGCTCGAGGCTCGAGGCTGCGGATGTTTGAAAGCAGACTTCCAGATGTTCTCACACAAATGTGGCAACCCTAGAGTTATTGTCATTATTTAATGTCGTTGTTGACTCATATGGGAAAGCCCGTTCGGTTGGGCTCGAGGTGGGGGGGAGGAAAAACCCCAGCTCGATCTACATCTCAGTCGAAAAAGTGGCGCTCGCAAGAGGAGAAGAAGGCACACGACCGACAACGACGACGACGTCGACGACGACGACGACGACGACGACGACGACGACGACGACGACGACGACGACGACGACGACGGGCAACATCGCACGCGCAGCAGCAACATCAGCAGCGGCGGCAGCGGCGGCAGCAAGAGCACCCAGAGCTTTAAGGGCTTCCTAAGAAGAATCTTACCGTTGCATAACTGCTGCCGCTGCTACGAGCGCTCGTGCTGTATAAAATAAAAAAAGGGCAACTGAGCAACAGGTCTGCAACTTCTCCTCCTTCTCCCTGTTCTCCACTGCCGTCGCCGTCGCCGACGCCTGGGTCGTCTGAGCGGTCAATTGCTCTTCTTTCTTTAGGGGAAGAAAGAGAAAGAAAGAAAGAAAGAAGCTACACCTGCATCCTTTTTGGCGCTGGATTCAGACAAAGGTTATTGTCTGTAGGAAGGGGCGTTCATCTATCTAGACAGAGCTTTTTAAACGTTGGACTGACATGGAGAGAGACGACTGGAAAGGTGTCGTTTCACGGACCGCACTGACTTTCCTTGGTGGAAAGTCAGCTTTTTCAGACAGTGTCAACGCGCCCTAAACTTGGACCAGCCACAAGTTGACATCTCAGGGTGGGGGATATTTTTCCCTCCCTGACGCATGGGGAAGCACTCGAGCTCGAGTGACAGAGGTGTGTGCACTGCACTCATGTGATCGGTGGCAGGATTTTGAGCTACGAGCCAAGTCTTTTTTTCGTGTACCGACACAGGGTGAGTCATGTTTGTCCTGACTCCTCCTGTCTGAGGGGCTTTTGCAGCCGTGAGGTCAGTGCAGGCGCGGTGCATTTCTCCTTGGCAGTCGTCCTTAGTCTCCGGAGTCCTTGCAAATGCTTGGAAAGTAAAAGAAAAAAAAAGTGTCTGAACTGTTGGCCTCTGGCCGCAGCTACTTGCTGGGATCCACAGTGTTTCCTACTGGGTGACTCAACATGAGACGTGAGACCTAAAACCACTGACTCTCTAACTAACACGTCATTGCTTTTGCTGACACAGTAGATTAGCTGCGTTAAAATCGACCCAGATGTTCTCCCAGTCCTACAAGTACACATGCCTTTGCCTGGTCGTCATAACCGTATGTGGCGGGCAAAAATAGCCCTCGCTGTTGTCCACGTACGTGTTCGTGTGACCCGACTCTGTTGATGCTGCGCGCGCGAGTTCTCCTTGGAGCGGGCGCGCAGCAAAGAGCACGACGACGTGTGACGTCACCCCGATTTCCAGGGAACTCCCCCTCCAGGCGTTTTTCCACAGCAGCAGCAGCAGCAGCAGCAGGAAGAACAGCAGCTTCTTGTACTACTACTGCGGCTACTTGGCCGCCGCCGCCGCCGCCGCCGTCGCGTGCTGCTGCTGCTCAGCCGGCACTACTGTCTTAGGTGTAGTCCGGTAGTCTTGAGCCAGGAAAGAAACTATTGTTGGGGACAATCAGGTGCGTCTGGGGCAGCCCGGAGAAAAGGGGACTCTGCTGTCGTGGCTGGAGCCAAAGCTGCGCTGATCAAGTGTGCTTTGCACAGCTTTGCAGTCATGAGTGTTTACCTATGATAGGGAAATCCCACACAGGAGAGCAGATTTTTGCGAGGAAGCAGAATTCATGCAAAAGGAAGCGGAAAAATGCGCTCGTGACCGCACTGAAAGACACGTGTCTTCTTGGCATCGTTGTCCACTTCCCAGGAAAAAGTCTTCTCTCTCCTCCAGCAATGAATGAATGAGCCTCAGGGCAGAGTGAAAAGTCAGGTCTGATTTTGGGGGAACTGTGTCTGACACAGTGTGAGTGGCAAACAAAAGTCTCTCTTGTTTGACTCACACGCTCCAAGCTGTCGTGATTCACCCTTGCTCCTCCATCCTTTGCGTCACTGCGTCGTGTTACACGCGGCTCAGCAGAAGAGGAGCCCACGAGGCCTTGACACTTTTCGCGGGAATCAATATTATTCCGGGTGAATTTCGGGAAAGCGAAACAAAACAAAATGAAAAAAAAAAACCCGTCGGTTCGTCCGAAGAAACCGCATCGTGGATCGGGTTCGTGACGGAGAATTTGCAACGACTGCAGGCAAAAGTTGCAGCAGAGGCAGGAGTTTTAGGCGCTCCGAGTGACGTCTGCTCACCTCATGGCGGAGTGGAGACTTAGCTGAAACTAAGAGGGGGAAAAAAACCGCACCGGAGTAGTCAGTCCGTCACTTGACCCCCCAGACCTTTCACACATTTTAAACGCAATTAAAAGCTATATTCTTTTGTTTTTCAAGCACCACTTGAAAACAGAGTGTTAGCAGA
>JAAUXU010077175.1_pt1 | contig 27997 bp, 25 predicted proteins | sample 7278151 | NCBI WGS metagenome assembly JAAUXU01 (sample SAMN14350113, study PRJNA611818) | marine sediment metagenome | isolation source: surface marine sediment (1.8m) | place: French Polynesia: Moorea | collected 2018-08
AGAGAAGGCAGTCCAGATCTTGGCTGTTCCCATCGTCATTGGCAAGAGCGAGAGATGGCGAGGGCAGACCTTACCACACTCAGTAGTAGTGAGAAAAGGCAGTCTGGACTCCTGAGCTTGGCAGACCTGATCAGACTCAGCAGTAGCAAGAGAAGACAGTCCGGATGGCCGTCATCAGCAGTGGTAAGAGATGGCAGTCCAGATCGAGATTTCCCGACTGTCATCGATGAGTTTTGTTTACCTGTCAAATTGTCAACTCAACATTGTGTCCCAGTATCACAGCTACACGTTCCACATCAAAATTCTACTTCGACATGTTTCAGTACAGTGTAGGAGGTGCCGTCATGCCCGACGCAATTATTTACGGCCATGTACATGTGTGACCTAAGAACAATAAGCGTCTTTTTCATCGAGACTGTGCGTCAACTGACTTTTGAAATACATTGTGCAGCAGTAAGTGTCCCCACAACGGTGATGAAGGGTCTCACCTCTCCCAGGCAAGACAGCCTCAATTTGATGGACACCTAAGAATGTTCAGTCGTGAGGTCATCTTAACCTTTTATTCGTACAGTCTTAGTCAAACTGGTGCATGCCCAAGTCCTACCTGCCACGGCTTTTTCCTCTGCTCACTGTCAATGACTGAATCTGGCTCTGAACAAGTAACGACCTGGACTCAAGGTACAAGAAGGCGAAAGCAGAATTTAGTGGAGTGCAATTGAGGTTTCTTGACCTTCAGTGAAAGTCCGATCGATGCCACACTGAGCTCAAACGAAATCTGCAAAAGAAGTTTTGCTTCAAGTACGACACCAGAACATATTTATAGTGTGGACAACATATGGCAAGAACTGCGCATCAGTCATAGCGAGATCAAGCCAACTTAGTTACTTGTTGTGATGACTTCGGCTGGAGAAATAGACTGCGTCCATGCTGAATGACGGAATGCCACAGTTGCCGCAGAAGAAAGTATAAAGAGATAGCGCAGCATACGCAAACTTCTTGCTGAAGATCATCAGTCAGTGTCGTATAAGGCAGACAAGTTGTTGACAGTGCCAGTACTTGCATTATGTATTTACTATGCCAGGAGATTGCGATATTCATAAACTGACGGAACCGATTTCTGGAAAGAGTTGATGGTATATGTGTGTGTGTAGTAACAGCACAGTGTTAAGATGTAAAAAGATTGTGGAAAAATATGCCTTCGTCCCCCAAAAGCGCCCGGGTATTTAATCTTGTGTAACATTAAGCTCACTCGTTTTTGAAGGTTTTTGACAGGTCATGCTTTGTTGAAACTTGCAGAACATAGATGTTTGATAGGTTAGGGAAATCTTTTTAGTCTCTTGCGCCGTCCTACATTAGTTGCTAGAATCCACTTGAAGACCTTCTAGTCAAATGGAATAAAAAATCATAGCTTTTTGGGTTCCCCCCCTGCCTTCAAAGTTCTTTAGACAGTCGACATTACAAATTTGATGTGGACCAACTCAGTTACTTTCTACATGCAAAACTGAAGCACAGCAGTCAAATGAAACTATAAATAAAGAGTTTGCAGCCTTGTCACAGGGCTGCCAAAATCTGACCACCTTGTTCAATACTTAACTTATCTAGTGCGAGCTTATTGTCATGGAGGGGGTCAAAAATTATTTTTTTGAAAATCATTTGACTGCATCTTCACCATTTGGCATTGGGAACCAAACCTAAGATTTTAAGATAAACATAAGAAACCTTAAATTTCAAAATTTTCAATCTTTGACGTAGCCTAATATTTAACCATGTTTCATATAGCTTTAGTCCTTCAGACATCCACAAACTATGTCAGCTTTAAAAAGTGTCGACAACATGGGGCGACACAAAAATTGGAAATTTTTTTGTCAGAGTTTCTATCGGCAATAATTCAGTCATACTTAGTTCAATTCAGTCATACAAGTTTTGTCTGCTTTAGCATGGGATCGTGCAACCTCAATGAATGAAGTAGCGGGATGGGAGTAGCCCTCACATTTCAAGTTCTTTTTAAATTACCAATTTCTGCTGCAACCTGAGAACGTTACAGGAATAAATAACTGAAAAAGGACAGTTTGCCATCTTCACCGTAAGCAGAGGTGGGAGCTGTTCTTTAAAACCGTCAATTTGACAATCTCTGCAGTCTCAGCAGAAAACCTCAAGGGACAGCAAAACAAAATTTTACAATGTATCTGGCCCAACGAAGAAGTCATATTCTTTGAAGAACAACCTTTCATAGCAACTATCTTATAACCCAAATTTAAAGTGTTGATAACTTTGTAGGCTTTTTAACTTCTTCAAATGCTATTACTTACATCCATAACATCAATGGCCAAGTCTTTACAGAAGTGGGTTCTGTCACTTCACTAATATCGCAGTCTACAGGCACTGAGTATCACAGTATTAGACGCTGGACTTCATCCTCTGGGGCACAGCCAACCTCTGGATTATGTGGTGACGGCTGTGATTTGAGACTCAGGCTCAAAAGCTTGAGCTGTAGGGTTTAGGCTCGCGAGCTTTATGAGCTTGAGCTTTTACTCTAGAAACTGCAAGCCTGACCGAGCTGAACCAAGGCTCGATGTGGCTCAACCTCTCACTAAAGAAAAGCAAGTGGAGGGGAGGGGGAGCCAGAGAAGTGCGACATTCAATGGGATCTACATATGGCAAGAAAGGAGGGTGAGAAACACCACTGCTGTGGAGCACAGCAGAGAAACTCATAAACAAGGCACAGCTACTACATGGCGGAATGAAGAAATTCTCAACTCATTTTTCACGTTTTTGAATGTGGAAAAGAACATTGGAGGGCTGCACATGTGCTTATTCCACATATCCTCACTCTCTCCCTCCCTGTGCAGTGTATGTCCAGTCCTCCCAAAATACATGTACAAGTATCGGTACCCAATGTGTGCGAATGGATACTATATTCGGGCAATGTGGCGCACCCATGACTTACACTTGATTTTGGTTGCTTTCTTTATTTCACACTCAAGATCAGCAGTTTCTTCTTGTGCGGACCGCGTCAGCTCATAAGATGTTGGGCAGCAGCAAGGTTTTTCTCCCTCGTGGGTTGTGTCTCACCTTGATATCCCCCATGCATGCGAAGGTCGGTGATAAAGCTTAAAAACGACCCAGCTCATTGAGGTTCCTCCAAGAATAATTCGTTCACGCATTTATATACTCTACATGATTATCCAGAAATGATGTTTTCTTTCTCGTCTCGAAGTTGGGTTCATCAACATGTCATTCTCGGAACTCATTACGGAGGTGAATGTGGGGAAAATGATGACGAGGTCTTGTATTCAACTTATGTTAGAAATAGTGATTGAGGAATAAGATTGAAAATTCTTTTTCGGATAATCGTGACTTCAAACGGTCCAAGTGATGACAACACACTTGTCACCACCTGGTTGCCTAAAACAACTCAAATGTAGAGATTGGATGGAGGCGGGGGCAGGTCTTTTAAAAAAAAGGTTATGTAAGCATATGGAGCTAGCTTGTACTGCGAGGACTGTCAAGCAAACTTCACGGTGGTGAAGAAGTTTCCCGAAAGACAGACGCTGGAAATCCTTGGTGCTAAGGAAGATATCTAGAAGAGGAAACATTGATTCTGGGCCATCTCGTGCGTACTGTTTACTAGCGCACATCTACTGTACTGTACCGGTACGTATGCTGCCGGTAGACACGAGTCTGAATTTGGCACAGGTTTTTATCTAGTGTATTTTTGATGCCCGTATAGAATATGTACTTACAGTACAGCATACCGGAATGATTAAGACAATAGAATTACCAATATTATGGAAAAGCGTGCGTGGTCTGGCTATTGCATTACGCAGTCACAGGTAATAACAGCAAATCATATTCAAGCCTAGGCGATATTCTAGGCGCGATGAGGATAGCTTGACGAGCGTTATGAATCGTCATGGCATTGTCACACACCCAAGAAGAACCCCGCAAAATATATAAACGAATAATCCAGGACAAAAAGATTCGGACCAGGTAAGCAGTAGCACTCGTGAATAAAGAATCACTGTACTGTACACTCGTACCTACAGAATTTGCTTGGAGATGCCCATTAAAAATCTCATCTCGCAGTAGAGCAATACCAGCAAGAAGCATCAAATTTCCCCATGGAGACAGCTATATAGCAAGAGGTCATTGTGCAAGACATACACTAATACTTTCTGGGATGAACGCGCAGCTTAGAGTAAATATCATACATAGCTCACGATGGTGCATGAAAAGGTCGTCGTAACGATGTTACTAAAACTCTTATGAGTACGGACACTCGCTGATCCGTGTAAAATTTGGGGGCATTTGTATTGAGTGGCACTTTTGGATATCGAACATGTTGAGAAACGCACGTTGCTTCGGTAGTAAACATGCCAGACACTCTCGCACACAACCAGTGTTCCATCCATGCGTATGTATGTTCGTTTCGTATGTTGTACTGCAGCACGTACTGCGTTTGCAGTGGTCAGAACAGAAGTACCAACTCGCGCGGGCATCGACGGACAGATCCTCGGGAGGAAGAACCTGTTGCCAGACTGACCAGTGATCACACAACACCTGGTCAGTGACTTCAGGCTGAACTCAGTGAAGATTCACAGTTTTATCTCAAGATAGTTTGGGCCAAGTACCCTCACACATTTAATCTGTCTGGGAGAGAATAGTCTGCTTCCAATCTGATCAGGAGCAGAGCAGATAGTACTCGTCCATTGTCATGGCTTGCACAGAACCAAAGGCATAAAGCTTCTCTGTACAGTGTTGTGAGGCAATCATCTCCCATTCTGGTCTTTCTTCCTTTCTGATACACATTTTCGTACCGACGACTATGTACATACATTCCACACAACCTTTCCTCTCGTGACGTACTGATCCACCTCTTTTTTTCTTTTTGCTTAGCAAGGCGAACTATATGTACTATTAATAGGATATACGATCTAATGTAAATAGTGGGAACATCAGCAGGAGCACACAAGAGGTACAGACTCTTAATGAGCGAAGAGTCGGAGGGTAATTCAGCATATCGATTGGTTGCTCGGCGTGCCTAGCAAGCTTATGGCAGGTGCACCAACGAGTGCAGGCACATGTGCTAATGCAAATACTATACGTACATTTATAGCATGTACCACTTGCCCTCAAGCCTCAAGCCTCCTCATCATCACTTCATCACGCAAAAGCCTGGCCACTAGGCCGGATTGCCCTTATTCTTCTTGCCCCTTGCCGCCTCCTCGTTGGCCATCTTGGTCAACTGCTTGACCGGCTCCTTCAAGGGCACGCTCTCTTGATTTCTCTCGTCGCCTCCTTCTTTCTCATCGTCGTCGTCTTCTTCACATTCTTCTTTTCGAACCTCGATGGGAACACGGAACCAGGCGCATTTGACGGCAACCAGGGCAACCCCGACGATGACGAGGACGGCACCGGCGACGAGAAAGTGAAAGCGTAGGTAGCCGAGACCGGCCTCCTGCTTGAACTGCACCGCGCCGACCACGATCACCGTCAGTCCACCCAGTAAGAAGAAGATAATGAAGTGAAGAAGGGAAACCTGCAAATACGAAACACAGAAAGAATCACATTGCTCGTCATTGGCACGAAAAATAAATTTGCCTGAGATTACAACAAATTTTGCTGCAGTCGACAATGCAAACTCTTATCTGCATCCACACCGGCAATAAGTACGCACACGCTGGTAGTATTCGGACGATGCACAGCATCACTCACTGTCCTCTCGTGAGCAAAACAGTAGAAACGCCGAATCATTTATCAGTCTCGAATACACTCACCAACAAAGCACAGTCATGCCTTTCTCTCACCTTCCCAAAAAAGCATTCGTCTCCGTATCTGACATGCGTAACGACGTGTGTAGGGTCCGGGGATCCAGCCCTGCTACCCTGGCGACTGGCATTGGCGCTAGGCATTTGGGATCCCATCGGTGAGAGGCCCCTGGCGTTGCAACTGCCGCCGCCGCCGCCTCCTCCAACGCCGCCGCTGGATGTGCCGCCAACGCTATCAGAGGGAGCGTCCAACGTATGCTTGCTCTGATTGGGTTTGCTGCGCAAGTTGGGCAAAAACGCATTCTTGCCGCCGCCGGCCGCGCCCTTTTTTCGCCGCTCGTGGCGCACGGCCACTGCAGGCATTGCGCCTATCATGGTGGTTCACAACGGGTGGGAGCCTGCAAATAAGAAAATATCGTTTTTAGCTTTATGACTCGAGTGTTGCATTGTGCTCTCTTCCTAGACGTTGGAACGATCATACGTATACGGTACGTGTGTGTAGCTTCTCCAATTCCCAGCTGAAACTTCTTATTGTGCCTACAACCATTGTCTTTCGTACCGTACGTGCGTTCTATGATCACACGAACAGCCTTAGCACTTAATGCCGTTCCTACGTCCTGAATTGTATGGCGTGTTTGCTTTCGTTAATCGAATAGTGAGTACAGTATCATTAGTGTTACTACACTGCCGTGCACGATATGGAGAGTACGCACATCAGTATCACCATGTAGCGGCTCGCACTGTTATCTTGCATAGTATACATGGAACGCATCACAGCATACACCGCTTTTTCATCAACAACCGAAGCTATTTAAATTGTAATAACTGTACTTTTTTGTAAGGGCTTTCGAAAGAATCCTGTATTGCATTGTGGGTACCAAAACCATGTACGAAGCCTCCCTTACATGCACTAATACATATATTGTACGTACAACATACTGGGCATGTATATGCTTTCTTTTGTATGGCCTCGTGTAGTGTGTGCGTACTACATATTGCATGTATTCACTGCGGCAATCCTTAATAGGTTTTCTTTCTTTCGTCCAGCATTTATAAGGGCACAGTATACGGATACGAGTCGCACGGACGTCTGAACGCAATTTCCTCTCCAGAATTCCTCTTCATCTGGCCTAGGAAGACCTTTGGCATTGCTTGCTGTAGCTATTCCCAAGAGCCTCGAGGCATCGTAACTGCGAGGTTTAGGCAAAAATAAATTCCTCCAGAGATGCCACGCACCCGGGTCCGTCGTCAGCAACTTTCCGTAGATCCACATCAACAACTTCTGAATTAAGAGCACTGCCCGTAGAGCAACTCTCAAAGTGTGGCGGGCACTCCTAAACGTTCCTGGTGTGAGCACCGCGTGGTACCCTGTGCGTGTGTGTTCGCCGGTACCGCACTCTGTGGAGAGTAATCAGTGGAGGGTTTTCTGAGCTTCGGCGCGGTTTCGTGCAATGATCCAGCGCAAAGGGTCGTCTCATATGTTGGGTGTTATATGCAATATATTTCATATTCAGGTCAGGATCAGGTAGTAGGTATACAACAAGGGTAAGTTTTGCGGTACTTATAGCAAACGTGAAAACACGTAGTTATTGGCGGCACACCTTGCCAGGGAGAGACAGGGAGAGAGACAACTGGAATAACTATGTTTGGAGCATTGAAATACCGAGCGTCAATAATAACAGCAACTAGACAAAATGTGCGTAGTAGTAAGACCATAGATAGGCCCACCTGTCATGTAGTGTACGCTTAGCACAGTCACGTCAAGCACAAACGTCCATGAGTGCAGTACATCCAGGTCCAGAGCCCTCTGCGTGTGACAAAAAATGCAACATGAAAGAGTCCTTGCTCAGGTTTTACGATCCCGACCCAAGGAGGACATATTGTAACAAAGAGTTGATGCACAACTCGACGTGTTGTGCCTTCACTTGAAGATTTTTCATGTTGCGTTTCCTGCGACACACGGTAAGCACACACGGTAAGCACACACGTGTGAGTACCCTGAAATACTGCGTACATGCAGTGCGAGCTTTTTGCAAAACTTCATTTTGATGCAAATTGGACCTCGTGTCCTGCAGTTGTTACTCGTAGTAGGTGGAAGGTCAATAGGAGAAAAGAAGTTATCACAGGTGTTGCAGCAGGTGAAACATGCGTCGTACTGCGGTCGCAGCATCTTGTACAATGTTCACTTCTTTTGGACATTAACTGTTTTGGAAAGCAAGCAGTCTTAACTGATAATGATATGTGTCTGTGCTGTCAAACTTAAGACTTCAGTACAGAAGCTCTCACTTTTCTGTGCATTTGTCATCAGTTCCTTGATTGAGTACACAACGGGTAGAAAGTATGTTCCTGTATACTCTACCTACGCTCCTACTTAACAATCAGGAGCTTTCATGAAGAGATCCACCGCAAACCCAGTAGGTTGAATAAGTGCCTTAGAAAGAAGTAGTTTTTCTCGTGGAATTAAGAAAGCAGTTTAGTTTGAAACTCTTTTTTTTCGCACGTGACTTGAGTTAAAAAGCACTACTTGCACGCAGAAGCGGGAATAACTATGAAAAGTAGTATATGCGACAAGAATATGAAGGCTTTTGAACAACAATGCACTGCAATAGGGTAACTTATGGGCTGTATGGGACAGTGGGTTCACGGAACACAGAAGGTACAGGGAACAAGAAACCTTGTTTTCGCGAATGTTTAGCACAGGGTAGTTGCCATAAAGATCACTACAAATTTCCTCCTTCTCTTGAACAGCGAGGATGCCCCGCACTCGCGCGTTATTTAGTGTATGGGCAATTTGGTACACGTACGTGGCACACGCACACAAGCACGCATGCACGCACAAGAGCAGAGCCAACAAGGCCCTGCTGGCTGGGCCTTTTTCTGGCTCGCAGACGATTTCTCTTCTTTTTCATGCAGACAGTCGTCATTAAACCCAACGTAACGATTGCCGGTGGCTTGGCAGAATCTTGTATTCCTGGGCAGAGATCGTTAATAACCCTTCACGTCTGAATGTTCTCACGAAAAGCTCCTCTTATGGTCCCTGCCTTTGCGCTGCAGTGGCAGCAACGGCCCCTCCCTTCCCACTTTTCGGTAATGCCCTTTTCCACTGCTCTCGGACCTCCCGATAAAATAAAATCCTTCTTGCTGAGCTTGTCAGTCCGAACGATCGATGAAAAAAAAAGCTGGGACTTGAATAGTCGTCAAAGCCACCGGGTTCGAGGCTGGATTTTGCCCCACTATGTTGACCAGTGGACGCAGACAGCTGTATCCTTAATGCTGGTAATAGTTGTTATTGCGAGCCCACCATTGGCCTCTCTGGAACCATTGATATATAGTAACCTAATTTCTCATTTGCCCGGCCGAGTTGTATTATTGGCTTCCCTAAAACGGTTCCCTTTTTTTCCGGAGGGAACTTTCCTCTTATTACTGCTTGTCTGCGGCAGAGGAAAAAAGACAAAGCACTTTCTTTTTCTGCAGTACGATTTCCGTCTATTTCACTATTCGCTGCTTCTCGCTCGCTTTTGCTTCAGACTTCGAGAGAGCAGAAAAGGAAAGGGAAAGAGATCTCCAAAATTGATACGAGGCCAACGTAAAACCGAGCAGTCGACGTATGTACTCGTATGCACTGGCTGCGTACTTAGTACTTCATGTTGGCAACAACAAAAAAAAAGGCTGGCATTTTCCAACTCCGCTTGTGTGCAGCCAACACCACGATTGTAGGTGCGCTTCTGCCCTCGCTAGTGCGTGCAACTGAGTGCACTCACTGCGCAAGGAATTGCATAAGTTGCAACGTCTTCTGCTGTGTGATGTGTCTCTGACGTTCAGCTTATGCTAAGCACACAAGTGCCAGCACTGGCACTGGCACTGGCACGCAGGCACTCCCAATAAATTCTCTCGCTTTCACTCGCTTTCCTCTTCTTCCTCCAATTGAATGCGACGAGGACGACATCACAGTCGTTGCCGCCGTCGCCGCCCCCCCCCATTGCAGCCACCGCAGTCGCATCAGCCGCCGCAGCCGTCACAGCCGCTGCAGCCGCTGCTGTCCCCCAAAAGGTGTCTTCTTCCTCTGCCCCGGAAAATGACTTTGGTAGGAGAGACTGGGGGACGATAAAGCAAAAATGAGCCCCACCCATAATGGGGATGAGAGGTGGAGGAAGAAAGCTCCACCATACATATACGCGTTCCTCCCTCTCTTGGGTGATTGATGCGTTTCATCTTGGTGGGGCAGGAGAGAAAGGAAAATTTGCTCTCGTTCCCTCCTCTTCTGTCACGGTTTTGCGCGCCGAGAAGATTTGACGTGATACCACCAGAGACTCTGGACGCAAGTGACGTAGCGCAGTTGCTTAGGGCAGCCAGACACTTCTTCGCATTGCATTCTGCTCTTTGCAGAAGTTCTTGCTCTTGCAACACAGATTTTTGAGCACCAGCCAAGGTCATCTAGGCCTCCGGATGTATGAACGGTCTGCACAGTGGAATACAAGCAAGACTGCGCGGATAGAGAGAGAGAGAGACACTGCACTGATGACGCTCCATGGTAAGCATGATGTGGGGAGAGGCATCAATGCACACACTCCCGATGTAGTGCGGGGGGGGGGAGGATTCCTAATGTGTGCAGCAGTGACTCGGTGTGTGTTTCTCCGGGTGTTCCAGCAGTTTCTGCTGCACCGCCGTTAACGAGAGACTCCGAAGGATTGACGGGAAGTGGCACCCGTCCGAACTTCCGAGAGACAAGGCAATCTGATAGCAAACACGTCGGGAGAAGCAAAGTCGCTGGGCTTCTGTATGCGGACATCCGCTGCTTTCAGTAAGAGATAGCAGTACATAAAACACTTTCGTTCCCCGAGGAGCCCTCCTGGGACGAGAAGAAGAATGGATTTACTGCCGACTTTTTCATCTTGGACGAAGAAAAAGGAGAGAGACCCTTTTTTTCTCGCTCTCTCCCTCTCTCTCCACCGAAGCAAATATCGGCTATGCAGTTCAAGATGAGGCTGCCGGACAAGGTCTTGATATAGCTGTTCACCGACTATGAGTAGCGGCACATTCATCCATGTGTTGTTGCTGCACGAGGCCGGTCTCCGCAGCGCAATCAGGTGCACGACGGAGAAGAGAGACGTCGTGGTGTAACATTAGCCAATGCGTATTGACTCTGTCCCTTTTTTTCAGCGCATTCTCCACTACCCCCCTTCTCGGCTGTCAAGATATCCTCGTTTTCTCTCTGCCTCTTCGAAGGCCATACAAGTGGACAGCCGTTCATTGATCAAGAGCATGTGCAAAAAGTCGTCGTTGCCGTCGTCATCATGGGGGAGAAGGAGACGAGATCGTTCAACCTTTTCACGAACTACTACGTGTTGTTGGCCTCTTCATTTGTTGAACCTTCCAGCAGCCTTCGATCTTCACGGCTTTCGTCCGCCGTAGCTTCACCATTACTCTGACTCCGTGTATTGTCATTCTCTAAGCCCTCCACTATCGCTATGGTCCCCTCTTCAGAGGCTGCAGCAGCTGCTGCAGCGACTTCTGCCGCCACTTCAGAGGCGGACGTCACCTTCACACATGGAACCTTGCCATTCTGCGCGTCTGGTGCTCTTGTTTCTTCGTCCTCGGGATCTTTCTTTTTATTTCTGCCCAAAAGCCTCATCCGCCTTCGCTGTCGCTTAGCCGAGGATTTCTGATATTGGAGGCCATCTTCGGGATCTGAAGAAATCGCGTGGCCCGATCGAGTGCGAGCCAATCTGTGGCGAACGTACTTGGCCAACTCTTCCTCCTCTCTCTGGGTGATGATGCGGTTCACCATGACCATGATGAGGCCGACTAGGATGAGAGTAGTCCCGACGCCCAACAACCGCGACGACCAGTCCGCCTGCACCATCGACGAGAAGACGAGCAAGAAGCCGAGCAAGATGAAGACGACCCCCAGGTGAAAAGCGGTCAGCGAACCCTCCGCCTTGGGCGGGGTAAGGTCAACCGCCGGTGTCTCAGGCGTCTGCGGCGGCATGGGCGAAGACGACCGCTTTCCCGTCTGGTGCTGCTGCTTGGAAAGCCTTCGCTGCTGGCGCTTCTGGCGCTCGCGGCGCACCGCCATGGCGCCCTGTATGGCGTGCATGGAGCACGGCAATTCGTTACAGTTATGCAGGAATGCTGAAAGAAGTATGCAATTTAGACCCATACCGGTCTTTTGGTATCTGATAAAAAGCTTTCTGGTGCTGTTTGCATATTGCGAAACCTTCTTTGCCTCGTGCCATTCCAAAAGTATACAGGCGAACCACGCACACAAATGCGTGCTTTTGAGAGGAGGGTTCTTTGACAAGTTGCAGCGTGAGCACGTAAGTACGTACACACATGTGGAGTAGGAAATGTATCAACTACCCATACAGCCTGAGATAACCGAGTGTCGTCCAAAGTTGCTACCAAATCAGAAAGAGAGCGTGAGTTGTAGAGTTTCCCTTCGTGTTGCTTGTCTTTTATCCCAGAGGAAGATTGGGAGGGAGAAGGAGATTTCTTTTCTCATACACACACTTCCTTTTTGTTGGCAGGATACTGAAATGCAAATTCAGGCAATTCAACGAGGTGGGAGTTGACGAAAAAGTTTGGAAGCTTTTCAACTCGACATCCCCGAAAGTTCTTCAGCACTACCAGTCGGTCACAAAAAAAGTAGCCGAACTAAGAATAGCATCTTCGCATCAAAGGACTAAGTGCATAATGGGCTGTTCGTTGAATATGTGATCGAAGGGTAGTACAAAGTTGGAGTAGACTGCCCTTGTACTTGCTACTAAAAGTGTCAATGTTATTCATGCATCTTAGGAGGCTGCTTATCTTTCTGGTGCGTGCCACGTACGACACTATGTGTGTCAACAGGCCCAGCACGTGTACCACACGGCCAGGGGGGGTCACTACGTGGGCGTTGTGACCAGGCAAATTTGCTCGATCTTTTGGAAAAGATGAAAGGCTTTATTGGGAGCAGCAGGCATGTTGCAAGTGCCAAGTTCAGCCAAGGCGATGAAACCAAACCCTATTGCTGATGCAGAATGTAAAAGGCTCAAGGAAGAAGAAAGTCCTATAAAAACTTCCGGAAAAGCATGACCACTGCCGATAGCTGAACGTCCTGCGTCTGCGAAGTCGGTACATGCATGCTTCTAAATGGTTCTGTATGTACTCTTCCTCTTCTATTAGTACTAACATTCACATGTATGAAGCTACAATGAGAGGATGATGGGGTCTTTCCCCACTTGGTTTCATACTGTGCCCAGGTAATAGTATGAAGGACAAGCGGGGGATTTTATACTTGCTCTCCGGTTTTATGGAGATGAAGGAGAATTGTGTGTGGAAGAAAGAAAATCTGCACATTCAAATTTTCGCATCGTGTACCTCCAACAGCGCAGTTCACCGTCTCATTTCTTCAGGCCTTAGTCTGAAAATGCGGGGAGTGAAATTAAATTGCAGAAGATTTCTGAAGAGGAAGGGGAAAGCTTTGACAAATTTTCCTCATTTGTCCACCCGGAAAGGTAGAACTGGCATTACATAGCAAGCTACAATTGGACTACAGTCTAATCTCAATATGACGGATTTTGTGATCGGCGGCAAAATCTCTGCTGTGCAGAGAATTCCCCAAATCTACGTACTCACATCGAGATCCCCATATTGACTCAGCCGTACGTGCTGGCACAGCTGGAACAGTATAAGCATTAAAAAGTGCAACATATTTGAGAAAAGTGTTCGATGTGAAAATATCTTTCTGACGGAGCTGTCTCTGTAGTACAATGTAGAGAATTGCCCCTCATTCCTTATTAGTTCAACGTAATAAAATTTGCCAGTAAGAAAAGTTAAAGAAATTCCTCTTTGTTCGAACAACTTATGAATAAATTAAACGTTGCGTATGTACATGATGATCCCACATGGGTGTACTTGATGTGTATCAAGTCACTACCGATCACGGAACGAATTATTGTTGAGAATGTACGTGGTGTGCACGGAGCAGCTTGCTGCGCGGGTTCCACAAGGATCATTGCGTTTCACCATGCCACATGATGCTTACTTTGCTCTTTTTTGTCCGGAGGAGGATTTGGACAACAAATGAGATCTGAGAGTTTCTGTGTCACTGCCAACATCTGGAGGGAGGAGAGAAGAAAAAGAAAAGCTCTTGGTCCTATTTGTGTTTCACTATGGCAGTACTGAATTGTGCCTCTGTCTGTTTTTAGCTGCTTGGCAAACTGTTTCCCTCCTTACCTTGAAGAGGAAAGTAAAGTACAAAGCCTAATGTTTCCCTTTCTCCGTATCAAGTCGGTAAAGGTCCACTGGGTACAGTCGAAATTGAGTGAGCAGGTATCCAGTTGGTCTGTCCCGAGAGGGTCGTAGCTTACTTGGTACCACCAGTCCTCTCAGTGCAGTCATCTTAGCTGCGCCACTGGCCCCAGCCAGCCAGAGAGACAGAGACATTGATGGTCTGAATGTCCATCAGATGAAGGTGATTGGTCAGAGATAACCAAAGCAGATGAGACGACAACGAGGCTGTGCGAGAAAGACAGGCGTGGATAAAGGAGAGGCAACATCCTCATCTACTGTCTTGTCCATGCTGAAGAAGACTACGGAAACAGTACAAAATTGCACTGTTTCTCTCTTTGCGAACTTTCCATACCGGGTATCTCTTTGACATCAGTTGAAAGTTTTTGTACTTCTGACTTCTATGCGAGTGATCTTGTCCATGCCAGAAGTGTCACCTGCTTTTGCCAAGCTAGTATTGCTTTTTACCGTGATCACTCCATCAACTGGTCACATTCCTCTTCTGCCAGATGTCTCGAAAAGGTCATGGCGTGATATACAACTTTTTCTTGCTCTGATGACTGATGACTCAAAGTGCTCGAGCATTGCTTTCAGGCTCTCAGGCTTTTAGACGGCACTGCTAACCCTACTCCTAACCAATCATGTTTTTCATCTCAGGGTAATGAAGGCCCAAGGACCTAGGGAAACCTGCTGTCAGTCTCCCCCCCCCCCCCCAGTGGAGTCGCTAGCGCAACTGCATCCAGGCGTCCAACACGTAGTGAGCCTGTACCAAGAGGACTGGTCAGTATCCAACGAGGTTGCACCAAGCAGATAACACCCCTCTCGGTACAGGTCCACTAGTTTCCAACCCCCTTGGTGGCCCAATTCTGGCTCATGCCCAGAGAAGGCCTGTATTAAAAAGGCCTGGATATCCAGTCCGTACTAGGCGAATCAAGCTTTCCTACAACTAATTTTACCTGAATTACCTGAGCATAAAGAAGAAAGACCAAAAAGAAAGCACTGGGCGTGCAAGCGTTCTCAAATTAATGGTCTTAGCCATTTGATAGAGGCACTTACACCTCTGCCTACAATATAGCACTATACCATATGGTCGACGACCAGAACTTCTTGCACCTAACTCATAAGCGTGCGGGAAAACTTGGAGTTCAAAGCATGCAAACAGCACCTTAGATAAGAAAAACTGTGTTCCATATGCATTACTTACCACATTTTGCTCACGCGGGGGACAAATACCTGTATACCTTTTCTTCATTTACATTCTATGCTGAAGCGTGTGGTATATTTATGCATTTATGCTCATCATCAACGTACACATCTTCAATGAAAATATTGCCTTTTCTTTGTTCGGCGACCACACCCACAATCACGCTAGAGTGCAGCGAGTCCTTTTGTGAAGAGAACTTGCTTGGTCGACGCGAGAAGGAACGTTCTCGGCCTGCGACAGTCTTGTCCTTGGCATTGTCTCGTCACTGCCATAAGCACGAATCCGCTGCGAATTTTGCAGCTACACCTACTTCAGTACACATTCGCACCTCGCAAGCGCTTTCTACCAACTGACAGCTCTGTATACACTCAAGGGTCGAGTCTAGAGAGAAATACACAGAGAGGAGAGAAAGCGTTGCTCGCATCGGAAAGACACAGACTTGTGGGCCAATGTTTTCCCGGCCTTTCTCGCTCCTTTTTTTGTAGCGTGGGACGACGACTGCCTCTTGATGCTACGCCTCCGCCGCCGCCTCCGTTACCACCGCGTGCACGGCGAGCACAGAGTTACAGGTTGCTGCAGCCCTCTCCTCAAAGCAGCCGAGCAAACTCCGGGGAAATAGAAAGCGTATGCACATGGACCTTCTTCCGCTCTCTCTTTCCCTCTTCTCTCTCCTCAAGTCTAGGTTGTTAGTCTGTTGCTGTAGTATAAGGATATTACGTACTACAGTGCCACATGGGGTACCGTTCCTCCAGCGTTCCTCCATTTCGTATGTACTACACGTACATGCCATCCAACAGTCCTTAGACCTTGGCATTTTCTTTTACATCCACCGAGGGACATGTTACCCGGCTGTAATAGCGTTCGTACTCAATTTTCCAAGCTACTATAACGGAAGTTGCTTTTGAAACAAAACGCCTGAGCCTACAAAAAGTTGTTACATTAGTTAAGGTAGGATGGTACAATGGGTCTTATAACTGCCACAGGTCAGCAAGTTCAAACGGTTGAGCACGTATCACGTCCAACGACGACAGTTGCGAGGACAACCAAGAGAGGGCATTATTACTGACAAGTCGAGAGCAGATCCTGCCACCGACGGAAGCAGAGACATCTGCCGAGCGAATATTACGGCTGACCTACTGCGTTCTATTCTTAATTCGCCAAATGGCTTCCTTTCATGCTCAACACGGTACTTGCTCAACAAGCAGCCGTAAACATCCGTGGATAGTAACTTTATCCCGCATGCACACACCTGTGCTTTACAGCATTCGTTCGTTGAATATGATTTTTTTAAGGAGCAAGAAAAATGTTTCGACCATATGAGAAACAGTCCGGGGGCAATGATATCACGTCGACTGGAGGAAGACTTAAAGGCTTCTGCACGACGTTTCGACTGTGCCGTGGAAATACGAAATCATGAAATGCATCAACGCCTCAACGCACTTCATCATATGTACGAATAGCTCTTCGTGAGCGACTTGATTTTAGTTTCATTGGATATCAGCAACACGCGAAGCTCTTACATGAAGAAGAAGGAAAGTGCACTTATCACTTATCAAATTCCGGTGGGGGTGTAAGCTCAGTCTAAGACGAATAAGAAGTTAACAGGAACATTCATGAAGCTGAAGTTGCCGATTCAGTATTGTCATTATATCCTAGACCGGAGACCCCCGGTCTCGATCGGTACCAGAGGGGGGGAAAAAGACGACCTCGCGCGCGTCTACGAAGTACGTCTACGAAGTACGGAAGAATGCTTGTCCCATTACTCGTCACTGCAGCACATGATCCCATGGTCGTTCTCTTCATAAAAAAATATGTGAGTGTGTAAACGGAGCTTTTTGCAGTTTTGACGTTGTTGTTATTGTTGGCGCTTTTGAAACCCAATGCTCTCCCCTCTCCTTCCATCCAAGCAACCCAAAAGAGAGCGACAGACGCAGAAGAGAAAAAAGAATTGTTGGCAACAGCTCACATATGTGCTCGCGGCACATGTGAGCAGCTCCGGCAGCCCGGGGAAGGCGCCGCCGCTGTTGCATGCTGCCTTGACTAGCGGAGTCGCTGGCAGCGGCAGCAAGAGCGGCAGCAAGAGCGGCAGCAAGAGCGGCAGCAGCCGCGCGAGCGCCGACGGCGGTTGCAGCAATGGCGCAGTCGCAATTCCCCCGTCCCACAACTTCGGCCGCCCGAACCTTTATGGTACACTCAATGGAGGCGAGGGGGAAATGACCAGACGATGCACATAGCGTTCAGTCTGCTGGAGGTGCAGCAGCAGCAGCACCCACAAGACAACTGCTCACTTCAACTTGGACAAAACGTGCAACCTCATCTTGAAGGACAACAGAAGCAACAGCTTTGTTCTCACTGCAGATTGCTGCTATGCTGGCAGCTGTGATAATGCTGCAATGGGAGGATGTACTCCATTAACACTAGTGAAATCTGTGTCAAGAATTTGAGAAAAACAGACTCTGTTTCTACCCAGTGACGCATACTCGTATGAAGAACAAAGAAGCATCCTGTGGGATTTCGTTTATCACTGACTGCCATTAGGAGCTTCCAAGATGAAATCATTCACCACGAGTGGCGCAATAGGACATCTCCTCCTTCTTGCACTAGAATGTCACAAGACCCACCAGCTGCGAGGAACTTATCTTTGACTCTGTTTCAGTTGTTGTCTTGATAAAGGAGCTGTTAGACAGTGTTCTGCTAAAACGACAGGAGCACAACACCCACCGTCGTCACAAGCTACCTGCTTCTCATAGCGAAAAACCGTGGTATTCTGCGACAGTGAAATGACTCATTCGCTATTCCACAGACGCAGAGATCTTAGTGCCACAACAGCCAGGTGACGACTGAAGATAAAGTTTCGACGACAAGAGTAGAACTGAGTGTTAATGCCAGACCAAATGTGTTGTGAGTGAGCGCGATGTGACTGATTTTCATACTGATTCGCGAGACAAGCTTGATCATTACGATGATTGCTCAATCTGCATTACTCTGCATCACCGCCACCGTCCTTTTCTTGCTTGGCCACTGCAACAGCAGTAGCAGGACCAGCAGTAGGAACTACATTTTCTTGGATCTGCTGGACATCTGCCCGAGGGACCGGAGCAAGCTGGAGGTGCCGTTGGGTACGCAGTCGGCTGTGCTCTTCGCCGAGGTGCCCGCCAATGGATTTCCCGGCGGACAAACCTTCACTTGTCATCTGGAATTGGAAGCTAAAGACTCAAACTACGGCTTCCATATTTTCATGGAGGAGATGAATCTACTTGGAAGCGAGCGTGGGGATGACTGCGGCGCTGGAGATTACATCCAGTTTGCCCGCGACGAGTTATTTCTCACGACGCATAAATCTCCCCGCTACTGCGGCCACCGTCTTCGAATCAATTCGTCTAATAAAGAGGCAGCCTTTAGGAAGTTCGACGGCGAAGGAATTCGCTTCTACGTTGAGGAACGCGACAGTGAAATGGACGTGTGGGTCAAGCTATCGGGGAAAGGAGACAACGGGAGAAAAAGGAACGTCACGTTGGTGGCCACCGTCATCAAGAAGGCGTGCAGCAACCGCGACCGACACTACACGCGGTGCGCCCACACTAAAGCCTGCATCCGAAATGAGCTCTTCTGTGATGGTCGCTCAAATTGCGCCTGGCCAAACGGGGACTTCGCCACCGACGAGGTGCAGTGCAGCGGCTATTTAAACTACAATGGAAGCCTCAGCGGCAGCAACAGCGACATGTTCAAGCCCGCCAACATCCCGGTCATCATCATCGTCGTCATTGTGGTGATCGGGGTTATCATCATCTTCATCGTGGCGGCAAGAACGTTCTACCGGAACGTTCTCAAGGAGCCCCTAAGATCGCAGTCCTCGTCGACTGGTGGAGGACGGCGCCGTCGGCGGCCTTCGCTGGAGGTAACTCCAGCGCTCTTGCATCACCCGGAGGGGCAAGTGTCCGACGGGCCGCCGTCCGCGCCTCCGTCAGCATCGTTTGAGGCTTCGTTGCAGCCGCCCAGCTACGAGGAAGTGATAGGGGCGACTGGAGAGGGACGGCAAAATACTAGTGGCCAACCGCCACCTTACTCCCTAGTGGGATGATAGTGTAACACACCTACGTGAGCGCTGTGAGTGGAAACTCGTACATCAACTTGTGCCTGAACAGATTGTTTCACAAGTAGACAAAAATGATAATGAGACTTTCAAGTACGACAAGGCACGAGCCAACTCGGAGCTCGTTTGGCTCGTCGAGCCGGGCTTTTGGCTGGCTCATTCCTTTTTGTGAACGGATTGAATCAAGAGACATGTCCTCATTTTCATCAGCTCGTTGGCTTAAGAATGTCGTCCCGTCCACTCAAAGTCCTTGCAAAGCACAAGGCCTTGGGGGGGGGGACGACTTTTTGGACGATTTGTTTGATGCGTCGTGTGGTGCAGTTGGTTCTCCGTCATATTCACCTCGCCAGCTTATTGGACCAAAAAATGGTACCTCGTGAACTCATGGCTCGTTTTCTCACAGCTCGTTTGGCTCTTGGGTAGTAAAACAAATCTCTCTTCTGCCCATTCCTATTTTTAGGAGCACGCAAGCGATCAGTTACAGTCATGCAGTTGAGATGAATCCTATGATATTGCGCTGGTGCCACGACTACTGTAAACTTTTCATGCCTCCAGATGCCTTCCAGCAAATACATTCGAGAACCAGTATACATTCAAAACACCAACGACTTTATTTTACGAAGAACGACTACGACATGCAGACATGGACAGAGACATCGCCATCCCCTTGATTTTCCGCTGAAATTGCTTCTATCCTGTGAACTGGTGATTCAATTGAAAGGTCATTCTTGGGGGGACAGACCTAATGGTGACTTTCATTTGATGTAGGACCCATTCAAACCCAAAACTATCTCCAGACGAGACTAGAAATAGCTGCACAAGCAACTGATAAGGACTGCATCAACTTCGCACCACGGTGTCACAATGACTTGATGCAGAGCTGCCTTATGAGCATAGGAACGCATAACATCAACCATACAAACACGGCATTGGGGTCAGGGCTTCTGAGAAGCCACTCACACACTATGGTCACAAGGAAAGTCTCTCTCAAACAGTGCTGATGGCAATATTTTCCCTGATTTCCAATGCGAATGGCATCTAAAAAAATCACTTTCACGGCAGAAAGCATAAAAACTTCCAATTTTTTCTTTAAGTTGACTATTTGCATTCTGTGGTTTTAATAAAATTCCATTGAGGAGTGGAACCTGAAATATGACACATCACAAGCAGCGATTTAACACATAATCTACCATATAAAGCGCTAGGGCAGTATGTCTATCTGTCTGTTCGTGCGTTCGTCCGTCCGTCCGTGTGTCCGTCTATCCATCTGCTTGTCCGTCTCCATGAACTTGTATTTACTACACTAGTCGCTGATCGTAGCAACGACTTTGAGGGCCACTTCGAGGGCGATCGTAGCAACGGTGAGGGAGAGGGGGACGGTGACGACGATAGCAGTGATGAATTTTAGGGCGATCATAAGCGGGTGCGTGGATGGCAAGTTAGGGGACCATCAGTTCAGAGGTGAGAGACGCCTACAGACAGACACCCCCCCAGACACTTTTCCCACTTTTCTCAGGGGGCGCGTAAGCGCTAGTTTACTATAATTTGACACCATCTAATAAGTCTAGACTGAACTCAGTAGCAATGACGATAATATTGACGTTATAACATATAATAACATTGTCATAACTCAACAACAATAATATTAACATTTTTAATAATGAATGACTGAACCAGTGGCATGGTTCAACAGAAACTCTTCATTCAAGGTAGCTATCCTCTGTCGAGGTCACAGCCTAGGGCGAGAGTCGAACTTCCTGTTCACACACCTCAGTTGAGAGAGCTCATGCACTCTATGATGCCCATATCGACAGAGACGGCATTCGGATAGCAGATGGCATTGTCACCCCTCTCCAAATAGACCCTTGAGATAGTGCAACTTTTTCTATTTTCATCTCTGACTTTATAATTTTTGTGGGTTGACATCAGATGCATACGAATGGTGGCTCACACATTTATGTGATGAATATAAGATATTTTGGAGGCTGTTTTCTGTTTTGAAAGCTCCTCGTCAAGCGGTAACAGAGTAAGTCTAAATGAATCAGGCCGAAGATAATAATTAACTCTCTGTAAGTGTTCATGGTCATGATCTGGTTATGACCCGTATCTTTTTTTTACGTTTGAGAGGTCAAAAATGTCAACTTTACATCAGGTGTTACACACAGACTGGAGGTCAAGAGGTGAAAACTTCATGATATGAAATAGTCAGGTTGATTCCATTGAACATACTCAACCACAACCTTGTGGCCATTTTCTCATAGAATGAAAATGTGCATGCAAAGAGGTTCACTCATGCACGTGCTCAAAACAAGTCTACCGGAGCTTCAGGTGCTTGTAGAGGATGTGTCAGCCTATGTTCCAGAGGATCCGATTTGAAGATGTGCACCTCAGGAACTGGACCGACAAATGTCTCCAAGAAGCTGACTGGAAGTAAGTCAAACAAAAATGCTTAAATGTAATCGATGTCGATGTTGTTGTTGTTTCCGGCGCTGGCAGGATAAATTATCACCCTTTACTTTCTTATCATAGTGAGAAAACGCTTGATGTAAAGTCTCCCCCCCCCAAGCGAAAACGAAACACTTGCCGTGCCGTGGATCAACTTGTATATTAAACTGTTGCAAGTCACACTCATTTTGAAAGAGATCGCCTAAGTCACTTTTCCCAGCAAACTTTTCATGCCATCAAGCGCAGAGTACAAATTGCCACCGGTATTACCACACGATCGTTTGCGGAGAGCGACCGGGATGATCGAACAGATCCATCTGTGCTACTCTTGGTCCTTAATGGCGATTTACTTTAATGCGCATAAAGACACTCGTTTCAGGATTGTATCATGCAGAAGCAGATAAAACATCAATTTTTGCAGACTTCGGAGATGATAAGTGTCATGTTACACTCAGTGTCATATGGACTTGTCTGTAGGTGATTGCACAACACACAGTATATTCGTAGTTGTACCTCGGCAAAATCTGCTCTGTGTACGTACTTTATTCCTCATACATTCATTCATACACGTCAGATTTGGAGCTTCACTCTAGTCTAGTCCGATCAGGATGGCGTTCCATACAATCCCGGCAAGAAATAGCCCGAGAAAGAGAAGAAGGGACAGCCACCAAACAGCCCTCTCCCAATGGCGCACTCTCAGGTTGCGGAGGACAACGACACCGAGGAGGAGCCCGGCAACGGCACCTGCCAGATGAGCGGCGTAACTGACTCGCGTGTCCACGCCGGCAAAGTAGCGATAGTAGACGCCCACACCAGTGTCCACGGCAGCCAGCAGCAGGAATGCGGCCAGGCGCAAGCCAGGGAACTCCATCTCGGACCAGTTGAAGACGACATTGGCCAGATGGGCGGCGATGATGGCGTACACGCCACCGGACGCGCCTGCCAGGTACACATCTGGATCTGTTACTGAGGTGGCTAGCGACCCGCTGATCACTCCACACACGTAGATCTGTCAGTGAAGAAACATTACAGACACGTTCGTAGATCATCCAACGTTAAAATTCTGTGCTACGCACCAGTAATATCCTCCACCAGCGATGCACCATTTCCAAAGGAATGCCCAGCACAAGCTGTACCAATAAATTGAACACAAGGTGGAAGTATCCCGAGTGCACGAGCGCGTAGGAAGCGAAGCGCCAGACCTCGTACTTGCGATATGGGTGAAATATGAGTGTGCCCACATATACCGGTCCCCCGGCTCCCACAGGGGTGCCCCGATTGGCCAGGGAGACCGCGTGCCACACGAAGACTGCGATCTGGGCGAGAGTCAGGAGGAGCAGGAAGAGCGGTGGCGGCCGGCAGCTGTACTCGTCCAGGTAGGAGACACGCTCATCACGCTCAGAAGCGGGGATCGCCAAGCGAACGGCGGCGGCATGAACCTGATGGCGTGGAGCCATGGGACGGACCTTGTGGGGAGCAGTTCGATAACTTCCGCCACGACCTAAAGATGACGGTTAGTGGGCAAAATGATTAATCGAGGTATCCTGCAGATTAAAGGCGATTGCTTATCGGTCACGATTAAAATTCAATGGTGAAAAGGAACATCTCTTAAAAAGAAATTTTAAGGATCTTATTATGTTGTGTTGCCTCCGAGATGAAAGTTCAGGAAGAACAAAGTAGTGTTGTCGCGGGCTTGGGCCCGATCCCGAAAGCGTTTTTTTGGAACACTGAGAAAAATCTCGGGCTTTTGGGCTGTCACGAAATGGAACATTAAAGTCTGGTGTCCCCACTGCTACATAGTAACGTTGCTGACTATCAACGTATGCGTAATCAGTGCAGTGCAAGGTTGCTTCAGGAGAAGAAATTGGACAGGACGTACAGGACTATGCTGATTTGGCAGGGAAGTACGGACGAGACTTCCACATAGAGTGAGTAAAGACGATGGTGACAGTTGACGGCTACGGCAGAATGAGCTGTCACGGTTTGGATGGCTAACAAAAGGGTGGAACAGAAGTGCTTTGGTTGGGCCAGTCCGTAGAAAAGAAATCCAGCCTGCATTAGCCATCCAAAGAAAAACTGTCGGTCCTGCTTTGTCCGGGCTGGCTTTGCAAGAGTCGTCACTCCAAAGTCCCATCCGAAAGTAGTGTCCTTCGAAAGTGGAATGTAGCCAACCTGTATTATTGAAGGCAATGGCTTCGGAACGTTCGTCTCCAAGCTAATACGAGATTCCCGTTGGCTTCACTGTTATCCACAACCCCTCCTCAACCTGTTCAAGGAGGTCCAGGGTAGGTTCTTGGAGACGTTGAGAAGGGCTCTTATCACTATCACCCCCTCGGAGGCTGTCATAATGCGATTCTGGGATGAATGAAAAAGAGCAAAAACTTGCTCTTTTATTGTCCTGGAGTGCCTTGAGTGTCCAGGGCCTCTCCAGTGTGACTACCACCTTCAGTGGTAGAAGGCTGCCAGACTTCAGAAGGCTTCTCAAGTTGGAGAAGGCAGAATTTGCCAACATGATTCTCTTTCGCGTAACTGACAATGTAGCCAATATTGTAAAAGCCATTAGCTTACTGAGGATCAAGCGACTGGCTTGTGTTGCCCTGTGCCCCAATCTGGCGGTGATGGAGTTTATCAGAGCCTTTCTTGGAGAGAGTGTTTATAAGGCTGCAAGGGTTGTGCCCCAAACTCACTCACCAAAGCTCACTGGAAGAGCGTCAGAAAAAAGCTGGTCAGTCTCCAAGGCCATTGATCAACGACTTTCTAACTAGACGGAATTCCCTTATGATAAAGTTAAAAAGTTTTGAAGATGAGGAGTTAAAAGTTGCTGTGTCCTACCTCCTCGTCGGTAGAGCACAATGAGGACAATGTTGGGTTCCTCGGACGGGAGATACGGAGGATAATGGAAAAGGCAGAGAAGTGAGAGGAATGCTGCAGCTTCTCCAGTCATTCCACTAACAACCAAACTCCACTTCTAACTTTACTATGGCCCTACTGAATGAAAAGGTCTGTAACCAGGAGACTTGCCAAAGTGGAGAACATTAGCGTCCCGGCCCTTTTTTTCTCTCTTCGACTCCACGTTCAAGAAAAGACTGTACAGGTCTCAGGAGCAAGGTCCATTGCGTTGCTGAAGGACGAACTGAGCAAACAGCAAGTCCAAGAGTGTCCTGTTGACGACAAAGGATCTCCTCCTCTCAAGATATGCTCAACAGGCCTCAGGGAGCGCTTTGACAAGGAAGTCCTGCTGGCTCAAGCTAGCAGGGAGCAAAGAAGAAGCTATTGACACAATCACATTCGTGAATTTTTTGCTCTGCTATGTGAAAGTAGGATCTGATCAGTACTTGAGTGGTGTGTTAGTAGAGGAAGAAGGCAGTTTCCAAGTCTCGACGAGATGGAACGAAATATCTCTGCGCCAGCGATATCAGTTCCCTTGGAAACAATTTTCTCATCTGGAGGGGACATTTTGTCGAAGAAGAGACACCCTCTGAGCGATGACCATGCTTTCATACTGACTGTGCTTCATGGCAATCTAAAAAGTATTAATTGATCCCCCTCTTTGAAGAAACTCCCATTGCAATGATGTTTCGTGTATGTCACCAACATAGTCACTAGGTTTCTTCTTATTTATTAAGCCTAATGAAAGAAGTCGGGAGTGGGTAAGGTTAGAGCGTTGCATGGGGTCCGCCGGAGTTGCGCGCTTTGAGCTGGAGGTGACAACAAAGCAGGGGGAAAGTTGAATCAGATATATATGTCGCTGGCGAACCTTGTACAGTGCTGGAGGTAAGTTCACGGACAACTACTGTACGCTGTAGTAGCAGCAGAGCAGCAACTTTGCAGTAACTACCTTTGCCAAGGCTGGAATTAAACCCAGGAGCCGAGGAAAAACAGAAAAGTCATCGACACATGTCACATGATTAATTGAGTGATCATCAAGCTTCCCTGATTTAAAACTCTGAAAAATTAATTAATTGTCGACGAAACAATTGATCACTTTACTCACTAATGGCGATTGATAGACTGAAATGTTTCTTCAGCTGTACCTTCTTCTAACCTACTGTACAACTTATATCAGTGCACGTGGTGAAGATCACACGACAGGGATACAGATTCACCTTGTAGTTATTCAAAGGTGATCCATACTTAGTGTCCAAGATAGGGTTTTAAAAGCACTGCTGTCATAAATAACATATATACGAATAGAGGCTTATTTCTCAGTATGCAAAAGCGTAACTGGACTGGTTTGATTTTCAAGCAGGAGATTCAAAATTTCTCTTTTGCAAGAAAAACTTCGAAAACCGGACTAGAAATAAAGTTGTTGCATCCTCAAGTCAAATACGGACAAGGCAGCATCTTTCTCACATACATGTATGTTTCAATACTTTAATTTGCACAAGGTAGGAAGCCCCTCTATGCACATCATGCAATTGATGCAAAGTTAGCTGAAGCATGTTCGAGCCAATTCGAGCGAGAAGTCGGCAAATAACCCGTACCCGAATTTTTGCTGGCGCCTCTGCCAATTTTGCCTCCCATATTCAGTCATGTTGAACTTGAGCTGTTCCTCTGTGATGGCAGAGTTCTCTCTCTCTCTCTCTCTCTCTCTCCAAAGCTCTGCTTTGGAGGAGGGACGACAGCCTTGTTCCTTACCCTTGGCTTTGGATTTGTGCGCTCGCACATCCTCACACAAAAGCCTCTTATTTAAGTCCAGTTGTCCTCCGAAAGCAAACACCAGTGTCCAGAAGGAAGGCGTCCAGGCTCAACTCTGACTTAAAACTTCCTTTTCCCACCGCAAAGGAGGTCGCCATTGAGTTGACCAACTCTGTATCAACTGATGTCACGCTTCCATATGCCACACAGAGAAGCCTTTTCGAGGAACTCTGCCCTGATAGACCCAAGATCGACTTTGAAGTAAAATATCTGGCAACTCTGATGGGTTACATGAAATTTAAGGGAGTAAGCAAAACTGCTGAATCAGGAGGGGGATTGATCAAAAGAGGAGTCATCAAGTCATCCCACATCACGTCCAAGAATCTTCCAACTCGAATATCTCAAAAAGGTGACGAGTGCACTTTTCTTGAGTACCTTATCTATTGGTATGGGAAAAAATGACCTCAAGTAAAGAGCAAGTGCGTAGAAAATATCGCATGGAATGATGAGCTCGTGGACCCTTTGGAAATGTCTACCCGGTGTTTTGGTGGGCATTGCAGTAATGAGATGGAGTCTTAGCATCAAGATTTGATCCAGAGGTGGTGGAGCTTGCATACGAATTGTAGATGCATATGTTTAAAATCTCATGGCATATTTGATTTCAAAGTCGACCTCGCGTGCGTTAGGGAGACTATGTTACGTTGCGCTTGCGTGCACATCAACTGTATCTGGCATGGTCATTTTGTAGCACTTTTTTCCCTCAAGTTTTGACTGATTTGACTTTAACTGTTCGAGGTCTCGTATTGTCCGAGGGCGGAGGCCCGAGGACAATGTCAGGCTGTTGGCAGGTAAGAATCTCAGTCAAAATGAGGAAAACATTGTGCACGTTATGGCCAGGCAAATCATATTTCAACGCAAAATTGTTGCTTCCAGCAGTAGCAAACATTCTGTCAATGATAAGGGCAGTTCAAGCAGCGCTCGTCGACAGGAAGCTAAGTACAAGCCTCCCTGTATGTATATCCATACCTGAAATCAGTCGAAGGTTCCAGCCAATTCGCGAAATGATGATTTGCTGGGACCTTGGTCAAAACGCGAATTGCCGGCTCAATACGCTTCTTACATGAGCAAGTTAAAGCCTCAGTCCGGCTCCCATGGCATTTTACTCCTGACTGGCTCACTAGAATTCAGTCACAATGCAATGTCATGACTACAGCTGCAAAAAATAAGCACAACAGCGCCATCTAGTGGTGACAGGTCAAAGAGAATTGAGTTGTCGCCCATAGACGGTACTTTTTTGCACATTTTTGACATCCCTACGACAATGTTACAGTTCGAGGCAATTGGTGAAGTGACTGACTTTGGGTATGGACTGTGATACATACGAAAAGACGAACAGTGCTCGTGAGGATTGGTGCGACCAGTAAATTAGCAATAAGGTCGCAAGTGATTCTTGATTTAATTTTGAACTTCCCTGAACTGAAATGAGACTTGCGGGCAGGATGGTTGAGCTCGGACTCAGAGGTCTGAACAGAGCTCTTCAGAGTGTCTCCCTTCAATCTGCAATAGCACTCAAGTTTG
>JAAUXU010133636.1_pt1 | contig 27996 bp, 32 predicted proteins | sample 7278151 | NCBI WGS metagenome assembly JAAUXU01 (sample SAMN14350113, study PRJNA611818) | marine sediment metagenome | isolation source: surface marine sediment (1.8m) | place: French Polynesia: Moorea | collected 2018-08
AATGCCATGGTTGTGGTACAGCTCATGGGCAAGTGTCAGGATGGTTCTGAGCTTTCTCATCAGACTGACCCCATCTGTCACAATGTCTAGACTGAGCTCAAGGGTCTCCAGGTGCCTTCTGATGACTTCTGCCCCTCTCTGAGCTGGCATGGCGCCGTCAATCCTCACCAAGCCAAGTTCTTCTACCTTGTCCTGTCACCACCAGCCTTGCGGACTGTGAGCCCCTCCACCAGTCTGTCCTTGGCGATTTTGCCATATTCCATAACCTTTTCCTTCATTCCCTCGTGAGTAGTGGGCGTATGCAAGCCCTAGGCCACGAAACCGTTGGTCCAGCCTTGTGAGCTTTGGCAAGCTTGAGCCCATGGTTGCGGTCAACGTGGTAGGTGGATCTCATTGTGCTCTTGAAGATCTCGTCACAGACGTTGTATTTGACTGGGCTCTTGCCCGACCTGTGGGCAGGCCAGCAGTGCCTCCAGACGTTGCACTTCATGTCAGAGATGAAGGGGTCACCTTCGGCATTGGCTGTAAAGTGAACGTGTTGAATGCGGTGGCCTCGGCCACGTCAATGTCGAAAAAACCCTCCCCTTGCCCTGATGTTACAGCCCTGTTGCGCAAACCAAGCCAGATTGAGTTGTTGTTGCTCAATTTCTACTCTCTGGTTGACTTTTCAGCATTAGCAAATTGTTTGAATAAGTGGAGTGATTGAAATTGTTCTGCCTGAAAAATTGTTCGATTATTGTTCAATTATGCCTTCAATTATTATATTTTGCCTTTGATTATAATATGAATCGTTGCTTGCCCTAGTCAGAACAGTTTGACTTCGTCTACTGCTGCAGTAAGTCAAACTTTTTCTCAGCGGGTAGGACCATTTTGCTCAAGGAGAGTTGAAGAATGATTAGGACATAAGGTTGAACACAAAGAGTATGCACGATTCTGCATAGCTTCAGCTGAGGACATAGACGTAAGGAAGCAGACACGCTTTGCACTAGAAGTCTAGACTAGACTTTGTTGTCCTCATCCACATGTATGTAAATGCTCTGTATGATTACAATATATCCCCAGTCCAAACTCAGTCGTTGCTGCCTCCATTTTCCTCGTCATCTTGCTCCTGTTGTCACTACAACCATCGCTACTTCTTTTCTCCTTCATCATCGTCGTCGTCGCCACCGCAGCAAGGTCTAGCCACACAGAATCGTAACCACAAATACGTACCGAGGATGCATTTCATATATTATAAGAAATATGTTGACAGGATGGATACACACAAAAGTAAGCCTTATTTGACCAGACCAGTTCCTCCATCGCGCAGTACAATTAGGAGTAGGAGGGGGAAATGAGGTAGGAGTAGGAAGTAGACGAGGAAGGCGTTGGCCCTATGAGGGTCCACAAGAGAGAGTTGTGTTTTGTCTTAAGGCTAAATGTTTATACCTCAAGTTCTTAACCCTATTTGACGTACTATGTGTACGTGACCACCACACTACTGATGGAAAAAGAGCTATTGTATTGGTTTGGTCTAGTTGAGGGGGCTCCATATTCCTTGACGTTTTCAGTGAACATAAATTCTTGTGAATTAAGTGAAAGAAATACAGAAATCATGCAAGTCGGTACCCTGGGCAGACCCACTTACAAGGAGATCTACTTTGATTGTTATGCTTTTAAGTTTATCTTGGTCTGGCTGCCCAACTCCAGAAAGCTCTTCAGGAAGGTGATTCTGAGAGTGACACCGAAGATCATGCAGCTTATAGATTTGTTTAAGGCATTTAAATAGTTAACACTCTCATGGTCTCTTTGTCAGCCAGGCAGGAACAGATTAAGCGCCCAGTTTCAAGCATTCATCATTTTGTGAGGCCGTCAAACACACCCGTACCTTAGGAGATAAAAATATTCCGTGCGAGATGGGGTTAAGGAATCGACAGAGAAAAAGAGCTGTCATCTCCTTTCCTCGCATGTCTCCCTCCCTTGCACGTGCACATGGTTCACCCGTGCAAGGGTGCGGTGTACCAGGTGTTGCAAAAGCGTCCACACGTGATAGCCGGGGGTGGTGGTGGGAGTTCAGAGTTGGGGGGCCAAACCACTGAACCCCAGGGTGTCCTTGAGATACTTCTGGCTGATGTCGGAAGTGTGCAAGGGGGCCCATCTTTAGACATAAGTTAGTTCCCCTCCCGTGCTCCATGTTGGGGACTTGGATCACTTTGGTCTTAAGCATCTGGATGCACTCGGTGCTGTTCATTCACCTGTTAGGCCGGATTGGCTTCAGCATCCACCCGTCACGAATGCGTTTTGGCTGGTTTCCCCGACTTTCGACTAAAGCTTGAGTCGACATCGTTCTTGCCCTTGGCAATGGAGTTGATGTTGCGGGCATTGTTGACTTACTCAACGTACCAATTCTTTTCATCTGTAAACACGATGACTTTTCTTGGATATTTTTTTCAGCCAATTGAGCATCTTTTCCACCCTCTATACATCCTTGTGGCCATGTTCGCGTCTGTGAGCATCTGTCTGTTCGTCACTGCCCTTGACCTCGTACCCAAGTCATACCTCACATTCCTCGCCATGGTGTCCTTCGACACATTGTGGTCTTTGGCCATCTTCCTGATGGAGCAGATGGATGGTGGCCTTCATCCTTGCCGTTGGGGGCCTGCCACATCAAGAGCTGTTGGCATGCTTGCCGGTCTCGTCCCTCCTCATCCCGACTCAGCAGGCTGTGTTGGGATTGACCCCTCAGACCAAGGCGATTGTCTTGATGTCATCACCCACATCAATATGTTCAACTATTCTTTGCGCATTCGTCCATAACTTCAGACTGATTCAGCCAATACTTATGTAAGAGGTAGCAAATGACAGCCAAGCACCAACTGAAAAGGTGACATTCAAATTATTTCCCAAGAATTTGAGTCAAAATTTTTGGAAAAGATTTTTTTCACGACTTTTACGACACCCCATAGACAGTGCACGTACATTGAGTGCGGACACCACACATGTAGCTCACCGTGATCGAAAACGTGTCGTGCGCGTACTTTCGCATAGGCTTTATTTCAGTCATTCTCTTTTATTTAGAACAGTTGTCACTTTTAACATCTACTGATGTGACAAATTCAACGGCTAAGAAGCGCATGACTAATTTTATAGTTCAAAGGACATCAGTTAAGCGTCAATAACTCCTGGTTCGGGAGTGTTGTCAAGCGTGAGTGTGGATGAATGGTGGGGGGGGATCTCTAACCAAGAGTAGAGAGGAAGTTAAAACCTAACTTTACTTCATAGGTAAAAGCCCCTAGGTTCCATTTGCTGCTGCTTCGCCGCGGGGGGGGGGATATGCATATGTGGAAGAACTTAAGACCTTTTAAGCTTGTACTTTCTGGATTCTGACACATGGTATCTCTTCCCAGTATAGCTTTACTTCCTTTGTTCGATGGAAGACAAGACCAATATTGTGCGCGGGACACGAGACCAAACTTAGAAACGTGACCATTTTAACAGTACTGGTCCGTTCATCGAGATTGGGTTGCTCTTGCAGCTGATTGCAAACAATGCTTTGATGCGGTCAAATGCAACCTTTGCAGATTCGAACGTGTAAGAGCAACTGAGCCACGAGATGAATGTCCCTTCCCACACTTTTTCTAAAGTTATTCGTGCCTAAGAGGGGGGAGGGGGGATTAACATATCTAACATCAGCCTTGCGGAGCTACAATACAGTTGGTGCGCCAGCAACACGTGAGCACAGGCTGTACTTATGTTTGTGTCGTGTTTCTATGCATCCTAATTTTGTTGAGATATGTTGGTTAGTTTAGTGGCTGGACATTAATATAAACTATATTCCAAGATCATTTAAGGCCCTGTACCCTGATGATGCAGTGCCAGATGTGGGTTTTTTTGCGACTGTTTTCTGGTACTTACATTTAGTGACGACAAATGAGATTTAACTTTTCACCTTGTTGCATCTCATTTCGGTCATGAGGAAGTAGAGAAAGTGCATAAACGTAGAAATAGTGAAGTGACGCACGTTGAACAGTGTGAGGCGAGCAAAACGCAACAGGTTGTTCTTCTGTCCCTTTACCTGCTCACACGGTTGTTGCTCAACACTCTCGTTGGCGTCATCTCTCTAGAAAGCTGGAAAATGTGCTCTTTCGCCCCAACTACGTGGGATTTTTATTGCATTTTTGGGCAAAATGTATGAAGAATGTGGTAATCTAGCAAAATTGTGTAGGTTTTATGTGACTTTGATTTGATATCCAGTGAATTTTGTGCATTTTGCAAGAGATACAAATACTCGTCGGCAACTATAATAACTCGTCCAATATTATGCGCCCTCTGCACAAGGCAGAAAGTCATGGAAGCACACACAGCATGTGAAGTCAAATCTCTTGCCACCCACTCATGGTTCTCGTGAACAGTGTTATGAGTGTACAGGTTAAGACTCAAAAGCATAATATCGTATTTCCTCTGTATGAGCAACCTCATTTGTTTTAATTGGGCTGGAGTTTCCTGCCTTTTTGGTTATGTCATAGGCTATGCCTATGGCAGGTGCCGGAGCAAAGACTCATGCTACTATTCCTCATTTAAATCCTTTATTATTTGCGGTGAAATTCTTGAAGTTCCCCTGCCAACCCTGCCTAGTTTTGACTGCCCAGGCCGTCTACCTGCCAGTACTATGTCTCCCTCTGCCAACTCTGCCCTTGTCCTGACTGGTTGCCCATTCGCAGCCTAGGCACACCTCTGAAAGAATCTTTGTTGTGCAGCTTCAAAAATCTGTGAAATGTGAGATATTCTTGAGCGATAACGTGGAAGTAATCGAAAATTTCCCGTTAAATGTTAACGGGTAATAATTACAAATGGCCTTGTCGTGATGTGCGCAACATTTCCCTTGTTTTGACCTGTCCTTGGCCTTCGATATTGTCCTTGGGCCTCGACCCCCACCTCCGGTTCAGAGATTAGTGCAAAAACGGGGGGGGGGGGGGGACAGGGGTTTTGCGTATACCTTGGGAGCACCTATAATTGGTTTTTGGCTTTTTTCAAAGGGATAAAGTAGCCAATTTCACTATGTATGACCCAGGTGGTGACTGTTATAAGTGTGTTCCACTGTATGACTGCATTTGACTGTTTTACCTAGATGAGGCAGTACATAGATTTGAATATGAATTTCCTCTTTGCCTGAACACATCAATGTACCTGTCTTGATCCCTCTGCTGGTACGGTCACTTAAGCCACACACTGGAAGTTCTTGGAAAATTGACACTAGACACTGGAGTAGTTGGCACAAGTCTCATTTTTTGAAAAAAAAAATTGATTTACTTTCCGCACTTTTCATTTGAAGTTTTGCTACTTATGTTTCGACAGTACATTGCAAACTCCAAAAAGTTCTGTTATTAAAGTGTCTCTGGTTGAGCTGAATTTTTTTGCTAATGCTGGATATTCCCCTATATGACCAAAATGTCACATCAATGTCAGGGACACTTTTAAAACCAAACATGAAACTCTAAAAAGTTTCAAATTCAGGCAGCTCTATGTTCTGTGCTACTGTAGTAAACTTCAAATTAAAAGTGCAGATAGTAAATGATCTTTAGGAAAAAACTTTTTTTATAAAATGCTCTTAATTTGACCCTATGCCCAAAACCCAGGATGGAAAAATATGAATTTCCAGAAAAAGTACCATTATGAACTAGCCTTATATATATTTAAAGACAGAGTGACAGAGAAGATGCATTTTCTCCCCTCAGCAGAATTCAATGCTTCTCTACCTTGTGTTGCATGGTCACCGTAGGCTCCCTCCTATGCAGGTGGTTACCCAGTACCTCTGCATGCCTGAACAAAATCTGTGGTTTTATCACTATCAAATACCTTAGTTTTTGCTCTAATTTCATTTTGTATTTTTCCATGTCGGAAACTGCCAGCCGTCGTCCAGTCTGTGCAAAAAGTTAGATGTAAGCAAGAAGAAATCATGTACATAGAGCAATTTGTTACTCCCTGCAGTGGATCAGGCAGAAGGAGCTGCTCTGTGAAGTGAATCAAGCCAAAACTTAAGGCTGGGAGGAAAATATAGTTTTGGGTTGGGAAGCAATTTCTTGAATTTCTCCTTAAATTATTGTCCTGCTTTGCTGATATCTTGACCTGATATGTGTAAGATGGATGTGTACCACATATCAAGAGCTTGAGATGATTTGCTGTCCCATCAAAAGGTGCATCCGAAACCACTGTGGGGTGCTTAGTTGAAGGAGTTGCTTGCAGTGAGCTCACATCAACAGAGCATCAGTTTATAGAGTTTGTCGTGTTATACAGCAAACTTTATCAGACCGTGTTGGTTACACTAGTTAAAATCCTGGGTTTGATGGAGCAATTCAGAACTAGTTTAGAAGTTGCAAAGTTCAAGAGATGGCTCAGATCAGCATTGAAGGTGTGACGTCAAGACAAGACGTGCCAGGCCACGATTTTGATTTTGCAAAAGTGTTAGTTAAAAAACACATGTATTTAAGTCACGCTTTAAACAGTCAACCATTGACCACTTCTTTTCCATAGAATAACACTGGATTTTAGTGTCTACGTGTGCTTTTCAGAGTGTTCCATGTATTGCAGCACATTTTCGACTGTCTGAAGCTGCCCTTTTAATGGGAGTTCACTGTTTAAAGCTGCAGGATGCAGGGGTTGCTTACGTTAGAGGATACGTTAGAGATATGTTGTCCTGAAAGTGGGCCAAATCTGTCCCCCAAGGCCTCCCACTTCTCCAAGGCCGACCCCAGCGTATCAACATGCCCATGAATGAGGTTTTGATGTGCGAAGAAACAAAAACAAAGTACAACAACAAAAAAGACCCCTGAGGTCAAGTAAAAATTCCCAGAAAGACGAACGCTCCCATTTATCTTCTTCAGCGAGGTCAACTTTGGGCAGATGTGACATGAGCTGGGAGCTATTTGAGTAGACAAAAATGGACGCTGCCGCCTCGATCACGTCCGTCCAGATGGTTTGCGACAACTGGAAGAGTAAGTTCAGTCAGTCCGGGACCACCAGGAAGCCCTAGGACAAGGTCAGAACCTCAGCTTCTCCACGTCTTGGCCGTCGACGACGACAACGGCTACACTGTGCAGTAAGAACAACACGTGTGAGGGGCGAACTGCGCCACACAAGACCCCTATTCCGACCTCCGGCGGGACTTGCCCGGGACGACGAAGCCCGTCCTCGTCATCCATGGGTGCACCGTCGATTCCGGCGCTGAGCACACGAACGGACGGACCATCAGACCCCTCGGTTAGTGGAGATTCCAACTTTCCAACCCCATCAGAGGAACGCAATAGTTGTTCCGGCGTGTCCAACTTCTCTACTAATCACAAGAGTAAAGCCAAGTCTAACTTGTCTTATCTCATTGCCCAGGTGGAGTCAGTAGGCCATTGGTAGTTGGAAATGACGTCATCGAAGTCCAACCTTTTGTCCACAAGATGATGAACAAGTCCACATCACGCTAGGGATGACTTCGAGCTGCTTCTTCTGCCAGCTCGAGTTGAGAGGATGCAGAGTTGGGCTGCGAAGCACGACACAAAAGTCCTAAATGCTCCATAATATACACCGACTGTGTACTATTTACATGGTTCTTGAGAATTGACATCAAGGCAAAAATGAGACTCTCGAGTACTCAAGAAGAGATTGAAAGTTAGTGGCACCCAACGCCGCTGTGTAACCTATACCGGGTGCCCAAGAATTAGCTGGTCACAAAAAAACTCATCAGTGACATAGTACTCGACTTAACGATATTCTTAACTTAACGATCTTTTAAGGGTGACACAGCCCATTTCGTTAAACTGAGAGTGCACTGCAGCTCTCCACTGCGGCGTTGATACTCCCAAAGTGACGCAGTTGCACTGACGTTTAAAAATATCCTTTATCCAATACTTTGCTGAAGTAGTGCAAGTCGATAGCAAGCTAATTGTTGCGCACCCTGTGATATTGTACAGTTCCTATATTTAACATCGAATAAGGAGGGGGTCTTTTACCTACTTTTAAGGCGGGAAGCGAAATAGCTGCACAACAGAGACTGGGCCTACTTTTGCGATGAAGGGAGACGAAAAAGCCTCATTGGAGAGATTGTGCACATTCTTTGTACACCATGTAATGAATACACGGTGTTAGGCTTAAATTGTCAACAAAAGTGCAAAGCTTTTCCTTGAGAGCTATAGGGGAAAAATGAACAACAGCAACAACAGTTCGTCTTCTTGGTTGCTTTAAATTTAAACTAAATAAGTGGATTAATATTATCCCCTCAGAGGATATCCTCTATCCTCTGAGGGGATATCTATGGATTGGTCATCCGCTCATGTTACATGGATGCACAGTGAAAGGCTCTTTTTGCTGCTGACAGACGAAGTTTTGTGCAATGCACAGCTGACTTAGGGACAACGTTCTGGACAGCTTTGGCCCCCCAACTCTCCAGGCTTGAATCCCCCAGACAATTACAACTTGGGCGTTTTGAGCGAACAGACTTCATCAAGGCTGCCATTGACAAATGGACATCAACTATCCATGATCTTGCAACAACCAGACATTACTCTGAAGCAGTGACTGAGTGAGTAGGTAAAAAGAGTTACTCACCAGAGATTGTCAAAAAGAATTCCAGTAATATTTCACAAAGTCACGGACGCATTGACGCTTCCCAAGCTGGCCTGTTTGTCTCATATTAAACGTAACACCCTGTAGGTCCAGACGGCACAAGATGAGGAACATCTGTGAGTGAGAGGCAGATATTTCGGCCAATGCTACAAATACAATTGCAGCTGCGATGATTAAACGAATGCGTGTCATTATTGCAGCTGTGATTGTATTGCAGTACGTATGCTTTACTTTACAATTCATACTTTTACTTTGCCTGTCCAACTCCCTTCCCAAAGAATAAAATCTGACAAAAGGTGCGCAGAAACAGGAGAACGGTTCCATTTAGACACAAATCAATGCAGAACTCTCCAATCAGTTGAACAACTTAAAGCTCGTCTGAGGAATGAGATCATGAAAGAAAAATTGCAACATGAACGAGAAGATAAGGAAACTTCTCCATGAAGCGGAATGAAGAAATAATCCGTTTTAAGGATGCATTAGATGAGCTCATAGCTGAGAATGAATATTGCCTAGAAAGACAATGAAAAAATCAAGAGTACTATGAACTCTCTAACTGGATGTAACATACTTTATCATTAATTCTAAAATATTAGTGTACCGAACATGAGAATGTCACTGTTTTCCAGAACTTAACAAAATGAGGACGAAGAACTCACTAAACAAGCAAGAGGAAGTAACTTTCAGCAGATGAAACATGTTCATATTTCAAGATCGTTTAACGCGTCAACTGCAGCCTCTGCGTGAGGCCTTAGGCTTTTTTTAAGGCAAGAGCTCCTGATGCGCAGAAGTTCATAAGATAGTGAGAAACAGCGCAGTAGCCGTATTTCTGGCCATCATCACCAGCAACGGGGTGTTCAAAAGCATCTAGATGCTCAAAGATATTCCCACTTGAGCTACTGCTTTTATGCTTAAGCTGTGCAGGTACAACGATGTCGGAAATGTCACGGCCAACAACAGGCTTGACGAGGAAGATAGTACGAAAAATTAGTGACTGATGGCGTAAAATTCGCGTCAAGGATGGGGCAAAAAATGCGGTCTCTGGCAGCTTTTTTTGCTCCTTTTTCGTAATCTTCTGGTACTGCAACGAGGTCTCTTGACCAACCTGCAGACAGTGGTCATCTCACACTCCAAGATCCACGAGCCGGGCTTCCTCAAACGCGACATTTTGAGCCAAAAAAGCTCTAACAAGAGCAATGACTTTAATAAACCGCCACCAATGTGGACTTCTTTGATCAGCCCCCCCCCTCCCAGCCCGAGGGGCACAGAAAATGAGAAACAGATGACTACGGGGACGTCGGGGACAAAATTTCCAACACTGTTCCACCCACACAACTCAAATATGACACTAGGAAAATACCTTTACGGACCTGGAAACTTTTTGACTGGAACAGACTGTATTTCCAAACTTTCTTCCATTAAGACAACCTCCTAATCTTCCTCAGGCTGTGTTGCTGTGAGCGTCATTAGCGGCGTCATCGGCGTAATTCACAGCGTCAGGCCAATCCAAGCAGTAGTACTTTTAGGATCACCAGTAGTGATGTGGCCGGATTGGAGAGTGATTCGATTCGCCAAATCACTACCTCAATCACTACCAAATCAGCCCTCCGACGATAAACACATGGATGGAAGAAGATCTCTCTGCTCATTCCTCGCCAGGTGTAGGCCTGGATTTCATTCGAAGCCCCGATTCCAATTTGGTTCGATTCGTTGGGCAAGGACCAGGATCACCTACATCACTTTTCAGCACATTTGTACACAGGGAGTAGCTTGATGCAGTGATTTAGCCAAGTCTCCAGAGTGGCTCTTGTTCAAGAGTAGCTCTTTCAAAAAGACTCTGCAAGCCTTTTTGTGGGGCTCTCGTTGGAGAGCGACCGTTATTAAAGAGCGGTTCCAAATGCAGAGATGACAGAAAATGTCGGTCCTCATAAGGAGCCTCATGGACAAAGCCAACATTTGCAGGGATTGTTATGCAAAACAACAAATATAAATGGGAGATTAAGATTGGTGACTGATTTTAAAACATGCTGCCAAGAGATTAAACATGCAACATTTTCTTCAAAAATTGCTTCAAATGCAGAAGAAGATCAGCTGAACATGATGTCAGTGAAGCAGAGGTAGAAACATCTCGCAGGGTGTAAAACATTGGTAGGTTAAATTGGAGCAAGACAGCTACGCACAGTCAGGTTCAAAAGCACTAATAAGATCTCGAGACTTGTGTGTTGCTCCTAAGCAACGCCCTTTTGAATGATGCTGCACTAACAACGATTGCGGTGCTTCTAGCGTTATATCCACTCTTGAATGATGATTGCTCGTGTGCTATGGAAAACATCGGCACATTTCTGGCTTGACTTTCATGTCCCTAAAAAAGTGTGTTTATATTCATTTCATAAAACAGACATTTTCCAACACTCCACTGCAAACTGAATTTGAAGCACCCTGTGAGAAGTTATTCATGAACAACTTTTTCCAGTTTGTGGTCTGTTGCACACTGCACTGATTACACTTTATATAATGCCTTTAAAACTTTTTCACCGTTGAACCTGTTCCGTTTTTTCTCCCTTGTGTTGCTTATGTAAGATATGGACAATGCGCAAAACTTTCAAGTGCTGTGACATTAAAGTGCAAGCACTCCAATCATGTCTTGCGCAACACCTTTTAAAAGTGTTCGGGAGAAAATGCCAAGAGCAAAACATTCTCGAGATCATATGAGTACTTTTAAGCCTGACTATTCATAGCTGCCTGGCAGGCTTAGATGTGAGTAAGGATTGGGGATGTGGGTTCGATGTCAACTTGAATCATCTCCCTTCTTCTTTTGCTTGATGATGACTCCACTAATCCATGATTCTCTTCTGCCAAGTTCATCTTGCAGCCCTCTTTAACCCTAGACTTCTTTTCCCTGGCCTTCTGGAATGCATCCAGTACCGTTTAGATGCTGGTGAAGAGTGTCACCGAGCTCGGCTTGTCCACGATGGTCCTCATGGGCAAGACGCTTGGCTTCTCATCTGGGTGGGCTGTCATCTGAGGGTGTTGAAGGACAGAAACCCAAGCCTGTTCACAGTGGCCAGATTAATTCTGGTGACAACGCCCACCTCAGGTTTCCTTTGTTCCTAAATCAATGGTGTCTCAGCATAACCATATACAATTGTACTTTCAGCTCCAGGCAGAAAACCCATGCTTTTTCGTCAGCCCTTGTCCAATGACCAGCGGTCCTAGGTAGGCCCTGACAACGAGGCAGACTGCAACACCTTTGAATTCTTAGGTGAGACTTAGTCATGTAGAACTCAGTTAATGTCAGCTAAGGACTTTTCTATTGCTATGTAGGAGTGATTTTTTAGGAGCTTTGTGTATGTTTTGGAAGTAAATGCCTGTGGTCCACGCCCACTTAAGATGTGTGTTATGTGCTCGGGCCTCTCGGGGCCAGGTGCAAAAGATTTCCCCACATGATCGTGCGTCCGGGCACCAGACAGTGTAATGTCAAAGAGGTATTTCTTCACCTTGATTGTATGGGCTACATGAGATTTACGGAGTGTGTTTTATGGATTGGGTTGATCTTTGATGTAAAGTGTGCTGGGTCTGCTTGAAGCAGACAAATCTCTTTTTCGAAGTCAGCTGGTTTCAAGCAGCATATGACACTGATCGTTGAAATCTGTGGAAATATGCACAACATATACATACATAAGTCTGCATCAAGCAGACTTGAGGAAACAATGCTGTGATAAGGAAATGCTTGATGCACTGGAGCTCAAAGAGTCACCCTCACTGTACCCACAAGGACCTTACGACCTAGGTCTGCTTGGTCAGCAAATACCACAGGTTTGCCACATGCTCACAAGTATGCGTCCATGGTCCAGCATTAATGCTCACAACGTTCCCAACCGCCCTAGCTACATCTTCGTCCTCTCGGACTTCCTCTTTGTTATTATGGTCCACTCATTATATTCTAAGAGCACCATTTAAAAAACAAATCATAGACGTTGTACGAATTAGTGCTGTTATGGGATCGTCTTCTAGATCATACTTCACAGGATCATTTCTGTAGTATGATTAACGATTTTCCCCTCTGAAAATCGAAGGCTGACCAAAAACATTGGTTATTTGGTGTGTCAGTAACGGCAAGAAACCCACCATTTTCAAATGTAGTTTCCAATTTTTATCCATTTTGAATAAAAAGTTCAGTTTGGGGGTTACTTCTTACTGCTCCAAGATATGCTCACTTTTTCTGTTCTCTACAAATTGCCAACAACTACATTCTTTGATCTGATTTATTCCTTTTCAGTGTAGTATTTTTCCATCATGTTTAAAATTTCTGTTAACTCCTCCTTTGTGACGACTTGATCACTGAAATATTTTTCAAGTACCTGATTAACTACAGATTGACTTAATTGCACAAGTTTTGCATGTTTCTCAGAACTTCCTGATCAAAAGTTCCCAACATTATGCTATATGCACAAGAAAATCAAGGGGATGAAATCTCTTTGGTATTTCACTGCTGAGCAGACTGACCACGTTGATCTTGTATACGCTGTGTTTTCAGTGGAAACAAATGACATTGAGGTGGTGGAAATGCATAGAATAGACCTTTTTTGACTGAGTTGACTTGGATTGAGGATTTTGCATTTTAAGAGGTTTTAGGGAGGGAGCGTTGGGGGCCAGGGTGGCAATGCATACAACTGGCATATGCAATACTTTCATGTACCCCACTTAAAGTATAAAAGAAAAATACTAATGATGCAGGCACGTCTGGGCAAGTAGCACCATACTCATGACTTGGATATTTCCAAGCTCGAGGGCACTGAAAGAGAGTGTGTGTATAGGCTTTGCCCTGATGTACGTTTGTAGTTTAACTTACACTTGTTACTTTTACAGCCATCATGTCAAAAGTACACACGATTTTTCGGGTGTTTTGTAACAAAACGCACGAAATTTACGAATATTCTTGTGTTTTGCGCTATTTGCCCGCACACTGTCAGTAAATAAGACATGCTAAAAAAAGTACACCTTGTTGTAACAACTGAAGCTCTTCAAATCACTGCGATTATCAGTCTGCAAAAAGATGCAATAAACATGGACATGCAATAAAGATGGAGAAAAGAAAACGTTTTATGAGTGAAGAGTTTCTGTTTTCTTTCGCCCCCTTTTGCACGCTACAGCTGTTTGTTGGTGCAGCTGTCGATTCCCTTCTTCCTTTTCCTTTCTCTTTTGACGAGCGAAAATGCCTGGATTTTCGCCCAAGGTGAGAAATTCGTTCAACTTAAAGCAAGGAAGTCTTTTCATAACTGCTCCTGACCTTTTAGCCTGTGGTGATCGACGCCCGCGGTCACCTGCTGGGCAGGTTGGCCTCTATCGTGGCCAAATTCCTGCTCACCGGCAACAAGGTCGTCGTCGTGAGGTGCGAGGGCATCAACCTCAGCGGTAACTTCTACCGGAACAAGCTGAAGTACCTCAAGTTCCTCCGCCTGCGATGCAACGTCAAGCCGCTCAGGGGCCCCTTCCACTTCAGGGCACCGGGAAAGATCTTCTGGAGGACGGTCAGAGGTAAGAGCGACTTCGGCACGATGGAGACAGAGAGGTGCCTCCTCTCCCGTTGAGGTGCTACTGCCGCATACCAAGTCGAGCGTGTGCTCCCGGTGACAACTGTTGATTGACACAACGTCTTGGTGGCTGAAGTTCTCGGCCTTCTGTTCTTTCTTGACGTCACCCATTACAGTGACCATTTTCCGGGCTCGTTACAGTGGAACTTTTGTCTCCCGCTAGGAATGGTCCCACACAAGACAGAGCGTGGCAAGGCTGCCATGAAGAGGCTGCAGACCTTTGAAGGAGTCCCCCCGCCCTACGACAAGACCAAGCGCATGGTGGTGCCCTCAGCGCTGAAGGTGATCAGGCTGAAGCAGGGCAGAAAGGTGAGCAGCAATTTCACGCTTACTACTGGTTGTGGCCCGAATTTGATGAGAAAATCCCTTACCTACATTGATGACCGTGAAAACACATTAATCACCTGAATGAATTCGTCGTCCCTGTCATCATTCTTTTTTTTGTCTGGTTGAGCTCCAATTCCAAATATCCTTCCAGTTCTGCTCTCTGGGTCGTCTTTCCCACGACGTCGGCTGGAAGTACCAGGACATTGTAGAGACCCTGGAGGCCAAGCGTAAGGTGAAGTCGCAGGCCTACTATGAGAAGCGCAAGAAGATCGACAAGGTCAAGACCGATGTCAAGAAGGACCCCGCGGTCATCAAGAAAATCGCGCCCTACCAGAAGATAATCGAGAGCTACGGATACGCGTGATCAGTGAGAGAGGGCAAATACAGAGTGTCTTGACAAAAAATATCACAATTTATTGCTTCCCAATGGAACCTAAGTACGGTCGATGCAAAACTATTGATATCTCCGTTCCGTGCACACCTGAAAGGAAAGCGGATACAGGGTGAGACAAGAATGGAACTACAACCACGAGGATGCGGCGGGGCCAGGCAAGTGTCGCCGCAATGGCGACCACAGCACTCGCCTTGTCTCAAGGTATTCGTGGTCACTTACCCTTTGCGCCACGTTGGCGTAAATGCACATCATGAACTCGTCAGCCTTCCTGCACTTATTCTCGCTGCGGTACTTCTTGGCCGCCAACCTCAGGTCGTGACAAGCGCGTCCTCCGCACGATGTCTTGCAACACTTCTCTCCTGTTGCGCAGCTCGAGTCGGACACGCACGCATCCACGCACTCGGAGGACTTCAGCAGGGCCTTCTTCGGCTTCGAGTAGAACATCTTCGGACAAACTACCAGAGAAAAAGATTGAGAGTTCTGATATCCTCAGTTGCAATAATCTTCAGGGGTTGTGCTCACCCTCCTCCTCCTTCTTGGCCGCACACTCGTCCAGGATGGTCGAAAGCTTGTTCGACAACTGCACGTCCGCGATGTCGGAGAGCATTTCCTGGAGGGCAGAGACGTCGGGCGAGATCAAACCGGTCGATGACTGCATCAGGCCGTCCACCGCGTCCAAGTAGTGGAAGCCGTAACACGGTGGCTAAAAAAGACTCTTATGACTTAGCAGTTATTAGACGCAACAATGTGGCCGTATTGCGACGCTTCCAAGACCCGCTCGGACGCGAAAGATCGATGGTCTCTGGTCCGATTACGTCATCGGCCTAGTTTCCTCCCTAACTTGATCGCGTAGTACTGCGACGTTGCCAAAGGTTATCGATGGCCCGCCATAGTACGTACGAGCCTGCTACGGGCCCACAAACAAGATCTCCATAGGTCGAACCCACGGCGACCCGGCGTCATAATGCGATGTTGCCACAGCGATGACCGAAATGCCGTTCCTTACCATGTAGCCCCTGTCCTCTCTGGCTCTCTGCTTCTCGAGGAGGTAATTGGGTTTGGCAAGGCCGGATTTTCCAGCCTTGTACAGGTACTTGTCCTCCTCCTGGCCGCGCTTCTTGCGCCACCATCCGTTCTCGCCGACGTCGCCGCCGCTCATCTTCATCTGCCGCTTGAACGAGTTCACGTCGTCGACCATGGAGACCACCAGGCCGAACTTGAGGAAGAAGTCTGGCAAGGCCTCTTCTCGCAGAGCCTGGCAGACACGCTTCCCTTCCTTTGAAATCAGATGGCAGTGATGACGTCGAGGAACATGATTACCGAGTCTGTTCCATAGCATACCTCTGAGGACTTCTCCGCTGTCACCTGTTCGAGCTTCAGCTTGTCCTTCATCTTCTGCAGAGGCTTCTTTTTGGTGCTGCCCCACTGTTTAAGCTTCTCCTTCTCCTTGAAGAAGTGCTTCTTGCTGGCGGTCTCGTAACACTGCGTCATGGGGAGCAAGAAATGGTGCAACTCTCAACAGCATGGAAGAAACGCTCAGCACTCACCGGAATCGTTGACATGATGAATATCATGGCGGCCAAAATGATCTTGACGTCCATATCGTCAAACCCTTGTAGTCGGCGACCGTTGACTGATCTCTTTCTACCTCTGCTGTCAGAAAAGCTGCAGCACCAAGTGGAGGAGGGAGGAGAAAAGTGGTTGGTGCACACTCAACTTCTGGCCGGCCAACAGAGTATTTAAGGGGTAGACAAGTGGTCGTCCCAACATCCAGGTGGACGGAGCAGGAGCAGGAGGAGGAGGAGGAGAAGGAGGAGGAGGAGGAGGAGAAGCAGGGTGGATGAACTTGCTCGTGGCGGTGGACGAGGAGATCCTGTTTCTCTGTAACCCCATTCCAAGATCCATTCGTCATGCTCGAGAGGAGAAACTGCATGGCTGTGATAAAAATGCATGTGGAGAATTTCGAAATCTCGGAGTTGTGCGCGCTGCTGCCGCTCCCGCCGCTCTTGGCGCCGACAACCTTGCTTTGTAACACTTTTTCTCCACCCTCCACGCCTTACCTGTTTTGTTTTGCAATGATGATGACTGGACTCATCTGGGTGCTGGGTGCAGTCGTCGGAGTCGTTCACGGAGAACCCGCGTGTCACATCGCCGAGGGATGCACCCCCGGGGGTAAGAGTACGATGGCCTCAGGTTGGGTCAGGTCAGGTTCGGTTAGGTCAGGTCACGTCGGTTAGGTTAGACTTGGGTGGGTGAGGTAGCTGTACAGTAGACGGCTCTTCTAGTGTCACCCTCGGGAAGAAGCAAACCTGACACTGAAAACGGGTTTTACGGTCAAAAGAGCTGTCTTTCACTCACATTGCAGTGGAACCCGCCGGTGACATTAGTGACGCGTTCTCCCGAGGTATGAACGGGGTTCTACTGTGTGTTTGCTATCATCGCGTCCTGTTGTATTACCTAACCTACCCAGCTACCGTGTATTATACAATGAGCTGGGCTTGTGAACCTCAAGGTATTTGTCCCTGTAGAGGATCTCGACTTCGAGCCGCACTCACCCAAGGCCCTGCGCCAGTGGTTGCACTCTCAAAGGTCCCAGGTGCCGACGTTTTGTCCTTCGGACGCGCAGTTGCACGATGAGCAACACTACCAGCACCCCATTTCGGTGCTCAAGGATCCTGTCAAGTGCCTCACCGATCAGGAGACCAACTGGAGCGGGAAACTGGACGACCATGGACTCCCCAAGGGGGGATCAAGCGGGATGCTTCAGAAGATGAAGATGTCGCCTTACTCGGGCGACACGCATAGGATTGGGTGAGGATTTTAAGCCGCGTTTCCACAGGCACACTCTTGCACGACGTTTTGAGATTACACCCCGGTTGTAGGACGATATCGCACTTACGTAGGGAAAACCAAACCACCCAAATGTACCGTACAACCTCTCTTCATGTGCAGAACGGAGTCCGGCGAACGCCGGTGCCTTGACCTCAACGACGGCTTTCACACCTTCAGCGGGCGCTTCGTGGCTAAAGGCAAGTTGGCGAGTGGCCGCGGTCAGACTGAATTCGAGTATGACGGCGCTTCTCTCGTTGGGAACATCAAGGACGGTTCTCACCAGGGCAGGACATGGATTTTCGCCGGCGACAGCAGCAAGACTCTGCAGTTCTCCGGCGTCTTCAGCGGCGGCCGCGCCCATGGGCCAGCTTGGATTTTCCCGCCGTCGGAAGGGCAAGTCATTTTTCTGCGCTTTCGACGCGGAAGAGTCGATCCTTTGTCCGTCGTATCTCTGGACGCTGACATGAAACATGGGTGGATCGGCAAGCTTGTCAACGACTCTCTCCTCGTGGATGCCGAAAGGGTGGAGATCACTGGCATCGGCGAGGACTCGTGCGTCAGGGTCATTAAGATCAGGCGGATGGACGACGAGAAGAAGAAGCCGCTTGTGAGGTTACCTGTGTTGATCAAGTCCCTGGAGGGCACCGGGCAGATCTTGGTCAGGAGCGCCAAGACGCTCATCTTCAACCGCCTGGCCAAGACTGGGAGCCAAGCGCTGAGTGAGTTGCTGGTGCAGCTGTCTGAGCGCAACGGATTCAAGACGAACGTGTTACTCCACAGAGTGGAGCATCTTATGGAGCCACCGGAAATCGTGGCCCAGTTCGTCCAAAAAGTAGAGAGCGAGATGATGCCCACGGCCTGGGTCAAGCACTACAACTTCGTGAATTTTGAGGAGTTCGGAGGACAGTGGATGCCGCAATACATCAACATTGTCCGGGACCCCATTGAGAGGGTAACAGTTGAAGAATACAAAGCTCTCATATATATGCTTTCAACTCACTTAATGTTCCTCTCCGTACTGCCACCTAGGTGATCTCGTGGTTCTACTACTGGAGAGCTGCCTGGAATGTGGTGGAAAGGAAGTTGGCGTACCCGGACGAGCCCCTTCCAGACCCTGAGGACCTCAAGAAAGACTTTGACACGTGTGTTCTCTCAGGTGAGCCCTCTCGCACAATCAGACACACCTGATTGAAACAATTGAAGCATCATCTTATCACCTATGTAAATTGCAGGTGATCCAGAATGTCAATACGTGGAGGGCTCGAATGTTCTGCACTTTACCGACCACCGCAGCCAGGTGATGGCATTCTGCGGCCATGCACCCTTCTGCGCCGAGTTTAACTCTGCCCAGGCACTGCAGAGGGCCAAAGAGAACGTGGAGAAGCACTACACAGTCGTCGGGGTCCTCGAGCACTTAAACAAGAGCCTCGAGGTGTTTGAGTTCTCCCTGCCCGAGGTGTTCAAGGGTGCGACAGAACTCTACCACGTGTCGGACCGCATCCGGAAGAGGAAGATCCGCAACGCGCATAAGCTGCCCGTGGCGCCTGAGGTAATGGAGAAGGTGAGGGCTAACTTCACCAGGGAGATTGAGTTCTACAACTTCGTCCGACAACGCTTGGATGCTCAGTACCAAAGAATCAAGGACGAGCTCAGATAGTCCGCTTACTTTTCATATACCTCACACATGCACGCTTGAGCGCATCCGTCAGTACATAATGCATACAGTTTGCTGAACGTATACATGCATATTTTTATTATATGTATGCTCCGTGTATAACAATGACTATGATAGAACAGTTTCGATGCTACAACGTAACGCTGACGACTCTGTCGTCTCTCCATATAGAGCAAGTTTTGCTCTAGAGGGCCTTGATATCACAATTCACAATAGAATTATATTCCTTGGGTATAATGAGAAGCTGCCGTGGCTGTGTTTGACGTCGAGCCTTAAGGTCCGATGAGGGCAAACTGTTTATGGAGGCGCTGTTTACAAAAGTGATAAAACTCTATCTCCCTGGGCAGCTTCTGGGCTATCATCGCCTTCACGGAGGAGGGAGTCTCGGGCTTGTAGATGTTCTTGTTCACGTGGCTGCAACATGGAAGACTCAATCAAGACAATGTCGCGTACGGACCTCGCACAGGTTGTGCGTCGTCCAACTTACTTGAGGGTCGGGTCCTCCTGCAGCATCTGTCTGACCCCGGAGAAGAATCTGGGGAGGAACTCCTCCAGGACACGCAAGGAGATGTCCCAGTCCTCTAGGACGCCGACGACTGTGTAGTACTGCTCAACATTCTGCAAAAAAGAAACTTCTTGTCATGTTATTCATTACGCAGTACAGTGTTAACGCGACGTTATCCTATCCAAATGAATGGCTCTGTTCATACGAACTAGGTGAAGAGAGCCAAGTTTGAAGAACGATATGATCACTGGGACTTCGTGTTAGGTTAATTCGATCTCGAACAATCAAGGTAATAAAGCCTCGGACAAGTCAAAGGACATAGGCAAGATTCGAAAAATATAGTACCATCATACGGCCAGGCACTACGGCAATATATATATATATATATATATATATATATATATATATAAATAAGTGGGTAACTAGCGCGAAGCGCCAGTACAGTATGTTAAAAAAGTTAAAAGTCTGCATATTTTTTTAAAAAGAAGATTTGCGCCAGCTACAACCATTCCGGGGCCCAACTTGCTACTCCAGCAAGACAAAATTGGTACGTACGTAAAATTCGTCTATTCTTTTCACGCCTTGTAGAGACAAAATAGCCTCTATGGCTAAGCATATTATGAATCTCCATACTGTCCATCATATCAGAGGCACATTTCTTTTCGCAAAGATCGCAAAAAAGTAGTGATGTGTCGGGCCGCCTACTTTTGTGCGGGCTTGGGTGAGGCTGCTGAATCCCCTCGGATTGATTGCACTCAGAGATATAGCTGTATTGTTGAAATTTTAGACCCGTCATCATTTACGTACAGGTGAGACGCCTCGAATGGAAAGATTTACAGAACCTTATAATGAGGAGTAAACGAACATCATTGTTAGTTATTAATCATAAAAATAGAGCACAGCACATTAAAATTCAGTGCAAAACCATCAGACTCAGGTATAAAGCCTTACACTTCTGCGCAAACATGCAAAAAGAGCTCTTCTAACCATGGTACAGTGTGCACCTAAAAGGATGAATCTGGGGCGCTTCTTGGACGACAATAAGAAAAACAATACCTGTTTGTGTCTGAGGTGATTGACACCAGGGAGAGGAAATAGAAGATCTGGTTTTTCCAAGCAGTGTAATCAACTCTACCTGCGTCTGTTTCAGAGGTGAGAAACATCGTTTTGAGGCTTCTTCAAGCCGTGTACATCGCCGTCCTCCTTGTCGCGGTCGTGGACAATGAGGCTCAAGCTGACCATTTTCCTGCTGCCTCTGCAAGTCTTGGTGAATGCACAGCCAGGATCCAATAGGCAGAACAGCTTGAGAGTCCTCAATGAGGGCCTGAAGGCATCCATGGGTGAGAACACGCAGTTCGGGTTCGTGAAGAAATCCTCCCCGAGTCCAGTTGTTGAGTTCAAGCCCTCCCTGAGGATCTTGCCGGAGGATGAAGCACTCGGAAACGACGAAGAGGCAGTGGAGAGTGACGAAGGAGATGGCGAGGAGTCGTATGAATACATCATTTCTGCTTTCGGCAAGGACTACAAGCTTCATTTCAAGAAGAACGACAAGCTGTTGCCTCCCGGCTTCAGGGTGTCCTTCAGGTACGCTGCATTCATGAGTCGCGCCACTAATCGTTGACTCTAAGCGACCTTATGGACTGTTTAATCCAGGCAAGGGGATGGCCAAGTGACCAAGCTCCAGCTAAGTCCTGATTTGGCCAGTTGCCACCTGGTCCACTCAGCCTCAGGAGTGTCTGCGGCCATTAGCGACTGCAGCAAGGGCAGGCTCAGGGGCTTCGTCACCACTGAAGAGGAGACCTTCGAGATCGCCCCCCTGCTGGATGAACAGCTCAGACTTGACGTTACAAAGTATTTGGCTGCCGAAGAAGAGGAAGACTTGTACATCATCAGGTGAGGATTTTACTTATTGACGGGTCCAAGGTCACGCTGATCAAGTTCCGCCTTTTGCAGAAAACTGAAACTACCAAGCTTTGACAGCGAAGACGACGAGTTCATTTTGGAAGGCCAGGAATTTTTCGCTGGTTCGGCTGGCGCAGACCTCAGGTTTCCGTTTGAGGCTCAGGTGATTGGCGAGGACTTGTTTGTGGAGAATCAGGCCAACAAAACCATCGAATTAGGAATCTTTTTAGACGACGTCGCATACAAGAGACTCAAGGACCTCTATCAGACAGAGGAAGAAGTCCTGGAGAACGTCCTGGCCACCATCAACCAAGTAATGCAAGACGTAAACGTGCACGAGTATCATAAATGCTTGTAATGTGCGTCTAGGTGAGTGCTGTGTACCGCCACCCGTCTCTGGGAGAGACTGTCTCCTTGGTGATCGTGAGGCTGGAGGTGATGAAGCAGCTGCCGGCGGAGCTCCAGGAAGAGGGAGAAAGGGTGAAGCTGCTCAAGAAGTTTTGCAAGTGAGAGAAGATTCGCTCTGGTGCCTTCATTTTGTACCATTGCTCTCTACTCGTTCCCTGGCAGGTACAGCAGCAGCTTGAATGAACCGGATGACGACGACCCTGAACACTGGGACCTGGGAGTTTACCTCACGGGAATTGACTTGTTCCAGGTAGCCAGCAACACATTGGACGCGCTCTTCTCATGCAATGCATAGTCCAGAGCAGTGTTACCACATACTAAATAAGTATTTTTTTTAGTCTGTGAGTGTGATGATGCGTCATCCGTACAATAGGGAGAGGGAGGGAAACTCTCCAACATATACAGGCTGCTTTTAAGCCTCACTGTACATATGTGGTCGAAATCTTTAAGGACTCTCCATGGGGCTCTCGCAGATACGACACTCTGGGACTGGCCCCCACCGGCGGCATCTGCGACAAGGAAGCATCCTGCTTGGCTGTCGAGTTTGGCGCCGAACCCAAGGACGTTGGAGCTGCGCCGTACCCCACCACGGGTTTCGGCGCCGCCTACATCCTCGCCCATGAAATGGGTCACTCCTTGGGGATGAAGCACGATGGCAAGAGCAACGACTGCAACAGAGACGGATTCATCATGAGCTCCTCCAGGGAGACTGGGGGCGAAACCAAGTGGTCCCCCTGCTCAGCCAAGACCCTGAAAGAGCTTGTCGGGGCCAGGTGTCTCTACGACAGTCCAGGAAACGACGGCCTGCGCAACGGATACGACCACCAAGGAGAATTCCAAGGACTGCCTGGAAAGACCTTTGGAGCAGACCGTCAGTGCAGAAGGTTCCTCGCCGACAAGGCGGCCTTTGCGGCCATGTACAATCCAGACCTTTGCAACAGCCTCCGATGCAAGAGGGATGGTGAGAGACCATACAGAGCTGGACCTGCTTTAGATGGGACACCCTGTCAATTGGAAGAAGTCGGAAATGTCTCTTTTCAACCTTTCTGTGTGGCAGGAACTTGTCTGAGGAGGAAAAGATATTCCACAGAACGTGCCTTGGAGTGGTCGGCGCCACAGAGGGGGCCGTGCACGTCGGCCTGCATCAAGAGGTCGATGGGGTTCAGACCCACCAGGCAGTTCTGCATCCGGCGGAACAGACTCCTCTGCGGCAACGAGATGGACCAAAAGGTCCGCGTTTCGCACGAGCTCTGCGACGATGCCAGCATTTGCCAAGGTCCATTGGTGGAGGAGAGAAGGTCCCACCAAGAGTTCGCCACCAGGCGCTGCTCCAAGTGGATCACGGGGAAGAGCGTCGAGGGCTCGTTGGGCGTCCACTCCGACGAGTCTCCCCACCACGCCTGCGAGATCTATTGCAAGGTCGAAGGCCGGAAGGTGTGGATCCCGGCCTTGAAGATTCTCAAAGCGCAGTCAGAATTGTCCGGCGAGGACGAGGAGGAGGCCTTCTTCCCGGACGGGACCTGGTGTCACAGGAGGACCGACGGCGTGGACCTGTTCTGCCTCGACCGTCGTTGTCAACCACGACCGGGGGACCACGTGGAAGAGTCACCTTCCGTGCGGGCTGAGAGGGCCAAATACATTGAGCATGAAGAGTATTAGAAGAAGAACTCTGTCATGGACTGCGTAGCGTACTAATCTTGTAAGGATCACTTGTACCACGTACTAAATACAGAAGTTACACATCTTTTAGGCTGGTTGAACAAACGAACTCCCCAGAAGAAGCAACAGAATGAGCAGCGCCGAATTCTGCCCTCTTTAGCAGAGGCAACGCGCTTGTTTCAATCTTCTACAGTGCATTTGCAGCAAGCAGCTGAGGCTGACGTTGCTGTTTTTTGAGTTATACAGTTTGACTTAAAACTGCATATGTAAATTTACATAATTTTAATTATATAATTCTGTAGTGCATAAATTAACATGATATAAAATACTTGGTATTTTAAAGTGTATCTGAGGCTGGGGCCCAAAAAGGCCACTCATTTTACAGTGTAAGTTGCATGAGAAATTAGTTGTAGTGAAATTAGAGACTCAAAACTTCCCTCATACGAACGTTTTGATGTGTGTCCCTAAAAATTACTTTTTTAGTGAGATGCATAACTGTCAGTACTGGCAAGTTCTTCATCTTGGGATCACCAACCTCTCATTTGAGAGCTACATGACCCTGGCAGCTGGCCAGTGCACAATCCTTGCGCACAGAAACTGATTTACTTTTTTCTTGCAGCCTGAAGTAGGTAAAGTTGCAACCTTGATGCTCATATTATTACTGTTACTGTTTTTCACAACAAACTAGCAGATTTGTTGCCAAACCTTAGCCAAGAGCTTCATTCAGCAATGGGTTTCTGACCCCATTGAGGCAAAATAAAACCTCAAAAAAATCGTCTGCGGACATGCGAATTAGGGCACTTAAAATTTTTGAGGTAGTTCACAAGCACCCAGTATACCCGCAAAAGATAGATGCTATGCACTTAAAGTGGTTTTTTTTTACCTTGACTGCGATGTTGAAGAGCTCATCTGACTCGAGGATGGAGCACTCCTTGACGTGTCCGCAGAAGAAGGACACCTGGCTGGTGTAGTCCATGTTCCCAATGCTGCTGCCCGGGTGGATCCCGCAGCTCCGTCTGTTACTCAGAATGCATTCGTCCAATGGCATCTTCAGGTCCTGCACGCTCAAGATCTTCTTGAGCGAGAGGAAAGTACGATTGCGCCACACCGTCTCCTTCACCATGTACCAGGGGGCTCTGGTGTAGTAGTACCAGGAGACGATGCGCTCCACAGGGTGGCGGACAAAGTTCATGTACATCGGACTGAAGAAAGAACCAGGACTAGATAATATGTCTTTTGCACAGCCACCCTGTTCCTGTGCTTACGTCTGATATCCAAACTCTGAGAAGTTGAAGAAGTTCTGATGCTTCACGAATGCGAACGGGCGAGAGACGTTGGCGTACACAATGGACCTCACCGCTCTCTGTAATATAGGTAAACAATAGGCTAGGTCGAAACGGGGTCAACTTTGGAATTCACTGATGGGGTATGGGGTTTGAAAAAAAATTGTGTTTACCTCTGCCCAACTTGATTTGAAATGTATGTACTAAGCCTCTGTAGTAAATTTACTGTGAAAGTCAATTTCAGCTCTGGTGGCTATCAGAAGCTGCCAAACTGGGTGAAAGTCACTGACCAAAATGCTGACATGATCCAGTTGGTCGGAAAATATTTTACAGCCAGTCCTGAAGAAAAAAAGTTACAACTTATTTTATAGTACTATGCAACTTTAAATGCATTTAGGCATAGCTAAAACTCCTTTTTTTCACTTTCAGTTGACTACAAAGTCTTCAAAAGGTAGGTGGTGATAAATTTTGGACACCCACGGGGACTTCCAATTTTTGACCTAGCCTAGTAAAGAAATATGTAAAGTTTTCTTAAGTCCCCAAGTAGACCAGATGGAGCAAAGTCAGTTCTTTTTGTCTTCCTCATACGTGTCGCGTGGCATAGTCCGGCAGAAAGATGGTCTCCGCGTTCTCTGTCGGCTCCGGCATGCCGTCGAGGCTGGTGAACGCGGTGAAGTTGTTCCTCTGCCTGAGGGCCCCCAGAAGCCCCCTGATCGTCTCACTGCCAACTTTGGTCACGCGGTTGAAGATGAGGATGTCCTGGTTGGCCGCGGCCGTGGTCACGTTCATGGCGCTCAGCTCCTCCACCAGCTGGCGGTTGAGATTGTCCCACTCCAGCGCGAAGAGGAGAGCTACTACAGCGCACAGACTGACGACAAGGTCTGACATACTGAACTCCTCGTCTCCGTCCCTCGTCTTCTTCTTCTTCTTCTTCATGCCGACCGCGTCAGTGTCCGTCCAGTGGGTGGACCCGCAATCAGCCCCAATTTTTGTCCCCAGACTCAAAAGTGCGGTGTAATTTCCACTTCCTCACCTTGCAGGTGAGAGGTTTGGTGGCTCCGTCGTCGTCGTCGTCAACGTCCAGAGCTACATTAGGGGCATCGTCGTCAACATCCATATGAATGAATCTCTCATGTGCACATTCTGCACACTCTGCAGCATATACACAGAGCAAGGGTGTAAGGAACTTGTGGGGAAAGTTGTTTACACGATGGCTTCGCCATTCCCGTGACTGGATATCATGCAATGCAACAGCAACAGCAGCAAGATCTTTGTTGCTCCATCAATCACTCCTCCAGTTAAAGAGAGTTTAGTAGAGTAAAACGGGTTAAGCGTCAGTAAGCATATGAGACAAGTGCGCACATTTGCAAACTTAAGCGAGCACACTGTAGCCATGGATTCTTGGTCCGTCATCAAGAGACAACAGTCGCCAACGCCTTCTGCGGCGCTCCCACGTGCCCGGTGAGCGTGCCGGCGCTCACCAGGGTCCTCTATATACGCGCTGGCCATCTTTGCGGCTCACACAGTACCTATGCACAGTGCACCACTGTACAATACGATGTGTTTGTAGTAGTAGCGACTCCTTCTCCTCCTCCTCGTCCTCCGCTTTCTGGGTTGGCTGCTGGGCTGCGAGCAGATCGAGGAGAAGCCGTTGAAAGACATGGCGCCCAAGAGACGAAAAAAAATTGCGCGCTCGCGCAAAAGTATCCACTTGCACAGCCCAGGGGCGACTGAGAGAAGCGCGACATGTGCGTGCTAAGTCCGCACTTCTTCTTGTTCTCCCTCACTTTTCCACTCTGCCTTGAGAAGCCAGCACAAACAACACTGCCATGAGGTCGACGTTGACGGCGTCGCGGCCTCAGACGCGTTGGTCGGTGAGGATATGCAAAAAAGGCCACCTTGCGTATTTGACAGAGGAAGGACACAAATTGGCAGTCACATTGTCACGGCCAAACGCATATGACTGTTGGTATAAAGCTAAGCTGAAGGTTGAGGCTTTTTAGTCCAGTAGCTGTACTCGATGCTTTCGGCCCCTGTTGTGTGTACGTATGGGCATGCTTGCCCATGGGTTATCTGTGCCAGGTCGTAAGCATACACAAATTTTTGATTTGTAGCCCTTGTTGGGGACGGCCGCTTTGCTCCTCCTCCTCCACCTTAGCGCGGCCGACCCCGAGGCCCAAGCAGACGCGGAACCCGAGGCAGAGCCGAATTACTATGGATCGCCCACTTATGGAATGTCTCTCCCCGTGGGCTCGGTTCCAGGCAAGCATCATTTCTCCCTTGGGCGAGTTAAGTTCAAGTTAATGTTAGCGAGTTTGCTTCTGTCCCCCTCCAGCCACTGGTGGATCTGGTCCGAGTCCGTGCGAGTTGACAAACCAATGCTGTGGTCTCGCCAACAACCGGTGTTGCCTGGGAGGCCAGAAGTGCTACACGGTGTGGGAGAGGAAGTGCGATCGCCAAGACAACCCCGAGTGTCGCGTAGAGATCGACCGCAAGTGCTGGCCGTCGAGGGTCAAAGACTGCAGGATCGTCTCCGAGGTTACCCACAGAACATTCAATAGCGAAGTAAGCAACCACTCTCGCGACATTGTTTTGCAATCAGTATCCTCGGATGACCTCGTACACGTAGTGTTTCTTGTCCCACATATCTCTTCTTTGACGTACATTAGGTCTGCAGCCCCAAGCCCCTCACCAAGTGCTTCACGTACGACAAGAAGGTGTGCGCCCCCTCGAGCAAGCACCAGTTCAGCGAAATCAAGTGGCAGAACGAACGACTCGAGAGGGTGGGGGCAGAGATGAAGATGCACTGCCTCGACGTCAGGACCTAC